>Ga0209745_1001582_pt1 | contig 13417 bp, 6 predicted proteins | sample BarGraNGADG00312_FD_184495 | JGI IMG/M metagenome (GOLD analysis project Ga0209745, IMG submission 184495) | Arctic peat soil microbial communities from Barrow, Alaska - Barrow Graham LP Ref core NGADG0004-312 (SPAdes) (version 2) | ecosystem: Environmental > Terrestrial > Soil > Wetlands > Peat ... | reverse complement strand
CTCCGCCTCGATCTGGTCGGCCCGGAGCCCGGCGACCCTCACGTGGACGAGACACTTTCGGTGCCGCCGTCGCGGTGGTACCTGACGGGATTCCTGGTCCCTTGGGCGGCACCTGCCAACCAGAAACAAGACGATGACACCCAGGGCGAACTGGAGATGACGGCGCCGGCAGGGCCGGGCGACGATGACGACACGACGCCGGAGCCTCAGGCCACCAGGCGCAGCCAATTCCCGTCATCCCTTGGCCTGAGCGTTCTGGTTCCACCCGAGACCACCCAACTCCGAGTCACGGCCCGGTGGGGAGACTACACGCCGCGTGAAGTAGGTGCGAAGCCGGACGTCGAGTGGGACCGGCACGAGCGGCGAGAGACGGTGACGGTCGAGATCGACGCGGGGCTCCCCTCGGCTTCGCTCGCGGCAGGGAAGCCCCGCGCTACGGCCGACATCGTCGGGGCAGGGACGTCCCGCACCACACCAGAGACGCGCGCGACAACCGGCACGGATGACGCGCGCCCGGTGGTGACACCAGTTCCCGACAGTCGTGGTCTCGAGATCGTGACATCGGTGCGGAGGATCAGCCGTCCCCAGAACCTTCAGGGTTTGCCAGCCGGGACGCGCGCGGTGTCGGTATTCCTCGTCAACCGCCGCACGCCGCGCGAAGGGCACGACGAACTCAAGGACGAGTGTTCCATCTTCCAGGCCACGCTCATCGTCGAAGCTGACCAGCCGTTTGTGCCGCGTCCAAACCCGCGCGGACGCGACGGCAACGATCCGGACGACCGGACGGCGGATCTCCAATACCGTGACGTCATGGAGCACGCCGTGGGGCACGGCACGTCGACGCACGCCATTGTCACCGGAGCGTCCTGCACTCGTGTGGAAACCACATGGATTCCCGACGCAGAAGTCGAGCGTGTTGAGCCGGCGAAGATGCCGGACGTCCAGCTCGGGATGGAGGCGCTGGCTGCGATGCCCGATGCGCCCGCCATCCGGGCGGCGCTGGCCCCGCTGACGGCGAACTACCGGCTTTGGATTGACGGACAGCTCAACGCCGCACCGTCCACGGGACCTCAGGCTGATGTGGCGAAAGGCCTGCTCCAACGCGCACGCCTTGCCGCCGACCGCATCGATGCAGGCCTCCTGCTCCTGGACGAGGGGAACGTGCTGGACGGGTTCCGATTGATGAACCGCGCGATGGCCATGGCGGCGCGGCAGCGGCGAGCACTCGAGAAAGGCATGGCGCCCGACAAGGTCGACACGCCAGCGTGGCGGCCGTTCCAGCTGGCGTTCGTGTTGATGAACCTGCGCGCGTTCGTTGACCCGAGACACACGGATCGCGAACTGGTGGACCTCCTGTTCTTCCCGACAGGCGGCGGCAAAACAGAGGCCTACCTCGGACTTGCGGCCTTCGTCATCCTGCTTCGGCGCTTGCGCGATCCGGGGCTGACGTCGGCCGGTGTTGCCGTCCTGATGCGCTATACGCTCCGCCTCCTGACGCTCGACCAACTGGGTCGCGCCACCACGCTGATCTGCGCGCTCGAACTGATTCGGCAGGAGCCAGGAATGGCCGGCCGTCTCGGCGCCTGGCCATTCGAGATCGGTCTGTGGGTCGGCAAGGCGGCCACGCCGAACCGGATGGGGGCGAAAGGCGAGAAAGACCAGACGACGGCCCGGGCCAAGACAGTCAGGTTCAAGAACAACAGCCGTCGCGCATCGCCAATCCCTGTGGAGATCTGTCCCTGGTGCGGCACGAGGTTCAAGCCCGATTCGTTCCAGCTCACGAAGACGCTGCCGGACGGCAGCTGGAAGACGGACGCCGACGAACCGGACCACCTCCGCGTGCTGTGTTTGAATTCGGCCTGTCGCTTCAAAGGTAAGAACCCCCTGCCCATCGTCGCGGTCGACGAACCGCTGTACCGCCGCGTGCCGTGTTTCGTGATCGCGACGGTGGACAAGTTCGCCAGCCTGCCGTGGACAGGGGCGAGCGGCGCGCTGCTCGGCCGCGCCGATCGATTTGACGCGGCAGGATTCTACGGCCCCTGGCAGCCCGAGGTCGGCCAGAAGCTCCCGAAGCCGCTGGCACCACCGGACCTCATCATCCAGGACGAGCTGCACCTCATCTCGGGCCCGCTCGGCACGATGGCCGGGTTGTACGAGACGGCCATTGATGCGCTGTGCACGGTCAACCGGGACGGCCATCAAATCCGGCCCAAGGTTGTGGCGTCGACCGCGACGGTGCGGCGGGCAAAGGACCAGATCCAGGCCCTCTTCACGCGGGACGGCGTCGAGGTGTTCCCGCCGCCCGGCCCCGACCGCCGGACATCGTTCTTTGCCAAGACAGTGCCGCTCTCGGAGCGGCCAGGACGCCAGTATCTGGGCGTGGCGGCGCAGGGACGATCGCTGAAGGTCGTTCTGTTGCGGACCTACTTCGCGCTACTCGGCGCGGCACAACGCCACTGGCAAGAGGCCGGTGGAGACAAGAACCCGACGAACCCAGCCGACCCGTACATGACGTTGGTCGGCTACTTCAACAGCCTGCGCGAGCTGGGCGGATCGCGTCGGATCGTTGAAGACGAAGTGGCGTCTCGCGTGGCCGGATACGGCGACCGGAAGCGGGTTGGAGAGGCGCAGGGCAGTTTCGCGGACCGCCAGATTGCTCGAGACGTGTGCGAGCTGACGTCTCGTGAGAGTACCGACAAGGTGTCCGAGACGAAGACCCGACTGGCCATCGGCTTCTCGGAGAAGGCCAGAGCGAAAGACCGCCTTGACGTCGCGCTGGCCACGAACATGATCTCCGTGGGTCTCGACATTACCCGCCTTGGGCTCATGGTCGTGTTGGGTCAACCGAAGGCCACGGCAGAGTACATCCAGGCGACGAGCCGCGTTGGTCGCGACGAGGGGAAGCCAGGGCTCGTGGTCACGCTGTTGAACATCCACCGCCCGCGCGACCGGTCGCACTACGAGCGGTTCGAAGCTTTCCACGCGTCGTTCTACAGGGCTGTCGAGGCCACCAGTGTGACGCCGTTTGCGCCGCGCGCTCTCGACCGCGCCATGCCGGCCCTGGTCGTGGCACTCGCCCGCCATCTACGGCCTGCGCTCACGCCGGCGCGAGGGGCGCTGGGCATGGTGGCTGAACGTTCGAACATGGCTGGCTTGCCTGAGATTCTCTCTCAACGCGCGAGGCGCCATCGGACGCTGACGCCTGACGAAGAAGCGCGGATCAACGCCAACCTGCAGATGCGCGTGAAGGACCTGCTCGACTCGTGGTGGAAGGTGGCGAAGAAGCAGCAGGAGTTCGGCGCCCGGCTCGTGTATCAGCGGTACGAACAGAGCGAGGGAAAGGCGCTGCTGCGGATGCCGCTGGAGCCGGCGGACCCGGACCTCGGTCAGGACGCTCGCAGGTTCAAGGCGCCGCGTTCCCTTCGGGACGTCGAACCGTCAGTAAACCTGTTCGTCCAGCGGCTGGATGGTACGGCCGTGGAGATGCCGTCTGAAGGAGACGCGTCGTGAGCCCGCAGAAGCGGCGTGGAGAGGTGCAGCCGCAGGGCCAGATCCGGCAAAGCCAGATTGTCACCACGTTTGGGCCCGGCGCGATGGTGGATCTACCGGACCACGCCGTGATCATCAGCGGTCTCGACGGGTGGACCGGCTACCAGAACCAGCCCATCACCGAAGAGCGACTGGCGGCCAAAGTGAAGGCGTTGCTGGGTTTGAACTCGGTCCGATTCTATGCCCCACCCGCGGACATCGACGACCCGACGGCCCCGCTGACGGGCATCACGGCGTGGTTGTTCCCGGAGTGGTTTGTGGCCCAGTCCGAAGAGCGGAACTCGGCGACTGGGGTTCGGTCGCGCCCGCTCGTCCATCGGCTCGATCTGGAGAAGGGACTGAAGTACCGGCGCGAACGCCGCGAGAAGGCTGTCAAGGTGGTGCCCGTGCGTTTCGTGCAGGCCTGCACGCGGGGGCATGTGAGCGATATCGACTGGCGGGTGTTCGTGCACGGCAAAGAGAACCAGTGCAGCCGCTTCCTCTGGCTCGACGAGAAAGGCACCACCGGTGACCTCACCGACGTCTTCGTGCGCTGCGAATGCGGCCAGTCGAAGGCGCTGTCGGCGGCGACGAAGAAGGACGATGTGCCGCTGGGGTACTGCAATGGGCCGCGCCCGTGGCTCGGCAAATACGCCCGGGAGCGGTGCGGGAAAGGGGACCAACACGCGGAGCTGAACCGGTTGCTCGTCCGCGCAGCGTCCAACTCTTACTTCGCGCAGACGTTGTCGGTGATCTCCATCCCGGAGCCTGGGGGGAAGCTGCGGCAGGCGGTTGATGAGGTATGGGAGGACTTTCTCCAATACTGCGAATCGCAGACTGACGTGGGGAAGGAGCGCAAGAAGGCCAAGGTCAGCGTGGCGCTCGAGAGGTTACGTGACGCCGATGTGTGGTCCGAGATCCTGCGTCGCAAGGGAGGTGGGCCGCCTGCCGTGAAAGGAATCCGGGAGGCGGAACTCGAGACGTTGCTGCAGTCGCCGGACGAGGTCGGCGAGGACCAACCCGACGGCGAGTTCTACGCAAAGACCGTTGCTGTTCCCGGCGGGGAACCCACACTGACCGCTTCGATCGCGCGCCTGGTCAAGGTGCACAGGCTGCGTGAGGTCATTGCGCAGGTTGGGTTCACGCGGTTCGAGGCTGCGGTGCCTGACGTCAACGGCGAACTTGCGCTCGAAGTTGAACGTGCGGCTTTGTCGTTGACGCAGGAGTGGTTTCCGGCAATCGAAAACCGGGGCGAGGGCGTCTTCATCGGATTCAAGGCCGAAACTGTCGATGCCTGGCGTAAGCGGTCGGCGGTTCAGGCGCGCGGCGTGCAGTTGCTTGGCGGGTTCAGCGCCTGGCAACAGGCGCATCAGGCCACGAAGGCCACCTTCCCCGGCCTGCCGTACATCATGCTGCACACCGTGTCGCACCTGCTGATCACCGCCGTGGCGCTCGACTGTGGCTACGCCGCCAGCTCGATTCGTGAGCGGATCTACGTCGGGGAGTCTGGCTACGGCATCTTGCTCTACACAGCGAGCCCGGATGCTGAGGGGACGCTCGGTGGACTGGTCGCCGCGGCCGACAAACTTGATCGCTATCTGAGGCAGGCCGTCGACCTCGGTGCGCTATGCTCCAACGACCCTGTGTGCGCGCAACATCAGGCCGACAACAGGCAGGAAGATCGGCTGCTGCTTGGTGCCGCGTGTCACGGTTGTGTCCTTCTCGCCGAGAGTTCCTGCGAGCGCCGCAACGACTACCTGGACCGGGCGCTCGTTGTGCCAACCGTCGACAATACGGGGGCAGCGTTCTTCGATGACGTCGACGCCTAAGGAGCTGTTCGTGACTCACGGCGTGTCAGCCAACACGCTGCGCACGCTTGCCTCCGCGCTGCGGTCAGGGCAGCTCGCGCCGCCGTTCAGCAGCTTCTCGTTGGCCAGCGTGGTGGCTTGTCCAGCGAGCCTCGCGAGTGAACTCAATCGCCTGGCAGACGAGGGGATGGCGCCCACGCACCTGGCGTTGTTGATCGACGCTGCTGCTGATACCACCGAAGCGCGTCTGATGGCCGAGTCCGCCACCGAGTTGGTGTGGACTGGACCCGAATCCGCGGTGGCCATGAGCCGTGATACCGCGGTGGTTGTGGAGGAGCTGTTCGCAAGCGCGCAGCGGTCAGTGCTCGTCAGCACATTTGCCATCCACCAGGCCGAGACCGTGTTCGCTACCCTGGCCGCGCGGCTGGATGGCGTGCCAGATCTGCAGGTGCGGCTGTTCGTCCATGTCGCGCGATCCTGGAAGGACACCCGCGTTGAGTCGGAGCTGCTCCGCGAGTTTGCCGACAACCTCAGGGCGCAATGGCCAGGCAATACGCTGCCAGAGGTCTACTACGATCCCCGGTCGCTCTCAATGGAGGCCGCCACACGCGCAGCCTGGCACGCCAAGTGCCTGCTCGTCGACGATGAGGTGGCCTTCGTGACCTCGGCCAACTTCACGGAGTGGGCCCAGCAGCGGAACGTCGAGGCCGGCGTGCTCGTGCGCAGCCGCCACTTCACGCGCCAGCTTCGCGCTCAGTTCGACGGGCTCGTGCAGGCGAAGGCCGTGAGGCGGTTGCCGGGTTTCTGAGAATCAAGCGCTTGGCGGTTCTGTCCCTGCCACTGGCCGTCCTTCATCGCGTGCTATCTCCTGGCCGGGTTCTCGACCGGCGCCAGTTAGTCGTGCCGCGAGGGCGAGCGCGCCAGTGAGACGTGTGAACGGCATCGTGGGCCTCCCATGCGGCACCGGCCTGTGGGACCGGCGCCCCGCCGCCCGCATTCAACCTTGTTGCGGCGCGGGGATGAGGAGAGTATACAATATCTACTCTGGCGCCTATGGGGCGCCGCGGCATACCCGGACGCTGGTGAGGAGATCGCACGATGTCGAGCGCTGATGAACGAGGGGTGTTTCCGCCCGGGCTCATGGAAGAAATCCGGAGCCAGTTCCTGTACGTGGACTGGGACCCCTATTCCGGCCAGCGCGTCTTCTTCGAAGCCGCGTCGGGCTCGTGCCGGCCGAAACGGGTCATCGAGGCGATGGCTCTGGAAACCTGCCTGCCCGACCAGCAGGGCCGCGCCAACCCCGGGTCGCAGCACGCCATCGACGTCACCGCGAAGGGCATCGACGACCTCATGCTCTTTTTCGGCGCGCGGTCCGGTCAGACCATTCCCGGCTGGAGCAGCAGCCACGTCATCTACCGGATTACCGAGGCGGTGCTGCACGGCGTCCCGGGTACCAACGTCGTCACAACGGGGCTGGACCACGCCTCGGTCCGCAGCGCGCTGACGCAGTTTGCGGCGATCTACGGCAAGGAAGAACGGATCGCCGAGCCGAACCGCGAGACCGGATCGGTGCCGCTCGGGGCGATCGTCGAGCAGATCGACCGGAACACCTGCTTGCTCGCCGTGACGCACACCTCCAACGTCACCGGGGAGGTGTACGACGTCGCCACCATCGTCCGCGAAGCGCGGCGCATCAAGCCCGACCTCTACGTCATGGTGGACGGCGTGCAGTATTCGCCGTCCGACGTGGTGGACGTCGAGGCGATCGGCGCCGACGCCTACGTCATCGCGCCCTACAAGAACTACGGCGTCAAGGGGTGCGGGTACGCCCATGCCTCGGACAGGCTCGCCACCCTGCCGCACTGGAAGTACACCTTCAAGCCGGCGACGAGCTGGGACCTGGGCGGCGTCGAGCACCAGTCCTACGCCGCCTGGTCGGCGGTGGTGGACTATCTCTGCTGGCTCGGCGGCCACTTTACCGAATCACGCGACCGCCGCCCCCTCCTCGTTGCGGCGATGCAGGCGGTCAAGGCCCACACCACGGGGCTGCTGTCCCTCCTCCTCCACGGCACGACGCAGGTGCCCGGCCTCGCGGACATGGAGCACGTGACGGTGTACGGGATGGGCCAGGACCTGTCGCGACAGTCGCTGCTGGTCGGCTTCAACCTGGCCGGGATCGAATCGGCGGACGGATGCGCGCGCTACGGAGCGGCGCAGCTCAGGCTCCACGCGCCCGGCCACGACCCGTTCTTCGCGGCCATGCTGAAACAGCTCGGCATCTCGAGCTTCATCCGGCTGTCCGGGAGTCATTACAATACGCCGGACGAAATCGAGCGGTTCCTGAAGGTCACCGCGAGCTTCGCGACGTCTGGCGCGGCGTCGAACGTCCTCAGCGCAGCCTACTAACGGAGCCACAAAACCATGACCTGCTGCCGCCGCCCATCCACGTCCCGGCTCCCGTCCTCGTGCGTGCGTCTTGCCCTCGCGGGCGTTCTCGTCGCGGGCTTCCTCGTCGCGGCGCGTGACGCCTCGGCCCAGACCCCGCCCCCGATCGGCTCGGTCTTCACCGTGCCCTTCACCTTCCACGCGGGCAAGGAACTCCTCACGGCTGAAGAAGGCCTGCTCTTCGTGCCCGAGAACCGCGCCAAGCCCGGCAGCCGCACGATCGGCCTGCACTTCCTGAGGATTCCCGGCCGCGATCGCAGCCGCCCGCCCATCTTCTATCTCCCGGGCGGCCCCGGCAGCTTCGTGGCGCGGAGCAGTCTGGAAGGCCCCCGCACCCAGCGCGAACTCGAACTGCTGCGCGCCAGCGGACGCGACATCTTCTTCGTCAACCAGCGCGGGAATCCGTCGGTGCCGCTGGCGTCGAACCTGCTGTGGCCGGCGTCGCCGCAACCGCTCGACACGCCGTCCACCTCGGAGGCCGCACGAACAGCGCTGCGCCGGGCCATCACCGACGGCCAGACCGCGTGGACGAACCGCGGCGTCGATCTGACGGGTTACGACATCCTCAACGTGGTCGAGGACGTCAACGATCTGCGCCAGGCGTTCCGTTACGATCGGATCATCCTGCGGGGCGGCAGCTTCGGCTCGCAGACAAGCTTCGCGTATCTGAAGAAGTACCCCCAGTTCGTGGACCGGGCGCTGCTGCGCGGCATCGAACCGCTCGACTACACCTATGACGGCCCGGCCTCGCTGTGGAATGCCGTGCAGCGCATCGCGAAGGTGGCAGAAGCCGACCCGCGCCTCGCGCCGCTCGTTCCGCCGGGCGGCCTCGTGGGCATCATCAAGACGGTCATGGCCCGCCTGGCCGCGCAGCCGCAGACGGTGACGATCACCAATCCGCGCGACGGTACGCCGGTGTCGGTGACGGTGGGCGCACGCGATCTGCAGGAGGTCCTCCTCTACCCGGCGTCGCAGGTGTCCAATCGCGACAACCTCACGAAGTGGCCGCGTTTCCTCCTCGAACTCGCCAAGGGGGACTATCGGTATCTGGCTGCCCGAGCCTGGCAGGCGCGCACGTCCGCCGGCGGCGGACCGATGATCGTACTGCTCATCGACAACAGCCTCGGCATCACGCGCGAGCGGGAGGCCCGGCTGAAGGCCGAGACGGAGCAGCAGTGGGTGGGCGCGCTGGCGCCCGACTATCTCGACTCGCGCGATCTCACCGTCACACCCGACGCTGGTGACGCGGTCCGAGCGGACTTCCCTATCGACGTGCCGACCGTGTTCCTCCAGGGCGACCTGGACTGCTCGACGCCGATGGAGAACGCGCTACACGCGTCGAAGTTCCTGAAGCGCGGCCGGTTGATCATCGTGGAAGGCGGCACCCACTCGTCCGACGACGAGACGATCGAGTTCCTGCCCGACCTGAAGGCCGCCCTGCAACGGTTCCTCGCGGCGGACTTCGGCAGCTCGCCCGCCGCGGACGTCCTGGCCACCTTGCCCGAACGCGCCCGCCTGCCGCAGCCGGTCTTCGAGACCCTGACCGGGCCGTCGCTGTACGACCGGTGGCTGGAACGGGCCCGGGCCGGAGCGCGGTGAGCGTGACGGCCGGATCCGACTTCGGCACGCGCGTGCCGATCGACGTGACCCCCTGGAAGCTCCTTAGAAGCTGACGCCCATCGAGAAATCGACCCGGCGGACGCCGTCCACCATGGTCGGCTTGAGGAAGAACGGCGAGGTCATCACGCCGCTGTAGCCGCCGTAGTTGGCGTGGTTGGTCAGGTTCTGGACGGACACGTTGAACGAGACCCGGTACCGGGGCGCATCCGGTTGCGAGAACGTGCCCAGCGAGAGGCCGCCGCCCGACGACGTGATCGTGATGCCCGGCGGCAGGGGCACGGTGCGCTTGCCCACGCCGATGGTGTAGGTGAAGTACCCGCTCGAGTTGTACTGCCAGCCGGTCCGGACGGTATTGCGGCCGACGCCGGCCGGGCGGTCGTTGAAGATCAGGTCGCCGTTGTCGTCGCGCCCGGTTCGAATCGTGTAGGGCGTGCCGCTCCCGGCCGACACCATGAAGTTCATGCTGAGGTTCTTGAGCGCGGTGCTGTAGCCGGCCACCATGAACCGGTGCCTCGTGTCGAAGGACCCGGGGCCCCACTCGGTCGAGAGGTTGCCGCTGGCGGGCACGCTGAAGGCGCCGTCCGTGTTGTTCTCAGTCTTGCTCAGGTAATACGACGTCATGAGCATCAGGCCTCGCCTCCAACGGAAGCGCGGGTCCTTCTTGGCTGCCGTGCCCTGGAGCCCGAACTGCATCCCGGGCGAACCCGGCGAGAAGTTCAGGGTCGCGTTGACGCCCAGGGCTGGCGAGCGGGACTCGCCGAGCGACCCGGTTTCGATGACGTTGGCGGCCGCCGGATTTGGCCTGATGCCGTTGGCCGGCGCGTTGAGGTTCTGCCCGGCCAGCAGACCCGTCGCCCGCGTGTCCGTGAAGGTGGCGCCCACGCGCAGCAGCTTGGTGATCTGCTGGTCGATGCCCGCGCTCGTGCGGATGTTCCGCGCCATGCTCACATCGCCGCCCAGCAGGTAGCGGTTGGTCGGCGGGAGGTTCCCGATGACGCCCGGGTCCGGGTAGGTCGGGTTGACGATGTTCAGTTCCTGCTGGCGGAAGTCGTCCACGCGCAGCGTCTGCTCGTAGATGCCCGCGCTGAGCCAGTCGTAGAAGATCCCCCAGCTGCCGCGCAGGGTGGTCTTGCCGCCCTTGAAAGGCGACCAGGTAATGCCGAACCGCGGCGCGACGTCCACGGTGCCCTGCAGGTGCGTCTGCGCCTCGAGGCGAACGCCCGGACTCAGGGTGAAACCCTTGGCCACGCGGATGTCGTCCTGCACGTACAGGCCGGCCTGCAGGTTCCAGTAGTCGATGTTCGGATCGCCGATCCGGCGGGTGTACGCGCGGGGCAGCCCCGCCTGGTAGGCGGTGAGGCTTTCGAACGCGTACGTCCCGAGGTAATTCGCCGCCTCGTCCGACCGGTAACGGCCGCCGTCGAACTGGACGCCGCCACGCCACGAGTGCCGGCCGCGCACGTAATCGAGGTCGGACGCCAGCGTAAACGTCCGGGTATGACGGCCCCCCTTGCGCTGCGCACCGCCCGCCGTGAAGGCGTCGGTGACGGTCACGGTGGGCGCCTCGGTCGCCGACCGCGTGGCGGAATCGCTCCAGTTCAGCGAGAACCGCGTATTGATGAAAAAGCGCCGCCCGAGCGGCCCGGCTTCCTGGACGCGCACCGAGTAGCTGGTGTTGTCGGTCGTGAAGGCGCGTTCGATCAGGTCGTAGGCCCCCACGCCCTGGTTCTCGTTCGTCGAGCTGAACCGGTTGGCCGACACTCGCAGCGTCTGGTCCTTTGTCAGCGCGTAGTCGAACATGCCGTAGACGGCCAGGAAGTCGTTCTGCGCCCGCAGGTTCAGGTTCGCCGCCTGCGTGCCGCCGAGCGTCGCCGCGTGCTGGTTAGGCGTCCGGTAGCCGCTGGTGTTCTGGACCGAGATGGAGAAGCTGCTCCTGTCTTTGATGGCCGAGCCGCCGAGCGTCAGGCCGAGGTTGCGGTTCTGCGCGGGCCCCTTCTGCGGGATGAGCGGGTTGCGGCCCTCGAGCGCGCTGTCGTAGAACCCGAATCGACTCTGGCCGCGCAGCGGGCCAATCCCAGGCTGCGTGATGATGTCAATGAAGAAGCCGAACGCCGAGTGATTCTCGGCGGCGAACATGTCCCGCGTAATGTGGATCGCCTTGATCTGGGCCTTGGGCGGCAGTTGCTGCCCCTCGAAGCTGTCCACGCGGATCGTGGCGTCAGGCCCCGCCATATCCTGCAGTTGGCGCCGCATCTCGTCGGGATCGTCGGAGAGCGACTGCATCTGCTCGCGTGTCAAGGCCGAGCCGAAGGCCGACGCCCGATCGGAAGCCGCGGTCTGCGGATCGCGGCCCACCGTCACCTCCTCGGTGAGCTTCTTCAGCGGCAGCACCAGAATGTGGCGGTTGTCGCCGGCCTTGAGGCGCAGGTCGCGCAGCAGGCCCAGCTCGAAGCCGGGGAACTCGCCCTGCACCGAGTACCGGCCCGGTGCCAGGCGCTCGACGGTCGCGATGCCCTTGTCCGAGGTCTTGGCGGGCGCGATCACCGCCTTCTTCGTCGTGTCGTCAAGGCCGACCACCGTCACGGTGGCCGCCTGGATGACGGCCCCGGTCTGATCGACCACCGTGACGAGGAGCCGGGCCTCCCGCGCCGGTTGCGGAAGCGCGGGCCGGGGGAACAGGCAGAGGACGGCAACGGCAGAAACCAGCAAGGCAGCGCGACGCGTCATGCAGCACCTCGAAGCGGCTACTTCAGCGACTCGAACTTCCGCGGGTCGATCCGCGGGTTGATCTTGAAGGCGTCGAAGTTGGTCTCTTCGATCGTCTCGCCGGCGACGGCGCGGCGGAGGCGGAACGGGAACTTCAGCCCGTTGCCGATGTCGCGGTAGTCCGCGAAGTACAGGCGCGACTCGACCGGCTTCGCGCCGGCCAGCGTTTTCTTGCGCAGGTCCTGCACGTCTTTGACGTACTTGTCTTGCTCCTCTTTCGGGGCGGTCGCGGCCGGCCGGGGCGGAGCCTGGACGACGATGGCCCCCGGCGCCAGGTTGACCGGCGGCGGCTGGCCGGGATCGGTCAGGACGACGTTGGTGGCGGGATTGGTCCAGCTCACCATGATGGGGAGGTGCGTCTCGCTGTTGATGAAGAACCTGAGCGCGAAGGTCCCCTGGCCCTTCACGTCGACGACATCCGCCCTGCCCTGCGGCGCCTCGGCCTGGCCGGCCAGCGTGAACGTGACCGGGTAGCTGTCGAACGAGGCGGCGAACATGCCCAGCGTCAGCCTGACGAAGTCCTGCTTGAGCGTGGCGACGCGCGCCTTGCGGGGGTCGGGCGGCGTGGGCAGCGGGGCGGGCTTGGGCGGGGCGGCGGCGGCCGTTATCGGCGGGTCCGCCGGGCGCGGGAACTGGATCAGGATGTCGCCGTTGAAGCCGGCGACCGTGGGATCGCTCTCCTGAGCCGGCACCTCGTCGCGGCGGACGTACTTCCCGGGCAGTTCGCAGGCGATCTCGAACTCGATCGGCACCAGGTTGTTGCCGCGGACCTGGCGGGTCCGGCCCGTGACGACAAACGCCTTCACCGCGGCCAGCTTCTGATCGCCGCCGAGCGCCTCGCGTGCCGCGGCAAGGACGGCGGTGGCATCGCGCCCGGTGCCCTGGGCGCCGGCGCGGCCGCCGGCCGGTGCACTGGCGACAATCCACAACACGGCGACCAGGCTCGATACCAGGCACGGGCGCATCCAGGGCATAGCCTGAGTTCCTTTCGGCTGGGGCGATCAGCGTGGGGGCGAACGGTCCTCATCGAAAGCCCGAGGCCGGGCACGACGTCTTAGACGTCCGATCGCCCCCGATTGTTCCGGCCGGGGCTCGAGCGAGGTCGACTGCTGGGCGAGCGACGTTCTTCTTCGTCATTCTGCATTCCCACTTAGTACTTCGACTCGCAATTACGGCCACGATCGGCTCTCGGCGCACGTGGCCGGTTGTGCTCGCTCAGCACTTAGTCCTGAGGGCACAAATACGTCGCC
>Ga0209745_1001581_pt1 | contig 13420 bp, 12 predicted proteins | sample BarGraNGADG00312_FD_184495 | JGI IMG/M metagenome (GOLD analysis project Ga0209745, IMG submission 184495) | Arctic peat soil microbial communities from Barrow, Alaska - Barrow Graham LP Ref core NGADG0004-312 (SPAdes) (version 2) | ecosystem: Environmental > Terrestrial > Soil > Wetlands > Peat... | reverse complement strand
CTAGCCGAGGGGGCTGCGAGCTGGCGGGTATTGGGGACGGTTCTCATTACTCGCCACACGCCGCCTGTCGTGGAACTGGCGCAAAAAAGAACCGTCCCCAATATCCGCCATTTGCCGGCGGGTGCGGCGTGAGCCGGATCAGGAACCGTCCCCTGCGGTTCGGATGGCTTCGAGGACGCGGAGGGCTCCGAGCGTGCGGGCATGGTCGGCGCCGGCGTCGGACGCCCGCTCCGCCTGGCACAGCTCGACGAAGCGCTGGATGCCGTAGGCGAGGGTGAACTCCGGGCCCGGCACCTCGTGGGTCTGGCTGGTGCCGTCGAGCCGGGTCAGGCGTAGCACCCGGGGGCTGTGGATCCGGTCGATGGTGAGGAAGCCCCGCTCCCCCTCGATCTCGCTCGGCAGGCTGGACGCGGTGATCTTGGAGTAGCCCAGGTCGACCACCATCCCCGGGTAGAGGGCAAGGGCAGTGCCTGCACCGTCCGCACCGCCGGGGACGGTGACCCAGCCGGCCAGCACCTGCTGGGGCTCGCCGAACAGGGCAACCATGGCGCTCACGCAGTAGTAGCCGATGTCGTTCAGGGCGCCGCCGCCCAAAGCCGGGTCGAAGATGTTCACCCGCTCGCCGGCCAGCACCTGGTCGTAGCGGGAGGAGCGCTGGCAGTAGCGCAACGACGCGCGCCGCAAGACCCCCAGCTCGCCGAGCAGCGCCCCCACCCGCGCCAGCCCCGGGTCGTACGCCGTGCGCATGGCCTCGAGCACCACCACCCCGCGGGCGGCAGCCGCGTCGCACAGCGCCTGGAACTCCGCAGCCGTCACCGTGGCCGGCTTCTCGATCAGCACGTGCTTGCCGGCCTCGATCGCCGCCAACGCCTGACCGAAGTGCGCGCTGTTCGGGCTGGCGACGTAGACCGCGTCCACGTCGGGTGAGGCGAGCATGCCGGGCAGGTCGGCGCTGGAGGAGGCCGCACCGATCTCCGCGGCGAACGCTGACGCGCGGCCCGCGTCCCGCGAGTACGCGCAGGCGAGTGAGATGCCGTCAACGAAGCCGGCGTCGGACGCGAACTGCCGGGTGATCCAACTGGTACCGATGGTGGCGACGCGAAGCATGGGAAACTCCAACGAAAGAGGCGATCGTTGGCAGCCTAGACCGGGAGGACGAGATGGCCGAGAAGCGGACGCGGGAGGCCTACATCCTCGACCGGCTGGCCCGCGACGGCAGCCTTTCGGTATCCGCGCTCTCCCGCGACCTCGGCGTCTCCGAGGTGACGGTCCGCGCGAACCTGCGCGACCTCGAGGGACGCGGCCTGCTGTCGCGCACCCACGGCGGCGCACAGGCCAGCAGCTTCGGTTCGGTGCTGGAACGCCAGCGCCACAACGCACCCGAGAAGGAACGCATCGCCCGGGCCGCAGCTGCCCTGGTCGCCGACGGCGACAGCATCATGATCGAGGCCGGCACCACCACGGCGGCGGTGATCCGCCACCTGACCGGACGCACCGGGGTGCAGGTGGTCACGAACTCAACGCTGGCCTTCGCGGCAGCCCGACTCAACCCTGCGCTCCGGCTGCTCCTTACCGGCGGACAGTTCCACGCCGAGTCCGAATCGCTGGTGGGCTACGGCGCGCTGCGCACAGTCGCCGACTTCAACGTGCGGCGGGCGTTCATCGGCACCGACGGCTTCACCGCGGAGCGTGGCCTCACCACCCAGTTCGCAGAAGGCGCGGACGTGATCCGGGCCATGCACGCCCGCGCCGAGGAGACCTGGCTCCTGGCCGACTCCTCCAAGTACGGACGGGCCGGCTTCGTCACCGTCCTGCCGTTGCCGGAGCTGACCGGCGTGATCACCGACGCCGGGATCGGCGAGGAGTCCGCGGAGGCTCTGCGGGACGCCGGCATCCAGGTCGTGCTCGCCTGATCCTCGCGGTTCGTTCCTCACCGCGCATCAAGACTCCTCCGAGCGTCAGCGACTGAACAGGGTGCCCTGGACGGTCGTGACGAAATTCGCCAGCGATCCCCCCAGGTCCTTCAGCTGCCAGCCCGCCGGCCCGTGATACCAATCCAGGTCGGTGGAGTCGTCCTCGGTGTCGTCGTCAGCAGCGGCCACTGCCTGCAGCCAGCGGTCCTTGCCGCCGATCACGATCGCATAAGGCAGGATCGAGGACAGCTGGGCAAGGCCCCTGCCCGCCGGCAGAGTGTCCACCGGCTGGGTGAGCAGGCTGCCGCGCAGCGCGTCCAGCCCACCGAGGACGGCCGTGCCAGAGGCCGTCCGGGCCGGCATCTCCTGCGCGACGAACAGCACGCCGAGCGCGAGGGCAACCAGCGCGAGGCCCGCGAGGCCGAAGTGCGTGAAGGCCGCAAGCAGCACGGTGATAACCACGGCGGCACCGAGGGCGACCCAGCCGATGAGGCTCCAGCGGTTGCGGGTGGCGTCGGGACGCCGGGCGAACCAGCCGCGGGCAACGACCTCGTCGTACAGCTCGGACTGGATCCTCCCGATCACTGCACCAACGCTGCCGGCGAGGTTGGACACCTTCACCGGGTCGCCCTGCACGGGTGCGACGGCGTCGAGCAGTGTGTGCTCGTAGGTCGCCAGCGGGTCGCTGCTGGTGAGGCGGGAAAACGTCCAGTCGGTCGGAGCGTGCGGCGATGCGGGGGCCATCTCGGTGATCCGCAGGTGGCCGCGGACAGAAAGGTCGATCAGGGTTGCGGTCACATCGATCGGGTCGACCCGCTCGTCCACGACCGTGCCGACCTCACCGGGACGGATGCCGTAGAGCACCCGGAACTCGCTCTGGTTGGGCCCGATCGGGTGGAACTCGGCCACCGGCGTCGGCGCGATGCCGAGTCCGGCGTCACTGCCCAGCCGACGGTGCGCAGCCCACAGGGCCAGGCCACCGAGCACCAGCAGGCCGGCGGCGATTCCCAGCGGGAGCGGCTCGGCGGAGAACGCGCGATCCAGCGTCCACACCTCGCGCAGGTCCTGGTTCACGGCGACGGCGCTCGTGGGGAAGCGGACGATGGCGACGACCACGTCACCGGCAGCACGCGCCTCGTCGTGGAAGATGGGGCTCCGCGCCGTCGCGGTGCCACCGCCGTAGTACGTGCAGGTTCCGGGCGTCTCCGGTGCACCCGCCGCACAGTCGACCGAGGTGAACAGGGCAGGCACGGCGACGGTCGCGTCGAAGGTCGCCACCGGCAGGTTCAGGCCCTGCAGCAGCGGCCACTGGACTGTGGTGGTGTCGCCGTCCGTGGCGATCGCCGCACCGTGAACGGTGTAGCTGAGCACAACCGGGTCGGCGGCGCCTGCGCTGGGGATGCTGAGCGTGGTGGACCGCGGGCCGACGGTGGTCTTCACGTCGAAGGTCTTGCTGCCGGCAGAGGCCGTGACATCGGTGATCTGGTAGCGGTACTCCATGTTGTCGCGGGTGCGCGTGACGGTGCTGAGGCGTTGCTCGATCGCGTCGGGGGCACCGCCGTCGAAGGTCATCGTCGCCTTCACGGCGAGGCTCCCGTCGGCGTTGATGGTTGCCGCGACGGCGTAGGTCTTCACGTGGTCAGCGGCCCGTGCCGTCGGTGCCAGGAAAGCCAACAGGCCGAGGGCGAGGACGGCGATCGCCGCCAGCCGTTGACGACCGGTCACATTCGATGCCATTCCGGCTCCTGTTCGCTGGCGCAAAGGTCAGTGCACTCCCGCCGCACGGCCGTGGCCGAGCAGGCAGGACACACACTAGTGCCGCGGCGCCCCGCGCCAGAGGGGCGGACGCCGATTCGTACGCCTGGGTTGTGCACGATGGCCGGGTACTGCCGCTGGGGCCCGTGTTGCAACTAGGCTGCCCGCGTGACGCAGCAGTGGGGGACGCAGCAGCCCGGCCAGGGCGGTCAGCAGTGGGGGCAGCCGAACTGGAACCGGCCGACGCAGGCATGGGGTGCGCCGGTCGCGGGACAGCCGCCGTACCCGCAGCAACAGGTGCCCGCCGGCTACCCGCCAGCCCAGGCGCCCTACCCACAGGCCGCGGCCTACCCACAGCAGCAGTTCGGTCAGCCCGCCTACGGCCAGCCCGGCGGTTTTCCGCCGGCGAACCGTCCGCCGGCACCGGGCGGACCCCGCCGCGGCAACCCGCTACGCAGCCTGCTGCTGGGCGTCGTGCTCGTCGTCGGCATCGGCTTCTTCGGGATCGCGTTGGTGCAGTACCTCGGCGGCGGGAGCGATGGACCGCTGTCAGGGCCCACGGCAGGTCAGACGGTCGAGCCGCCCGTCGTCGTCCCCGCACCGGACTTCTCGCCGCCCGCCGTGCCTCAGCCGGAGACCTACGGCGAGGCCACCGACTGGCTCACCAGCAACAAGGTGTATGACCAGACGGCACCGATCCCCACCAATTGCGCCGTGCCCCGCATCGACATGACCACGGCTTCGGTGACGGAGCTCACCGACCACCTCAATGAGCTGACCGCCTGCCTGTGGAGGGTGTGGTCGGGCCCGCTGGAAACGGCCGGCTACACGCTCCCGCGTCCGCCGGTGACGGTGTACACCGAGCCGATCACAACCGGCTGCGGCTCGCTGGACGAGGTGAACGCGGTCTATTGCGCCGCTGACCAGCACATCTATTACGCCAAGCCGCTGTACAAGATCTTCCCCGCCGACCAGCAGAAGGCGCCGTTCGTCGTCGAGGCGGTGCTCGCCCACGAGTTCGGCCACACCATCCAGGCACGCACTGGCATCCTGATCTCCTCCATGGCCTGGGAACAGAAGGCGTCCGCCAGCGAGGCAAAGGTGTACTCGCGTCGCCTCGAGGTTCAGGCCGACTGCTTCTCCGGCATGTTCACCGTCGCCGTCGGCGGCGCGTCCGGGTTGAACAACAACGACCTGGCGAACCTGCAGGACGTCATGTACAACCTCGGCGACGACGTGCTCACCGGCAAGGCCAACTATGACGGCGACCACGGGCTGGGCAAGTCCCGCAAGAAGTGGTTCACCACCGGCCAGCAGAACTCGCTGATGGGAAAGTGCAACACCTACACCGCGCCGGACAGTGCGGTGCGCTGAGAGAGCCTCGAGGATCAGCCTTCGCTGACCAGCGCCGTCGCAATGGCGGCAAGGCCTTCTCCGCGTCCGGTGAGGCCGAGCCCGTCGGTGGTGGTGGCCGAGATGCTCACCGGTGCCCCGACGGCTGCCGACAGCACTGCTTCCGCCTCGCCCCTGCGTTCGGCCAGCCGCGGGCGGTTGCCGATCACCTGGACGGCCACGTTCAGCACCCGGAAACCGGCAGCGTTCAGCAAGGAGACCGTCTCGGTGAGGAACGCCGCGCCGCTGGCCCCCGACCACTCCGGCCGACTGGTGCCGAAATTGCTACCGAGATCGCCGAGGCCCGCGGCCGACAGCAGGGCGTCACAGGCTGCGTGCGCGGCCACGTCCCCGTCGGAATGCCCGGCCAGTCCGGCCGGTTCGCCGGGGAACTCAAGGCCGGCGACCCACAGCGGGAGGCCCGGGGCGAAGGCGTGGGTGTCGGAGCCGATGCCGACCCTGATGTTCATGCGTGACTCCTGACGATGGCCTCTGCGAACAGCAGGTCGAGGGGTTCAGTGACCTTGAGGGCCTCACGGTCACCGGGAACGAGTGCGACGGGGTAGCCGAGGGCCTCGACGGCCGCTGCGTCGTCGGTGACCTGCAGACCCTCGTCGCTCACCAGCCGATGCGCCCGCTCGAGCACGTCGCGGGCGAACCCCTGCGGGGTCTGGACGACACGAAGCCGGCTCCGGTCGACCGTCGCGGAGCCGGTAGCTGTCACCTCGCGGATCGTGTCCACAACCGGCAACACAGGGATGGCAGCGACAGCGCCTCCGACGAGGGCGTCGATCACCCGACGGACCACGTCACCCGGTACGAGGGCGCGGGCGGCGTCGTGCACCAGCACGTAGCGCGCATCCGAGAGGTCAGGGTCTGCAGCAATCGCGGCAAGGCCGTTCAGCACCGAATCCTGCCGCTCGGCACCGCCATGGACGCAGCGGGCAGGAATTGGTGAGCCCGCGATGACGTCAGCGAAGTCGGCGTCCAGTCCGGAGGCGATCACGATCACAGCCCGGCCGACACCGCCAGCGGCAAGGCCATCGAGGCTGTGGCTGACCAGCGGGCGCCCGTCGAGCTCCCGCAGGGCCTTGGGGACGTCGCCGCCGAGACGGGAACCAGAACCGGCCGCCACCACGAGGGCGACGACCGGTTCCATATGAAGAGTGTGCCGTTGGCAGGCTCAGGAAGCGAGCACCTCGTCGAGGAGTACCTCGGCGCGGTCCTCCGCGACCTTTTCCGCGAGCGCGAGCTCGGAGACCAGGATCTGCCGTGCCTTGGCGAGCATGCGCTTCTCGCCGGCAGACAGGCCGCGTTCCTTCTCGCGGCGCCACAGGTCGCGAACGACCTCTGCCACCTTGAGCACGTTGCCGGAGTGCAGCTTCTCGAGGTTCGCCTTGTACCGGCGTGACCAGTTGGTGGGCTCCTCAGCGTGGGGCGCCCTCAGGACAGTGAAAACCCGTTCGAGACCGTCGGCGTCCACAACATCACGCACTCCGACGAGATCGAGATTGCAGGCGGGAACGCGGACCACCAGATCGTTCTGGCCCACGATGCGCAGCACCAGATAGAGCTGGTCCTCGCCTCTTATCTTTCGGGTTTCCAGAGCCTCGATGACTGCAGCCCCATGATTGGGGTAGACCACCGTTTCACCGATTGTGAACGTCATATCAGCTTCGACCACCTTTCCCGACTTCCAAGTCTAGCACGACTCCCCGGACAGTCGGTACGTCTCTCCTAGCCAGAGGCCCATTGGGGGGTTGACAGACGCCGCGTGGCTGTGCTCTCGGGGCCCGATGCGCCCGCTCCGAGAATCACACCTTGCCAGACCCATGTGCAAACAACTCGGGGCCCGCCGGGATTCCCGGCGGGCCCCAAGTCGTGCGCTGATCACGCGACCACCGCGACCTCCTTCTTCGGCCACACGGTCTTCATGGTGAGCACTGCTGCTGCCGCGACAACGACGCCGGCAACAAGGCTGATCAGGAAGCCGAAGATGGCGAAAGGAAGCGGCTGGAAGGCGAACAGGACGAAGATGCCGCCGTGCGGTGCCCGCAGGCCCACACCCAGCGCCATGCTCAGTGCACCGGTCACCGCGCCGCCGACCATCATCGACGGGATCACGCGCAACGGGTCGCCCGCCGCGAACGGGATCGCGCCCTCGGAGATGAATGACGCGCCGAGCAGCCAGGCAGCGGTGCCGTTCTCGCGCTCCACCTCAGTGAACAGCTTCTTGCGGACGACGGTGGCCAGCGCCATCGCCAGCGGGGGCACCATGCCGGCAGCCATGACGGCGGCCATCACGCTGAAGTTGGCAGCCGTCCCAGCGGAGAGGCCGGCGGTGGCGAACAGGTAGGCCGCCTTGTTCACCGGGCCGCCGAGGTCGAAGCACATCATCAGGCCCAACACGATGCCGAGGAAGATCGCCGAGCCGCCGGACATTCCGGTAAGCCCGTCCTGCATCGCCTTGGTGAGGTTCGCCAGGGGCGTGCCGAGGAGGAAGTACATCAAGCCACCGACGATGGCCGTCACCACGAGCGGGATGATCACGACCGGCATCAGGCCGGCCAGCCAGCGCTTTACCTTGAAGCCGGAAATCCACAGGGCGATCACACCGGCGAGCAGGCCCGTGATCAGGCCACCGATGAAGCCCGCGCCGAGGGTGACGGAGATCGCGCCGCCGACGAAGCCGGGAGCGATACCCGGACGCCCGGCGAGGGCGTAGGCGATGTAGCCGGACAGTGCCGGGACGAGGAAACCGAAAGCCGCCCCGCCGATGGCGAAGAGGACGGCGCCGAGGTAGTTGAGTCCGGCAGACCAGCCTGCGGATAGGGCAAGAGCGCCGATCGTCTTCCCTGCGTCCACGCCCGCCTGGCACGTGTCCGCGCTCACCCAGCTCAGGTCAGCACAGGCGCGAGCCAGCTTGACACCCGGGGTCAGCGCGATGTCGAAGCCGCCGAACAGGAAGCCGAGGGCCAGCAGCAGGCCGCCGGCTGCGACGAACGGGATCATGTAGGACACGCCGGTCATCAGGGCCTGTTGAACCCGCTTGCCGATGCTCAACTGCGAGCCGCCTCCTGCGGACGCCGTGCCCGCTGACGCGGTGCCGGCCACCTTGCGGGCCTTGGGGTTGTCGGCCGCGGCGAGCGCTTCTGCGACCAGCTTGGCCGGCTCGTTGATGGCCCGCTTGACGCCGGCTTCGATCACCGGCAGGCCGGCGAAGCGCTCCCGGTCGCGGACCGGGACGTCGGCGGCGAAGATGGCCGCGTCGGCGCGTGCGATGACCGCCGGGTCGAGCCAGTCGATCTTGCCCGAGCCCTGGGGCTCGACGATCAGCTCGATGCCGGCGGACTTGCCGGCCTGCTCGAGGCCGTCCGCGGCCATGAAGGTGTGGGCGATGCCGGTCGGGCAGGACGTGACCGCCACGATCAGCTTCTTCTTCGCCTCACCGGACGCTGCGACCGTTGCGGCAGCCGGGGCCGGCGCCGGGGCGGAGGCAGGTAGCTCCTCGCCCGCAGTGGCTTGGTTGACCAGGTCGACGATCTGCTGCGGCGTGGTGGCGCTGCGCAGGCCCTCCAGGAACTCGGAGCGCATCAGGGAGCGCGCGAGCATGGCCAGCAGGGTCAGGTGGGCGTCATCGGAGCCTTCGGAAGCTGCGATCATGAACGCCAGGTCGGCCGGGCCGTCGGCCGCACCGAACTCGACCTTGGGGCTCAGCCGGGCGAAGGCGAGGGTGTTGGTGTGGACCGCGGCTGAGCGGCAGTGCGGGATCGCGATCCCGCCACCGAGACCGGTGACGGCCTTCTCCTCACGGGCGAGGGCGTCTGCGGCCAGACCGGCCTCCTCGGCCCGTCCGGACTTGGCGACGAGAGCTGCCATCGCGTTGATGACCTCCGTCTTGGTGCTGCCGAGGTCTGCGTCCAGCAGGACGAGCTCGGAGGTGATGAGCGGTTCGGACAACGTCGTTCCTTCTCTCTGGGTGGGCAGGGTCAGCCGACGTCTGTGACTGTGACGGCGGTGGTATTGAGTTGTTCGGGACGCGGAAGTGCCGTCCCAGCCAAGGAGGCCGCGGCCGAGCCGTAGGCGACGGCCAGCCGGAGGCGGTCCGGGGCGCTGAGGTCCCGGGTATGAGCCAGCACGTAGCCGGCAACGGTGGAGTCCCCGGCGCCGACGGTGCTGCGCAGGGTGATCGGGGGCGGGCTGGCGTGCCAGGCGCCCTCGGCGGTGACCAGCACGGCACCGGCGCCGCCGAGCGTGGCCATGACTGCTCCCACGCCTTGTGCGACCAGGGTGCGGGCCGCTTCGACGCAGGCGCTGGGGTCCCCGGCTGCCGCCGCAGCCTCGAGCAGTTCCGGGTCGGCCCCGGTGAGCTGGGCGAGTTCTTCGGAGTTGGGCTTCAGCAGGTCGGGGGCAGCGTCAGGGAACTGCGCCGCAAGGGCCAGCAGCGGGGCGTCGGAGGTGTCGACGGCGATCCGGCAGCCCCACGGGCGCAGCGCGCGCACCAGGTCGGCGTACCAGCCGGCCGGGACGCCGGGGGGCAAGGATCCCGACAGCACCACCCAGTCGGCCCGTTCGGATTCGAGCACCAGGAGGTGGGCCAGCTTCTCGATCGACTCGGCGTCGAGGCTGGGGCCCGGCTCGTTGATCTTGGTGGTCGTCCCGTCCGGCTCAGTGAGGGTGAGGTTGGTACGGACGCCCTCTGCCAGCGGCACCGTGCGGTAGGGGACGCGGAGCTCGTCAAGGCCGTGCAGGATCGGGTCGCCGAGGCCGGCGGGAAGGATGGCGCGCACCGGGTGACCGGCGGAGTGCACGACCCGGGCGACGTTGATGCCCTTACCGCCGGGCTCGACGGTGACGGAGCTGACGCGATGGACCTCGCCGCGGGAAAGGGCCCGGTCGAGGCTTGCGGTGCGGTCCAGAGACGGGTTGACCGTGAGCGTGACGATCATGCGACTACTACCTCGATTCCCGCAGCGGTGAGTTCTGCCCGGTCGTGGTCGGAGATGCCGTCGTCGGTGATCAGGACGTCCACCGCGGACAGCGGGGCGAAGGTCACCAGGAGTTCGACGCCCACCTTGGAGCTGTCAGCGAGGACGACCACGCGGCGGGCGCTGGCGACCATGGCCTCCTTCACCGCTGCCTCGTCGGGGTCGGGGGTGGAGAAGCCGTGACGGATCGTGACGCCGTTGGTGCCAATGAAGGCGACGTCGCAGCGCAGGCGTCCGAGTGCTGCGACGGTTTCGCCACCGACCGTTGCCTGGGTGATGCCGCGGACGCGCCCGCCGAGCAGGTGCACCTGTGTGCCGGCGCTGCCTGCGGCCAGCTGTGCAGCGACCGGGACGGAGTTGGTGACCACCGTGCCCAGCGTCCCGGGCGGGACGGCGGCAGCGAGTCGCGCCACCGACGTACCGGAGTCGAAGAGCACGGTCGACCCGGGATGGGGCAGGTACTTCAGGGCGGCCTGGGCGATGCGGGCCTTCTGGGCGACGAAGGTGGGCTCGCGGTCGCTGATCGCGGTCTCAACGAGCGCGACGTTTTCGGCGACGACGGCGCCGCCGTGTACCCGGCGGAGGATGCCGCGCTTGTCGAGGGCATCGAGGTCGCGGCGGACGGTTTCTGTGGTGACGTCGAACCGTGTCGCCAGGTCAGCGACCGAGACCCGGTCGTATCGCAGGGCAAGGTTCACGATCGTGCGGTGCCGCTCCTCTGCGTACATCTGGACCTCTTCCGGGCAACATCGATGTTGATATGTATTGTTTTACTCTGTTTCGCGTGGGATTACAACCCCCTGTCGCGCGATTGCGGTGTGGGAACTGTTGGGAACGTTGCTTAGGTGGTCCGCGGGCAAGGTGACATCCGGACGCGCGGCAGCGCACCCGGGAGGCGTGGACTTCAGTGGCCGCGGAGCGGCAGGGCGCTACTCGCCGTAGGTGGTCTTGTCCGAGAACAGGCCGGAGACGCTCTCGCCGCAGTTGATGCGGCGCACGGCCTCGGCGAACATCGGTGCGACCGAGATGACGTTCAGGCGGTCGAGCCCGACCGGAGCAGGGACGGTGTTGGTCGCGACGATCTCGGTGATGTCCTCCTGCGCGTTGAGGCGCTCGATGGCCTTGCCGGCGAACAGCCCGTGTGTGCAGGCGACCGAGATCGACTTCACGCCGTAGCGTCGCACGGTCGCGATGAGCTCGATGATCGAGCCGGCGGTGGCGATCTCGTCGTCCAGCATGATCACGTCCTTGCCGGCGACCTCGCCGACGATCGCGTCGATCACCACCGTGTCATCGGCCAGGCGACGCTTCGAACCGGCAGCCATCGGCACGCCCAACATGCGGGCGAAGTGGTTGGCTTCCTTCGCGTTGCCGAAGTCGGGCGAGACCACGACGGCATTGCTCAGGTCACGGGTGCGGTAGTGCCGGGCGATCACGGGCAACGCGGTCAGATGGTCGACCGGCATCGAGAAGAAGCCGTGTACCTGCTCCGCGTGCAGCGCCATGGTGAGCACGCGGTTGGCGCCTGCGGTGGCGATCAGGTCGGCGACGAGGCGCCCGCCGATGCTGATCCGCGGGGCGTCCTTCTTGTCCGAACGCGCGTAGGCGTAGTGCGGCATCACCACGGTGACATGCGCTGCGGAGGCGCCGCGGGCCGCGTCCACCATCATCAGCAGCTCCATCAGGTTCTCCTGGGTCGGAGGCACCAGCGGCTGCACGATGTAGACGTCCCGCTGGCGGCAGTTGGCACGCAGCTGCACCTGCAGGCAGTCGTTGGAGAAGCGGGAGAGCCGCGATGCGGACAGCTCCACCCCGAGGATGCTGCACATCTCCTCGGCGAACTCGCGGTGGGCATGGCCCGAGAAGACGGTGATGTCGGTCACACAGCGAACCCTAACCGCCGACACCAGCCAGCGGTTCCCGCCACCGGCTGGGCGAGACGCGAACGGAGAGAGGCGCCGGAGGTGCTTGGCGTCAGCCGTTGAACTTGTAGCCGAGGCCGCGGACGGTGACCAGCAGCACCGGATTGGCCGGATCGGTCTCAAGCTTCGCGCGCAGGCGCTTGACGTGCACGTCGAGGGTCTTGGTGTCCCCCACGTAGTCGGCGCCCCACACCCGGTCAATCAGCTGGCCGCGGGTCAGCACGCGTCCGGAGTTGCGCAGCAGCACCTCGAGCAACTCGAACTCCTTCAGGGCCAGCTGCACCGGCACGCCCCGGACGGTGGTCTCGTGGCGCTCCACGTCCATGCGGACGTCGCTGGCCTCCACCACGTCCGCAGCGAGCTCGACGTCAGTCCCGCGTCGCAGCACGGCCCGGATGCGGGCCACAAGCTCGCGGTGGCTGAACGGCTTGGTGACATAGTCGTCGGCGCCGAGTTCGAGGCCCACCACCTTGTCGATCTCGGTGTCGCGGGCGGTGACCATGATGATCGGCACCTGCCCGCGGACGCGTAGCTGACGGCAGACCTCCGTGCCGGAAAGGCCGGGCATCATCAGGTCGAGCAACACGATGTCGGCGCCCTGGCGGTCGTAGGCGGCGAGCCCGGCTGTGCCGTCGGCGGCCTCGGTTACCTCGAAGCCCTCCTTCTGCAGCAGGAAACCGAGCGTTTCGCGGTAGTTGGCTTCGTCTTCGATGATCAGGACCCTGGTCATGCCGGGGCTCCTTCCTGGCTGCGCGGCAGCCTCAGGGTGAAGGTCGACCCTTGGCCGAGCTTGCTCCACACGTTCACTTCGCCGCCATGGGCGTGGGCGACATGCTTGACGATCGAGAGGCCGAGGCCGGTGCCCCCGCTGGCGCGGCTGCGATCGGTGTTGACCCGGTAGAACCGCTCGAAGACCCGTGCCTGGTCGGCCAGGCTGATGCCGATGCCGTTGTCGGAGACCCGGATCTCGACCTGGTCGCCGACGCCGTGGCTGGTCACGGCGACGCGCGCCCCGGCCTCGGAGTAGGCAACGGCGTTCTGCACGAGGTTGGTGACGGCCGTCTCGAGCTCGTCCGTGTCGCCGACCACCCGCAGGCCCGGTTCGGCGGCCAGCGAAAGGCTGATGCCGCCGGCCTGCGCGATCTCGCGGCAGCGGGCAACCGACGACTCCAGCACGCCGGTGACGTCGACGTGGTGGGCGGCGAGCAGCGGATCCTCCGCCTGCAGCCGGGACAGCGCGATGATCTGGGAGACGAGCTCGTTGAGGCGCCGGTTCTCCTTCGACAGCTTGGCGAGGAACGTATGCACGGCGTCTGGGTCGTCGACAGCGGAGTCCGCAGCCTCTGCGAGCAGGCCGATCGCGCCGATCGGGGTCTTGAGCTCGTGGGTGATGTTGGCGACGAAGTCGCGACGGGTCTCGCTGAACCGCAGGTCGGCCGAGCGGTCCTCG
>Ga0209745_1001579_pt1 | contig 13434 bp, 10 predicted proteins | sample BarGraNGADG00312_FD_184495 | JGI IMG/M metagenome (GOLD analysis project Ga0209745, IMG submission 184495) | Arctic peat soil microbial communities from Barrow, Alaska - Barrow Graham LP Ref core NGADG0004-312 (SPAdes) (version 2) | ecosystem: Environmental > Terrestrial > Soil > Wetlands > Peat... | reverse complement strand
GGTCGAGGCGTTCCCGACGCTTCGTCCGCACACCCTGGCGATCGGCAGCTACGCCGTGGTGGGCGACCACATCGAGCGGGTCAACCGGATCGAGCTCGATGTCGCCGATGAGCTCACCGAGGTTCCGGCACTGGTCGGTCAACGCCGGCCGGACCTCCTGCTGGTCAACGACGACGACCTGGCCTACGCCAAGATCCGCCTCGACGAGCGCTCCATGGCAACGGTTCTCGCCAACCCGCGCGGATTCACCGCCAGCCTGCCCCGGGCTCTGGTGCTGGGCGCGGCGTGGGACATGACCCGCGACGCAGAGATGTCGGCACGCGACTTCTGCGACCTGGTGCTGAACACGCTGCCAGGCGAAACGGACTCGACGCTCCTGCGCGTGCTGCTGGCCCAGCTGCAGACCGCCGCCAGGCTGTATGTCGCCCCTGCCCATCGCGACGGGACTCTGGCCTCGCTCACGGCACGCCTGCGTGAGCTGGCCACCTCGGCCACGGCCGGCAGCGACGCGCAGCTGCAGCTGGTCAGCGCGTTCGCCGGCTATGCCCAGCGCGGTGAGGATGTGGTCTGGGTGCGCGGACTGCTGGAGGGCACCGCCGTGCTTGACGGTCTGGCGATCGACACCGAGATGCGCTGGACCCTGCTGACCAGCCTGGCCACGGCCGGCGCTGCAGCCGAGAGTGAGATCGAGGTCGAGCGTCAGCAGGACAACACGGCAACCGGCCACGAGCGCGCCGCCCGCGCACTGGCCAGCATCCCCACGGCCGAGGCCAAGGCCAAGGCCTGGCACAAGGTCATCGAGGAGGAGGGCCTGCCGAACCAGACGGTCGACGCCGTCGCCCAGGGATTCGTCAAGGTGCACAACACGACGTTGCTCACGCCCTACGTCGAGAAGTACCACGCCATGCTCACGACGCTGTGGGCCTCACGCACCCACGCGATAGCCGAGCATGTCGTCGAGGGCTTCTACCCGGTGGCCTTGGCCAGCCGCGAGCTCGTTGACGCATCCCAGTCCTGGCTCGACGCGAATCCTGAGGCGAATGCGGCGCTGCGGCGCGTCGTGTCGGAGAACCGCGATGGGGTGACGCGGGCTCTGGCAGCCCAGCAGCGAGACAACGGCTAGCCGGCAACGGCAGACAAGGCGAAGGATCGTGGGGGTCCAGGCCCCCACGATCCTTCGCTGTCCTGTTCGCTGAAGCGGTCAAACGTGCAGTAGGAGTCGCGGAGCGGGTGCTTCAGCACAGTTGGAGTGCTCAACAGGGGTAGTGCACGTTTGACCGCACGCTGCCCGGTCAACAGCGCGACTGAGCCGGGTGGCAGCGCGCAGCGGTCAGCGCTGGGAAACGCAACGTGCGAGGCGCCGGGCCCAGCGTGAGGTCATCAGATCCTCCAGCAGCACGGGCTTTCCGTCAGCTCCGGCCAACGGCAGCCGCCAGTTGGGATACTCCTCATCGGTGCCCGGCTGGTTCATCGCCCGGTGATCGCCGGTCAGGTCGGGAACGGCAACTCCGAGAAGCTTGGCCGGCGTCCACGACAGGAACCGGTGCAAGGCCTCGACGACATCAGTCCCGGAGGCGCCCGGACGCAGCAGACCTCGCTCGACCAGCATGTCGAGGACCTCCCTGCGAGCGGCTTCGTCAAACGTGCGCTCCTCTTCGACGGGGCGGGTCAGCAGCCCAAGGTCATCACGCAGGTCGATGTGCTCGCCGGCCAGATAGCCGGCGGTCGGCGGCAGGTCATGGGTGGTCACGGTGGCCAGACACAGCTCGCGATAGGCCTCAGCAGGCAGGGGTCTGCCCTCAGAGTCCTTCTCGAACCACAGGATCGACGTGCCGAAGATGCCGCGCTCGCGCAGATAGTCACGAACCCATGGCTCAACCACGCCGAGGTCCTCACCGACCACCAGTGCGCCCGCCCGATGGGCCTCAAGCGCGAGGATGCCGATCAGGGCCTCGTGGTCGTAGCGGACGTAGGTGCCCTCACTGGCGGGCAGACCCTCCGGGACCCACCACAGCCGGAAGAGCCCAATGACGTGGTCGATCCTGATGCCACCGGCATGGCGCAGAACAGTGCGCAGCATGTCCCTGTACGGCGCGTAGCCGAGCTCCTCGAGGCGGTCCGGTCGCCACGGAGGCTGGCTCCAGTCCTGACCGAGCTGGTTGTACTGGTCCGGCGGGGCGCCAACCGTGACCCGGCGGGCGAGGGCATCGGCAAGGCCCCAGGCATCAGCGCCTTCAGGATGGACGCCCACCGCCAGGTCATGAATGACCCCGATCGACATCCCGGATTCCTCGGCGAGTCGCTGAACGGCGGCGAGCTGCTCATCGACGATCCACTGCAGCCAGCGATAGAACTCGACATCTTCGCCGATCTGGTCGCGCAATGCCTCAACAGCGGGGCTGAGTGGGTCCTGCAGGTCGGCGGGCCAGTCACCCCAGGGCAGTCCGTGCTTCTCGGCCAGCGCACACCATGTAGCGAAGTCGAGCAGGCCCTGGCCTTCACGGTCGCAGAAAGCGGCGAAGGCCCGCTCACGTCGCGACGACCGCGGCTGGTTGAAGACGGTGCGCAACGCCGCGACCTTGGCCGACCAGACCGCGTCACGGTCGATCGTGTCCGCCTCGTTCAGCCTCCGCGCATCATCGGCGTGCCACTCCAGCAGCTGCCGCTCTGCGGCGGACATGTAGCCCATCTCCGGGATGTCCTCGACCCGGATGTAGATCGGGTTGACGAAGCGCCGTGACGTGGGCAGGTAGGGCGAGGGCTCTATCGGGACCACCGGCTCGGCCGCATGCAGAGGGTTCACCAGAACGAAGTCAGCGCTCAGGTCAGCCGCAGCCCAGGCCATCATGTCGGCGAGATCAGCGAGGTCCCCAAGACCCCAGGACTGACGCGACCGGACGGAGTACAGCTGGCTCAGCAAGCCCCAGGCCCGTCGGTGCTGCAACGCGGGTGGCAGGGCCATGACGGCTGGTGAGACGACCAGCGGGGACGAGAAGCTGTCCTCACCGATCCGGACATTGACCGTGTGCCAGCCCAGGGGCAGGTCGCCAGGAATCTCGAAAGTCGCCTCGCCGGTCGGCTTGCCGTCGATGATCCGAGGATTGACGTAGTTGTCGACCTGAGGAACCTCGCAGCGCGTTCCATCCTCCAGAACCGTCCACACCCGGACCGTGTCGCCGTCGGGCAGATGCACGGGCACCCACCTGGTCGAGCCCTGGCGGCATACGACGATCGGGGGCAGGGTTCGACGCCACGCACGGTCTGACACGCCGGCAAGAGATCTCGCGACGGCGGCATCGTCGGACGTGTCGACGCCGAGAGCCTGCAGGACCGCCGAGATCGTCTGCGCGCCGACGATGACGTGGTTGCCCTGCCAGTCCCAGTACTCGGTGGCCACCCCGGACGCGCGGGCGAGCTCAGTGAGTGCAGGCGAGGGTTCGGGGCTCGGCACGTCATCCCTTTCAGAAAGCAGCGATTGGTATGCAGCGAGTGTTTCACGAGTGGCAGTGCATGCAAGCGCCCCACCAATGGTGAAAATGGTCGGTATGACGTTCACTCCCCTCGCCGCTGACCCTCACCCCGTGCTGTCAGTGCCCTTGCTACCACCGCTGCCCCCGGGGGGCACCCTGAAAGAAGTGAGCAACAAGACGGTGACGGATTGGTGGTGGCTGATCGGTCCAACCCTGACGATCATCGGCACTCTGGTGGGGGCCGTGGTACTTCGCTGGGTGCTGCACCGCGCCATCGACCGGGTCGTCGACGGCGCGTTGACCCGAGCGGCAGGGCACTCCAGCCAGACTCCTCGCCGCTCATCGCGCGTCCTGGCCCAGGCCACCGGGCTGAACCAGGCCCGCAGCACCCAACGCGCGGCCACCATGGGCGCCGTCCTCAAGAGCACGTCGACGTTCGTCATAGCCACGCTGGCGCTGCTGACCGTCATGGGCGCCCTCGGCCTGCCGCTGGGACCTCTCCTGGCATCGGCGGGTGTCCTCGGGGTCGCGCTCGGCTTTGGCGCGCAGAGCCTGGTCAAGGACTTCCTGTCCGGCATCTTCATGATCCTGGAGGACCAGTACGGCGTGGGCGACGTCATCGACACCGGCGAGGCGATCGGCACCGTCGAGGACGTCACACTGCGCGTCACCAGGGTGCGGGACGGCAGCGGAATCGTCTGGTACATCCGCAATGGCGAGATCGTCAGGATCGGCAACCGCTCCCAGGGATGGTCGACCGCGGTGGTGGACATCCAGGTGAGCTACCACGAGAGCCTGGACACCGTTCTGCCACTGATCCGCGAGGTCGCCCGCGAGCTGGATGCGGCACCGGAGTGGGCGACACGGCTGCTCGAAGAACCGGTGGTCGCCGGGGTCGAGTCGATGACCGGCGGTGTGGTCACCATCCGGATCATCGCCAAGTGCGCCCCAAACGAGAACTTCCCGGTATCCCGGGAGATCCGCGAGCGGGTCAAGGCCGCTCTCGACGCGGCCGGGATCCGTGCTCCGCAGGCTGGGCCGCCCTCAGGCGGTGATCAGGGCGGGCAGGGTAGCGGCCCCCGCACCTGAGGCTCAGAGACTGATGTCGTGACTGGGCAGCTTCGACGGCCGAGATGCGGTTCTGGAAGCTTCTTGAGCAATACTTAGGGAGGTCCTGCGACGTACTGGCAGGACCTGCGCGACTATTTCGACCAGGCGGCACAGTCCCTGGTCAACTCCCTGGAGGACTGACATCTCTACCGCTTATATCGATAGTGACCTGCCCGACCTGCCCCTGGCTGATCCCTCATCCACGCTGGTCCACGCTCGCCCCGCCGCAGAACCTGCCTGGTGGCGCCACGCCGTGATCTACCAGATCTACCCACGCTCGTGGGCTGACAGCAACGGTGACGGGATCGGGGACCTGCCGGGCATCACGGCCCGCCTCCCGTACCTGCGCGACCTCGGCGTGGACGCCGTCTGGCTCTCGCCCTTCTATGTCTCACCCCATGCGGACGCCGGCTATGACGTGGCCGACTACCGCGACATCGACCCGATCTTCGGGACGCTGGCCGACGCTGACACCCTGCTGGCCACCGCCCACGACCTCGGCCTGAAGGTCATCGTGGACCTCGTCCCCAACCACTCCTCCGACGAGCACCCGTGGTTCCAGGCGGCTCTGGCCGCCGGCCCGGGCAGCCCCGAGCGCGAACGCTACTGGTTCCGCGACGGTCGTGGTCCGGGTGGGGACCTGCCGCCGAACAACTGGCTGTGCGTCTTCGGTGGCGCGGCCTGGACCCGGGTCAAGGCCGCCGACGGCACCCCTGGTCAGTGGTACCTCCACCTGTTCGACCCCAAGCAGCCTGACTTCAACTGGGACAACCCGCAGGTACGCGCCGAGTTCGAGGACGTGCTGAGGTTCTGGCTCGACCGGGGCGTCGACGGCTTCCGGATCGACGTCGCGAACGCGCTGGTCAAGGAAGCGCGGCTGCCCGACTGGGACGAAAAGCTGCACATCCTCGGCGAGGCCGACGTCGCACTGCACAAGCACGATGGCAGGCAGCCGCCGATGTGGGACCAGGACGGTGTTCACGAGATCTACCGGGCGTGGCGCCAGATCCTCAACTCCTACAACCCGGTCGACGCGGTCGACACGGCGAGCTACTCCAGCGACCACGACCGCATCCTGTGCGCGGAGGCGTGGGTCGAGTCGCAGGAGCGTGCCGCTCGATACGTCCGCGATGACGAGATGCACCAGGCGTTCAACTTCGAGTTCCTGCTGACGCAGTGGCGAGCCGGTGACCTGCGCGCCGCGATCACCACGTCGTTCACTGCGGCGGACTCGGTCGGTGCTCCCGCCACCTGGGTGCTGTCCAACCACGACGTCGTGCGCCACGCCTCGCGGCTCGGGCTCCCCGTGGGAACCAGGCGCGCCAATGGCATTGGCATTGGCGACCCGCAGCCTGACACGGCTCTCGGTCTGCGCCGAGCTCGGGCGGCCACCGCCCTGATGCTTGCCCTCCCGGGCTCGTCCTACCTGTACCAGGGCGAGGAGCTGGGACTACCCGAATCCACCGACATGCCCGACGACGTCCGGCAGGACCCGACGTGGACCCGGAGCGGTCACACCGAGCGGGGCAGGGACGGCTGCCGGGTGCCGATGCCGTGGGAGGGCGACCGGCCGTCATACGGCTTCGGCCCCTCTGATCGGACCTGGCTGCCGCAGCCGGCGTCCTACGCGGCTCTGGCCGTCGACCGTCAGCTGGGCACCCCGGGCGCAACCCTCGAGCTGTATCGCGCGTTGCTGGCCGCCCGTCGCGAACATGGGCTCGGGGCGGGTTCGCTGAGCTGGCTTGGGGGCTACTCGCAGGAGGTCGTGGCCTTCGTCAACGAGCCACCCGCCGGCGAGCGCGTCCTGGTCATCACCAACCTCGGCGCGGAGGCGGTGGCCGTGCCCGAAGGCGCCCAGATTCTGGTGTCCAGTGGACCGCTGACCCCGCAGGGACTGGTGCCCACCGACACCACCGTCTGGCTGAGCGCGTAGCCCCGGAGACGTTGACCACGTGACGACCGCTATCCGCCGAGACCAGCAGCAGGAGCGACCTGGCGGACCCATGGGGTCGGCCTACCGGCTGTTGACAGTCGCGCTGCTGGCACTGGTCACCATCATCGCCTTTGAGGCCATGGCCATCTCAACCGCGATGCCAGCGGTGGCCAAGGACTTGGACGCGGTCCGGTCGTACGGGCTCGCGTTCTCGTTCATGCTCACCGCCGAGATGCTCGGCATCGTCCTGGCCGGCGTCTGGGCGGACCGCCGCGGACCACTCCCCTCCCTGTTCGCCGGCCAGCTGCTGATGGTGGCCGGCTCGGCGATGGCGGGACTGGCCCCGACGTTCACCGTGCTCCTGGCCGGACGGCTCGTCGCCGGGTTGGGCGCCGGGCTGATCGTGGTTGCGCTCTACGTCGTGATCGGCCGAGCTTACCCGGATGCGTTACGTCCCAAGGTCTTCAGCTGGATCTCCGCCGCGTGGGTTCTCCCCTCGCTGATCGGCCCGCCGATCGCCGGCTGGCTGACCTCGACCTGGTCCTGGCGCTGGGTCTTCCTGATCGTGCTCGCACCCATCGCCGTGACGTTCGCCGTAGTCAGCACGCAGCGCAACCGCATCACCGGAGGCTCGAGAGCCGAAGAAGGCGTACCGCCCGGCCACGCCGTGCCGGCTGACCGGTCCGGGCACCGCAGGCTGGCACTGCTCGGTCTCGGCGTCGCGCTCTCCGCCGGCGCCATGCAGTGGGGCTCTGCCCAGCTCGCGGCTGCGCAGGCACTCCCCGTCGCCCTCACGGCGTTGGGACTGGTCGGTATCGCAGCAACCGCCCCCCGGCTCGTCCCTGCCGGCACGCTGCTCATGTCCCGTGGACTGCCCGCGGTGATGATGAGCCGGTTCCTGCTGACCGCCTCCTTCAACGGCGCCCTGACGTTCATCCCACTCATGCTCGTCAACGAGCGGCACCTAAGCCTTACGACCGCTGGCATCATGCTCACGGTGGGCGCACTCGGCTGGTCATTCGGCTCCTTCGTCCAGGGTCACCATGCATTGAACAACCGCCGGTCCGAGCTCGTGGTCGCAGGTGGCGCGTCGCTGACCGCTGGCATCCTCCTGCTCGCCGCGATCGCCGAGCTCGGTTGGCATTACTACCTGGTGGGGCTCGCCACCGCCCTGTCCGGCATGGGCATGGGGCTGGCCATGTCATCGACCTCGGTGCTCTCACTGGCCCTCTCACCGGTCAGCGACCACGGCCGCACCTCGTCGTCGCTGCAGGTGTCCGACGTGCTCGGCAGCGTCATGGGGATCTCGGCGGCCGGCGCCGTATTCGCCGCGATGCACAACCCCGCCGGCTCGGACATCCATGTGTTCGAGCTCATCTGGGTTTCCCTGGCGGCCGTCGCCGCCCTCGCGATGGTCGGCGGTCAACGCACCAGGCCATGACCCCTCACTGACCCCTGACTGGCCGTTCGCGCCAGCGGAAGGGCACCGGATCGCCGGACACACCCTTGAGCACCGCCCGCTCGTCCGGGCGCAGCCGGCGAGGGCTCGCCGTCGGGAAGTCGTAGGCGACCAGGGTCGTCTCGGCCCGCGCGTACAGCGTCGTGCCGACCTCGGCGGGATCGCGCACCTCGTAGGCGAGGTTGAAGCTGGAACCCGAGACCTTGGTCGCCCACATGTCCACGCTGATCGGCGCGTGCCGGAAGTCCAGCGGGGCGAGGTACTCGATCTCGTGACGGGCGACCACCACGCCTTCATTGAGCAGACTGCGATCCTGACCGAACCACTCCTGGAAGCCGATCACCCGGGCATCCTCGAGCAAGCGAAGGAACTGGACGTTGTTCACATGCCCGTATGCGTCCATGTCGGACCAACGAAGCGGGACATCGACACTGTAGGGGTGCTGACTCATCGCGCCATCATCGCAGCCGGGCGGATATCGTCACTTCCGTGACCACCCCTGAGAACCGCGCCATCCTCGACCCCTTCGAGGACCTGCTCGACGCCTTGGACCTCAAGTCAGCCGATTCCAGCCAGAGCACCGTCGGTGGGGCTGCCGACGACAACAAGTACGACCTCGGCGCGTCCGATGCCGATGTCTTCATCGGGCGCAGCCAGCCAATGCCACGCGGCCGGGTGTTCGGGGGGCAAGTCCTTGCGCAGGCGGTGATTGCCGCCGGCCGGACCGTCAACGACCTCGACGATGCAGGGGACCATCCACGCCGTATCCATTCGTTGCACGGCTACTTCTTGCGTGCCGGCGACTCCGACCACCCGATTCGCTTCACTGTGGAGCGACTGCGCGACGGGCACTCGTTCTCGGCAAGGCGGGTCCACGCGATCCAGTACGGCAAGCCGATCCTGTCGATGATCACCTCGTTCCAGACCGACGCCGTTGGGCTGGACCACCAGGACCATATACCCGCCGCACCGGACCCCGAGCGCATGGAGACCCTGGCCGAGGTGTTCGCCGGGATAGACGACCCGCAAGCCAACTTCTGGTCGAAGGACAAAGCCATCGACCTGCGCCACGTCGAAGGGGCCATCTACATCCGCCCGGGGCGCCAGCTCGCATCGCGGCAGAGCGTCTGGCTCAAGGCCATCGGCCAGATGCCCGATGATCCGCTCATCAACGCCGCGGTGCTGGCCTACTGCTCCGACTACTCGCTGCTCGAGCCGGTGCTTCGCGGCCACGGACTCGCCTGGTCCGACCGCCGGCTACGCGTCGCCAGTCTCGACCACGCGATGTGGTTCCACCGGCCCGGACGCGCGGACGACTGGATCCTGTACACCCAGTCCTCGCCGTCGGCATCGAGCGGACGCGGACTCGCGTCAGGACGAATGTTCAACGCGGACGGCGTCTTGCTCGCCAGTGTCGCGCAAGAAGGCATGATCCGCCTCAAAGACTCGTGACGGGCGCCACAGTCAGCCGGGCTTTCGCGCTAAGCGGTCGCTTAGTAGGCTCACGCCATGGTTGACGGACTCGATCTCGACGCGCTGACCGGCTATCTCGCGCCGTTCAGCAGTTCTGCGGACGGCACCGCGCCAGGATCCGGCTCAAACCCGAGATCGGTGCCGGGGCGAACGCTGCGCGCGGAGCTCATCCAGGGTGGCAAGTCCAACCTGACCTATCGGCTCACCGACGGCTCCCACAACTGGGTGCTGCGCCGGCCGCCGCTCGGGCACGTCCTGGCAACCGCTCACGACATGACCCGCGAGTATCGTGTGATGTCGGCCCTCGCGCCGACCCCCGTGCCTGTTCCGGCGATGGTGACCCTGTGCGAGGACGCGAGCGTGATCGGGGCACCGTTCTACGTCATGGAGTATGTCGAGGGCTCGATCCTGCGACGGACCAGGGACAGCGACAAGCTGGACGACCGCCAGCGAACAGCGTTGGCACATAGGCTCATTGACACGTTGGCCGACCTGCACGAGGTTGACCCGGCTGACGTGGGGCTGGGCGACTTCGGCCACCCCGACGGCTTCCTTGGGCGGCAGGTGCGTCGCTGGACCCAGCAGCTGGAGCGTTCCCGGTCCCGCGACATACCAGGTTTTGACGACCTGGCAGAGGAACTGGCAACCGGCGTTCCGGCCAGCCAGCGGGCAAGCGTGGTGCACGGTGACTACCGTCTCGACAACGTCCTGGTGGGGCCCGACCAGCAGATCCTGGCCGTGCTGGACTGGGAGATGGCCACCCTCGGGGACCCCCTGTGTGACCTGGGTCTGCTGCCGGTCTACGCGGTTCCGGTTCCCGGAGTCGTCGGCATCGTCTCGGACGGCATGGGGCCCCACAACGGCTTCCCGTCGCTCGAGTCCCTGATCCAGAGGTATGCCGATCGCTCGGGTCTGGATGTCAGTCACCTGTCCTGGTACACGGCTCTCGGCTACTACAAGCTCGCGGTCATCTGCGAAGGCATCCACTACCGCTACGCCACCGGTCAGACCGTGGGCCCCGGCTTCGACCGGATCGGGAACATCGTCGAACCGCTTGTCTCTGCCGGCCGTCACGTGCTGAACCAGTCCCATTGACAGACCCAGTTCATTGACAGCCCATTCCCTTTGATATCAGCGCAGTTCAACAATCAATCTCGGAGGCACATGTGAACCCCAACGGCCAACGGACCGCGATCGTCACCGGCTCAGCCCGTGGCATCGGAGCCGCAACCGCCATCCGCCTGGCCAAGGACGGGAACGCCGTGGCTGTCCTGGACCTGGACGCAGCCGCGTGCGCCCAGACGGTATCCGCGATCACTTCGGCCGGTGGCCGTGCCATCGCAGTCGCAGTCGACGTCAACTCGCCCGAAGGGGTCGACGCTGCCGTGGCACAGGTCACCGCCGAGCTCGGCGCCCCGACCATCCTGGTCAACAACGCAGGCATCATCCGCGACAACCTGATCTTCAAGATGCCCCTGGCGGACTGGGATGCCGTCATGAACGTCCACCTGCGTGGCGCCTTCTTGATGACCAAGGCCGTCCAGGCGCACATGACGGCGGCGAAGTACGGTCGGATCGTCAACCTGTCCTCCACGTCCGCGCAGGGCAACCGGGGTCAGGTCAACTACTCGGCCGCCAAGGCAGGCGTGCAGGGTTTCACCAAGACCCTTGCGATCGAGCTCGGCCCCTTCGGTGTGACGGCCAACGCGGTGGCTCCCGGCTTCATCGCCACAGATATGACCAGAGCGACCGCCGAGCGAATGAAGATGACGTTCGACGACTTCCTGATCAGCGCAGCGGCACAGATCCCGGTCGGTCGCGTCGGCCGGCCCGAGGACGTCGCAGCCGCAATCTCTTTCCTGGCCAGCGAAGAGGCCGGGTACGTCTCGGGTCAGATCATCTACGTGGCCGGCGGTCCGAAGGACTGAGCGGCCCGCTGTACCTCCGCCCTCCCCGCCTCAACTCCTGTTGCCCCGAAACCACCATCCGCGAGTCTGAACCGACCTACAACGGTGGCTTCGCGGCAACAAGCGGGCTCGTCGTGATCCGCTCCGGACCTTATTGCGACGGCAGGGACTTGCTCTGCCGGCGGCATGCACCCGGACGCCAGCATCGGCGTAGGTCATCGCCAGCCACTCGGCATAGGCGAAGGCGGCGTGCTTGGTCACGGCATAGGGGGCAGCGCCCGGAATCGTGAGCAGCCCCGCAGCCGAGACCGTCGAGACGAACATGCCGCGGCCCCGCGAAACCCATTGCGGCATCAGCGCTCTGGAGGCTCGGACGTGTGCCATGACGTTGACCTGCCAGGAGATCTCCCAGGCATTCTCGGCCACATCGACTAGTCCGGACCGCGCCACGCCTGCGTTGGCGCAGTAGACGTCGATGGGTCAGGCGCGCTCTCGGGCGGTGCCGATCAGCAGCTCGACACCGGCCTCGGTCGAGGCATCACCCGGAACCGCCAAGCCGCCAACAAGGTGGGCGATCTCACGCGCGGCGTCGGCGTCCACATCGTTGACGACGATCTTCGCGCCCTGGGACGCGAACATCCGGGCGTATGCCGCACCAATCCCGCGGCCGCCGCCGGTGACGACCACAACCTGGCTGTCGAAGAGGCTCACATAGGACCGGCCAGCGTGGAGCCACCGTCCAGTACGACGGTCTGGCCGGTCATCCAGGACGAGTCGCCGGAGAGCAGGAACGAGACGGCCCCGGAGATGTCCTCGGGAACGCCAAGCCGCTTGAGCGGATACCGCTTGGCCACCTTCTCCTCACGGCCCTCATACAGAGCTTGCGCAAACTCCGTCTTGACGATGCCCGGAGCCACCGCGTTGACGCGCACGTCCGGGCCCAGCTGATAACCCAGCTCGGTTGTGAGGTGGATCAACGCGGCCTTGCTCACGGCATACCAGCCCAGCAGTCCGGTGGCCCCAAGGCCGGCGATCGAGGCGACGTTGACGATCGCTCCACCCGGTGCCTCGGTCGTGCCCAGTCCAGCCCCCACGGCCTTCTGGGTCCAGCTGAAAGCGCTGAGAACATTGACCTCCAGGATCTTCCGGGCGACCTCGACGTCCATCTCCAGCATGGGTCCATAGGAGGGGTTGATGCCGGCGTTGTTGACCAGATAGTCGAGGCGCCCGAAGGTCTCCCGCACGGCGGCTACCACCTCGTCCTGGTGTGCCGCGTCATCGGCGTGGCCGGCGAAGGCCAGTGCATGCGCCGGACCTCCGAGGGCCGCGACGGCCTCATCAAGCGCCTCGGTCTTGCGTGCCGTAATGACGACGCGCGCGCCGTCGGCGACCAGACGCCTGGCGATGCCCAGGCCAATCCCCCGGCTGGCGCCGGTGACGATTGCGACCTTGCTCTCATGGGTGATACTCACGTCGCTGATGCTCCTTTGCGGTTCAGATCCTGGTTGTTCAGATCTGCTGTTCAGATCCTGGCACCTGGATTGTGGTTGCCCAGATGCAGTTCACAGGCCGAGGTCGCGGCCGATGAGCTCCTTCATGATCTCGTTCGAGCCGGCCCAGATCTTGGTGACCCGCGCGTCTCGCCACGCCCTGGCAACGCGGTATTCGTTCATGAATCCGTAGCCGCCGTAGAGCTGCACACAGGCATCGAGCACCTCGTTCTGTACCTCGGCCGACCACCACTTGGCCTTGGCGGCGTCAACCGCGCTGAGCTTGCGCTCGGAGTGGGCCTGCACGCAGTCATCGACGTACGCCTGGGTGACCTCGAGCTTGGTCACCAGCTCGGCCATCAGGAACTTGTTGTGCTGGAAGGAACCGATCGACTGACCAAAAGCCTTGCGTTCCTTGGCATAGGCGATCGTCTCGAGCAGGATCTGCTGCGCATGAGCAGTGTTGGAGACGGCCGCACCAACCCGCTCCTGAGGAAGCCGCTCCATCATCGCGATGAAGCCTCGGTCGACCTCACCGATGACGTTGGCGCCGGGGACGCGCACGTCGGTGAAGAACAGCTCGGCGGTGTCG
>Ga0209745_1001578_pt1 | contig 13436 bp, 14 predicted proteins | sample BarGraNGADG00312_FD_184495 | JGI IMG/M metagenome (GOLD analysis project Ga0209745, IMG submission 184495) | Arctic peat soil microbial communities from Barrow, Alaska - Barrow Graham LP Ref core NGADG0004-312 (SPAdes) (version 2) | ecosystem: Environmental > Terrestrial > Soil > Wetlands > Peat... | reverse complement strand
ACTCGGCAACGTATATGTCCTCATCTCTATGGATTACTGCGGTAAGTGTGAGCATACGGATCATTATTAGCCCGGCCAGCTTAAATGTTCTCCGGAAAAATGAAGATTAAGTAAGCGAGCGAGGTTTACGAACTCCCAATTGCATTCAAATGGCTTCAGCCGGCGAACGCAGGCTACGGGGCTACCAATGGGCAATTCTACGACAACGTGCCCGTGCGTGCTCCTGCGCCCGTTAGCGAGCGGCCTTCCGGGCTCCGGCCGACGCCCAGGGCCCGCATGTGCTCTAGCCACATTCCTTCCCACCCAAATGGCGCATCGCCCGGCTTCCTGGAATCGACCCCTCTGGCCTCCAACTTTAACAGATCGGCCTTCAACTAGGCATGTCAGGTGAGTTTCAGGTGATTTGACCATACCACTCAAAGATTATATACCTGTTTTCTCCCAAATTTGGATAATTCAGTCCCGGCTTTAAATGGATTTTTCAATTGGGAAGATACCGGGATAATCGTAAGTTCTTTTGGCGTGGTTTCATTAAGTGCAGTCTCATTGAGTGCAGTCTCATTGAGTGCAGTCTCACTAAGTGCAGTCTCATTAAGTGCAGTCTCATTAAGTGCAGTCGCATTCAGTGTAGTCGCATTCAGTGTAGTCGCATTCAGTGTGGTTCCATTTAGCGCAGTCTGCTTCTCGGTAGCATATGCAGAAGCCAGTCCGACTAGGAAGATTAAGAAAAATATAATAGCCTTGATAATATCACATCCATATATTAAAGCTTTTATCAAGTATGTTGTAGACAATCGCCGATATATATAGTTTGCCTACAACGACAAATTACTACTTGCTGGCACGAGATCTCCTGAATCCGGCCTCTTCAACCCAGCCGTGCGATAGCTTCGGCCCCGCACCTTTGCGCCCCTACCAGAGCCGGGCCCGCATGTACGCCCGCTCCAGGCGAAGGGCCCGTCTGAGCTGGCCGGATCCCATCCAGAGATGCCCATGCAAGATGATATTATCTGAAGTGATAGATCATAATTCGATGAAAAGAATGAGAGCCTTTATCTCAGGGACTGTCCAGATGACTGGCTATCGTGAAAAGGTAGTAAACCTGGCTAATTTTCTGGGACTGGTGGGATTTGTGCAGAATCTTCCCGACGGCAGAGTAAAGGTTGTGGCTGAAGGTGATGATTCTACTCTTGAGCGTTTCCTCAATGATTTAAGGATCAAAGATTCTCTGATCGATGTGTAGGACATCGAAGTTAACTATACCTCTGCCATGGATGACTTCATACGATTTGAAAAGATGGTCGCCGATGGTGAGACGGATCAGCGCCTGGACAGAGCAGCGGAGATGCTTAGCGATATAATTAGTAGTCTTCATAATCTACAAGCAGATGGTAGCCAAATTAGGGTAAATAATGAGGAGATAAAGGGTGTCCGTGAAGTGGTTAAAGGCTCTCGCGAAGACATAAATAGAAGTCCGTGAATCCATCCTAGATGTTAGCCAGGAGATCACTTCCTCCTGTGAGATAATCGCAGAGAAGATGGATGATGCCAGAGGAGAGATTGCAGGTGAGGTTAAAGAGCTTCATTCGGATTTGAAAGATGATCTAAAAGAGAGATTGGTCAGAATGGAGGCCGATGTCTCGCAGATAAAAGCCAGGATCGGCCTTTAAAAAATCTACAAATCTACCCTCCGAGTTCTACATATCCTATTTTCGTTCTTGATCCTAAATAAAAATAGCAATTTGCCATCTCCATCATGCCTCCCATACTCCCTCCGAAAACATGGGGATGATCAATTGCAGGGCATCCCTCAGGCCGGAGGTATCCTGGCCATCTTCTCAATGGTACAGGGACCGGGCTGGTCGCCGCTGCAACCGCTCGCACGCACGCGTGCTCCCGCGCCCGTGTGCTGCGCGGGCATCTGCCCGGGCTCCCGGGTCCGCCTGGCTGCTAAAGCCCACAGGGCTGTCGGGCCCGAGGGCGAGCGCCAGCTGGCTCGGCCAGGGAAAAGTGGAGCTCGCAGTTGCTCCAGGAGATGTCGACAGCAAAAAAAACAATTGGTGATTTTCGATAAAGATTAAGATAAGATATCTACTCCTTTATCAGAACATCTTCAAGCGGCATTCTTGGCGTATGCTCCTTGACGGGCACCGCATAACCCAGCCGGAAGGTTTGCTGCACATATTGTGTAGATCCGGCCTCTACTGGCAAAAGCCTGTCAATCTCTTTCTTTGTCTCCTGCACCTCCAGTGCCTGGCTCATGGGATGCAGGCTCACGCCCAGCGCGGTGGCCGCAAGCCAGAGACGCTCGAGGGTCTGTCCGGCCAAAACCTGTGATTTGCTATCGTTTCCGCTGCTGCTGATGAAGCCCAAATAAGGTGTGCTATTGATAAGTTCGGAATCCATTCTGATCTGATAAGGTCCGTTGTCCAGAAAGACCACATTCATCTGATCGATTTTGGCCCGGATGCCGGTTGGCCCCATGCCGCCCTGGCTCAGCCAATGGCCCAGCTCGCTCTTGAAGTTGGCATCGGAATACTGGATCTGATCCGCACGAACGTTGAGATCAAGGAACTTTTTCTTAGTGGTGGAATCGGTGACAAGTCGGGTTCGAATATCCTTGTCCGAGCCGAAGCTCTGGAGGGTTATCAGATCCGCATCTGTAATGGCACGCCCCTCATAGAGGTTGCGATTGGTAAGGCGGGAAGGGATAGCGGAAAAGAGGCGGTGATCCATCGTAGGCGAAGCCCCGGGCTGCAATACAACTCTGGCCACGAGATCTTTCGGTCCCGGGAAATATGTAACGCTGCAGTTGTATCCAAAATGGTCTGCCGCAACCCGCAAATTTTCAAGACAACAGCCAAGGCTCAGGTATAGCTCCCTGTAGTCCGGGTCTGCAACTTGCAGCCAACCCGATTTATCGGCAAAGATATCAATCTGATTTCCAGTGATATTGAAATTCCAGGGCTGGGTGTTGTAGCTGGATGGCGCAAGAATGGCGTATCTGAGCAGGAAGGTCAGCTTCTCTTCCGAGCTTGCGTTGGCTGGAAAGTCGCTCTCTTTGACATTCCATGCGTCCAGTGACGTTTTGGGCTGCATCAGAACCCCTGCCAGCACCATCCCTAGGATCAAGAATGTGCTTATTACCAATACCTTGGCCGTTGAAACTCCCATCGTCTTCCGCCTCATTAATTGAGCTTGCAGCAGGTTGATAGGAAGCAAACGAAATATACCCTGTGGTAGGCCTCGGGAGCCTGAACCCATTCAGCATTGCAATGATGCAATTGATGCAACAATAGACGGGACCGGCAAAAAATAGCGGATGGTGGCTTGGCATAGCCATCAAACCGGTATTCGCTCCGGCTCTAAGGGAACTTCAGCCTCAGTTCTACGGGATCATGATCGCTGGTCTGGTTTCCGAAATCAGCGTTTATATGCACTGCTTTGAACTCCGGGGACATATGACCCAGGTTCTTGCTGATGAGTATATGATCCAGGGCCTGAGAGTTGCCTTCGAAATTGTAAGTATATTGCTCTTCAATAGACAGATTCTCCATAGGACTTGTGAGCAAATTGCCCTTGAGGATGTTTAATGTCTCGGAAAACTGAAAATCATTGAGGTCGCCGAGGACTACTACGTTTGCAGTGGAGTTAGAATTCAGGATTTCTTTAACAAAGTTATGAACTATCTGGGCCTGCTTATGACGCTTATCATCCGTAATTGATCTTGGAGGTTGATACTCCCCGAAGAGTCTGTCATCCTTGATGTCTTTGGCCTTAAAGTGATTGGAGATTACGAAAAGACTCTGGCCCTTGAAAGTGAACTCTGCTGCCAGAGGCTTGCGCAGACCCTTTTCGAATGCGGGATCCCTGGGATAAATCCAGCCGGGATTGGGAGAGATATGAGGGCCACGGATCACAGTAACATTTTCTCTGGGATTTCCTGTAGAAAGACCCCTGAAGGCTAATCCTCGATCTGTTCTGTAGAGGATGGCTACATTCATGGTACTATTTTTATCAGGAATGCTAATATTACTATAATGGAATTTGCCGTTGCTTGCAATACTGATATTCTCAGTTAGTAGATTTAGAGTCTTGTAGATGTCTGATCCATCTTTCGTGCTGTTATCTCCTACTATCTCCTCAAGCGCAACGATATCCGGGGCGCCGAGATCTTCTACGATCTGTTGCGCCAGGATTCCAAATTTTTTTGTTTTTAGATTATACGACAGGTCCTCGACATTATAGGCAGCGATGGTGATCTGATCCCCAGATGTCTGCTCAACGTTATCGCCATGTATCACTTTCAGAGGCGTATTTTTGTCTACCACGATCTCGTAATTGTACTTTGAATAATCAATCACTCCGACAATTGGACCTTTGATAAGGTCTCCAACATTGACGGCCTCGGATGAATTGGTAAAGAAGTCGAGGGCGATTCGCTCCGGGTTGTAATCTCTGGGTCTGGATATGATGCCGCCACTGGGAGTTCTGATGCTCGCCAGGCTGCCGTTGTCACTCAAAACATATACGATTGGATGGTTGGTGGGCTTGGCAGGTCCGACAACGACTGCATCATTTATCAAAACGCTCATTCCCTCCAGACTCTCATAGAAATCGATACCATCTGTTCCGGGATTAAAAGAATTATCGATTGAGATATTCCCAAAAGCATCATCCTCAATAACAGTATCCGGCGGGACCAGGCCGCCTATGCCGAGATGGACAGGAGCCAGAGTGATATTGCTGGGCGTGGCGGTATAAGTGGGATTGACTATTTCCGTTACGCTGAGGCTCAAAGGCTTTGCTTCTTGAATGTACTCATTTACAGTTCCATTTACGTATGCCAAATCTCCTTTCTTTACATTTTTTGGCGAGCTCCCGGTGAATACCAATATGCCTTCTGAAGTGCGGTTATCATTATCTGGACGCGGGTCTTGCATGAAGAATCCCTTGGAAGTAACAAAGGTTACAATGCCCTGAATCTCTGAGACACTGCATCCGGCAAGGGGGGACTTGTGTCCTGCTCCCTGAATGTAATGAATGCTGATATTGGAATAGCTGCAATTTTTTCCAGCGGCACTATTCGAATCTGGTTGGGCGATGCTTCCGAAGCTCAAGATAATACATAGAGCTATTAGTATTATTAATGGTCGCTTGATTTCCATAAATATCCCTCTTAGAATGAAAGATCTCTTATTCTTAAATATAAGGGCATACAATAAAAATTTTCCGCTCAAAAGAGATCCTTATAATTGGATGATATTGGTCTCCTGTCTCGCTCATCATCATTAAATCGTGGCCTATCGCCATCATTAAATCGATTGATTACATTATGAACCGCTGCAGTTTGGAAAAAGAATTTATTTAAATGGCAGAAACGTTTGCTATAAATTGCGCGATATGTTTACGGAAATTTCGATTTGCCAGATGGAATCCTGAGATACTTGAGCCATCTATCATTTTTCTGGATAGATATTGCCCAGGATTCCATAAGTCTTTTTTACTCAACTATTGGCATTAACCTCTTCAGGCTATCCCAATAATATCTTTTCATATTGAAGCTCAACTTTAGGGATGGGCGCTTTTTTCTCGTCCGGATAGCCGAAGGCGATCATGGATTCCACCCTCATATTTTCGGGCAGATCGAGTGCCTCTTTGATATAATCCTCGGCTGACAGATGGCTATCATGCATTCGGTTTCTGATCTGGATCCAGCAGGAGCCCAGACCCAGGCTCTGGCCTGTAAGCTGCAGGATAATCGAAGCGATGGAGCAGTCCTCGACCCAGACATCAGACTCTCCTTCTTTTGCCAAGATAACCACACCCAGTCGTGCCCCTTTCAGAAAGCTGGAACCGTTTTCTTTGGCCCGGGAGAGCTCCTCCAGCAACACCCTATCGGTGACAAAAAGAAAGCGCCAGGGGTTGATGCCGCGGGACGTTGGAGAGCGCAGAGCAGCCTCCATAAGCTGTTCGATCAATTCCTGTTCTATCTCTTTATCTTTGAATCTTCGAATGCTGCGCCGGTTTCTCAATATGTCGAGCATGATAATTTCTCCAATAACAAATCAAATATCTGTTATGTAGCGCTGCATAATCAAATAAGTTTCAGTCATTCCTCAAGCTTCTGGCAGTGCTGCCCAAAATCAGATTCTAAAGTCCAGGGAAATAAAGATATTGAATCGAATCCAACAGGAATAAGGGTGCTGACAAATGGAAGGCAAGATAGTCTACTTCGAAGAAGGTGGGCCTGATAACACCGAGGCCGTCTTTAAGCTGGTGCAAGAGAGATTGGAAAATCTGGAAATCAAGAAAATAGTAATCGCCTCCACCACCGGAGCAACAGCCCGAAAGGCTATGGATTTCTTCGGGGACAAAGGCGTCAAATTGGTAGTAGTTCCCCATCAGTTCGACTTCTATAGAGAGAAGAATGCATTTCCAGAGGAGCTTGTCCGGGCCCTACGGGCATCAGGACACGAGGTTCATTTTGGCACCATGCTCTTTCATACTGACGATTTCTATGGTTCAAGAAATGCAACCGCAATGGCCAACCTCCTGCGCTGCTTCTGTCAGGGCGCAAAGGTCTGTTTTGAAATCGTCCTCATGGTTACAGATGCCGGACTTGTGGCAACTGGTGAAAGAGTGATAGCAATTGCCGGGACTGCTTGGGGATCGGATACCGCCATGGTAATGCAGGCAGCTTCCACTCAGCACTTACGACGGCTCAGGGTGAACGAGATCATATGCAAGCCTCTCAATCCCCTAAACATAGATGAATTGCGAGAGAGGATGGCTCATAAAACTGAGAAGGTTGAGAAGGAAAGCTGAAGATTGGTGCAAGTTTGAAGAGTGGTACAACTTTGAAGAGTTGTAATAAGTTTAAGATCAGGAACATATTGCCATTTTGGCAAAATGATACCGATTAGATACCGATTATTTCGAGGCGAACTATGCTCTACAGAAGTATGAAAAAGGCGGAATCCAGGCTGTCGATCTTAGGATTCGGGTGCATGCGCCTTCCTATGAAGGAGAACGGCCAGATCGATGAGCCGCATGCCACAAAGATGCTGAGATATGCCATCGATAAAGGCGTGAACTATGTTGACACTGCCTATATTTATCATAATGGAGAGAGCGAGCCGTTTGTGGGCCGCGCTCTCCAGGGCGGGTACCGTGAGAAGGTAAATCTTGCCACGAAGCTGCCCAGCTGGATGATCAAATCACGTGAGGATATGGACAAATACCTGAACGAGCAGCTAAAACGACTGCAGACCGACCATATCGACTTCTATCTTGTCCATGGACTCATGAGGCAGTTCTGGGACAAACTTCGACCGCTTAAGGTGACCGAATTTCTGGATGAAGCCATCGAAGACGGCAGGATAAGATACGCAGGATTCTCGTTCCATGACGAACTGGGATTGTTCAAAGAGATTGTGGATGCCTACGACTGGGACTTCTGTCAGATCCAGTACAACTTCATGGACGAAGGGTACCAGGCGGGAACAGAGGGTCTCAGGTATGCGGCCGGGAAGGGGCTGGGTGTCATTGTCATGGAACCATTAAGAGGAGGTATGCTGAGCAAAGAGATACCTGCAATTGGCGATATATGGAAAAGTGCTCCTGTCACCCGTAGCCCAACCGAGTGGGCGCTGCGGTGGGTTTGGAACCATCCTGAAGTAACAGTTGTCCTTTCCGGCATGTCGGATTGGGAGCAGGTCGTGCAGAATATCGCTTATGCTGATAAAGGAGTCTCAGACTCGCTCTCTCAGACGGAACTCGATCTCTTTGATAGGGTTAAGGCTGAATACGGGAAGAGAATCAAAGTTCCATGCACCGGCTGCAAGTATTGTATGCCCTGCCCTTCCGGCGTCAGTATCCCCGAATGCTTTGAGATGTACAATACAGCCTGCATGTTTGACGCCCCGGAGGCTGCCAAATTTAACTACGACATAGTCTTAGGCGGCATGCTCTCTGGAAAACCCGAATTTGCATCCCAATGCCAGGAATGCGGCGAGTGCCTGGAGAAGTGCCCGCAGAAGATCCCGATACGAGAGCGTTTATTGGAAGTCGTTAAGTACTTTGGAAAGTAGATAAGCCGAATAGCGAGAACGCAGCGATGCGGAAGGCGGCAAAGCAGCTGAACTTACAGGCTCTTTGCCTCCGACCAGTACTCGGGCAACGACAATGCGGCGCAGGCTTTCAAGCCATTGCATCTACTATGTTTTACTGGCCGGGCAGTCTCTCGATATGGATCGTTTTCAGCAAGCTGGATGTGCCGTTCTCCCAAGGATAGGTTGAGGCGATGAGGCATTCTGTTTTTCCCGAATCACCAACTCCGTCGAGGAGAAATTGAGCTACAAATCCCTGCGTATCATTCCGGCAATCGCTGCTGTTTGTAATGTAGCCCCGGTACCCATCTATATTGCGCCGAAGGGTGATGACTTTCCTGCAGTCGCTATTTGCAGATAGCAGCTTATTTGTCGTTCCAATTGAGGGTTCCAGCAAGATTGGGTATTTGTATTCTATGATTGCGATCGTTACGAGAAAGCGGGCCTCAGCGAAAGTCAACTGCGCCCCATAGCCGACATAGGTAATTCCACTGAATGTCTCTGAGTACCTGGGTTTAGCGATGGAGATGTTATGCTCCGACGTATTATTCAAGTCGTATTTCACCAAGTACGATCCAAGCTCAAAGCTCTCCGGCTTTGCCAATGCAGGCAAAGACACCAGAGCTGTTAGTAGGATCACTGCAAGAATCACTAAGAGAATCAGGTATCTTCTCATTATCACTTATCCTGCCCATATTTGCCGTTTGGGTCCAATTCGGCTTTATCCTGCCAGACTTAAAACGGTTCTGGTAGGAATCCCAACCCTGCTTCTCCGGATTATCGTCAAATAAATTTGGCCAATGGCAATAAAATCGGATATCTCGAAGAATGATTTATTCATTCAGTTCGTCATCGAAATCTTTAATTGTCTTGCCGTTATCCCTTTTTAAAGAGACATTAAGGGAGGGATAGGATGTCCATTAACCGGATACATGCATGCTTGATATTGGTTTCTCTATTATTGATCTTCATTCAGAACTCAGTTGCGATGAATGCATCCAGGAACTCGACAGATATTTTTGAGGTAAACGACAGCACTCTTAACCAAACAATAGATACGCATCCTTTCTTTATCCTCGATTGCTACGCACCCTGGTGTGAGCCCTGCATACTTTTGAACACCACAATTCATAAGCTGGCTAATGACCTCAATGGCCAGATCGCTGTCGGTAAAATTGACATGGACTTGAATCGGAGAACAGAAGTGATGTACAATATCACAGGATACCCGACCATTCTGATATTCGAGAAGAGAAAACTCGTCGACAGACAACTGGGAAATCTGTCCGAACCGGAACTTATAGACGTTCTCTCCAGGGTTGATCCGAATTTGAATACAAGCAACATTAACCTTACCATTGAACATCATGGAACTTAACCCATCTGAATCCTGGGTTTGAACGCGAACAAGGAGAACAATAGGCGCAGCTGACCGGAGAATGATACTGCTTGCTGGGTCTGCATCCATCAAGCGGCTTTTGGTCTTCAATTGCGTTTCCCTTTTTGACTGCAACAATGCTTCACAGAGAATCAGCCAAAGAGAAAAAAATAAAAAATATTTTATTGATTGCCTTGAGCCCGACTAGGGCGAATTCAGAAATGCATAGGCACCGTAGTACCAGGCATTTGCATCATAGAGTCCGTTGCCGGTCATGGGGTCGAATCCGTTATAGGGCGTATTGTAGATTCCGTTATACGGCGTGCCGTAAATTCCGTTATCAGGCATGTAGTAGATTCCGTTGTCCGGCATACCACCATTGATCCCGTTGTTATAGACGGCTCTGCTTAGCGACCTGAGGTCGACTGAAGCACCATCCGGGAATACGCATAGGTTAACGTCTCCGTAAGGCGTGTGTACATTTTGAACCTGGCCGCCTTGTGTATTACATGCCTTGGTCGCATCAGCAATATCCAGTGCACTCATAGGCGTGTTGTAGCCGGCGTAGTAGGGGCTGGTGCTACCAGTACAGTTTCCAGTAAAGAAGGCATGTGCATCGCACCAGGCATTGCCTGCGAACTGGCAGACTGGCTTGCCGTTGTTGATTCCTGGTGTTGTCGCAAAGAGATTACCCGTGCCTACGCAATAAGCCCTGTCCGGGCCCGAAGTATCCACGACCTGGCCCATGACGTTCAGCGAACAAGTGCTGATAAGGACCACAATGCAAAGCCATGTTAACTTGAACCATGATTTCCCAATATTGAAATTCCCTGTCATCTTCTTCACTCCATTCAAGGCCTTATCGATCCAAACAGAGCCCATCTCCAATTCGCACCAATCATTCGGGATGTTGACTCATTTTGAGCATCTTTGGGAAGTATGATCGCTACTGGTGAGCCAAAGTTGCTGTATACTGTGGACTCATTGATAGTGCTCATAATTTTGAAGTCTGGTGAAGAGATGTTCAGGATCTTGGGAGTAATGGTCAGGCTCGAATTGATATCCAACCGTCTCAGGGTCGAATCATTCTTGGAGATCCAGGCGGTTAGAGTTATTTGGCTGTTGTTCATCAGGCTTGTATTGCTGATATCGAGAGTTCCATTCTTCAGCTTATCAGGCAACGCAAAGGGTGACGGGAAGTAAGCTGCCAGGAGCTGCAAGCCGGTCATTCCTGAATAGATCGAGGAGATAGGTGAGCCTGTGATCTTGTAGTAATCCTCGCCCTGCATCTTCTCTGTGCCCACGATCTTCATGTTGGAGTATTTGATCAGATTGACCTGGCCGGGAATCTCGTTGTAAGCCTGCAAGACTTGAGCAGAGTCGTTTACTTTAAGCTGGGTCCAGTTCATACCCTCTTTCCAGTACTCTGAACCATTTATGAAATAGCCTTCCCAGAAGAGAACATCGCCGGTCTCTTCATCAGTGAGGTTAGATCCCCACCATCCTTTCATATTCACCAGGTCTACCTTACCGTTGGTAGTCTTGGAAGCATCATATTCCTTGCGGATGGTATTGTTTGAGTAAATAAGCATACTCTCCGCTGACCTGGAATAGGTATAGCTGGTCAGATTGTTCGCTGAATTTTCGGTCGCCTGCTTCAGCTGCTGGATGTTGGCTTCCTGGGCGGATACGACCACGGAAGCCGCAAAAATTGCAAGCAGCATGATAAGTATTTTGTTAGATTTCATGATTAAACCTCCAAGAGAATATAGTACGTGAGTATTAATAAATATATGCATTAGGACACTGAATTTGAGCAATTGAGGATGGAAATTAATATTATATATTATTATTTAGTTTAGGTAATAATTCATGCCAGCAACACTTGCATTAATTGGAATCTCCCTGATCCAGAGGTTTAGTAATCCTATCCGTTTCTGCAAGACTCCAGCGCAGACTTCAGTTCCACCAACTTCGCAGGTTTTCTGATATAGCCATCCATGCCGGCAGCCAAACACGTCTCTCGATCACATTTCAGAACTGAAGCAGTCATGGCGATTATCTTTGGTCCGCTTTCCGGCCATCGCCTGCGTATCTCCCTCGTGGCCTCCAATCCATCCATTTCCGGCATCAGCACATCCATAATTACGACATCATACGATTGCCTCTCCAGGGCTCGCAAGACCTCAATGCCATTGCTTGCTACGTCTGCCCGGCAACCTAACTTATTGAGCATTTTCTGAGTCACCATCTGGTTAACCAAGTTGTCTTCCGCAAGCAGTATGCTCAGGTGATGGTCCAATTTCCCATTAAGGGAGGCATTAGATTTAGAATCGAGCTTATTGATATCAATGGGCTCATGAAGAGTCTTTTCGACCTTGATTGTAAAATGAAAAGTAGTGCCGCTGCCAGCCTCACTCTCAACCCATATCGTTCCATTCATCATCTCTACAAGCTTCTTGCTTATCGCAAGACCAAGGCCGGTGCCGCCATACTTTCGCGTTGTCGAGGAATCGATCTGGCTGAAAGACTGAAATAGGCGTCCCATCTTGTCCTGGGGGATCCCAATTCCAGTATCTTTAACGGCAAAATGAATCTCATATTTTTCGCCCTCGAGCCTCTTGCCGGAGACAGCGACAGAAATCTCGCCCGCTTCTGTAAACTTTACGGAGTTGTTGAGCAAATTAACCAGGATCTGGCTGAGCCTGGTGGGGTCGCCCAGAATCACAGCCGGCGCACTGTCTTCGAACTCGCATTTCATATGCAAGCCTTTTTTATTGGCATCTGCAGATACCAGATCCAGGGACGTCTCTATACATCTATGCAATTCGAAAGGCTGACATTCCAGATCGGTCACACCGGCTTCAATCTTAGAAAGGTCAAGGATGTTATTTATAATAGACAGCAGTGACTCACCGCTTCTGCGAATCGTCTCCAAACACTCCTTTTGGTTTGTTGTGAGATCTTCATCGAGCAAAAGGCCTGTCATGCCGATGACGGCGTTCATGGGTGTTCTTATCTCATGGCTCATGTTTGCCAGGAACTCGGACTTAGCTCTGGTCGCAGCTTCCGAAGCTTCCTTGGCCTTTCTGAGTATCTCTTCGGATCGCTTGAGCTCGGTTATATCCGTCACGGCCCCTACCAGGAACTGATCTTTGTCATTAGCCGTGTATAGGTTCTTTTTAACGAGAATAGTATGCGAGACACCGGCGGCACTGGCAATTGTTTCTTCATTCAGGTTCTCTTGACCGGTGCTGAAAACCAGCTCGTCTCTTTCCCAGGAAGTGTCGCCCATCTCTTTTGTTGGGAAGAGGTCGTAAGTAGTTCGACCTAAGATTTCGTTAGATTGACGATCAAGCATTTTACATTCCGCTTCATTGACGAGTATAAATCTATGCTGCCGGTCTTTGACAAATACCGGGTCGCCTATGGAGTTGATTATTTTATCCAGAAATTCCCTCGACTTCACGAGCTCCGCCTCTGCCTTTTTTCGCTTGGTGATGTCACGGAATACCACCTGCGTCGCTGGTTTGCCCCTAAAGATAAACGGAATCGCTGCTACCTCAACCTCAATCTCGGCGCCGTCAATTCCAAGAAGCTTCTCTTCGATTAATGGAGCCTCATCCCGAGCATTTTGTGTGGAATGAATCCTGTCCCGAACAATCTGTATGTAGTCGGGATGAACAAAACTCATCACCGGCTTGCCCACCAGCATCTCAGGTTTGTCTGCATTCAGAAGCACTGCAGAGGCCTTATTCGCAAAGATTACAATGCCATCCTGGTGGATTATAATGCCGTCCGGGGAGGATTCTACAAGAAGACGATAACGATCTTCGCTCTCCTTTAGCTCCATCTCTGCTTCTTTGTGATCCGTTATGTCTGTCAGGGTCACGGTTAAGCCCTTTACCGAATCGGAATCGCCCGACAACCTGGCGGAGGATCGGACG
>Ga0209745_1001577_pt1 | contig 13442 bp, 15 predicted proteins | sample BarGraNGADG00312_FD_184495 | JGI IMG/M metagenome (GOLD analysis project Ga0209745, IMG submission 184495) | Arctic peat soil microbial communities from Barrow, Alaska - Barrow Graham LP Ref core NGADG0004-312 (SPAdes) (version 2) | ecosystem: Environmental > Terrestrial > Soil > Wetlands > Peat... | reverse complement strand
GTTGATCGACCTCATCGCCCCGATCGGCAAGGGCCAGCGCGGTCTGATCGTCAGCCCGGCCAAGGCTGGTAAGACGCTGATCCTGCAGGCGATCGCCAACGCGATCACGACCAACAACCCCGAGGCCCACCTCATGGTTGTTCTGGTGGACGAGCGTCCAGAGGAAGTCACGGACATGCAGCGGGCGGTCAAGGGCGAGGTCATCGCCTCGACTTTCGACCGGCCAGCCACCGACCACACGACGGTCGCTGAGCTCGCCATCGAGCGGGCCAAGCGCCTCGTCGAGATGGGTCACGACGTCGTCATCCTGCTCGACTCGATCACCCGACTGGGGCGCGCCTACAACCTCGCCGCCCCGGCGAGCGGGCGCATCCTCTCCGGTGGTGTCGACTCCAGCGCGCTCTACCCGCCGAAGCGCTTCTTCGGTGCCGCCCGCAACATCGAGAACGGCGGCTCCCTGACCATCCTGGCCACAGCCCTGGTCGACACGGGTTCCAAGATGGACGAGGTGATCTTCGAGGAGTTCAAGGGCACCGGAAACATGGAGCTGCGCCTGTCGCGTCATCTCGCCGAGCGCCGCATCTTCCCGGCCATCGACGTCAACCCCTCGGGGACGCGCCGCGAGGAGATCCTCATGGCCAACGAGGAGCTCAAGATCGTCTGGAAGCTGCGACGGGTGCTCTCCGCCCTCGACCAGCAACAGGGCATCGAGCTGCTCATCGACCGGCTCAAGAAGTCCAAGAGCAACGTCGAGTTCCTCATGCAGGTCCAGAAGACGTCCTCGATCCAGATGGACGAGGACGACTAAGGCTTGGGCCCGTGGTGGGAATGATTCCCAATCGGGCGACGTTTTCGGCATATGTGCCGGATCTGGCACAATCATGTGTTGGCTGCCGGTTCCCGTGTGCGAGGGAGTCCCGAACGCACGACCCGGCCTCGCCCCAACCACAAGGAGCACCCGTTGAAGAAGGACCTTCATCCCACCTACGTCGATACCACGGTCACGTGCACCTGTGGCTCCACGTTCCAGACCCGCAGCACCGTGCAGGGCGGCAAGATCTCGTCCGACGTGTGCTCGCAGTGCCACCCGTTCTACACCGGCAAGCAGAAGATTCTCGACACCGGTGGCCGCATCGCCCGCTTCCAGCAGCGTTACGGCAAGAAGGACGCCGTCAAGAAGGACGCCGTCAAGAAGGATGACGTCAAGACGGACGCCTAGCTTTGCCGCACGCCGGTCCCCGACCCTGATGGTCGTGGGGCCGGCGTTGCGCTTTGTCCGGAGCTGTGCTCCCAGTCGTGGTCCGAAGGTTGTTCAGGAAGGTGCCCCACATGCTGGAGTCCGCTGCGACCCTGGTGCAGGAGTACGCCGACCTTGAGGCTCGGCTTTCCGAGCCTGCGGTCCACTCCGATCAGGATCTCGTGCGCAGGCTGAACAAGCGGTATGCCGCGCTGGCACCGACCGTCGCGGCCTACCACGCGTGGCACCGAGCCAGAGATGACGTGGCCGCGGCTCGTGAGCTCGCCGCCGAGGACACGGCATTCGCCGAGGAGCTGCCTGCGCTGGAGGCTGTGCAGGCTGCTGCCGAGGACAAGCTGCGCCGGCTGCTGGTGCCGCAGGACCCCGATGACGACCGCGACATCATTCTCGAGGTCAAGGCGGGCGAAGGCGGGGAGGAGTCGGCGCTGTTTGCCGGCGACCTGCTGCGGATGTACCTGCGTTATGCGGAGCGTCGTGGTTGGCGGACCGAGGTCATCGACTCCACCGAGTCCGACCTTGGCGGTTACAAGGATGTTCAGGTGTCGGTCAAGGCACGCCGCGGCACCGACCCCAGCGATGCGCCGTGGGCGCGGCTGAAGTACGAAGGCGGCGTGCACCGCGTTCAGCGGGTGCCGGTGACGGAGTCCCAGGGCCGCATCCACACGTCGGCTGCCGGTGTGCTGGTGATGCCCGCGGTCGAGGACGTCGAGGTCACGATCGATAACAACGACCTCAAGATCGACGTCTATCGTTCGTCCGGGCCCGGAGGCCAGAGTGTCAACACCACCGACTCGGCAGTGCGCATCACCCACCTGCCGACCGGCACCGTGGTGTCGTGCCAGAACGAGAAGTCCCAGCTCCAGAACAAGGAGTCGGCCATGCGCGTGCTGCGGGCCCGGCTGCACCAGCTCGCCCAGGACGAGGCGGACGCGGCGGCCTCGGCCCAGCGCAAGTCCCAGATCCGCACCGTCGACCGTTCGGAGCGCATCCGGACCTACAACTTCCCGGAGAACCGCATCGCCGACCACCGCACGGGTTACAAGGCCTACAACCTGGACATGGTGCTGGACGGCGACCTCGACCCGATCGTGCAGTCCGCCGTGGACACCGACGACGCGGCCCGGATGGCGGCCGTTGCGGACGGCTCGTCGGGGCTGTGACGTCGTCGTTGTCGTCGTTGCAGGAGGCCGTTCGCCAGGCGGTCCGGACCCTGGCGGACGCCGGTATCGACAGTGCCGGGGCCGATGCCGTCGCCCTGGCCGCGCATGCCCTGAAGACGACGACCGGCGAAGTGCACAGGCTGATGATCATGGGCTCGCCGGCTCCCGACGGGCTCGGCGACCTCGTGGCCGAGCGCGCGCGTCGGGTGCCGCTGCAACATCTGACTGGCACCGCAGGGTTCCGCCGGCTGGAGCTCTCGGTCGGGCCCGGTGTCTTCGTGCCCCGCTTCGAGACCGAGCTCGTCGCCGGCCTCGCCATCTCCCACCTCATCCGCATGGATCGCCTGGTGGCTGTTGTCGTGGATCTGTGCACAGGGTCGGGGGCGATCGCGCTGGCTGTGAAGGACGAGGTCCCTGAGGCTGAGGTCCACGCGGTCGAGCTGTCCGACCTGGCTCACGCCTGGGCGGTCCGCAACCGCGACGACCTCGGGCTCGACGTGGACATCCGGCTTGGCGACGCGACGCTCGCCTTCCCCGATCTCGAAGCGGCCGTGGACGTGGTCGTGAGCAACCCGCCATACATCCCCGTGGGGGCGGTCCCGAACGATCCGGAAGTGCGTGACCACGACCCTGAGGTCGCGCTCTATGGCGGCAGCTCCGACGGTTTGCGGATCCCGCTGGAGGTTGCCGCCCGCGCCGCCGTCCTGCTGCGACAGGGAGGCTTCTTCGTCATGGAACACGCTGACGTGCAAGGGAGCTCACTGCCGGCAGCTCTTGGGGCGACCGGTTCCTGGCGGGACATCCAGGATCACGAGGACCTCAACGGACGCCCCCGTGCGGTTACGGCGGTGCGTTCCGGGTGATCAGCGTGCCGGCTGGTCAGTCCGTCACCACGACGTTCGCCAGCTCGACCAGGATGCGCTCGGCCTGAGCGTGGCTGATGATGGCGCCGGACAGTGCGGCCAACCGGTCGAGGTCGATCGGCCCGAGGTCGGCTCCGCGCAGATCGGCGCCCTTGAGCTTGGCGCCATACAGATCGGCATTGAGCAGGACCGAGCCGGCCAGGTCGCTGCCGCGCAGATCCGCCCCGCGCAGCGACGCCTCGGTCAGGCGCAAGCCCGTGAGGGCCGCGTTGGCCAGGGCGCAACCGCTGAGGTTCGCGGCGTACAGGTTGCAGTTCTGCAGGAGCATGCCAAGGCCGCGACTTCGCTCGAAGCTCGTCCCCATCAGCCGGCACCCGTGGAACTCCGCCTCGGTCATGAGGGCCCCGCCAAAGCGGGCGTCGCAGGCGTCTACCGTCTCGAACCGCGCGCCCGCCAGATCTGCGTCGATGAAGGTTGCACTGCGCGCGCTGCCACCCTTGAAGAGCGCTGAGTCCAGCCGTGCCCCGGTCAGCCTCGCGTCGTTGAGGTTGCAGTCGTGCAAGGCCCAGCCGGGCAGATCCAGTCCTCGCAGATCGGCTCCGCTCAGATCGCAGCGCACCAGCGTCAGCCGGTCGGTGCGAACTTCAGGGCGTTCGCGCAACGAGGTGCCGCCCAGCACGAGGTCCTGCAAGTGCTCGCTCGGCACCGCTCACGTCCCTGGGTCGACTGTAGGAGCTCCCAGTCTGCCCGCCGGCACCGACGCACCGCGTCGCAGGCCGTGAGAAACTTTCGCCGTGGCCGAGATGACGAAAGACACCAGATGAGCCCGGTGATCGACTGCACGACCGATGAGGGACTCGCGGAAGGCCTCGCCGCCGCGGCCGAAGCGGTCCGCCGTGGTGAGCTCGTGGTGCTGCCCACCGACACCGTGTACGGCGTGGGCGCCGACGCGTTCGCTCCGGATGCAGTGGCTGCCGTCCTGGCGGCCAAGGGTCGGGGCCGCGAGATGCCTCCGCCGGTCCTTGTCCCGAGCCCACAGACGGTTGACGGCCTGGCCAGCAACGTCCCGGCCTACGCCCGCGACCTGATCCAGGCCTTCTGGCCCGGCCCGCTGACGCTGGTCCTGCTCGCGCAGTCTTCGCTGATGTGGGACCTGGGCGAGACCAACGGCACCGTCGCGCTGCGGATGCCCCAGGACGACACAGCGCTCAAGCTGCTGGGTGAGGTCGGTCCCATGGCCGTCACCAGCGCCAACGTCTCCGGTCAACCGCCGGCCAAGACCATCCTGGATGCTGCCGCGCAGCTCGGAGCGGCGGTCAGTGTCTATCTGGACGCCGGGCCGTGCGCCAGCACCCTGCCCTCCACGATCCTGGACTGCACCGGCGACGCGCCGGTCATCCTGCGGGCCGGCGCGGTCTCCGCCGGCGAGCTCCAGAAGGTCCTCGGCGACCTCGAGCTGAGCAACTAGTCCGGCTCCACGCCCCGTCCGGTCCGACCAGCGAGCACCCCTTAGAATGAGCACACCAGCTCGGAAACCCTCGCGATCACGTTCTCCTGGGAGCGCCCCATGTCCATGGACCAGACCTTCTACGGCTCCGACTTCGGTCAGCTGAAACGCCAGGATCCGGAGATTGCCGGTGTGCTGCTCTCCGAGCTCGACCGCCTGCGTGGCGGCCTTCAGCTGATCGCCAGTGAGAACCTCACGAGTCCGGCGGTGCTGGCTGCGCTGGGTTCCACCCTGTCCAACAAGTATGCCGAGGGCTATCCCGGGCGCCGGTACTACGGTGGCTGTTCCGAGGTCGACAAGGCCGAGTCGATCGGCGTCGAGCGGGCCAAGGCACTGTTCGGCGCCGACCACGCCAACCTTCAGCCGCACTCGGGGGCCAACGCCAACCTGGCGGTCTATGGCGCGTTCTGTCAGCCGGGCGACACCATTCTGGCGATGTCCCTGCCGCACGGTGGCCACCTGACGCATGGTTCGAAGGTCTCGTTCAGTGGCAAGTGGTTCAACGCCGTGCACTACGGCGTGGACAAGGAGACCGAGGACATCGACTACGACTCAGTGGCCGCGCTCGCCCGGCAACATAGACCAAAGCTCATCCTCGCGGGTGGCTCGGCGATCCCGCGGCTGATTGACTTCGAGTTCTTCCGCAACCTCGCCGACGAGGTGGGCGCGATCTTCTGGGTCGATGCCGCTCACTTCATCGGGTTGGTGGCCGGAAAGGCGATCCCGAGCCCCGTGCCGTATGCCGACGTCGTCACCTTCACGACGCACAAGGTGCTGCGTGGACCGCGCGGCGGCATGCTCGTCTGCAAGCAGGAGCACGCGGCCAAGCTGGACAAGGCCGTCTTCCCGATGATGCAGGGTGGCCCGCTCATGCACTGCATTGCCGCCAAGGCGGTCAACCTGCTCGAGTGTGCCCAGCCGGCCTACCAAATATATGCCAAGCAGGTCATCGCCAATGCTCAGCAACTGGCAAACTCGTTGGGGGAGAGGGGTATTCGTCCGATCACGGGAGGCACGGACACCCACCTGTCACTGCATGACCTGCAGGGGGTCGGTGTGACCGGCAAGGACGCCGAGGCCCGGGCGGACGCAGCCGGCATCGTGCTGAACAAGAACGCGATCCCCTTCGACCCACAGCCGCCGAACACGGCTTCGGGCATCCGTGTCGGCACCCCAGCGGTGACGACCCAGGGCATGGGCACCGACGAGATGGTGGTCATCGCCGACCTCATCGCCAGGGCTGTGACCCAGACCGACGGCGACCCCGACCACGCGACGGCCAAGGAGATCCGTGCAGAGGTGACTGACCTCGTCGGCCGCTTCCCGGCATACCCTCGCTTGAGTAGTTGATCCTTGTCGCGCCGTTGATCCTTTCGGCTGCATCGTTCTCGAGCTAGGCGCTGATCCGTGCGGGAGTACCTCCTGGTTTTTGTTGTGGCCGCGGTCATGACGTATGCCGCCACCCCCTTCGTGAGGTGGCTCGCGCTGGCGACCGGTGCCATCACCGCGGTGCGCGACCGGGACGTGCACGCTGTACCGATCCCGCGTCTTGGGGGAGTGGCGATCCTCATCGGGTTCGTCGCTGCACTGCTGGTAGCCAGTCGACTGCCCTACCTGTCCCAGATCCTCCAGGGCGGCGAGATGAAGGGCGTGCTGATCGGTGCCGTCATCGTGTGTGCCGTCGGGGTGCTGGACGACATCCGTGAGCTGGACTGGCTGACCAAGCTGGCCGGGCAGATGCTCGCCGCGGGGGTGATGGCATTCCAGGGCGTGCAGCTGCTGTCGTTGCCGTTGTTCGGTGTGACCGTCCTGCCGACCCCGCTCCTGGTGGCGATCACGATCCTCATCGTCGTCATCTCGGCCAACGCGGTGAACTTCATCGACGGTCTGGACGGACTGGCCGCCGGCGTCGTGGGCATTGCCGCGCTGGCCTTCTTCGGCTACTCCTACCTCCTGTCGCGGACCTACGACCCCCCGAACGTGTTCTCCTCCGCGACCTTCATCACGGCAACGCTGGTTGGCTGCTGCGTCGGCTTCCTGCCGCACAACTTCCACCCGGCCCGGCTCTTCATGGGTGATGCAGGTGCTCTCCTGCTCGGTCTCCTCCTGGCGGCGGCGACCATCTCGATGACCGGCAGCATCGACCCCAGCGCCCAGGTCGGCCGCAACGCGGCGGCGGCGATCCTGCTCCCGGTGGTCCTTCCCCTCGCGATCCTGTCGCTGCCCTTGCTCGATGTGCTGCTCGCGGTGGTCCGGCGCACCCGTGCCGGACAGCGGCCCTGGCACCCGGACGCCCAGCACCTCCATCACCGGATGCTGCAGATCGGTCATACCCATGTCCGGGCGGTGCTGCTGCTCTACCTGTGGGCGGCCCTGGTTGCCCTCGGCGCGATGTCCTTCGCCTACGTCGACGGCTGGCTCCCGTTCGTGGTCATTGCGGTCATTGCCGTCTCGGCCCTGGTTCTGACGATCTGGCTACCCAAGTGGCTACCGACGAGGCGCTTGTGATAAATTTCACAAGCGCCTCGGTGATGGGGTTCGGGTAGCCATGACGACTCAGAGCAGGCGGACCACATGACGCAGCCGCAGGCTCCGGTACCTGCGCACGGGCCACCGTTCGCCGCGATGCTTCGCGGCGCCGTGATCCCGACGGCCTGCACCGCGCCGGTGGTCGTGCTGGTGTCCTGGATCACGCGTCAGACCCGTGGGGGGCTGGCTGCGCTGTTGGGCGTCTCCATCGCGGTGGTCTTCTTCGCCGGCGGTCTCTACGTCATGAAGCGGGTGACCACCGCGAACCCGCTGTCGGTCCTCGCCGGAGCCCTGGCGGTCTACCTCGGCCAGGTCATCTTCCTCGGGCTCGTGATCCTCTCTCTCTCGGGAGCTGGCTGGCTGGACGGCATGGCCTTCGGGTTGTCCGTCCTGGCCGTTGCCCTGATCTGGCAGGTGTCCCAGGTCGTTGCCTTCATCCGGCTGCGCAAGCCCGTGTACGACGAGCCGGCCCAAGAACCGGTCTCGTGAACAGCAGTCCTGGAGGAGCGTATGAGCCAGCCCAAGGAACCGCCGACGCCGTCAACTGGAGCGCCGGATCCCGACGCAGGACATCCACGGCTCGAGGAGGCGCGGATGTGGAACGTCGTCTCATATCTCATCTCGGGTCCGGTGATGTTCGGCGGGATCGGATGGGCACTGGATCGCTGGCTCGGCACCGGATTCCTTCTGCCGGTCGGAATTCTCGCCGGGATGGCCGTTTCGCTGTACCTCGTGTGGTTCCGGTACGGTACGCAGAAGTGACCCCCGAGGAGACCTCTTGAGCCTGAACGTGCTGGGCAGCCTGGCTACGGCCGACGGCGGCGGCGGCTACCAGACGCCCACCACCGCCGAGTTCTATCAGCCGCTGTGGAACGACGGACCCTTTGCGATTACCCGGCCGGCGGTCGTCCTCATGCTGTCGGTCGGCCTGATCGCCCTGTGGCTGATCGCCAGCACGAGGCGAGCGGCGATCGTCCCGAGCAGGTGGCAGTGGGTCACCGAGGGCGCCTACGGGTTCATCCGCAACGGAGTCGCGCGGGACATCATCGGCAGCAAGGACTTCCTGCGATTCGTGCCGCTTCTGTTCTCGATGTTCATCCTCATCCTGGTCAACAACCTCTTCGGCGTGATCCCGCCGGTCCAGTTCCCGACGATGAGCCGGATCGGCTTCCCGATCGCCCTGACCGCCGTCGTCTACGTGGTCTACCACTTCATCGGCATCCGCAGGGTGGGGTTGCGCGCCTACTTCAAGAACCTCGTGCCAGGCGGTCTGCCCGGCTGGATCGTGCCGGCCATCTTCTTCCTCGAGGTCATCACCTTCTTCATCACGCGTCCGCTGACGCTGGCGCTGCGGCTCTTCGGCAACATGTTCGCCGGGCACATGCTCCTGCTGCTGTTCATCACCGGTGGCGAGTACATGTTCGTCAACGGCGGCCTCGGCCTCAAGGTCGCTGGCGCCGGCTCTTATGTCATGGCCTTCGTCCTGACCATCTTCGAGATCCTGATCGAGTTCCTGCAGGCCTACATCTTCACCCTGCTGGCGGCCACGTACATCGCCGGCTCACTGGCCGACGAGCACTGATACGCAGCACTGACACACGCTGCTGCGACACCCACAGACTTCCGCCCGGCGACGTGCCGTGCGGGACACCAAGAACGAAAGAGGGACCATCGTGAAAGGCAACATTGCGATCCTGGGCTACGGCCTCTCGGCCATCGGCCCCGGTATCGGCATCGGTCTGATCTTCGCCGCCTACATCAACGGCGTCGCTCGTCAGCCCGAGGCTCGCGGCATGCTGCAGTCGATCGCCATCCTGGGCTTCGCCCTGGCTGAGGCACTGGCCATCTTCGGTCTCGTGCTCGCGTTCGTCTTCAAGAGCGCTTGACCTGACCCCACCACCATCTTTGGCACTTAGGCACTAGGAGAATCCCGTGCAGCTATTCGCCGGCGCGACGCATGTCGTAGCCTTGGCGACCGCCGGCGAGGCCGACCAGCTCCCCGTTCTGCCCCACTGGGGCGAGCTGATCTTCGGTGTCATCGCGATCGCCATCCTGTACGTCATCGTGCAGAAGAAGGTCGTACCCAACCTCGAGAAGGCGTATGCCGACCGCACAGCGGCCATTGAGGGCGGCATGCACAAGGCCGAGGAGGCGCAGCAGCAGGCGCAGGCGGCCCTTGAGCAGTACAAGGCCCAGCTTGCCGAGGCTCGCGCCGAGGCCAGCCGCATCCGTCAGGAAGCCCAGGAGCAGGGTGCCGCGATCATTGCCGACCTGCGTGGTCAGGCTCAGACTGAGTCAAACCGCATCGCCGAGGCGGCGCACAAGCAGATCGAGGCCGAGCGTCAGCAGGCGGTGGTCTCGCTGCGGGCCGAGGTGGGTCGCCTGTCGACCGATCTGGCCAGCCGCATCGTGGGTGAGTCGCTGCACGACGAGACCCGGCAAAAGGGCATCGTCGACCGCTTCCTTGCCGAGCTCGAGGCCGGCGAAGCCCGGCCCGAGACGGTCGGGCAGGACGCCTGATGCAGGGCTCTTCGCGCGCAGCGTTCGCGGCAGGGCACGACGCCTTCGCCGTAGCACTGGGTCCCGGAGCCGACGGGTCAGCACTGGCCGAGGACCTGTTCGGCGTGACGGGTGCCCTCGACTCGAGCGCCTCGCTGCGCCGCGCGCTGGTCGACCCGTCCCGGGACGCGAAGGCCAAACGTGGTCTGGTCGATGCGCTCTTCGGGCCCAAGATCAGCGCGGGGGCGACCGAGCTGCTGAAGGCCCTGGTCTCCCAGCGCTGGGCCGACGACCAAGACCTCGGTGATGCCACCGAGAGCCTGGCCGTCGAAGCTGTCGTGGCCTCGGCCGAGGCGGCTGGCCGGCTCGACTCTCTGGAGGATGACCTGTTCCGTTTCGGGCGGGTGGTCGCCGCAGACTCGGGTCTGCGAGACGCCCTGTCGGCTCACGGCGGGGACGAGAACGTCAAGGCTGCGCTGGTCGAGGCACTGCTCGAGGGCAAGGCTTCGGCCGAGACCATCCGGCTGGCTCGCCAGGCCGCCACCTCTTCGCGGGGGCGGCGCTTCGGCCGGGTTCTGGAGAGCTACCTCGCCGTTGCCGCCAACCGGCGCGAGCAGCTGACCGCCACGGTCACGGCTGCCATCGCCCTGGATGACGCTCAGCGTCAGCGCCTGGTGCAGGCTCTGTCCGGTATCTACAACCGACCGGTTCAGATCAATGTCGTGCTCGACCCCGTGGTCGTCGGAGGCATCCGGGTGCAGGTCGGCGACGAGGTTGTCGACGGCACGATCCTGCGCCGGTTCCAGGAAGCAGAACGGGCCCTGCTGAGATAGCCGCCTGCCTGCCATGTAACAGCACTACCGCACCATGCACTACCCAACGAAGTAACACACACAAGGCTTCGGTCCGAACGCAATTCGGGCCGCATATGAGGAGAGAGACACTGATGGCGGAGCTCACGATCCGTCCGGAGGAGATCCGGGACGCACTGGACAGCTTTGTTCAGTCTTACGAGCCCGGCACGGCCTCCCGCGAAGAGGTCGGCCGAGTTATCGACGCCGGTGACGGCATCGCGCACGTCGAGGGCCTGCCCTCGGCGATGACCAACGAGCTGCTGAAGTTCGCAGACGACACGCTGGGTATCGCGCTCAACCTTGAGGCCCACCAGATCGGCGTTGTCGTCCTGGGCGACTTCTCCGGTATCGAGGAGGGCCAGGAGGTCAAGCGCACTGGCGAGGTCCTCTCGGTCCCGGTCGGCGACAACTTCCTGGGCCGTGTGGTCAACCCGCTCGGTCAGCCGATCGACGGTCTGGGCGAGATCGTGGCCGAGGGTCGTCGCGCGCTCGAGCTTCAGGCGCCCGGGGTGATGGATCGCAAGTCCGTGGACCAGCCGATGCAGACCGGCATCAAGGCGATCGACTCGATGATCCCCATCGGCCGTGGCCAGCGTGAGCTCATCATCGGCGACCGCCAGACCGGCAAGACCACCGTTGCCGTCGACACGATCATCAACCAGAAGGCCAACTGGGCGTCCGGTGACCCGGCGCAGCAGGTCCGCTGCATCTACGTCGGCATCGGTCAGAAGGGATCGACCATCGCCGCCGTGCGTGGCGTCCTGGAGGAGGCCGGCGCGCTGGAGTACACCACCATCGTCGCGGCCCCGGCCTCTGACGCCGCTGGCTTCAAGTACCTCGCCGCCTACACCGGCTCGGCCATCGGCCAGCACTGGATGTACGCCGGCAAGCACGTCCTCATCGTCTTCGACGACCTGTCCAAGCAGGCCGAGGCCTATCGCGCCGTCTCGCTGCTGCTGCGTCGGCCGCCGGGCCGCGAGGCCTACCCCGGTGACGTCTTCTACCTGCACAGCCGTCTGCTCGAGCGTTGCGCCAAGCTGTCCGACGAGATGGGCGGCGGCTCCATGACCGGTCTGCCGATCATCGAGACCAAGGCCGGTGACGTCTCCGCGTACATCCCGACCAACGTCATCTCGATCACCGACGGTCAGATCTACCTGCAGTCCGACCTCTTCAACGCCAACGTGCGCCCGGCCATAGACGTGGGTGTCTCGGTCTCCCGAGTCGGTGGTGCGGCTCAGATCAAGGCCATGAAGAGCGTGGCCGGTCGACTCAAGATCGACCTTGCGCAGTACCGCGCCATGGAGGCCTTCGCCATGTTCGCCTCCGACCTCGACCCCGCCTCGCGAGCCCAGCTCGCCAAGGGTGCCCGCCTCATCGAGCTGCTCAAGCAGAAGCAGGCCTCCCCGATGGCGGTCGAGGAGCAGGTCGTTGTCATCTGGGCCGGCACCACCGGTCAGCTCGACGACATCGCGGTCGGCGACATCAAGGCCTTCGAGGAGCAGTTCCTGGACCACCTGCGCCGCGAGAAGTCCGGTCTGCTGTCGGCCATCCGTGAGTCCAAGGCGTTCGACGACGACACGCAGGCGGGAGTCCTGGAGGCGATCAACGCGTTCAAGGAGCAGTTCCTGGCCGGCGGCAAGGACAGCGTGCCCGTCGGCAAGGAGGCGGAGGCGGGTGCCCTGCCCGAGGACGAGGTCGAGCAGGTCCAGATTGTCAAACAGAAGCGATGATACGTATGCCGGGTGGTCACCCTGACCACCCGGCGCCCGCTCACTACAGGTGAGCCCACGTCATACGGATTCAACACATATCGAACTTTCTTAGGAGAGGCGGGAAGATATGGGAGCGCAGATGCGGGTCTACCGCCAGCGCATCCGGACCGTCCAGGCGACCAAGAAGATCACGCGCGCGATGGAGCTCATCGCGGCCTCGCGGGTCGTCAAGGCTCGTCAGCGGGTGACCGAGTCCACGCCCTACGCGAGGGCGCTCACCCGAGCGGTCTCGGCGGTGGCGACGTTCTCGAACGTCGATCACCCGCTGACCACGGAGCACACCGAGGTGCGGCGAGCGGCCATGGTGGTCATCACCAGCGACAGGGGCCTGGCCGGGGCCTACTCCTCGACCGTGCTCAAGGAGAGCGAGCAGCTCGCCGAGCTGCTGCGCGACGAAGGCAAGGAAGTCATCCCCTACCTCGTGGGTCGCAAGGCTGTGGCCTTCTACAAGTTTCGCCATCGCGAGTTCGCCCAGGAGTGGTCGGGCTTCTCCGACAACCCGAAGTTCGAGGTCGCTCGCGAGATCGGTCAGCGGATCACCGACGACTTCATCAAGGACCAGGACAGTGGGGGTGTCGACGAGGTCCACGTGGTGTTCACGCGGTTCGTCAACATGGTCACCCAGGAGCCCGAGGTCATCCGGCTGCTGCCGCTGGAGGTCGTCGAGGGCACCGAAGTCCCCGAGGCCGATGAGGTGCTCCCGCTGTATGAGTTCGAACCGAGCCCGGAGCAGGTTCTGGACGCGCTGCTCCCGAAGTACGTCCAGTTGCGTCTGTTCAACGCGTTCTTGCAGTCGGCGGCCTCTGAGCTGGCCGCCCGTCAGCGGGCGATGAAGTCCGCGACGGACAACGCCGAGGAGCTCATCCGCAAGTACACCCGGCTGGCCAACCAGGCTCGTCAGGCCGAGATCACCCAAGAGATCAGCGAAATCGTGGGCGGCGCCGACGCCCTCGCGTCCGCCAAGTAAGAAGGTAGAGAGAGCTAATGACTGCCGTAA
>Ga0209745_1001575_pt1 | contig 13448 bp, 10 predicted proteins | sample BarGraNGADG00312_FD_184495 | JGI IMG/M metagenome (GOLD analysis project Ga0209745, IMG submission 184495) | Arctic peat soil microbial communities from Barrow, Alaska - Barrow Graham LP Ref core NGADG0004-312 (SPAdes) (version 2) | ecosystem: Environmental > Terrestrial > Soil > Wetlands > Peat... | reverse complement strand
TGATCCTCGACGCCGCGGAAGCGGTAGCTCTGCTCCGAGGCCTGGCTGGTCAGTGCACGGTCGAGTGCGTCCTTGGTGTTCTGCTGCTGTTTCAGCATCACCAGTCCGACGCTCAGCGGCACGAGCGCGATCGCTACGACCAAAACCATCACTTTCACGATCCGCATCCGTGCCTCTTTCCCTCTTAGCCGCTTGGGAGACGCCGTTTAGATCGGGAAAAAGACGGCCGGGCTTGAGAGTCAATTCGCGTAGTTGTCATCGAGTGTTTCGGCCATTCGCGCCCGAGCTTGACCCCATCCGTCAAGTCGGCGCCGCGATACCGGGTGAGAAGGCCGCGGGCCGACTCCGCCTGCGGCGGCGCTTCGTTTAGCATGTCGGCGATGGTTTTCGAGCGCTCAGTCCTCGCCAACGGCCTTCGTGTTGTGACAGCGCCGATGCCCGAGGCCCGCTCGGTGACCTGCATGGTGATGGTCGCCGCTGGCTCCCGCTACGAGACGCGAGAGTCGAGCGGCATCGCCCACTTCAGCGAGCACATGTTCTTCAAGGGCACCGAGCGGCGGCCGACGGCGCGGGACATCGCCGCCGAGGTCGACACGATCGGGGGCGAGTTCAACGCCTTCACCGGCAAGGAGTACACGGGTTACTACGTCAGGTGCGCGGCGGAGTCGCGCCCGGTCGCTCTCGACGTGCTCGTCGACATGCTTCGCAACTCGAAGTTCGACTCCGGCGAGATCGAGCGCGAGAAGGGCGTCATCGTCGAGGAGATGAACATGTACTTCGATTCGCCGCGCGACTACGTCGACTCGATCTACGAAAGCCTGCTCTTCGGCGACCAGCCGCTCGGTTGGGACGTGATCGGGACGAAGGAGACCGTCAAGGCGGCGACCCGCGAGACCTTCCTCGACTACCTGGGCCGCTGGTACGTGCCCTCGCGGATGGTGGTCGGGCTCGGCGGGCGCCTGGACGGCGACGTCAGGGCCGAGATCGAGACGCTGCTCGGCGATCTCGCTCCGGGCGCGACCGAGAACTTCCTTCAGGCCGAGATCCCGTCGCCCACCACGCCGCAGGTGAGGGTGCAGCACAAGGCGTCCGACCAGGCCCATCTGATCCTGGGGACGCTGAGCCGGCCGACGCAGCACCCTGACAGGTACGTGCTGCAGGTGCTGGCGGCGATTCTCGGCGGCGGCATGTCCTCGCGCCTCTTCACCGAGGTGCGGGAGCGCCGCGGGTTGGCCTACTACATCTTCTGCCACAACAGCACCTACGCCGAGACCGGAACGCTCTGCGCCCAGGCCGGCGTCGATCTCAACCGCGTCGACGAAGCGATCGAGACGATCGTCGCCGAGTTCCGCCGCATCGTCGAGGAGCCGGTACCCGAATTGGAGCTGGCCAAGGCCAAGGCGTACCTGAAAGGTCGGCTCGTGCTTCAGCTCGAGAGCCCGCAGGGCTTGATCTCGTTCGGGCTCCGGCGCGAAGTCATCGAGGGAGGCGCGGCCGACCCTGCCGAGGTGCTGGCCGGGCTCGATGCGGTCAGTCTGGAAGATGTCGAGCGCGTGGCCCGCGAGATCATCGCCGAGCGTGCCTTCCACCTCGCGCTGATCGGCCCGTTCGACGACGGCGAGCGCTTCGAACGCCTGCTCGGCTGAGCGGCCCGTTCTCGTTTCGGAATCTCGCGCGACGCGAATAGACTCACCTATATGAGCGAGCCTGTCGTCTGCGCCGAGCTGCTGATCGACTCCTGGGAAGCGAAGCTCCGTGCCGAGCTTCCCAAGACCCCGATCTTCGACGCGCATGTTCATCTCGGCAACGACGTGGACGGCATGGCCGGTACCTACGAGGAGCAGGCGGATCTGTCTGAGCGCTACGGAATCGAGCGCTGCTTCGTCTTCCCGCTCGACGAGCCCGACAGCCACCCCGCCTTTCGCAAGCCGAACGATCGCACGCTCGCCTACGCCGAGCGGTCGGAGGGCAGGCTGATCCCGTTCGTGCGCCTCAACCTCGACGAATCGCCACTCGAGGAGACCGAACGTTGCCTCGCCCTGGGCGCACGCGGGATCAAGCTCCATCCGCGCTCGCAGGGGTTCCGCGTCAACGACTCTCGGCTGGAGCCGATTGTGGCGCTCGCGGCGGAGCGGGGAGTGCCGGTCTTGATTCACGGCGGAAGGGGCCTGCCGCCCATTGCCGACCATCTGGCGCGTCTGATCGAGCGCTACCCGCTCGCCCAGCTGATCGTCGCCCATGCCGGGATTGCCGATCTGGGGGCGCTGGCTCGGGCGCTCGGTGGCCGCGCGGGAGCCTTCTTCGATACCTCGGCTTGGAGTCCGATCGACCTGCTCGACTTCTACCGCCACGTCGCGCCGGAGCAGATTCTCTATGCCTCGGACTACCCCTATGGACAGCAGCCGAGCTCGCTCCTGATCGCGGTGCGTACGGCGCGGTTCTCGGGCCTGAACGAGAGCGACCTGCGCATGATCCTGTGGGAGAACGCCGATCGCCTGAGTCGTCAACAGCCGGCGCTGGAACCGAGCTCGCCGCACGGCAGCCCGACGCTCACCCAGTCGATGACCATGGCCCGCATCCACCAGTACCTGTCGATGGCGATCCCGATGCTCTGGACGCGCCAGCAAGACACGGTCGGCGTTCTTGGCCTCGCTCTGAACGCCTGTAACGAGGTCGATGCACACCCGGCCGAGCTGGAGCAGATCAGGGAGCTGCTGACCTGCGCCCGAGAGCTCTGGCGAACGCTTCCGGAACTGAAACGCGAGCCCGATCGAGTTCGCGGGAGCAGGCTCACCTTCCGCCTCGTTCACCTGGCCGACATCCTCGCGGTGACAGCCGGAGTCTGAGCAAGGGCAGTGTCGGGCGCCCACTCCAATGGGGGGTGATGCCGACCCCTGAGTAGCGTTAGGATCATGCGCGTGAGCCGCCGTCTTTCCCTGCTCTTTCTCTTTGCCACGACTCTGGCGCTGACGGCGGCCGCGAGTGCGACCAACGGCGGGCAGAAGAGCGTCACCCGGGCAATCGGCCGGGTCGCGGCGATCGCCCCGTCGAAGGCGGGGGTGACGGGAAAGACGACACCGAACCAACGTTGCCCGCTGCCGCCGCGGTTCCGATCAGCTTTCGTGTCGGCGTCGAACAAGTCCGGGATCCCGCTCTCGCTTCTGGCGGCCGTTGCGCAAGAGGAGTCGAACTTCGAGCCCAACGCCGTCTCACACGCGGGTGCGCTCGGCCTTCTTCAGGTGCTTCCGTCTACGGCTCGCGAGCTCGAGATCGATCTCAACAGCCCGGGAGCGAACGTCCTCGCGGGCGCCAGCTACCTGCGGAGCATGCTCGATCGCTTCAACTCGCTTGAGCTTGCACTAGCCGCCTACAACGCCGGCCCAACCGCGGTGGAGAAAGCGGACGGCCCGCCGACGGAGGAGACGCGCGCCTACGTCGACGCGGTAATGCAGCGCTGGCAGAAGCTCGCAGGCTGTTCGTAGGACGCGCGGCGCTGGCGGCGAAGACCTTAGCGCTCGGATCTCCCGGGCTCGCTCGCCCGTGCCAGGGTAATCTCGGTTATCGAGGGAGACTTCAGATCTGCCGATGACAGGTTCCAGCGTGCGACCGCTCGACTCGAATGATCAACCGCAGCTCGCGCTCGCCTTCGTATCTTCGTTGGAGAGCGGCGCCGCCGCGACCGTGTTCGCAACCGCCCGGCTGAGGCGCCAACTCAGCCGCGAGCAGGTTGCGCAACGTTCCGGAATAACGGCCGAACAGGTGACCTGGCTCGAGGAGGGACGCGTCTACGCCTTTCGTAATCCGGAGGACGCCCTTGCGGCCGCGCTCCTACTGGCGAGTGGCCTCGAGATCGACAACCACGAGGCGCGCGAACTGGCGGGCTTGCCCGTGCATCCGCGCTCGATCGAGCGAAATCCGCGAGCCCGCCTGGCCGTTGCAACGGCTCTGGTGGCGGTCGGGATCGCTGCCGCCGTGATGCTCGGTTACGCGCTTCGCGGTTCGGCGACTCAAGCCCTCTCCTCCAGTGGCGGCAAGACCGCCCTGCCGGCAACCTGGAAGGTCAAGGTCGTCGTAGAGAACGGCGCCGGCGACATCAACTACACCCGCCGGGTGGCCTCGCATATCGCGGGCCTCGGATATCAGATCGCATCCGTCAAGCGCGCAAGCCGCTTCAACTACAAACACACGACGATCTTCTTCTCCAACACCGGGAAGGGGAAAGAGATCGGTGCGCGGCTCGGGAGCCAATTGAACGCGGATCTTCTGCCGCTACCAAGCGGAAACGACCCGCTTCGCCTGCTTGTGATCGTCGGGCCGGCGACGCTGACTCTGAACGGCTGACGCCGCTTAGAGGCTGCCCGCGCCCGTCTTCAACGCGGCGAGCTTGGTCTTGAGCTCGGAGCTCATCCGCTCGCTCGTAAGTGTCTTCCGCAAGTACTCGCGATAGGCGCGCTCGAAGCGATAGTGCTGACGGCAGTAGCCGCACTCGTCGAGATGGGCCTCGGCCGCACGCGCCTCGATCTCGTTCAGCGCCCCATCCAGGTACAGCTGGAGTAACCGCTCACACATATTGCAGGAGGACTCGCTCATTCCGCTCCCTCCAGCGAGCCGGCCAGCGACTGCCTGAGCAGGCGCCGCGCCCGGTGCAGTCTCGACATGACCGTCCCGATCGGTATCGCCAGTATCTGTGACGCCTCCTGATAGCTGAACTCGCCGAGATCGATCAGCACGAGCACGTCGCGGAAATCGTGGGGCAACTCCGCCAGCGCGTCGACGATGTTGGTCTGCGAGAGGCGATGCAGCAGCCGCTCTTGATCGGCGTTCGAATCACCGCCGGCCGCCGCCTCGAGCCGATCGTAGAGCGCGTAATCGCCTTCCTCGAGCGGGCGCTCGACCGGCCTTCGCTGCTTTCGCCGGCCACGATCGATGTTGATGTTGGTGAGGATGCGGAGGAGCCAGGCACGCATGTTCGTGCCCGGCGTGTACGAGCGCCAGCTACGGAATGCGCGCGCGTAAGCTTCCTGCATCAATTCCTCGGCCTCTTCCTTCGAGTCGGCCAGATGACGAGCGACTTGGAAAACCTGATCGGCGTAGTCGAGCGCCTCCTCTTCGAAACGCACTCTCCCCCGGGCTTGCTCGGCGAGCCCGCGCCCTGTTGCGTCCGACGCTTGCTCGCTCATCTCGACCGCTTTGATTGCGTTCGACTCCCTTGCCAACGCTGGGCCATGTTTATGTATTCCCAACCGGGCGCCTGCGCACTCGCGCCATCGCTTCCGACCGGTGGTTTCTGACGCTCAACCGCGCTCTCGGATGCCGTGCACGGGGCGTCCGGCTGCCTCCCAGGCGTAGTAGGAGGCGCTGGGCCCGAACGAGCGCTGGAAATCGGTGATGCGCGGATTGCGCCCGACCTCCTTTGCGCGCTGGGCGTGACGCAAGAGGTTGGGATCGTCCTTCCGCTGCCAGACGAGAATCAGATGCGCCGCCGTCATGAACTCGGCGACGAACGGGCAACCGGAGGCCGGGCACGGGAACGGATCGGTGGCGACGCAGAACCAACCGGTGTGATCGTCTTCTCCCTCGTCTGTCCAGAGATCCTCCTCCTCGCTCGGCGGGTCGGCGAGGATGGGCGCCCGGGTCGGTTGGAGGGGCTGGGGCTCCATCGGGCGCCTAAAGCGGGGTCAGCACGGCGCGAGCGGGCGCGCCGTCCGAGCCGACGATACGGAGTGGCAGGCAGATCAGCCGGTAGCGCCCCGCCTCTACGCCGCTCAGATCGAGGCCCTCGAGCAGGACAACGCCGTGCGAGAGCAGCTCTCGATGCGTCTCGGGTGATCCCACCGAGAGGTAGTCGACCCCGACGAGCTTGACGCCGTACTCGACGAGTAGCGATGCGGCCCCGGGCGAGATCCCGACGAAGTCGTTCCGGAAACCTGGCTCGCCCCAGAGCTCGGAGTTGCGGGTGGCGAACACGACTCGCTCGCAGCCGGCGAGGTTCGCGCTCTCGACCAGGTTGGCGTCGATCTGCTCGGCGACGCCGCGCGCATCGACGACCAGCGCCGGACCGATCAACGCGTCGAGCGGGAGCTCCTCGGTCGAGCTGCCGCCCTCGATGAAGTGGGCCGGCGCGTCGACATGGGTGCCGGTGTGGGCGCCGAAGGCGAGCCGGCTCAGGTTGTAGCCGTCACCGGCTGCGATCGAGTTGACACGCTCGATCACCGGAACCGACTCGTTCTCCCAGGTGACCGTGCTCTGGCTCACCGCGACGCTCAGATCGATTATCTCGGCCATCGACCTATGATGGCCGCTCGCTGCGACCCATGTCGAGTTGAACGGAGCCGCGGTCGGCTACGGGGTCGTCCCGAGCGTGACGACTACGGTCATCTTGGTGTTGCCGCGATAGATCTCCAGCGCGAGCTTGTCGCCCGGCTTGTGCGCGGCGACGATGCTCTCGAGCTTCCCTACTGAGCTACCCAGGCTGGCGCCGCCCGCCTTGACGATGATGTCGCCGCCGATGGTGTACGGCTGACCGGCGACCACGACCTTGTGCTTGCCCGCCTGGAGGCCTGCCTTGGCGGCGCCCGATCCGGCCTTGACCGACTCGACCAGCACGCCCTGTTTGACAGGGAGCCGATAGAGGCTCGAAAGCTCGGGGGTGACTCCGAGCACGGAGATTCCGATTCGTGGGTGCGTCGCCTTACCGGTCTTCAGGATCTGCGCAACGATCTGCTTGACCGTGTCCGACTGGATGGCGAAGCCGATGCCGACGTTGCCCTGGCTCGTGCCGCCGGCCGTCTCGATCTGCGAGTTCACGCCGATCACCTGGCCGAGGCTGTTGATCAGCGGTCCGCCCGAGTTGCCGTGGTTGATCGCGGCGTCGGTCTGGATCGCCGGGATCTCGACCCCGTTTTGAGAGCGCATCGGGTAGTTGTTCTGGGTCGCGTCTGTGCCCTCACCCGGGTTGTAGATCGCGCTGACGATGCCCGACGTGACCGTGCGGTCGAGCGCGAACGGGTTGCCTATCGCCACCACCGGGTCGCCGACCGCCAGCGCGGCCGAGTCGCCGAACACGAGCGGCGTCAGGGCGCTCGGATTGACCTTCACCCGCAAGACGGCGAGGTCGGTCGATATGTCGGTCCCGACCACCGCCGCTTTCGCCGTGGTGTTGTTAGAGAACAGGACCTCGATCGAGGTTGCTCCCTGGATCACGTGGTAGTTGGTGACGATGTCACCCTGCTTGTCGATCACGAAGCCCGAGCCAAGCGCTTCGACCCGCTGCGGCTGCGTCTGGAAGAAGGGGTTGACCTGCTGCGCCTTCACGATCTTCGTGCTGGTGACCTGGACCACTCCCGGCGCGGTGCGCGAGTAGATCTCCGGAATCGTGAGCGACTTGTCGCTCGTGGCGGCTGCTTGCTGCAGCGAGGCCGGCACTTCCGCGCTCTGAGTCACCACCGTTGTCGAGCCGAGGTCGCCGAGCGCGGCCGCGATCCCCAGCGCGATGCCGCCTCCTGCCGCGGCGGCGAGCAGAATGCTCAGGCCTGCGGCGATCATCTGTGACCTCGACTTCATCGCAATCCCCTTCCCCGACTTCGATCGTTGGTAGTTCCGGGTTATACCCCGCCTGACCGATTGCCTGGTTAGAGACGGCTTTTCTCGCATTAGGGCTTTGTTAAGCGAGAACGAGAGAGGACAATCGCTACGAGTGACCGGTAACTCGATACAAGTGCCGACCTCCGGTGGAACTTCCGGCCGTTTCTGTCGATAGAGAGGGGAGACGCACCTTGCGGTAGGCGATGAGAGCGACTTCGATCAGAGCGTGGTTCGACCACATGCTTCCCGGCTCCCGGGAGGCGCTCGCTGCTACGAGCCCTGAGGAGCGGTTCGAGAGCACCTATCGCATCGCCGCTTCACTCGCTGCCGCGTCGGGATTCATAGCTTTAGCCTGGATCGCGCTCGTTCCGGCCGATCGGCGCGTGATCACGCTCGGTGTGGCACTCGGCTTCTTCTCGCTCACGCTGGCGTACCTGTCGCTTTCCAAGCGCTGGCCCGTGCTTCCGGTGACGTTCGGGGTGCTCGCCTCGTTGCTCGTCTCGGTTGGGATCTGGGCCGACTCTCGCAGTTGGGCACTCGGTCTGGTCATCTACTGCCTGGCCTCGATGTACGCGGCCTATTTCGGTTCGCTGCGAGGCTTGGCCCTACAGCTTGCGAGCGCATCCGGCTCCTTCCTGCTGGCGCTGGGTATCGCCGGAGCGAGCTCGCGCGCGATCGTCGAGTGGATTGCAGTGTCCGTGGCGCTCACCTTCTTTGCTCTCGCGGTCTTCCTCGCCAGGAACGCGGTTGACCAATTGGTCGAAGACCTTCAGGCGAGGGCTAAGGGGCAGCAGATCGTCGCTCGATTTGGTCAACGCGCGCTGGTCGAGGCGAATATCGGCACGCTCATGCACGAGGCCGCCGAGGCGACGGTCGAGGCGCTGGCGCTCGATCGGGTCGTCGTGTTCGAGAATGTTCAGGGCAGCGGGATGCTCTCGATGCGCAGCTCGGCGGGTTGCCTGGCGGAGGCCACCGAGCCCGACTCGGCGATGGCGCCGGACGCCTTCTCCCGCTATGCGCTCTCTGCTCGAGAGCCGGTTGTGGTCACCGATCTCCCTCGGGAGACGCGCTTCGATCCACCCCAGGCCTTGCTCGAGCTGGGAATAGTCAGCGCCGTCAACGTCGTGATCCCGGGGCATGAACATGTGTGGGGAGTGTTCGGCGTGCGTTCCGTCCAGAGTCGGGAGTTCAGCGACGGCGATATCGACTTCCTGCGCTCGCTGGCCAACGTCCTCGGCTCGGCGATCGAGCAGCGCGAGTTCGAGGAGACGGCGCGGGAGATTCGCGCCAAGACCGCCGAGCTCAACGAGCGGCTGGGCGCGGTCATCGACGCCTCTCCGGTCGCGATCGTCGAGGTCGATCTCGAGCGTCGCGTCACCGTCTGGAACGAGGTCGCCGAGGGCATCTTCGGTTGGTCGAGCGACGAGGTGCTCGGAACGATCCTGCCGACCATCCCGGAGCACGGAGTCGAGGAGTACGAGCAGCTGATGGGGCGAGTCATCCACGGTGAGCAGATTCACGACCTCGAGACCGAGCGATGCCGCCGCGACGGAACGATCATCCCCTATCTCGTCTCGATGGCGCCGCATCGCGACGCCGACGGCGCGGCGGTCGGCGTGATCGCCATCGGCTCGGACCTGAGCCTGAGTAAGCTCGCCGAAGAGGAGTTACTGAGAAGCCGCGAGCTGTACCGCGTCGTGGTCGAGAACTCGCACGACATGATCGCGGTGCTCGATCCGATGGGGCGCTTCGTCTTCGCGTCGCCTTCCTATGAGCAGGCGCTCGGTTACGGCCCCGAGGAACTGGTTGACGTCTCACCGATCAGCCTCGTCCATCCATCCGACGTCCAGCGCGCGAGCGATGCACTGCGCCAGGCGGTGACGAGCCAGAGCGCGGCCGTGGTCGAGCTCCGCATGCGCCACAAGCGCGGAAACTGGGTCTTCGTCGAAGGGACGACGACCTCGGTGGTCGACGAGAACGGCCAGCTGAACTCGATTTTGATGAGCTTCCGCGACATCAGCGAGCGGCGCACGGCCGAGGAGGAGTTGCGCGAGGCCGAAGCGCGCTACCGCTTGCTGGTCGAGCAGCTACCGCTGATCACCTACATCAACGCTCCGGGCGAGTCCGGCCGCTGGGTCTATCTCAGCCCTCAGCTCGAGGAGATCCTCGGCTACAAGCCTGCAGACTGGGTCTCGGACTACGGCAAATTCGTCAATGCGATTCACCCCGAGGATCGCGAGCACGTGACCGCCGAGCGCGCCGCCAGCGGCGGGAAGGGAAGGATCGCACTCGAGTACCGGCTGATCTCGAAGGACGAGCGCACGGTCTGGGTGCACGACGAGGCGGTGGTCGTGCGCGACCTGTCGGGCAAGCCGCTCTACGTCCAGGGCTATCTGCTCGACATCAGTGTCGAGCGCGTGGCGGAGCTCGAGCGGCGGAGGCTCGAGGCGGAGCTGCTGCACTCTCAGAAGATGGAGGCGATCGGGCGGCTGGCCGGAGGTATCGCACACGACTTCAACAACCTCCTGACCGCGATCACCGGCTACAGCGAACTGATCGTGTCGGAGCTTGACCCCGCCAGCTCTTTGGCCCGCGACGCCGAGGAGATCAAGCGGGCGGCGGAGCAGGCCGCGGCGATGACCCAGCAGCTGTTGGCGTTCAGCCGGCGCCAGGTGTTGCAGCCCGTGCTGCTCAACCCGAACGAGGTGATCGGGCGAATCGAGAAGATGCTGCAGCGCCTGATCGGAGAGAACATCGAGCTGGTGACGACACTAGCTCCCGAGATTGCCGCGATCCGCGCCGATCGCAGCCAGATCGAGCAGGTGATCATGAACCTCGTCGTCAACGCCCGCGACTCGATGCCCAGCGGCGGCAGGATCACGATCGAGACGGCCAACGCCAACCTCGACGAGGCGGAAGCCAGCCTGCTTGGACTGTCGGCGGGCGACTTCATGCTCGCGACGATCTCGGATGTGGGGCTGGGGATGGACGAGGAGACGATGACGCACATCTTCGAGCCCTTCTTCACCACCAAGGAGCAAGGCGAGGGCACGGGCCTCGGGCTGGCGACGGTGCACGGCATCGTGGAGCAGTCGAACGGCGCCATCCACGTCAGCAGCGAGATCGGGAGCGGGAGCGTGTTTCGGGTGTACCTCCCGGTTACCGAGGAGAGCATCGAGGCCGATGGGCCGATCGCGCCGCTCGGAGACGCGAAAGGGACGGAGACGCTGCTTCTAGTCGAGGACGAGGAGATGGTGCGGCAACTCGTCGCCCGCGTCCTGCGCGAGCTCGGTTACGAGGTATTCGAAACCTCGAGCGGCGACGAAGCCCTGGCCCTGTTGGACTCTCTCGATCGGACGATCGACTTGCTGGTCACCGATGTCGTGATGCCCGGGATGAGCGGGCGCGAGCTGGCGGAGATCCTCACCGAGAAGCGGCCGGCGACGCGTGTGTTGTTCATGTCCGGCTACACCGACGAGGCGATCGTTCACCACGGAGTGCTCGACGGCGAAGCCGAGTTCATCGGCAAGCCGTTCACGCCGCAGGAGCTGGCCCATAAAGTCCGCGGCGTGATCGAGGCGAACATGGGCGGCGAGACGCGCAAGCAAGCCGCAAGCGGATAACGGCTCCAACTCGGGAGTTCGCAGCTCGCCGGCAGCGGCCGGCTGCCACGCGCCGGCTTTCTGGTTGAATCGTGGCCATGGCCAACTCTTTCGGAGCGCGGAGCGAGCTGCAGGTCGGCGGCGGAACGCAGGTCTACTACCGTCTCGAGGCGCTCGCCGCTGATCACGCGGTCGAGACCCTCCCTTACTCGCTGCGCGTGCTGCTCGAGAACGTCCTGCGCCACGAGGGCTCGGTCACGACCGCCGCGCAGGTCGAGGCCGTCGCGGACTGGGCGGGAAGCTCCGAGCCCGACCGGGAGATCTCCTTTACTCCTGCGCGTGTGTTACTTCAGGATTTCACGGGGGTGCCCGCGATCGTCGATCTGGCAGCGATGCGCGACGCGATGCGCGATCTCGGCGGCGATGCGAGCGCGATCAATCCGCGCCTGCCGGTGGAGCTCGTGATCGACCACTCGGTTCAGGTGGACATGGCGGCGAGTGCACTCGCGTTCGAGCGCAACAGCGAGCTGGAGTACGTCCGCAACCGCGAGCGCTACGTTTTCCTGCGCTGGGGCCAGGGCGCTTTCGCCGGATCGAAGGTCGTTCCCCCGAGCACCGGCATCGTTCATCAGGTCAACCTCGAGCACCTGGCGCGTGTGGTCGAATCGCGCGACGGCACCGCGTTTCCCGACACGCTCGTCGGCACCGACTCGCACACGACGATGGTGAACGGGCTCGGCGTGCTCGGCTGGGGCGTCGGCGGCATCGAGGCCGAGGCGGCGATGCTCGGCGAGCCGATCTCGATGCTCGTCCCCCAGGTCGTGGGCGTTCGTCTGAGCGGCGAACTGGTCGAGGGCGTGACCGCGACCGATCTGGTTCTCACCGTCACCGAGCTGCTCCGCCGCACCGGCGTCGTGGGGAAGTTCGTCGAGTACTTCGGCGCGGGGATCTCGAGCCTGGCGCTCGCCGATCGGGCGACCCTCGCCAACATGGCGCCCGAGTACGGGGCGACCTGCGGCTTCTTCCCGGTAGACGCGGAGACGCTCGCCTTCCTGCGCCTGACCGGTCGCAGCGAGGCCCAGGTTCATCTCGTCGAGGCGTACTGCAAGGAGAACATGCTCTGGCACGAGCCGAGCGTGGCGCCGCGCTACTCGCGGGTCGTCGAGCTCGATCTCGCGTCGATCGAGCCGAGCCTGGCCGGCCCGCGAAGGCCGCAGGACCGGACGCCTCTGGCGCTGGCCAAGCGGTCGTTCCGCGACGGGTTGGCGAGCTTCGGCGTCGAGTTCGCGGGCGGCTCGCTCGACGAGGCGATCGCAGAGTCCTTCCCGGCCAGCGACCCGGGCGCGGAGCAGTCGCCCGGGCACGCGGCGCTGCCCGATCCGGCACCCGCGCACCACGCCGCGGTCGCCCGTCCCGACGGCACCGTGGTCGAGCTCGACGGAGAGAGCTTCCGGCTCTCGCACGGCGCGGTTGTGATCGCCGCCATCACGAGCTGCACGAATACCTCCAACCCGCAGGTGATGGTCGCCGCCGGGCTGCTGGCGAAGAAGGCTGTCGAGCTCGGCCTGGGTCGCAAGCCGTGGGTGAAGACAAGCCTGGCCCCGGGCTCGCGCTCGGTGGCGCGCTACCTCGAGCGAGCGGGCCTCTCTCCCTATCTGGAGCAGCTGGGCTTTCACCTGGTCGGCTTCGGCTGCACGACCTGCATCGGCAACTCCGGGCCGCTTCCCGCACCGATATCGCAGGCGATCGCCGCGCACGAGCTGGTGACCTGCGCCGTCCTGTCCGGGAACCGCAACTTCGAGGCGCGCATCCACGCCGAGGTCAAGGCCAACTACCTGGCGTCGCCGCCGCTGGTGGTCGCCTACGCGCTGACCGGGCGGATGGACGTCGATCTGACCAGCGAGCCGATCGGCCGAGGCAGCGATGGGGCGGACGTCTATCTGAGCGACATCTGGCCGAGCGCGAGCGAGATCTCCGACACGATCGCCTCCTGCGTCGATCGAGACGTCTACGAAGAGGCCTACCGCGACGTCTACTCCGGCGACGAGCGCTGGCGTGCGCTCCCGGTCTCCGAAGGCGAGCTGTTCGAATGGGAGGAAGGCTCCACTTACGTGCGCCGGCCGCCCTACTTCGACGGCATGTCCAAGCAGCCGGGGCAGATCGGCGATATCGAAGGGGCGCGCTGCCTGGTCGTGCTCGGTGACTCCGTCACGACCGACCACATCTCTCCTGCCGGCTCGATCGCCGCCGCATCACCCGCGG
>Ga0209745_1001574_pt1 | contig 13452 bp, 9 predicted proteins | sample BarGraNGADG00312_FD_184495 | JGI IMG/M metagenome (GOLD analysis project Ga0209745, IMG submission 184495) | Arctic peat soil microbial communities from Barrow, Alaska - Barrow Graham LP Ref core NGADG0004-312 (SPAdes) (version 2) | ecosystem: Environmental > Terrestrial > Soil > Wetlands > Peat ... | reverse complement strand
CACCGGGCCGCCATCTCGCACCCTCGCGGCACAATCACGGCTCCACAGCAGCAGAACTGCCCGCAACCTCCGCCGCGACCATACGGTGAAAGATCGAGGTTAGTGGGACAGCAGATGTCCGGATTGTCACCCTCGTGTCAGAATTGTCTGGGGCGGCAGATGTCCGGATTATTACCCACGCGCCAGAATTGTCGCTGTGAGTCTGGTCACAAACCGAGGGTTCACCCGGTGGGCGCCTGTATCGTCTAGTCGGCAGTCCAGATCGCCCTGGGTTGGGTGAGAGTACTCGCGCCGATCCATTGAGCGCACCGGGGCCTGGAGGGCGAGCCGGTGCACCCGCACGTGCCGTAGTCGACAAAGGCAAACCCGCTAGTAATGCGGGGACGCAAAGCCATGGGGCCTCTTCAGAGGTCAGCCAGGCCGCCGAATCACGGAGTTCCGATGAACACGAACGTATCCGCCGGGCGCCCTTCCTCGAGCGCCGCCACGACAGTGCCAGCGCTCGAGAGCCACCGGCAGCAATACCGGTTCCGGGCGCCCGCACGATGGCTCGCACGGCTCGCTGCATCAGCACTCATTGCGTCAATGGCCGCCGCTCCAGGTGTCGCGATGGCGCAGGACGCGCCGACCGACGCCAGCCGGGAGCTCGCCAACTCCCTCGCGAGCGTCGCCTCGAGCCCGGTCTCCACCTACGTGACGGCGGTCTACCGGGACCTCTTTGGACGTACCCCGGATCCGGCGGGCCTGCAGGCCTGGACGACGATGCTGAGCGCCGGCACGCCCAGAGTGGCCGTGGCGAACGCGATCACGTACAGCGACGAGTACCGGGGTCGGTTGATCTCAGAGTCCTACCAGGCGTACCTGGGTCGCGGCCCGGACCCGACGGGCTACCGGAACTGGATCGACGCGATGCGCTACGGCCTCACGATCCAGCAGATGGAGGCCGGGTTCCTGGCCTCGGACGAGTACTACGCGAAGGCCGGCGGCTCGAACGCCCGGTGGGTCGAGCGCCTGTACGCCCACGTTCTGGGCCGTGCGGCGAGCACCGCGGAGGTGTCCGCCTGGAGTGCGGCCCTGGCCCGTGGCTCGGAAGGGCGCTACGAGGTGGCGATGGGCTTCCTGCTCTCCACCGAGCACCTGACCACGGTGGTCGACTCGCACTACCAGCATCTCCTCGGCCGAGGGATCGATCCCACGGGGGCGCGCGGCTGGGTCAGCGCCATCCAGGCCGGTTACCGGGTCGAGGCGATCATCGGCGGGATCGTCGCCAGCGACGAGTACGTCGTCCGCAACGTCGGCACCACAGCGATCCAGCCGGCGACTCCGAGTCCGACGCCTACTCCCGATCCGGCGTCGGGTGTGATGCCGGGTGCGTCGAACACGGGTGTGCCGGCGGGGACGGTGTTGCGGGCTTCGGGTTCGTTGACGATCACGCAGGCGAATACGGTGATCGATGGTCTTGACATCTCGGGGTCGGTGACGGTTCAGGCGTCGGGTGTGGTGATCAAGAACTCGCGGATCCGGGGGACGGGGTCGTACGGGGTGTACGCGCGGTCGGGCAGTGTGAGCATCTATGACAGTGAGATCTCGGGGTTCGAGAACGGGATCGGCTTCGACAACTGGAGTGCGTACCGGGTCGACATCTACGGCACGACCGGTGACGGGGTGAAGCTCGGCTCAAACGTGACGTTGCAGGATTCGTGGATCCACGACCTGGCTCCTTCGCCCGACGCGCACGCCGATGGCGGTCAGGTGCAAAGTGGTGTGCGCAGTCTGGTGGTGCGCAACAACGTCATCGACTTGTCCACCACGGCGCGGGCCAATGCGGCGTTGTTCATCGCACCGGACCTCGGCCCGAGCACGGACGGCCCGATCACGATCACCGGCAACTGGCTGAAGGGCGGCAACTACACGCTGTTCTGCCTGGACGGCAACTGGGGCCAGTACTACATCGGCAACATCTCGATCACGAACAACAGGTTCGGTCGGAGCGCGCAGTACGGGCCAGCCCACGTCAACGTCCCGATCACCGAGTCCGGCAACGTCTGGGCCGACACCGGGGCGGCGCTCAAGCTCTAGGTGTACTCGGCCGAGACTTTGGTGACAGGTCCTTGATCTGACGGCGGTCCTCGTGTCTCAGGCTAACGCGCGGCTGACGCCGCATGGCAGGTGGCTGCTGGTGCAGCGGGTTCGGGTCCAGGGGCGCCCGGTCGCTCATGTCGCTCGGGAGCCGGGCGTCTCACGTCCAGTGCGCGCACCGGTGGGTTGCCAGGGTTCGACGCCGAAGGCTCGGCGGGCCTGGGCGATCGGTCCTCGCGTCCGCGTCGGCTTGCCGAGCGACCAGCCCGCAGAAGGCCGCACTCGTGCTGGCGGCGCGGGCCAAGGACCGGTGCAGGCTGGACGAGCTCGCCCGGCTCACCGGTGTCCCGGCGCGGACGCTCTCACGGATCCTGCGCCGGGCAGGGGTCCCGTACTTGTGGCAGTGCGACCCGGTCACAGGCGAGCAGATCTGCGCCTTGAAGGTCACCGCGGTCCGCTACGAGCACGACGAGCCCGGTGACCTGGTCCACATCGAAGTCAAGAAGATCGGACGCATCCCCCGACGGTGGCGGCTGGAATGCCCACGGCAGGGCCATGGGGCGCCCGGCAGCCCAGAAGTCCGGGCGATCTTGACCGGCACCCACGTGTCTTACGCCCACTCCAACGACCTGCGGTCCGTCCGACCTGGCCGGCACCGAGCACTGGTTCATCAGCCCCACTGTCCCTGGCAGAACGGCAAGGTCGAACGCTTCAACCGCACCTGGCCACCCTGTGGGCCTACCGGCGCCCCTATCTGTCCAACGACGAACGCACCGCCGCGTTCACTACCTGGCTCGAGCACTACAACACTGGCCGTCACCACCACGCCGTCGGCGCCGCCCCCATCACCCGACTGTCACCAACGTGACGGCCGAGTACATCTAGGTCGCGGGGGCGCGAGTCGACTCGTCCCGGCCCCACACTGCTGGACCCGCACGGCGAGCGCGGACTTCGGCAATCACGGTGAGAGTGCCGTAGGCCGCCGCGGCTGGGGCCAGCCACGGTGCTCGAAGGACGGCGCGCAGGAGCCATGCCGACCGGTCTTCGGAACGCACGTCCGGCCGATTCCACTGCCTCCCCGCGGAGGCTCGTAGTTGACGGTTGCCCCGGCGCACCCGTTCCAGCCGTTGGAGGAGGTCTCGCGTCGTGAAGGGCGCCTGCACGACCGCGGACACCTTGTCGACGATGACCTTCTCACCAGGGGAGAAGAGGGAGTCGAGGTAGAGGTCGTCGGCGACCATGTCCGGGAAGTGTTCGAACCGGGAGCGGCCCACCTCGGAGAGCACGATCACGCCTCGGCCGAACAGCCCGTCATGGAAGGCGGGGTGGCGCCCGTGGATCGCCTCGTAGGCACGCACGAGGAGAGGACGACCCCTCGCGTCGACGACCCGGCGGGGAACCGCGGCGAGTGGTGGCTCCGCGCCCGGGTTGGGGGGCGCCGTCAGCGCCGCGCACAGCGTCCGGATTACGTCGACCGTCACCGGGATGTCGGCGTCGAGGTAGACCCGGGGGAACCCACGAGCGACAGCGTCTCCGGCGTCGAGCGCACGCGGCTTGTTGCCGTGCGCGAGCTCGACGACCCGCACGCCGCGGCGACGCGCTGCGACGTGCGGGGTGTCGTCGGTACAGCCGTTCGCGACCACCGTCACGTCCAGCTCGCCGTCGGTCGCGCCTGCGAGGAGCGTGTCCAGCGTTCGGCCGATCACCGTCGACTCGTTGTACGCGGCGATGACGACGCTGGTCACGGTGTGCGCACCACCGTCGGCGACCAGGCCTGGGGGATGAACAGCACGGGCGTCGCCTCGGGGTCGACGTCCAGGGACCACACGTCGGTAACGGGAGGGTGTCGTCGTCCAGCCAGCTGATCCGGTCGTCGAAGCTCCGCTCCTCGCCGGCGAGCGGCTCGTCGCCGGTACGCCCGTGGTCCGGCGGGGTCGTCGAGCGGGAGGAGGACGACGAGGCCGTACTGGTCGCCGGGTGCCGTGGTCTCGATCCGCAGGGCGCCGACGCAGGCGACCCGCGGCTCATAGTTGTGTGCCTCGTCCGGGCTCACCAGTCGCCCTGGGACCCTGTTGGCGACCGCGCGCTCGGTGGTGTCCGGGGGGACACCGTGCTCGGACGCGAACTGCTTCATGCTGGCGGCGCCTGCGTTGCCCAGGCACGCCTTGAGGTTCCCCGGTGCGTAGTACAGGCCCGAGTGGATGACCCCCAGGTTGCGACCGGTCTGGTGCGCCGCGACGACTGGCTCCTTCTCGACCACCAGGATCTCATCGCCGCGTCGCGCCAGGCGCGCGGCCGTCGCCAGGCCTTCACCACGGGAGCCTCCATCCATGGCCGCCGGACTCTCGATGCATCCACTGTCGACGGGTCGTCGTCAGTCTCGCACCAGCGACGTGTTCAGCATGCGCGCATCCGGGGGACGGGTTCTCAACCGTCGCGCGCACGACCTGCTGGGCATGGAACCCGCGACGCCCTCGTCGCGGGTCTCGCGTCCGTCCCGTCCGCTCCGCTACCGTTCCGAACGCCGATAGGGGTTGGGGGGCGCGTGGACGCACAGTCACGAGTCGCGCCGGCGGGCCTCTCCTGTGCGCCCCGAGCCTCGATCGCACGCGTGGTGCTCCTCGCCGCCCTTCTCCTCGTTCTCGCCCTGCTGGCGTGCTGGTGGGAGGCGGGCACCGCCACCGGGCGTGCGTCGACAGCGTGGGTGGCCGAGGCGGTCGAGCTGTACGCGCCGCACGAGGATCTGTGGGTGCGCCTCTTGCGGGGCGGTTTGAGTCGCATCACCGTGCCGGTGCTGGTCCTCGGGTCGGCTGCGGCGCTCGTGGCACTGCTGATCGCGCAATCGACGGCTTCCGCGGTCGCCGCCGTCGTGGTGATGCTCGGTGCGAACCTCACGGTCCAGGTGGTCAAGCGCGGCGTGCTGCCGTTCGTTCCCGGCCTGCCCGGCCCGAAGCTGAGCGGGCACATGGCGGTTGCCGTCGGGGCGGCGTTCGTGGTGGTGCTTGCCGTCGCGCCGTCGCACCGGCGTACGACCGCGCGCATCGCGGCCCTTCTCGTCGTCGCAGCCGGTGTCGGGGTGGTCGTGGGCAGCTACCACACGGTCGCTGAGGCCGTCGCGCCGTTGCTGGTGTCCGTCGCGTGGATCGTCGTCGTGCTCGCGCTGTTCGGGCCGCGGATCGTGGCCGAGAACCGGACCGGGAACGGGGCTCGACGTCGGCGCTCCGTCCGGTGTGGCACCCGCCCCTCCGCCCCGTCTCCGGGGCGGGAGGACGCCTAGACTGGTCCTGCACCCCGTGTCCGCAGATCCGGGGCTCGTCATGCGCACGCACGAACGCCCGCTCCCATGAACCTCACCTGCCTGCCGGTCCACGTCCGCTGAAGGAGTACGGCGCGTAGACGAGGCACCGCACGCGCTCTCCCGGCCCGGTCATGGGCGCACCACGGCCGGGGACCAGGCGTCCGGGATGAGGATCTCCGCCACCGCACCCTCCGCGACCGCGAGGGACCAGATGTCCGTCGCCCCAGTCTGGCCTTCGCGCGGCAGGCCGTAGAGCACCGTGGAGTCGTCGAGCCACTCCATCTGGTCGTCTACCGACCGCGTCTCGCCGAGCACGGTCTCGGTGCCGCTCTCCAGGTCGAGCACGGCGACGGACCAGTGGACGGTCCCGCCGCTGCCCACATCCTTCTTGAAGGCGACCCGGGTGCCGTCGGGTGAGAGCGAGGGACACTCGACGCCTTCGCGCACGGACTCGAGCGTCCGTGCGGACAGGCTCCCCCGGACCAACCATGTGGTGCCGGCGCTCGCCGACGCTGCCGTCGCATAGAAGGTGTCGGCGTCGACGAAGGTGACTCCCCAGAAGTTGCGGTCCGCTGCGACGAACGGCTTCCCGTCGACGGTGAAGGCGAACTGCTCGATGTTGCCCGAGCTCGTTCCGTCGGCGCTGTGCACCTCGGTCGCCGTCGAGAAGCCGACGGTGCCGTAGGAGTGGCCCGTGACGAAGGACGTGGTGGCGACCAGGGAGCCGTCGTCGGACAGGCGGGTGCGACTGGGGACGCCGGGCAGGGGCCACGTGCGGACTGACTCCCAGGACTCGTCGAGCAGCTCTGCCTCGAACCGCGTGGCGATGCCTCGGACGGTGCGCAGGCACGACGCGGCACCGCTCACGGCGTCGATGCGGTCGCAGGCGATCGTGGTGAACGCGCGGGGACCGGCAGGGTCGGTCAGGGGTGACATGGCGACGAGCCCGTACTCCGGACCGGGGGCGGTGCTGCGGAAGACGACGTGGGGTACGTCGGTCACGGCGTCGAGGTCGGCCGGCAGCACCTCGGACGCGGACGACGCCGGCGCGCGGCTGTCGCGATAGGCGTCCACCGCGTACACCGTCGTTCCGGCCACGACCACCACCGTCACCACGACCACCGCCACGACCCGTCCAGAAATCCTCATGCGTCCCCCGTCGGCAGGGCTGAGTCAGCGGCGGGAGCCGCGTCGAGCGTCCGCGCCAGGTGCGAGCCGACCGCTACGGCGGCTAGCAGCGCCCCGGCGGCCGCCAGCATGGCGGTGCTCGGTCCCACCAGGTACCAGAGCACCCCGAAACCCGTCGCGGCGACCATCCGGGCAACCGCGACGACGGTCTGGGCGGTGCCGATGGCGCTGGCCCGGGCGGACGGGTCCGCCAGCCGGCCGGCCAGCGCGGCCAGCACGCCGTCGGTGGCCGCGTAGAAGACACCCAGCAGGGCGAGCGTCCCGACGGTCAGCACGGCCGTCCCCGTCTGCAGGCCCGCGCAGAGGTAGGCAGCCACGAGAGCCAGGTGGCCGGCGACGAGCACCTTCGCGCGCCCCACACGATCCGCAAGCCTGCCGACCGGGATCGCGAGCAGCAGGTAGGCCACGTTGGTACCGACGTAGAGCAGGGGGAACCACTGCGTGGCGAAGCCGTCGCGGTTCTGCAGGGCGAGGTAGATGAAGCCGTCCCCGATGGTCAGCAGACCCAGCACACCGGCGACGAGGAACAGGCGGCGCAGGCGGGGGTCGGTCAGGTGCCGCCAGCTGAATTGCCGCGAGGGCGCCGGCCCGGCCGGCGTCAGAGTGTCCACCACCCGTGCTGCCCGGGCCGCGTCCGCCCGGGGCCTTCGGTCGGGCACCAGGAATCCGAGGACTGCGACGCCGATGACGGCGAACCCGAAGGACACCACGAAGACGGTCGTGTACCCGTCCGGGACCGCCCACAGGACGACGAAGGCGATCAGCGGCCCCAGCGCCGCGCCGATCGTGTCGAGCATTCGGTGCACACCGAAGGCGCGGGCGACGTGGTCAGGGTCGGCCTCGGCCGAGATCATCGCGTCCCGCGGGGCGGTACGGATGCCCTTGCCCACCCGGTCCACCGCGACCAGGGCGGTGACGGCGGCGAACCCGCCGGCCAGGGCCAGTCCCCCCCGGGTGAGGGCGGACAGCCCGTAGCCGACGAATGCCACCCACTTGGGCCGGTCACCGCGGTCCGCGGCCCATCCACCGGCGACCCGCACCAGGGCGCTGGCGCCCTGCATGAGGCCGTCGATGAACCCGTAGGCGATGGTCGACAGGCCGAGCGCGGTCGTCAGGTAGAGCGGGAGGACGGCGGCGACGGACTCGGACGAGATGTCCGTGAGCAGGCTGACCACGCCCAGCGTCACTATCACCGAGGAGACGCGGCCACCGCGGCTGCGGGCGACCTGGCCGCCGGTGCGTGAGGACGGGCGGTCGTTGAGGCTGATGTACATCGGCTGGCCCTCAGTCCACAGCCACGAGGGTGCCGGCGATGGTCAGCTCGGTGCCGCCACCGGGCCGCGCCCGCAGGGTCAGGACAAGGCCATCCGGGTCGCGGGTGAAGGACGTGGCCGTTGACCCCTCGGCGGCGGGGGAGACCGACGGTCCGAATCCCTGCTCACCGAGGGCGACCAGGTACTCGTCCAACACGGCGGCAGGATCGGCCGGAGTGCTCGCCTCGAGGCCGATCTGCAACCGGTCCCCCTCACCGGACACCGAGCTCGAGACGATCGTGGCGTCCTGCGGCACCGGGACGATCGTGACCGGGAAGCCCTCCACGAGCGTGCCGCGGGCGGACGCGGTCTCCGGCAGAGGAGCGGTGAGGCGGGTCACCGTGAAGCTGGAGCCCAGCGAGGGCTGAGTCACCGCAGCACCCGCGGGCACCTTCTGGCCGGGCTCCATCCCGCCGCCGTCGTCGACGCGTGCGGGGTCGGCATCCCCCGGGTCCCCTGCGCGCGCATCGCCCGTGTCGTCCGCTTCATCGGCCTCGGCCTCGGCCGTCGGTCCCGGCCGGTCCTGTGTGGCCACGGTGCCGTCGGCCCCGCTCGCCTCGATGCCGCCACCGGAGCGGGCGACGCCGACCCAGACGGCGGCGAGCGTCGCGGTGACCGCCACGAAGCCGACGATCCGCGCCGGGCGGCCCCAGGTCTTCTTCTCGCCGTCTTCGGGCGGTGCCTGCGACGGCATGCCCTCGGCAGGCGCGTCGCGACGCGCGCGCAGCGGCAGGTGCATCGGGCTGCCTCCCTGTGGCGGGACATCACTCAGGTGCGAGCATCCGTGCGAAACGGATATTTCGCCAACTCCACCGCATCTAATGATCGGGTGAGCCGAGGCGGATCGTGTTGACGTCGCGCGTCATTTCACCCATCTGCCTGCGGACCCCGGGCGCCCGCCAGCGCGGCGCACCGCGCTGTCAGACCGCCTCCAACGAGTCCACGACGTGCGCCGCGATCTCCAGTGCGCACGTGGCTGCCGGCGAGGGGGCGTTGAGGACGTGCACTTGACGCGGCGCATGCTGGAGCAGGAAGTCGTCGACCAGCGCCCCGTCGCGACCCAGCGCCTGCGCCCGCACACCGGCCGGGGACGGGATCAGGTGCTCCACCCGGATCTCGGGCACCATCTCGGCCAGGCTCCGGGCGAACGACCGCCGGGACAGCGACCGGGCGATCTCACGGCCCCCGATCCAGGCGTAGCGGCGGCCCATGCGCCACAGGCCTGGCCACGACAGCGCGTCGCTGACGTCGCGCAGGTTCACGTCGCGCCAGGTGTAGCCCTCCCGTGCGAGGGCGAGGACGGCGTTGGGCCCGGCATGCACGTGGTCGTCGACGCTGCGCGTCAGGTGCACCCCGAGGAAGGGGAATCGCGGGTCCGGCACCGGGTAGATGAGCCCCCGCACCAGAGGCTCGGCCTGGGGCGAGAGTGAGAAGCACTCGCCGCGGAAGGGCACGATCCGCGCGCTCGGCTCGAGACCGCATGCACGTGCGACGCGGTCGGCGTGCAGACCGGCGCACGCGACGAGCTGGTCGGCCGGGAGCACCTCCTCGCCATCGGAGGTCCGCACCTGGACCCGTAGCTTCTCCCGGGTGCCGCCCTGCTCCACCCCGACGACCTCTGTGCCGAAGCGAACCTCGGAACCTGCTTCGGTGATGTCGGCGATGAGCGCGTCGCAGACCCCGACGTAGTCGATGATGCCCGTGCTCTCCACCCGTAGTGCCTGGACGCAGTGGACGTGCGGCTCGTACTGCCTCGCCCCGACCGGGTCCACCAGGTGTGCCGGCACGCCGTTCGCGCGAGCGCGCTCGGCGAGCCTCAGCAGCCCAGGCACCTGCTCGGGTGCGGTCGCGACGACGAGCTTTCCGGGGGTCCGCACGGCCACGCCCCGCTCCCGGGCGAAGGCGGCCATGCTCAGGCTGCCCCGGCGGGACATCTCGGCCTTGAGGCTGCCCGGCGGGTAGTAGAGGCCGGAGTGGATGACACCGGAGTTCCGACCCGTCTGGTGCCGCGCCGCTGCCGACTCCTTCTCCAGCACCGTCACGGGGTTGCCCAGGCTCACCAGCCGAGCCGCGACGGCCAGTCCGACGATCCCGGCGCCGACGACGACCACGTGTCCCATGTTCACTCCTCGTCCGCGCCACGCGCCGGTGAACGGGGCGGCGTCCGTCCCGCGGTGGCCGACGCCCCTGACAGCTGCGGTGCCTGACGCACGGTAGCGTCCTCGCCCGTCGAGCCGGTGTCCAGGTCCCGCACCGCCCACAGCGCGAGGGGCACGGCGACCGTCAGTACCGCCGCTACGGTGAGCACCGCCGGTCCGCGCCCGACGGCGAACCACAGGACGCCGAACGCCGCCGTGGCGACCATCCGCGCGACCGCGACGACCGTCTGGGCTGTGCCGATCGCCGTGGCGCGCGAAGAGGTGGCGCTGAGCTGGCTGACGACTGCCGCCAGCACGCCGTCGGTCGCGGCGTAGAACGCCCCCAGGAGGACGAGCGTCGCGATCGTGGTCGCCACGGTGCCCGCGCCGGCGCCCGCACCGACGTACGCGCCCAGCAGCGCCACGTGGCCGCCCGCGAACACCCGTGCGCGACCCCATCGGTCCGCCAGGAGGCCCACCGGGATCGCCAGGCTCATGTATGCGACGTTGGTCCCGACGTACAGGAGGGGGAACCACTGCGTCGCGAAGCCGTCGCGGTCCTGCAGGGCCAGGTAGACGAAGCCGTCGCCGATGGAGAGGAGTCCCAGACCGCCGGCGACGACGAGCAGGCGCCGCAACGGGGGGGAGGTGAGCGTGCGCCAGGCGAACGGTCGGCCGGCAGCGGTCAGGCCGGGGGCTGAGCAGGTGCATCCCTTGCACGGCGGCAGGCCGCGCGTCTGCCGGGTCCGGTGCCTCTCGAGCCAGGCGGCGCGGCGGGGACGGACGTCGGGCACGAGCAGGGCCAGGACCACCAGCCCGATGACCGCGAAGCCGAACGACACGACGAAGACCGTGTGGTAGCCGTCAGGGACGGCCCACAGCACGACGAAGGCCAGCAGTGGCCCGACGGACGCGCCGACGGTGTCCAGCGTCCTGTGCACACCGAACGAGCGTCCGAGCGTGCGCGGGGACGAGGACGCAGTGATCATCGCGTCGCGGGGTGCCGTGCGGATGCCCTTCCCGACGCGGTCCACGGCGACCAGCGCGGTCACGGCCGCGAAGCCCGTGGCCACGAGCAGCCCGACCCGGGTCAGGGCCGAGAGGCCATAGCCGACCACAGCGACCCACTTCGGGTGGTCCCCCCGGTCGGCCGCCCAGCCGCCGGCGATCCTGACCAGGGCGCTCGCGCCCTGCATGAGGCCGTCGATGAACCCGTAGGCGATGGTCGACAGCCCGAGGGCCGTCGTGACGTACAACGGCAGGATTGCTGCGACCGACTCCGACGAGACGTCCGTCAGCAGGCTGACGACTCCGAGGGTCACGACGGTCGACGTGACGCGGTCGGTGCGAGGGCGTCCACGCCGTCCCGTACCGACCTGAGGGCGGTCCCTGCCGCGTGGGCGCATGGTCGTCGGCCTTTCGGCCCGACCTCGGTCCCGCAGGCAACGGGACACCGAACCGGACATCTCGGGCTCCCGACGCTACTCGGCGCCGCTGTGGCGCGCCGACGATACGGCCTGCTTGGCGTGACTTTCACCCGAACGGCGGCCGAGACGGTGCTCGTCGCCACCGGCCACGCAGCGCCGGGTCGACGTACCCTGGGGGGCCGCAGTCCGCTGGACGGTGGCTCGTCGTGCTGCCCGCTCGCCACCGGTGTGCCGGCTGCCGAGCGCCGACGGCTCGGCCGTCGTGACCGTGTCCTGAACCTGGAGCCATGAACCTCACAGGTGTGCTGCCCCTGCTAGCCGCCGACCCGGCGGTCCAGCAGGTGATCGAGCGCGCCCGGTCGACGGTCCGGGAGCCGTTGGACGTCCTCGTCCCGCTCGGTGCTCGTCCGCCCCTGGTGGCGGCGCTCACCGCTGCCCGGACGACGGTTCCGACCGCCGCCGAGCCGCCCGGGCGGGGCGCCGCCGCGCGTGCCGACGGCCCGGTCGTCGTCGTCACGGCCACGGGGCGCGAGGCCGACGACCTGGCGACCGCCCTCCGGTGCTACCTGCCCGCCGACGACGTCGCCGTGCTCCCCGCCTGGGAGACGTTGCCGCACGAGCGGCTCTCGCCGCGGAGCGACACCGTGGCCCGGCGGCTCGCGGCCTTCCGGCGGCTGGCCCACCCGGCGGCTCCCGGCGAGCACGGCGGCCCGATCCGGGTGCTCGTCGTCCCGGTCCGCGCCCTGCTCCAGCCGGTCGTCGCCGGCCTTGGGGACCTTGAGCCGGTCGCAATCGCTCCCGGCGACACGGTCGACCTGACGGACCTTGCCGAACGCCTGGTCGCCGCCGCCTACTCCCGCGTCGACATGGTGGAGCGGCGGGGGGAGTTCGCCGTCCGCGGCGGGATCCTCGACGTCTTCCCGCCCACCGAGGACCACCCGCTCCGGGTGGAGCTCTGGGGCGACACGGTCGAGGAGGTCCGGTGGTTCGCCGTCGCGGACCAGCGCAGCCTCGAGGCCGCCCCGGGCGGTGTCTGGGCGCCGCCCTGCCGGGAGATCCTGCTCACCGACCGGGTGCGGGCCCGGGCGGCCGCGCTGGTGGACCGCCTGCCGGGGGCGGCGGAGATGCTCCAGCGTCTCGCCGCGGGGACGGCCGTCGAGGGCATGGAGTCGCTCGCCCCGGCGCTCGCGGACCGGATGGTCCCGGTGCTCGAGCTGTTCGGGGACGGCACGCTGATCATGGTCAGCGAACCGGAGCGGGTCCGGCGCCGCGCGCACGACCTCGCCGCCACCACGCAGGAGTTCCTCGAGGCCGCCTGGACCTCCGCGGCCGCCGGCGGTCGCACCCCGCTGGATCTGCGGGCCGCCTCGTTCGCCGACTACGCGGACACCCGGAGCTCCGCCGTGTCGCGTGGTTTCGGCTGGTGGACCCTGAGCGCGTTCGGCATCGTCGAGCCGGACCACGACCACGACGCCCCGGCTCAGGTGGGGGGTGCGGCCCGCCCGTCCGGCGACGCCCCCACCGACACGCCCGCCGCAGGTCCCGGCACGGCGATGCCTCCGGACGGGTCCGACGGGGGCGACATCGACGTCTACTCCGTCGGGGCGCGCGACGTCCGCCCCTACCACGGCGACATCCCCGCCGCCGTCGCCGACCTGCGCAACCTACAGCGCTCCGGGTGGCGCCTGATCCTGACCACCGAGGGTGGGGGCCCCGCCCAGCGGATGGTGGAGCAGCTCGCCTCCCACGAGGTCCCCGCCCGCCTGGTGGGTGACCTCACCACGCAACCGGACCCCGGCGTCGTGCACGTGGTGCCGGCCCCCGTGGGACGGGGGTTCGTCGCCGAGGGCCTCCGGCTGGCGGTGTTCACGGAGATCGACCTCACGGGACGCCCCGGCGCGTCGACGAGAGACATGCGCGGCCTGCCGGCCCGGCGGCGCAACGCCGTCGACCCGCTGCAGCTGCGCACCGGCGACTACGTGGTGCACGAGCAGCACGGCGTCGGGCGC
>Ga0209745_1001573_pt1 | contig 13457 bp, 10 predicted proteins | sample BarGraNGADG00312_FD_184495 | JGI IMG/M metagenome (GOLD analysis project Ga0209745, IMG submission 184495) | Arctic peat soil microbial communities from Barrow, Alaska - Barrow Graham LP Ref core NGADG0004-312 (SPAdes) (version 2) | ecosystem: Environmental > Terrestrial > Soil > Wetlands > Peat... | reverse complement strand
GTCGCCTCCTTGAGTCGCTCGCCGCCGTCCACCCGGGCCAGGACCTCGGCGACCAGAACCGCCATCGGCGGCACCTCGCGCGGTGAGGCCCCGGCGACGACGACGGTGACCTCCCCCCGGACCTCGCCGGAGCCGGCCCACGCCACGAGCTCGGCGAGCGGGCCGCGGATGACCTCTTCGTAGGTCTTGGTGAGCTCGCGACAGACGGCCGCCGGGCGGTCCGCGCCCCACGCCGCCGCCATCGCCGCGAGCGTCTCGGCGAGCCGGTGCGGTGCCTCGAAGAAGACCATGGTCCGCGGCTCGAGCGCGAGGGCGTCGAGCTGACGCGCCCGCTCCCCCGCCCGGCGGGACGGAAAGCCTTCGAAGCAGAACCGGTCGGTTGGCAACCCGGAGACGGCGAGCGCCGTGAGCACCGCGCTCGGGCCCGGAGCGGCCGTGACGGGGATCCCGGCGGCCACCGCCGCTGCGACGATCCGGAACCCCGGGTCGGAGATCGTCGGCATCCCGGCGTCGGTGACGAGCAGGACCGTGCCTCCGCCGCGAACGACGTCGAGCAGCTCCTCGGCCCGGTCGGCCTCGTTGTGCTCGTGGTAGCTGACCAGCCGTCCGCTCGGCCGGACCTCGAGGCGCGCGACGAGGGCGCGGAGCCGCCTGGTGTCCTCCGCGGCGATCACATCAGCCTCGGCGAGAAGTCGGCGCAATCGGGGCGAGGCATCCTCGACGTCGCCGATGGGCGTCGCGGCGAGCACGAGGCGTCCGGCTGTCATCGCCCCAGCGTGCCACGCCCGAACCGTTTCCCAGGCCGCGAAAACGTGTTGTCGAGCGGTTCGTCCCCCTACGATGACCGCGTGTCGAGCCCCGTGGACGCCCCGTCCGAACTGACGCCCGCCGTTCCCGCGCCCACCCGGGAGGAGACCGAGCAGGCACTGCTGAGCAAGCTGCTGGGACCCGCCGCTGTTCGGCTCGGCGCGACCCGGGAGAGTCGCCTTCGCGGCTGGCTCTGGCCCCTTGCCGTGACCGTCCTTGCCGGGGTGCTGCGCTTCGCCAACCTCGGCCGGCCGCCGAAGCTCGTCTTCGACGAGACCTACTACGTCAAGCAGGCGTACACGCTGCTCAAGGTCGGGTACGAGACCCGCTGGCCCGATGACCCGAACCCGGCGTTCGAGACCGGCCACCTGGGCGCCTACCTGACCGCCCCGGACTTCTTCGTCCACCCCCAGCTGGGCAAGTGGCTGATCGCCCTCGGCCTCAAGCTGGGCGGTCCCGAGAACTCCGCGAGCTGGCGGCTCAGCGCCGCGATCTTCGGCACCCTCGCCGTGCTGATGATCGCCCGGATCGCTCGGCGACTGTTCTCGTCGACCCTGATGGGCACCACCGCCGGCCTGCTGCTCGCGATCGACGGCGAGGCCATCGTCCAGTCTCGGACCGGCCTGCTGGACAGCTTCCTGATGTTCTTCGTCCTGGCCGCCTTCGGAGCGCTGCTGATCGACCGGGACCAGGCCCGGCGGCGGCTCGCCCACCGGGCATCGCTCCAGCACGGGCGGCACGGCGAGCTCAGCGAATGGGGACCGGGCCTGGGCGTGCGCTGGTGGCGGATCGCGGCGGCGGTGCTGCTCGGTCTGGCGATCGGCACGAAGTGGTCCGGGATGTACTTCCTGGCCGTCTTCGGGGTCATGTCGGTGCTCTGGGACCTGTCGGCGCGTCGCACCCTGGGCGTGCGCCGCTGGGCACTGGTAGGCACCGTTCGCGACGGGCTCCCGGCCCTCGCCATGATGGTCCCGGTCGCTCTGGTCACCTACCTCGGTACCTGGTTCTCCTGGTTCACCCACCGGGCGTCGTACGACCGACTCTGGGCGGAGCAGAACCCGGGTCAGGGGGTGCAGTGGCTCCCGGCACCCTTGCGTTCGCTCTGGCACTTCCACAACGAGATGTGGATGTTCCACAACGGCCTGGAGTCGCCCCACTCGTACGCCGCCTCCCCGCTCGGCTGGATCGTGCAGTGGCGCCCGACCTCGTTCTACTGGGAAGCGCCGACGCCGCCGCAGCAGGCGTGCGGAGCGAACAGCTGCGCCGCCGCGATCACGTCGCTCGGCAACCCGATCATCTGGTGGGCAGCGGCGATCGCGATGATCTGGGTGATCGGCCGGCTGGTCGTGCGACGCGACTGGCGGGCGGCCGCGGTGCTGTCCGGGCTCGCGGCGGGCTGGCTGCCGTGGTTCGCGTACACGCACCGGACGATCTTCACGTTCTACGCGATCGTCTTCACGCCATGGGTCATCCTCACCCTGACCTACGCTCTCGCCCACCTGGTCGACGACGACGAGGGCGCGATCCGGATGCGGCGCCCGCGCGCGTGGGTAGCGATCGGCGTCGTCGGCCTCGCAGTCGTGGTCTCGGCGTTCTTCTACCCGATCTGGACCGCCCAGACCACCAGCTACGACTTCTGGCACATCCACATGTGGCTGGGGTCCTGGATCTAGCCGCCCGATGCAGCACGGTGGCCCGGTCGGATTCCGACCGGGCCACCGTGCTGTGTGGTGGAGCTGAGGGGACTCGAACCCCTAACCCCCTCGATGCGACCGAGGTGCGCTACCAATTGCGCTACAGCCCCTGGAGCGGAGTCAAGATTACCATCCGCACCCGGGTCGCTGCGAAAGGGCCGAGCGCCGCCGAGGCACCCCGAACCGGCGCCTACTCGCCGGAGGCGCGGCGTCGGGCCAGGATCGCGTCGAGGTCCAAGCCGCCTGTCGTCTCCGCTGCGGAGGCAGGCTCCTCGATCGCCGGGACAGTGGCAGCCACCGAGATCATCTCGACCGCGAGCGGAGCGGGCTCCCGCCGCGGCGCGGCCGGCTTGAGCGTGTAGGTGGGCCGCGGAACGGGCACCGGCGCCCAGCCCCCGGCCGAGGCGTCGTCGTCGCGCTCGGCCGCCGAGCTGGCGTCCGCGTCTTCCGCGCGGCTCTCGACCCTGACCCGGCGGACGGCGGCCGTCTCGAGGTCGGACGGGAGAGTGGCGCGCCCGGTGACCGATCGCTGCGGCGCGCGAACGGGGGTTGCGCTGGTCCGGAGCGCCCACGCGGCGTCGGCTCGCGCGTTCAGCACGACCGCGCGCCGGCCGAGTCCGAGGACGGCAAGGAGGAGAACCGTCGGGGTCAGCCCCCAGCCGATCGCGATGGTGCCGAACCCGACGACGAGCCAGCCGGCGATCGTCACCACGGCCAGGGCGAGGGTGAGCGCGGCGCGGCGTCGGGCGCTCGCGGCCCGGCGGGCGACTGCCGCGGCTCGGTGTGCGCGCGCGTCGGCGTCGCGGCGGACGGCGCGGACCTCCGCGCGATCCTGCAAGTTCTGCGGCCTGTTCATCACGCCGACTCCTCCTCCGAGCATTCGCACCTGGGTCCCACGCGTCGGTGTGAGCAACGCGCTGCACCACGGTTCCCCGGCCGCCCGCTCCCGCGAGGTGGCCGCCACATCCTTGCGCGGACCGCCCGTCGCCGTGGCGAGAACGCGCAGGTCGCCGGAGAAACGGTCATCGGTGCGGGACTCGAGCAGCTGTTGCCGGTGCCTCAGTCTCTGGGGCACCAGGTACGCCAACCACAGTCCGACGACGACGAGCGCTGCCGGACCAGACGGGTGCACACCACGACGGTAAGCGAGCCGGTCTCGCGTGAGCCGCACCGTGCCCGGCGTGTCGGAGCGCTGGGTCGGACGTCATCAGCCGGGACGTCGCGCGAGCCGGGTCAGGAGCCCCTCCGGCACGTCCTCGCGGGTGAGGGCGAAGGTCCGGTGGTCGCGCCAGTCGCCGTCGATGTGCAAGAAGCGCAGCCGCAGTCCTTCGTCCCGGAACCCGAGCTTGTCCACGACTCGCAGGCTTGCCTCGTTCTCCGGCCGGATGTTGATCTCGATCCGGTGCAGGCCCCGGGAGTGCATGCAGTGGTCGACGGCAAGGGCGACCGCCGTCGGGACGATGCCGCGCCCCGCGACATGCTCGCTGACCCAGTAGCCGATGCTCCCCGACCACAGGGATCCGCGTGAGAGCCCGGAGACGGTCAACTGGCCGACGAGCTCACCGCGGTACTCGATGCCGAACGGAAGGTCGGTGCCACGTCGCGCCTGGCGGCGAAGGACCCGTAGGAAGCCCGTGAACGAGGGCGTGGCGCTTCTGACCCCGATCGGGGACGTCGCCTCCCAACGCGCCAGCCACTCGCGGTTGGTCGTACGCAACCGGAACCAGGCGGCCTCGTCGCTGCGGCGGAGCGGCCGCAATCGGACGTCCCCCGCGGCCAGGACGACCGGCCAGCTCGCCGTCATCTGTCAACCCTCCAGGACGAGGCAGCGCAGCTCGTCTCCCCGGGCCACGCGAGTTCGCGCCTCCGGCACGACCGCGAAGGCGTTGGCCAGCGCGAGGGCGCTCAGGGAGAGGGTGCCGGGCTCGCCGGTCGGGCTCATCTCGTAACCCTGGTCCGGGAAGCCGAGGACCTCGACCGGGACGAACTCACGTATCCCGGCCGGCGAGGTCCAGCCTCGCTTCGCTCGAGCGAGGACGGAGGAGCGGTAGAGCTCCGCGTAACCGGCCATCGAGCGGAGCGCGGGCCGCACGAAGACCTCGAACGAGACCTGGGCGGCCACCGGGTGCCCGGGGAGGGCGAAGACGGGCACCCCGTCGCCGATGGTGCCGAAGCCCTGCCGGGATCCGGGCGACATCGCGATCCGGTCGAAGCGGACGCTGCCCAGCTGACCGAGCACGTCGGCTGCCGTATTGCCCTCGGCCTCGCTCAGGCCGCCGACGGTCAACAGCAGGTCGGCCCGGACGAGCTGGTCCTCGAGGCTCTCTCGCAGCTCGCTGCGCACGTCGGAGACCTGGCCGACGCGGAACGCGGCCGCACCGGCGTCATGCACCGCGCTCGTCAAGGCGTGCCCGTTGGCGTCGAACACCGTGCCGGGCACTCCGGCCGAGCCGGGCTCGACGAGCTCGTCACCGATGCACAGGATCACGACGCGCGGTGTCGGATGGACCCGGAGGCGGTGGCGCCCGACGGCTGCGGCCAGCGCGAGCTGACGCGGGCCCAGGCGCGTGCCGGCGGCGATCAGCACGGCTCCCGGCACCGCGTCGACGCCGGCCTGGCGAACATGGCCGCCCGGGACGACGCGCTCCCGGATCGAGACGTGCGCCGCCCCGCGGTCGGTCTCCTCGAGCGGGACGACGACGTCGGCCCCGAGCGGCAGAGGCGCACCCGATGACACCCGCACGGCCGTCCGCTGGACCAGTCGTAGCGGTTGGGCGTCCGACGCCGACGCGTCGTGCACGACCGGCAGGAGGACCAGTCCTGGCACCCCCGGGGTGTAGGTGTCCTCGGCCCGCAAGGCGTAGCCGTCGCACTCGGCCAGCGGGTGCGCGGGCAGCACGGCGGTGGTCGTCAGGTCCTCGGCGAGGATGCAGCCCGCCGAATCAGCCAGCGAGGCGTCGATCGGGGTCACCGGGCCGACCGCCGTCAGCACGGTCGTCAGGTGCTCCTGGACGGACCTCATGAGGGTTGCGCTCCTGCCGCGCGAGGGGCGCGACTAGTCATCGAGACCGGCCGCGAACGGGACCAACCAGGCCCGGAAGTCCGGGCCGAGGTCGGCGCGGTCCACCGCGATCTGCACCACGGCCTTGAGGTAGTCGAGCCGGTCGCCGGTGTCGTAGCGGCGCCCGCGGAAGACGACGCCGTAGACCCCGCCGCCGGCCTCGGCCGGCATCCGCGCGAGGGTCTCGAGCGCATCGGTCAGCTGGATCTCGCCACCGCGGCCCGGGGCCGTGTGCTCGAGGACGCCGAACACCGCCGGGCTGAGGACGTAGCGCCCGATCACGGCAAGGTTGCTCGGTGCCTCCGCCGTCGTCGGCTTCTCGACCAGGCCGCGCACCCGGACGATGTCACCCGGTGCGGCATCGACGCCGGCGAGCTCGCTGTGATCGAACGCCTCGACCGAGGCGCAACCGTAGAGATGGATCTGCTCCGGCTCGACCTCGAGCAGCGCCACCACCGAACCACCGGTGTGCTCCTGGAGCGCGAGCATGGTGGGCAGGATCGGGTCGCGCTCGTCGATCAGGTCGTCGCCGAGCAGCACCGCGAACGGCTCGGCACCGACGTGGTGCTTCGCGCACAGCACCGCGTGCCCGAGGCCGAGCGGCTGTCCTTGCCGCACGAAGTGCACGTCGGCGAGATGGGTCGCCTGGTGAACCTGGGCGAGACGCGAGGTGTCGCCCTTGGCGTCCAGGCTCGCCTCGAGCTCGGGGTTGTAGTCGAAGTGGTCCTCGAGGGCGCGCTTGCCGCGACCGGTGATCATCAGCACATCCTCGAGACCGGCGGCGACGGCCTCCTCGACGACGTACTGGATCGCCGGCTTGTCCACCAGCGGGAGCATCTCCTTGGGAGTCGACTTCGTCGCGGGCAGGAACCGGGTGCCCAGCCCCGCCGCGGGAATGACTGCCTTGTGGATCGTCATGCGGGCAGGCTAGCGGGCGAAGGTAACCGATGCGTCGCAGGAGTGGGCCTTCCGGCGCGGGTTTGCAAGACTGAGGCCATGGTCGACGATGCCGGACACGTGATGCTCTCGGGCGATGAGGCCGTTGACGCGAAGGACCGGCTGCGCAGCCCGCTCCGGGCTGCACGCCAGAAGCGGTCCGAGCACCGTCGCCGTCAGGCGGCCGTTGCCCTCGCCGAGGTGGTGTGCGGGATCGACGAGGTGGCGAACGCACGGTGTGTCGCGCTGTACGCCTCCGGGCCGACCGAGCCGGGCACCGGCCCGCTGCTGGAGCAGCTGCATGCGCAAGGGGTTCGGGTTCTGCTGCCGGTGCTCGGGACCGGTCTGCGGCGCGGCTGGGCCGAGTACGCGGGACTCGCGGACCTCGAGACCCGCGCGCCGGGGCGCCCGCCCGAGCCTTCGGGACCCGATCTCGGACCGGACGCGCTGGCCGATGCCGACGTCGTCATCGTCCCGGCGCTGGCGGTCGACACGACTGGCGCGCGGCTCGGTCAGGGCGGTGGTTGGTACGACCGGGTGCTGGCCGCCGCACTGCCGGACGCCCTCGTGCTCGCCCTGCTCTACGACGGCGAGCTCGTGAGCGCCGAGAAGTCGGCGCTGCCACTCGAGCCGCATGACCTGCCGGTCGACGGCGTCGCATCTCCCTCCGGTTGGCGGCGCTTGTCGCCGGACGGCCGGGCAACGGGCTAGCATTAGCACTCGGAATATGGGAGTGCCAGGTTCACGTTGAGCCTGCCAGGAGGAATCGTGCCAACTTACGCCTACGCCTGTACCGCCTGCGGCCATCGATTCGACGAGCAGCAGTCCTTCACGGACGCTGCCCTCACCACGTGCCCGGTGTGCGAGGGTCGACTTCGCAAGCTCTTCTCGAGTGTCGGCGTGGTGTTCAAGGGCTCCGGCTTCTACCGCACGGACTCGCGGCGCGGCTCGTCCGGGACCTCCGCCTCGCTGCCGAGCAAGTCCGGTTCCACCGCCGACGGCGGCGCTGACTTGAGCGGCCCCGCGAGCGCTCCGTCGCACGCGGCGGAGCAGACGAGCGCGGCCACAGCCAGCTCCGGCTCCGGCTCCTCGAGCCGGGCCACCGACACCGCCGCGAGCCGGGCCACCGACACCGCCGCGAGCCGCTAGCTCCGCCCACAGGCTCTCCCACCGCGCCCGACGCCACCCCATCGTCCGGCCGGCGTCCGGCCGTGAACGCCGCTGCGATGAACTGTCCCGGTGCGAGCGCCCTTTCACCATGGTCTTCGAGGCAGTCGGAGCGACCTGCCGGTCATTCACGCGACCTCGACGCGCTGGCGCCGCCGCTGGCGCGCGCTGCTCTGGCGGTCCCGGTTCGTCATGGCGGCAACGTTTCTCGCGACCGCCGCCGCTCTCACCCCGGCAGCCCTCAGGCCGCCGACGCCGACCACCGTGCCCGTGGTCGTGGCAGCACGGCAGCTGCCGGCCGGCACGACGCTCGCAGCCGATGACGTCCGTACCGTGTCGATGGTCGCCGAGCTGGCACCCCGTGGCGCACCCAGCACCGAGGACGAGGTGCTCGGACGGCGGACCGCCGTCGGGGTGCCGGCCGGGACCCCGCTCGTACCCGGCGTCGTGCACGGTGATGGCATCCGACCGTCCGTCCCGCCCGGGCTCGCGCTCGCTGCGGTTCGGCTCACGGACCCGGGCATCGCCCGACTCCTCCAGCCCGGCGACCGGGTCAAGGTCCTCGCGGCGAGCAGTGATCCCAGCGGAGCGCCGAGCGGCGCGCAGACCCTTGTCGAGCGTGCCGTGGTCGTACAGATCGACGACGGCGGCGAGGGCCCGGCCGGCGGCGGGCTCCTCGGGACCTCGGCCGGCAACGACGTCGCGCCCCTGCTCCTCCTGGCGGTCAGCACCGATGAGGCAGCGCGACTTGCGGCCGGTGGGCTGGCCGCGAGCATCACGGCCGTGCTCGTGGAATGATCGCGCAGCCAAACGCGCACAGCGCACACCTCGAAGGAGTGGCACATGGGCAACTTCCTCAGTGGCTTCAAGAAGTTCATCGCCCAGGGCAACGCGATCGACCTGGCAGTCGGCGTCATCATCGGCGTCGCGTTCAGTGCGATCGTCGCGGCACTGCTCGGCGGCATCATCACGCCGCTGATCGCAGCGATCTTCGGCAAGCCGAACCTGGACAGCGTCTTGAACTTCGAGATCAACCACGCGCACTTCTCGATCGGCATCCTGCTGACCGCGATCCTGCTGTTCCTGCTGACCGCGCTCGCGGTCTACCTGCTCATCGTGATCCCGATCAACAAGATGAAGGCTCGCCAGGCTGTCGCCCCGGAGGAGGTCCCGATTCCGGAGGACATCGCCCTCCTGACCGAGATCCGCGACCTGCTGCAGACGCGGAACCCGCAGGCCTGATCCCACGCCTGCGCCCGGGCACGCCGTCACCAGTGCGGCGGGACGTCCCGGCGCAGGCGTTCGTCATTGGAGTCGGGCCCGTCGTTCCAGCCGGCGTCGGAGTCGTCCCGGCTGCGCTCGGGGATGAGGGGCGCGTCGTCCTTGGGCGCAAGCGGCGGTTTGCCGGGCGTCGGCGTGGAGCGATCGGCCTGCGCCGGACGCCGCTTGCCCTGCGGCGGGCGATCCCCGTGCGGCGGGCGATCAGACGGCGTGGCCATGGACACCAGAGTGTCACGCAAGCGCGCGATGCACCGCCGCGGCGACCATCCCGTCGATGCGGACCCCCCGCCGGGTCAGACCCAGCTCGCTCCGCAGCCTCTCGCTGAGCGCGACCCGGTCGCGGTCCACCCCGGCTGCGAGCAGCCAGTGGACGAGCGCATCGAGCTGGTCGTCGGTGTAGGCACCGATCGGAAGGCCGGGCTCGACCATCGGCCGCTCGCCTGCCGGTGCGACCGCATTGGTCGCACCGGTCGTCGGAGCGGGGCCGGGCTCGGCGGGCGAGACAGTCTCGAACGTCGGCACCTCGGCCGAGTCAGTGCTCTCACCCTCAGGTTCGACGATCACCGAAGGCCTCGGCAGCTCTGCCGGCCGGTTGGCGCGACGCTCCTCGAGCGCCGCCGCGACCATCGCTCGGATCGCGTCGGCCTCGGCCTGCGGGTCCAAGAACGCGGCCGCTGACCACACCTGCTTGACGCGCCAGCCGAGCCGCTCGAGGCGCTGCGGCGCGAGCCGGTCGCGGACCCGCACGCTCGGCTCTGCGACGTACGCCTCGTCGTCGGTCAGGACCGCGACCAACAGCTCGTCGGGCAGGCTCGGGTGGCCGACCGCCAGTGGGATCCGGGCGCCGGAACCGACGCCGACGTCGGTCCGCACGGTGAGTCCCGCGCGCTCCAAGCGGTGCGCGAGGTCGGCGACCAAGCGATCGATGACCCGGTCGCCGTCGCCGGTCGGAGCGGTCGTCGGCTCCTCAGTGGCAAGAGCGTCCGTCCGGGACTGCGCGAACTCGAGCAGGTCCGCCATCAGGTGCGCGCCGGGCCCCCGGAGCCGCTCGCGGTCCAGATCGTCGACCGAGAAGCAGCTGACCACGGTCAGCCGGCGCCGGGTCGCCCCGAGCGCGTCGATCAGGAGGGCGTCGCCACCGGCCTCGTTGAGTGGGCCGAAGCGGTGCAGCACCCGACCGTGCGGGGTCTTGCCATAGCCGAGGCTGAGGATGATCGCGTCACGGGACAGCCCGGCGACCCCGGTCAGGTCCACGACCGTGAACGGCTCCGGGCGGTCGGTGCGGAAGGCCGATGCCAACGCGGGGTTGTCGCGGACCTCGGAGAAGACGGCGTCGCGAACCCGATCAGCGTGGGCGGCCGAGACCGTGACGACGGCAAGGCTCTCGTCGGGGCGGGCCAGGACGCTCTCGATGACGAGGTCCACGGCTCGCTCGACCTCGGCGCGGGTCGACTCGACGGCAGCCTGGCCGTCGAGTGGCATCCCGGTCCCGTCGGCGAGCTCGAGCCGGACGAGCGACTCGCGGCCGGGCAGCGGCACCGGGCTGAGCCGGTCCCCGTAGGCGTGGGTGGCGAGGAACTCGGTCAGGTGCGGATCGCGGCGGGTGGCATCGGCGCGCAGCGCGAGCGGCGGGAGGATCCGGCTCAGCTCGCGGACCGCGCTCGACGAGGTACGCCGAGGGTCGCCGACGACGACGATCTGGTGGGCCCGGCCGAGCGCCGCGAGCGCACTCTCGATCGGGAGGTGCTGGACGGCATCGAGGATCACCACGTCCACGCACCGCTGCGGCGGGAGCACCTGTGGGACGAGCGCCGGTGACGCGACGAGGCACGGGCGGATCCGCGCGATGACGTCGGGGTAGCGCACCATGCCGTCGCGCAGGCCGGCGAAGCGATCCTCGATGAGCTCGGCGAAGAGGTGCTCGGCCTGCTCCGGGTGGGTGTTGAGCGCGGTGAGGAGGTGGCCGCGGACCGCCGCGAGCACCGGACCGGAGAGAGAGGCGACGTGCGCGGCGTCGAGCGCGCGGAACTCCCCCGCGAGCGCCGTCAGCGTCGCGCCGTTGTAGCCGCCGAGGGTCGGGTCCTCGCGCAAGATGGCCTCGAAGACGGCGGACCACCACGCGAGGTCCAGCTCGATCCCCGCGACGTGCGGCGGGACTCGTCGCGCCGAGAGGTCCTTGAGCAGCGGTTCGAGCCCTGCTGCCATGAGCGACTTCACCACCGATGCGCGCGCCGGCAAGGTGGCCAAGGACGCGTGATCCGCGAGCAGGCGCTCGATCCGTCGGTCGAGCTCGTCGAAGGGGTCGCCGGCGAGGTTCGCGCCACCAGGCGTGGTGGCGAGCACCGCGTCGAGCGCATCGAGGTCCGCTTGCACGGCCGCATACTCGGCCTCGATCTCGGCGAGCCCCTCCGGGATCCGCGGCCAGCCGCCGGCGGTGCAGTGCGCTTGCCAGATGCGGCGTTGCTCGTGCACGTCGACGAGCGCGGCATGCAGGTCAGCGACCGGGCGGCCCGGGCGGAGCTGGTCCTTCGCCTGCCGACGCAACCGGCGCCGGTGCAAGCGGCCGAGCGTGATGCCGTGCTCGACCCGCCACGCACGGTCCGCGGTCGCGGCGATCATGTCCTCCGCTGAACGCTCGAAGATCATCGGCTGGAACACGTCGAGCGCGCCGCGCACGCCGGCGAGCATCCGCAGCTGTTCGCCCCACTGCCCCACCGAAGCAGCCAGGGTCAGCCCGGTGTCGGCGGCGACCTCGGTGATCCGTTCGCGCAGGGCCGGCAATCCCGTGTCCCGGAGCCGCTGCAGCCGCTCGATCGCCTCGGCAGCCGCTTCGTCCGTGGTCAGGTCCGCGCCGTACCACGGCGTCGCGCTCGGACGCAGCGTGAAGGCACCGAGTGCCGCGGCCCGTTCGAGGTCGGCGGACAGCTCCGAGCGTCGGCTCGCCGTCATGGCTCGTGCCACCTCGGTGGACATGCGGACCGTGGTGCGAGGTCCATCCGGCGAGGCGGTCAGGCGGGCGAACTGCTGCAGGACGTCGTAGGCGGAGGCGTTCCACGGCTCACGGACGCGGTGCAGGGCGTCGACGTAGCCGGCGAGCTGGGCCCGACGGGTGGTGAGCGCGGCTCGAGTCGCCGAGAGGGCGGCCTCGTCGATCGGAATCGGCTCGGGGGTGAGTCCGGACAGCAAGCGCTTGGCCACGGCGGTCCGCCATCCGGCGTCGGGCGCGATGTCGAGCGCGAGGCCGGCCAGGCCGAGGTCACCGAGGCGGGCCAGGACGGCGGTCGCGGCCCGACGATGCCCAGGGACGTAGAGCACCGAACGCCCGGAAGCCGTCACGTCGGCGATGATCGCGGCGAGGGTGCCGGCCACGTCGGCGCCGACCGGGGCGTCGAGGAAGACGTCGCGCCCGCTCGAGACCACGTCGAGCACGTGCTGCTGCAGCGGGTCGAGGCTGCCGACGCCGCGCTCGAGGTCCGGGTCGCGGTCGCCCCGGACCGGTGGAGCCAGCGGTCGAGCGAGCGCCGCCCGAGCATCGAGGTCACCTGCGAGGGCGGCGATCACGGCGCGGGTGTCCCACTGCGGGAGCTGCGCCTCGAGGTCGTCGAGCAGAACCTGGCCGGGGTGGACGAACGAGCCCACGAGCAGCCGGCGCTCGAGCCGGAAGTCCGGCAGGACGGCGGAACCGAGCGCAGCCAGGTGATCGAGGGCCGGGCCCGGGTCGAAGCCCGCGGCGGTGAAGCAGGCGCGGCCGACGGCGGACGGGTCGAGCAGTGCGCCTCGGCTGCGCAGCGACCTGGCGAAGAACGGGTTGATCTCCACGGTGTGCTCGAGGCTCAGCTCGTCGTCGCCGGCAAGGTGGGCTCGTGGCCGCAGACTCGCGGGCCGGAGGAGCACGGGCGCGCGGACGACCCGGGGGCCGCCCTTCTCGCTGGAGCCGTCCGCGGCGGCGTCGGGGGCGGCGGCGTCGGCTTCCGCGGGTTCGGTCCAGGTGGCGATGCCGATGGCGAGGTAGGCGGGCGCCACGCCGAAGCGCTGCGCGAACTCCTCGCCCTTGACCCGGACGGCGCGGGCCCGGCGCAGCATGGCCGACAGCGACGTCGACTCGCGGACGAGGTTGGACAGTCGTGCCGGTCGACCCGCGAGGAGCTGGGCCAGGCCCGACGGGTGCGCGGCGGTCAGGTCGAGGACAGCGTCGCCGAGCCGATCGATGTGGGCCAGCGTGGACGATCCGGCGGTCCCGACGAGGGCCTCGCGCCATGCGATCGCGGCGGAGTCGACGCGCTCGCGCGGGCTGGGTGGGGCCACCAGGACCGGGCCGGCGTACTCGGCCGCGCGGTCGTCGGGGTCGTTCGCGACCGGGGCGCCCACCTCTGGCGGCTGCACGGTCCGAAAGACGTGGTTCACATCTCCACGCTAACCGTGCAGCGGAGGACCGGACGTGTGGCACGCCGAGCCGGTGCGGGGCTTCACCCTGCGGGCCGGCGCCGAGATCCCGACCCGGTGGTGCGCAT
>Ga0209745_1001572_pt1 | contig 13470 bp, 11 predicted proteins | sample BarGraNGADG00312_FD_184495 | JGI IMG/M metagenome (GOLD analysis project Ga0209745, IMG submission 184495) | Arctic peat soil microbial communities from Barrow, Alaska - Barrow Graham LP Ref core NGADG0004-312 (SPAdes) (version 2) | ecosystem: Environmental > Terrestrial > Soil > Wetlands > Peat... | reverse complement strand
GGAACGGCCGCCTTCAGGGCGTCGGACCGGCTCGGCGAGCGTCGATCGGCGCTCGCACCGGCACGGCCGGGCGGCTCGGGCCGCCCGGCATCTCGGCCTAGCCGATTCCGTTACCTCAGGTAACAAGTTGGCATCCATGCCGCTTGCCCCTTGCCGTCATCTGCTCGCGCACCTACCGGCGACCTGGCCCTGGGCCGCAGCGTCCACCACCCTGTTCGAAGCGACCTGCGGCCCACCACCAGCACCCTCGACCTGACCACCCCGGGTGACGTCCCGCTGGGTGGTGGAGTTTCTCGACACCGTGCGGGTCAGTGTGTTGATCATGCCGTGAGTAGTTCGGGGGCGTCCACCTCCGTGGTGGTCAGGGTGGTCATGGTGGCGAGCTGGGCCGTGGAGCGTTCGGACAGGTAGCGGCGGTCGGTGGCGGCCCATTCGTCGTGGGCCTCGACCAGGACTGCGCCGGCCAGGCGCAGCAGTGCGGCGGGGTTGGGGAAGACCCCCACGACGTCGGTGCGGCGCTTGACCTCCTTGTTCAGCCGTTCCAGGGGGTTGGTCGACCAGATCTTCTTCCAGTGACTGGCGGGGAAGCCGGTGAACGCGAGCAGGTCTTCGCGGGCGTCGGTGAGCATCGCGGCGACCTTGGGGTGGGAGCGGCCCAGCATGGTGGCGATGACCTCGAACTGCTCGGACACGTGTTCGGCGTCGGGTTGGGCGAAGATCGTGCGGATCGCCGCGGCGACCATCTCGGCGTTGGTCTTGGACACCGCGTCCAGCACGTTGCGGGTGAAGTGGACCCGGCAGCGTTGCCAGGACGAGCCCAGCAGGACCGAGCCGATCGCGGTCTTGAGTCCTTCGTGGGCGTCGGAGATGACCAGCTGGACCCCGGCCAGCCCGCGGGCCTTCAGGGAGCGCAGGAACGCGGTCCAGAAGGCGCCGTTCTCGCTGTCGCCGACGTCGAAGCCCAGGACCTCGCGGTGGGCGTCGGCGCGGACCCCGGTGGCGATCACCACGGCCTGGGAGACCACCCGGCGCCCGACCCTGGCCTTGCAGTAGGTCGCGTCCAGATAGACGTAGGGGAACGAGGTCTCGGCCAAGGACCGGTCACGGAACGCGGCCACCTCCTGGTCCAGGCCGGCGCAGATCCGGCTGACCTCACTCTTGGAGATCCCGGAGTCGGCGCCCAGGGCTTTGACCAGGTCATCGACCTTCCTGGTCGAGACCCCGTGCAGGTAGGCCTCCATCACCACCGCGAACAACGCCTGGTCCACCCGGCGACGCCACTCGAGCAACGAGGGGAAGAACGACCCGGTGCGCAGCTTGGGGATCCGCAGCTCCAGATCCCCGGCCGTGGTGGTCAACACTCGGTCCCGCGACCCGTTGCGCAACGCGGTCCGCTCAGTGGTGCGCTGCCAGGGGCCGGCGCCGATCACCGCGGTCGCCTCGGCATCGATCAGCTCTTGATACAGGTGCTCGGTCGCGGTCCGGATCCGGTCGGAGACGTCGGTGTCCTTCAGTGCGGCGAGCAGGTCGAGCAGGGCAGACTGGTCCATGGCCATCGTGCGATGTCCTTCCGTGAGTTCCCTAGTCCGGTCTCACCGACCATCGCACGATGGCCTTCTCCATCGCGGCCACCACGACGAACAAGATCGAGAACTACACCACCCCAGGGGACGTCACCCCACCCCGCCGGCGACGGCCCCAGACGACCCGAAGTGGAGACGCCGGGCACACCGGCGAAACCCTCACGCCCCTACGCCCGATCACACACGAAAGCCGGACCGCAGCCCCTCACGCAAGCACACCGGCGGATCCGGGCTGAGCTGGCGTGACGGCTTGAACCCGGCGCGCCTTCCCGAGTGCGTCGATGTCGCGATGCTCGGGGTACTTCGCCGACCCTGCGCGGCTCGAGCGGGAGATCGCCGCCGCGCGTGAGTGGCTGGGACGGGTGCCCCGCGTCGTGCTGCGCCGATGGCACCGGAAACCCGGTCGGTCGACGCCGTGGTCGCCGCGGCGCGCACCGCCGGCGCGGAGCGCATCGACTTCTACCACTACGGTCTCATGCGCTTGGCATCACTCGACTGGATTGGTGCCGCGCTCGCCCGCTGGGGCTGTAGCCGACGCACACCGCATCCGGACTAGCGGACGTCCCGCAGGGGAAGTCGAACGTGGATGGGCATCGCCGGCAGCGCGGCGATGGGTCGTCGCCCCTGAGGCCAGCGGCGTCAGGCGAGGACGGGCTCACCGGCAGGCAGCGCGGCGGCCAGCGTCTCGACGCGGGCCGCAGACAGCACTTCTTCGATGATCAGGTATATCGCCCCGCGGATACCTGCGCCCTCGGGGTCGTGCGCCGCGCGCACGTCGAGATCGTCGGCGGCGATTGGCAGGCACCGGGAGAACAGCTCGCCGCGTATCGCCGCGACGAGTGGCGCCGACGCCGACATCGCCCCGCCGAGCACGACGTCACCAGGATTGAAGAAGTTCACGATCGAAGCGAGCACCCCGCCGATGCTCGCGCCAGCCTCGCGCAGCACCTCGCTCGCGCGCGGGTCCCCGGTGCGACCCAGATCCACAACCTCGCTCGGTGTCTGCACCTTGTAGCCCTCCGCCCGCAGACGCGCCACAAGGGCACCGCCGCTCGCGACCGACTCCAGACAGTTCGGCACCCCGCACACGCAGGAGATCGTCGAAACTCCCGCGACCGGCGTGTGACTCACCTCGCCCGCTGCGCCGCCCTGCCCGCGGTGCAGGCGGCCATCGGAGACGACGCCGCAGCCGATGCGCGAGCCGAGCTTCACCGCGAGCAGGTGCCTCGGCGCACCGAACGGGTCGCCAGCGATCTCGGCGAGCGCCGTGAGGTTCGCGTCGTTCTCGACGAGCACCGGTGCGTCGGTATGGTCGGCGAACAGCGCGGGCAAGTCGACGCGGTCCCATGACGGCATGAACGACGGATGCACGATCCGGCCACTCGGATGCTCGATCGGTGCCGGCGCGCCGATTCCGATGCCGCGCAGCGGCGGTGCGCCAACGGTCGCGGACAGCTCGGCGATCTGCGACCACAGCCGGGCCGCGAAGGCGGCAGGGTCGGTCTCGGTCGAAGGGGCTGTGCGTTCGGCGAGCAGGTGGCCGTTGAGGTCGGCGATTCCCACTGACACGTGGTGCGCGCCGATGTCGACCGCCGCGACGCTGCCGGCTGCGCCGACGAGCCGCAGCCGACGCGCGCGACGACCCCCGCGCGACGCCTCGTCGCCGTGCTCTTCGACGAGCCCGAGCCGGATGAGCGTCTCGACGCGGATCGCGACGGTCGACGGCGCGAGGCCGGTGGCCTTTGCGAGGGCGGAGCGCGAGCAAGCCTCGCCACATCGGATGGCGCGGAGCATCGCGCCCAGCGAGCCGGGGGCGGCGTCGGCGGAGGCAGGGTTCGTCATGCGTGCAGTATATCGAGCATCGAACAAAGTTGATGCGATTTGGAACTACTTATTTCTACATCACACTGATACGGTTCGAGTCAGGAACGAAGCACCTTCAACGACGTAGGCGAATCGCTCCAGCGGCTCGTAGGAGACAACGACGATGATCGCAAAGCCCCGAGCGGCGCCTGGCCGCGAGCTCGTCCTCACGGTGCGCGACGACCTGCCCGCTCCCGCCGGCCCGTACAGTCACGTCGCCGTCGCCGGCGGCCTGATCTTCACCGCGGGGTTCGGCCCGCAGCACCCGTCGACTGGCGCCATCCCCGAGGGCATCGAGGTGCAGACGCCCGCCGTCCTCGACAACGTAGAGCGCGCGCTCGCCGCGCGTAGCGCCGGCCTCGAGGACGTCGCGAAGTCCACCGTGCACCTGCAGCACCTCGATGACTTCGCCGAGTACAACCGCGCGTACGAGGGGCGATTCACCGCGCCGTATCCGGTGCGGACGACCGTCGGAAGCAACCTGCTCGGCATCCTCGTCGAGATCGACTTCGTCGCAGTCGCCGGCAGGTGGTCCGCATGACCGCGCCCTGCGCTCTCCGCGGCGTACGCGAGCTCGTGCGCCGGCACGTCGGCGTACGTGCCGACGGTATCGACCTCGAGCTGCGCCCGGCCGCGGACGGCGTCCACCGACACAGTTACGAAGTCCGCGCCGGCCGGCTCCGCGTGACGGGAACGGACCCGGTCGCCATCGCCGCTGGACTCGCTCGCTTCGCGAAGCAGCAGTGCGGCGTCTCGGCGAGCTGGGACGACGAGCGCTGGCTCGACCTGCCGGCTCACCTCGACGACGTCGCCGAGGTCGAGCACTCCACCGAACTCGAGCACCGCTACTACCTGAACTTCGTCACCTACGGCTATACCGCCGCGTTCTGGGACTGGAACCGGTGGGAGCGCGAGATCGACTGGATGGCGCTGCACGGCATCAACCGCCCACTGATGGCGATCGGGCACGAGGCGGTGCTGCTCGCCACCTACCGCGAGCTCGGGCTCGACGACGCTCAGATCCTCGACTGGATCGGCAGCCCCGCACACTTCCCATGGACCTGGATGGGCAACACCAACCGGTGGGGCGGCCCGGTGCCCGCCGACTGGATCGACCGTCACCTTGCCCTCGCCCGCCGTGTGCTCGCCCGACAGCGGGAGCTGGGCATGTCGCCGGTGCTGCCCGGCTTCGCAGGCCACATCCCCGCCGCGCTCGCCACCGCAACTGCGCGCGAGGTGGAGTGGCAGGGTTGGCTCACCCCCGTGCTCGAGCCTGGCGACGAGGCGTTCGCGCGCGCAGCCGACGTGTTCTACGCGCAGCAGGCGCGCCTGCTCGGCGACGCCGACTATGTGGCGATCGATCCATTCATCGAGTCAGTGCCGCCGAGCGGCGATCCAGCCGATCTCGCCGAGCTCGCGCGCGGGCTCTACGCGGCGATGTCGGCGGCGAAGCCCCACGCGACGCTCGTGCTGCAGGGCTGGCCCTTCCACTACCGGAAGGGATTCTGGAGCCCCGCTCGCATCGACGCGTTCCTCGGCGGCGTCCCGACCGACCGGGTCCTGCTGCTCGACCTGTGGGCCGAGCATGCACCGATGTGGCGGTCGAGCAACGGTGCCTGGGGACGGCCGTGGCTGTGGTGCGCGGGGCACAACTTCGGCGGGCGGCCGGCGCTCTTCGGCGACCTGGCCGGCTTGCACCGCGACCTCGGCGAGGCGCGCTCGGCGGCCGACCGCGGCCGGCTCGTCGGCTTCGGCCTCGCCATGGAGGCGATCGAGAACAACGCGGTCTTCTACGAGCTCGCCACCGACCTCGTCTGGTCACCGGTCGGCGCCTTGGAGGACTGGCTTCTCGCTTTCGCTGGACAGCGCTACCGCACAGACGCCCCGGAGGCGGCGCAGGCGTGGACGCTGCTCGCCGCGACACTCTACGCACCAGGACGCACCCGGTCGATCCCCTCCCCGGTGATCGCGAGACCATGGAGCGCCTCGGCACCGTTCGCCGCGCAGCGGCTCGCAGGCGAGTTCCTCGACACGACCGCGGTCGACCGCCCGTCGGCGAACATCGACGCCGAGAACGACCCCGCCGTGCTCGGTGATCTCGGGGCGGTCGCCGACGCCGCCGAGTTGCTCGCACGTCTTGCCGACGGCGCCGCGGGTGACGTGCCGGACGCGCTTCGCCGCGACGTTGCAGAACTCACTGGTCACGTGGTCGCCCAGCATGCTCGGCTCGCGATCCGCGAGATCCTCGACGCACACGCGGCCGAGAACGCCGCTGGCGTACGCGCCGCCGGCGACCGGCTCAGCCGCTCCATCCTCGACCTCGACGAGCTCGCCGCCACGCGACCCGAGTCGCTCGTCGGCGGGTGGATCGGTGCGGCCCGCGCGTGGGGCGGCACCCCCGAGGAACAGGCGGTGCTCGAACGCGACGCCCGCTCGCTCGTCTCCGTGTGGGGTCTGCAAACGAGCGGCCTGCATGATTACTCCGGCCGGCACTGGTCCGGACTATTGCGCGACTACTACCTGCCACGCTGGCGCGCCTGGACCCGCTGGCTCGCCGAGTCCCTCGAGACCGGCGCCGCGTCCGACGACACAGTGTTGCGCGAGCGAATCACCGCGATCGAGGAAGACTGGCGCAACGCGACCGACCCCGTCGCATGCCGCTATTCCCGTGTCCCGGTCGGGGACACCTTGATTCTCGCCCGGCGCCTGCTCGCCGACCGCCGACCCGACCTCGAACGACTCCGACGGAAGAGCCCAACGCAACATCCGAACGCAACACCCACCCTGCAACCGCAATGAGAGATGGAGACGCACATGAATCGTCGACGCAGACTGCACGTCGCGATCGCTGCCAGCGCGGCGGCCGCGCTCACCCTGACTGCCTGCACCGGCAAGCCTGGTGACAACGGCACCGACCCCGATTCGAACGAACAAGCCGCCAGTATCGTCTTCTGGACGCCGCAAGTGACCCCCGACCGCCTCGACGCGCAGGAGCAGATCGCCGCCGCATTCGAAGACGAGACGGGCATCGCGGTCGAGGTCGTGCCCCTCGGCGCGGCCGACCAGAACCAGGCCCTCGTCACCGGCGCCGCATCGGGCGACGTGCCCGACGTGATTCTGCACGCACCCGACCAGACCGCCGCGTGGCGCGATCAGGGCTTGCTCGACACCGAGCTTGCGCAGAGCATCGTCGACGAGTTGGGCGTCGACACGTTCAACGAGCGCGCCCTCGAGTTCGTCTCGCTCGCCGGCGAGATCGGAGCAGTGCCGAGTGACGGCTGGGTGCACCTCATCACCTATCGCGCTGACCTCTTCGAGGCTGCCGGCGTGGACGTGCCGACGAACCTCGACGACCTCGCCGACGCCGCGGCCGCGCTCGCCGACACCGGTGTCTCGGGCATCGCGCTCGGCACCCAGCCGGGCACGCCATCGTCGACCGAGGCGGTCGAGTCGATCTTCCTCGCCGCCGGTTGCCAGCTGGTCGAAGACGGTGAAGTGACGATCGACTCCGACGAGTGCACCGACGCGGCCGCGGGATTCAAGCGCCTCGCCGACTCCAGCCTGGCCGGCCAGTTCGACGTGCCGAGCGCACGGGCTGCGTACCTGAACGGCACCGCGGCGATGCTGCTCTTCTCGACGCACATCCTCGATGAGCTTGCCGGGCTCGATCCGGCGAACCCGCCGACATGCGCCGAATGCGCCGACAACCCGGCATTCCTCGCGGAGAACTCGCAGTTCATCACCGTGCTCGACGAGTCAAACCCAGCCCAGTACGGATCCACGCTCAACTTCGGCGTGCCGGTCGGTGCAAACGCGACCGAGGCGCGGATGTTCATCGAGTACATGCTGAACGACGGCTACATCGACAACCTGGCCATGGCGACTGAAGGCCGCCTGCCGCTGCGTCTCGGCACGCCCGACGAGCCAACGCGATTCATCGATGAGTGGGGCACCCTCCCCTTCGGCGTCGAGCGTGCGGAAGGCCTGTCGGTCGCCGATGTCTACGGCGAGGACGTCGTCGCGTCGATCCTTGACGGGATGAATGCCATCAGCCGCTGGGGGTACGGCACGCCTGAGGCTCCGCTCGCGGGCGCGGCGTTCTCGCAGAACGTGTTGAGCCAGAACCTCGCCCAGCTGCTCGCCGACACCCCGGCCGACGAAGTCACCGCCACCATGGCGGAGCAGGTTCGCGCACTGCAGGTTGAGCTCGGCCCCTGATGAGCTCCCCCGCTCGGTTCTCCCTCCCGCCGCGGCTCACCCGCCGCGGGAGGGAGAACCTCAACGGTTACCTCCTCTCCGGCCCGTCGCTGCTGGCCGTCGTCGTTGTCGTCGTGCTGCCGTTCCTCGCGGTGGTCGTCTTCGCGTTCGCAGAGATTCGGCTCATCGACATTCCGAGGCTGTCGCTCTCTAACATCGACTGGACGCTCGACAACTTCGCGCGTGCCATGCAGTCGGGAGCGTTCTGGGGCGCGCTGTGGACGACCGTCAGCTACGCGACCTTCACGACCATCGGGTCGATCGGCGCCGGCCTCGCGGTGGCTCTCGCGATGCGTCGCCCGTTCCGCGGCCGCGGCATCGCGCGCGCCGCTCTGCTTGTGCCGTACGTGCTTCCCGTCATCGCGGCCGCGACGATCTGGCGGACCATGCTCAACACGCAGTATGGCGTCGTCAACGTATTCGGGGTCGAGGTGCTCGGCTGGGAGCGACCGATCGGCTTCCTCTCCACCACCACCATGGACATTGCGGGCGCGCCCATCCCGGTGGCCCTCTCCACCGTCATCGCCTTCGAGATCTGGAAGACCGCGCCGCTGGCGTTCCTGTTCATCACCGCGCGGCTGCAGAGCATCCCCGGCGACATCGAAGAGGCCGCCAAGATCGACGGCGCCAACTCTCGGCAGATCCTTGGTCGCATCATCATGCCGCAGTTGCGAGCAGTCGTTCTGCTGGTCATTCTGCTGCGCTTCATCTGGTCGTTCCAAAGCTTCGCCGACATCTATCTGCTCACCCGCGGCGGCGGCGGCACCGAGATGATGGCGATCAAGGTGTACACCGAACTCATCACGCGGGCCGACATCGGCAGCGCGGCGGCGTACGGAGTACTCATGTCGGCCATCCTCACCGTCCTGCTCATCGCCTACGTCGCGCTCTCGCGCCGCAAGGAGGAATCGTGAGTTCGCTACGCTCGGCCCCCGGGGATCGCATCCTGCGCTGGAGCATCATCGTCGTCGCACTCGTACTGAGCGTCGGCCCCGTTCTCTACGGAATCCTGCTCTCCGTGCGCCCGTTCTCGGCGGTGCTCAGCCGTCCGCTCGACCTCTTTCCCGCGTTCGGTGAACTCGACTTCTCTGCGTGGACGAGTGCCCTGCTGCCCACTTCGGAAGGCGGGTTCGGTCTCGGCCAGTTCGTGATCAACTCGGCCCTGCTCGCCGTAGGGAGCGTCGCGCTGTCGCTGGTCGTGAGCATCTTCGGCGCATACGCCGCCGCGCGCCTGCGGTACAAGGGGCGGGAGGTCACCAACGGCATCATTCTCGCCGTCTACCTGTTTCCCGGCATCGTGCTCGCCGTGCCGCTCTTCGTGATGCTCAGCCGCATCGGGCTCACCGGCAACCTCATTGGACTGCTCATCGTCTACGCCGCGCTCACGGTGCCGGTGGCGCTGTATATGATGCGCAATTACTTTTTGGCCCTCCCCGAGAGCGTCGAGGAAGCCGCGGTCATCGACGGGTGCTCCCTGCCGCGCATGCTGGTTTCGGTCGTGCTGCCCATCGCCCTGCCGGGCGTCGCCGCGACCGCGATCTACGTGTTCATGATCGCCTGGAACGAGTACCTTTTCGCCTTGCTGTTCCTGGTGCAAGCCCCGTCACTGTGGACGGCGCCCCTCGGCATCGCCAAACTCGCGGACTTCAACGTGCCCGTCACGGTGCTGCTCGCCGGCTCGTTCCTCGTGACAATCCCCGTCGTCGTCGCCTTCTACCTCTCCCAGCGATTCCTCGTCGCGGGTCTCACCGCTGGGGCGGAGAAATGAGCGCATCGGCACCGTTGCGCATCGGCGTGCTCGGCGCCGGAGGCCGCGGCCGCGAGGCATACGGATCATGGGTGCTGCGCCACCCCGAGCGCACGCGGCTCGTCGCCGTCGCCGACCCAGACCCGGACCGGCGCGGCGAGTTCGCCGGCCGTGCGTCTGGTGCGCGCGAGTACGAGGATTGGACGGCCCTCGTCGGAGACCTAGAGGAGCTCGCGCTCGACGCCGCGATCGTCGCCTTGCCGGACCGGCTGCACGTCGAGCCGGCGATCGCGCTCATGGCGCACAGTGTCCCGATATTGCTCGAGAAGCCTGCCGCCTCCCGCGCGGACGAGCTCGAGCAGCTCGCCGGTGCGGTGGAGCGGCTCGGCGGGCGCGTCGTCGTCGGCCACGTGTTGCGGTTCACGCCGTTCTGGCGCAGCGTCGCCTCGGTCGTGTTCTCGGGCGCGATCGGACGACTGATGACGGTCGACCTGCGTGAGAACATCGGCTTCTGGCACTTCGCGCACTCGTACGTGCGCGGCAACTGGAAGCGCTCGGCCGACTCGAGCCCCATGGTGCTCGCGAAGACCTGCCACGACCTCGACATCATCCGCTGGCTCGCGGGCGAGGCGCCGACGAGCGTCTTCAGCGTCGGCGAACTCAGTTACTTCCGGCCAGAGAACGCCCCCACCGGCGCGCCGGAGTTCTGCATCCAGGGGTGCCCTGTCGCCGACTCATGCCCCTTCTATGCACCCCGGTACTACGCCGAGGCGCTGCATGAAGTGCACGGCGTACCGGTCACGCTGCTCACCGCCGACACGAGTCCCGAAGGACGGCGCGAAGCCCTTGGCCGCAGCGACTACGGCCGGTGCGTGTTCCGCTCGGGGAACGATGTCGCCGACCACCAGCAGACCGCGCTCGGATTCCCGAGCGGCATGACAGCCACGCTCACGGCGTCGGCGTTCACCGGCGACAACAGCAGGCATGTGAGCCTCACGGGCACGGCGGGACAGATCATCGGCCACATGGACGAGGGTCGCATTGAGATCGATCTCTTCTCGCCGTTGGGCACGCTGCCTGAGCTGCCCCTCGCGAGCCTCGTCGAAGAGCGCACCCGGCCGCCGCTCGGGCACCGCTCCGTCGTGCTGACGGCCAGGCCCCCCGGGGTCGCCGCGGGCGATCATCGCGGTCACGCCGGCGGCGACGACGGGCTGATGGAGGAGTTCGTCAACGCGCTCGAGACGGGCGTATGGAGCGACGACCTCGCGTTCAGCACCGCGCTCGACAGCCACCGGATTGCGTTCGCGGCCGAGGACTCGCGCCGCGCCGGCCGCCCCACCGCGCGTGCCGGAACGGTCGTCGCGTGAATCCCGAACCGGACGCGCTCACGAGACTGCGTCCGACCGAGCGACGGCATCCCGGCACCGAGGACATCGACGTGTGGCCGACTGCACGTGTCGTCGCCGCAATAATCGAGGAGGACGCCGTTGGGGTCCGCGCAGTCGCGGCGATCGCCGAGGACCTCGCGCGCGCAATCGACGCCGCCGTCGAGCGAGCCCGTGAGGGTGGGATGGTGCACGCCTTCGGCGCCGGCACATCGGGACGGCTCGCGCTCCTCGACGCGACCGAGGCCACGCCCACCTTCGGTGCGCCGCCCGGCTTCTTCTCTGCGCACTTCCCCGGCGGTGCCGACGCGTTCTTCGACTCGGGCATCGACCTGGAGGACGCGGAGCAGCTCGGCGCCGAGCACGCCGAGGTCGTGCGCGCCGACGACATCGTGCTCGGCATCACCGCATCCGGCTCCACCGCGTACGTGCGCGGCGCGCTCACCCGGGCACGAGAGGCCGGCGCCTTGTTGGTGCTCATCACGAATGACCCCGGCGCGTCCCTCGCCGAGTTCGCCGATTTCGCGCTGTGCGCCGACACCGGCCCCGAGGTATTGACGGGATCGACCCGCATGAAGGCCGGCACGGCGACCAAGGTGATTCTCAACGCCTTCTCGACCGCGCTCATGATCCGTCTCGGGCGGACCTACTCGAACCTCATGGTCGGACTGGTCGCTACAAACGCGAAGCTGCATGAGCGCGCGCTTGTCGCCATCGAGATGGCGACTGGTCTGCCGAGCACCAAGGGCGCGACGCTGCTCGATCGCTGCAGCGGCGACCTGCCCCTCGCGCTCGTGCACGCGCTCAGCGGCCGATCCATCGACGATGCCCGACATGCCCTCGACACCGACGGCGGGGTACGAGCGGCGCTCGAGCGGTTGGGGGTGGATCGTGCCGGTTGAGTCCTTCGTCGGCGTCGACGTCGGTGGGGGCGGCATCCGCGTGCGGGCGCTCCTGCGCGACGTCCTCGTCAAGGCTCGGAGTCGAGGGGCCGTCGCGAGGCGCGAAGGCCGCATTGACGTGGCCGCGCTCGGGCACCGGCTCGAGCGGCTGCTCGACGACGAACCCGGCTTCCGCGATCGGCCGCACATCCGCCGGCTCGCCATCGGTCTCACTGGCATGCCCGAACTGCTTGACCCGCACTCACTCGCACGTGAGATCCGAAATCGGATCCCGTGCGACTCGGTCGTCATCGCGAGCGACGCGCTCACGACCCACATCGGCGCACTCGGCGGGCGCGCGGGCACCATCGTCGCAGCCGGCACAGGCGTGATTGCGTGCGCGACCGACCACGCGTCGGTGTGGGTGCGAGTCGGCGGATGGGGCCACCTCATCGGGGATGAGGGTGGCGGCTCGTGGATCGGCGCGGAGGCGGTGCGTGCCGCGTTGCGGCAGTCCGACGGACGACCAGGCGGCTCGGCGGCGCTGCTAACGCATCTCGAAGAGAGGTTTGGCGATCCGGAGGGCGCTGTCGCGCAAATATACGGTTCCCCTTCCCCCGTACACGAGCTCGCGGCCTTCGCCCCGCTCGCCGCTTCTGCGGCCCGGGCCGGCGACCAGGTCGCCGCGAGCATCTGGCAGCGGGCCGGCGAGCAGCTCGCTGAAGTCGCGTGCGCCGCCGGCCATGGGCTGCCGCCACACTTCTCCTGGGGCGGCAAGCTCTTTGATGTCGGCGAGCTGCTGCTCGATCCACTGCGCGCCGCGATCATGCGCACCATGCCCGACGCCGTGCTCACCGTCCCCGAGGGGCAGGCCGCGGAGGGTGCTCTGCGCCTGGCTACGACGGGGCTCGGCCGCTCGGCAATCGCCCTCGTTCCGGATGCTCGGGAGTACTCGTTCGCGCAGACCGCTGCGAGGAGTTGACCTTGGAGGTCATCATCGTGCCCGACGCCGATGGTGCGGGCCGGCTCGTCGCCGAGCACATCGCGTGGCTCACCCGCGAGGGCTACGGTCTCGTGTTGGGCGTCGCGACGGGGTCTACACCTGGACCGGTGTACCGGGCGTTCACCGCGCTCGCGGAATACGGCGATGCCGATATCGCGGGGGTGACGGTCTTCGCGCTCGACGAGTACGTCGGGCTGGCGCCGGGCGATCCGCGGAGCTACCGCGCGACCATCGGGCGGGAGGTTGCGGTGCCGCTCGGCATTCCGGCCGAACACATTCACGTGCCGGACGGTGCCCCGAGGGGCTGCGGACGGCGGGCGAGCGCTACGAGCAGGAGATCCGTGCCGCGGGCGGTATCGACCTTCAGATCCTCGGCATCGGCAGCGACGGTCACATCGTCTTCAACGAGCCCGGCTCGTCGCTCGCCTCGTCAACACGACCGAAGACCTTGAGCGAGCGTACCCGCCGCGACAACGCGCGGTTCTTCGGCTCGATCGCGGGTGTCCCGACGCACTGCGTCACCTAGTGCCGCGCGTCTGATGTGGTCTGACGGTTGGCCTTCTTGAGGATCTCCTCGGAGGTCTTGGTCCAGACGAACGGGTGGCATCGGTCGTTCCAGCCGTCGATGAAGGTGCGGATCTTGGCGTTGAGGTCCTTCACGGATCGGTAGGTGCCTCGGTGGATGGCTTGGCGTTCGATGATCGAGAACCAGACCTCGACCAGGTTCATCCACGAGGCGTGGGTTGGTGTG
>Ga0209745_1001571_pt1 | contig 13471 bp, 12 predicted proteins | sample BarGraNGADG00312_FD_184495 | JGI IMG/M metagenome (GOLD analysis project Ga0209745, IMG submission 184495) | Arctic peat soil microbial communities from Barrow, Alaska - Barrow Graham LP Ref core NGADG0004-312 (SPAdes) (version 2) | ecosystem: Environmental > Terrestrial > Soil > Wetlands > Peat... | reverse complement strand
TTAATTCCCCTTTGTTTTGATGATCATGCCCCGTTAATAATGCTCATCCGGCTGGAGCCCGTCACCTCCTTCGGCTCGCGATAAACAAGAGCGTTTGAAAATCAAGGCCGTACAGCCCGACTTTATTGCACCTGAGATGTCATTAAGTTAGCAATTGGCACAGCGCCGGGTCAATCCGCGGTGGCTTGGATATTCGACAATGCAATCACCGCTTTGATTCGATTATTTTAAAAGCGATAATTGACGATATCGGTCTACAGGCGTTCGGGAAAGGGGGCATCGGAGTGGAAAAGATGGATTACAGGAAGGATCTCAAGGAACTGTATTTGCCTTCCGCCAAGCAGGTGGCGCTGGTTGAGGTGCCCGAGATGAACTTCGTCATGATCGACGGGGAGGGCGATCCCAATACGGCTCCGCAATTTCAGGATGCCATGCAGGCACTCTACGCCATCTCCTATACCGCAAAGTTCATGCTCAAGAAAGAGCAGGTCGGACCGGATTATACCGTGGCCCCGGCCGAAGGACTATGGTGGGCTGACGATATGGAGCAGTTCAATATGGAGGACAAGGGATCCTGGAAGTGGACCCTGATGATAATGCAGCCGGAGCAGGTGACCGGCGAAGTGTTCCAGCGGGCGCTTATCGAGGCCAAGGCGAAGAAAGATATTGAGGCACTGGGTAAGGCGCGCTTGCATAGCTTTCATGAAGGCCTGTCGGTCCAGATAATGCATATCGGACCATATGCCGCCGAGGCTCCCACAATCGAGAGACTGCATGCCTTCATGAGCGAGAACGGTTACGACTTCAACGGCAAACATCACGAGATTTACATGGGGGATCCCAGGAGGACGAATCCGGAAAAGCTGAAGACCGTGATCCGGCAACCGGTGAAAACCAAGGGCGCCTGAGAAGCCGCTTAGAAAAGCCGAAGTTTATTTATTGGCGAGGGAGATGGCCTTTATGGCCCGAGCCATTGATGGATATACGGCTATGCCTCCCCGCAGCAGTTTTTCGCGCTGGCGCCGCAGGACGGCTTCCAGCGGCAGGTCTTCATAACCGTCGGCGCGGGAATAAAGGACGATTACCATCGGCTTCGCCACCTCTTTCCGAATGTGGATGAGGATGTCGGAGGCTTTTTCCAGCCCTTCCTCACCAGCGATTCCATAGGCGAAATTGAGGGCCATGTCAAAGATCAGGATATCGCAATTACCATAGCCGGCCGCTTCCCGCATTACGGAATCGAACAAGGGCAGCGGCACTATTGGCGCAGCGATATCCATGGGATTCCCAACCGCTCCGCCGGGTTGTGAAAGAATCAGCCGGGCTCGTTCGAGGGCGAGTTCATCAAGGGCGGGGATCTGCAAGCCCTCTGCTTCCGCCAGGTCAGCGGCATAGGTTCCCAATCCTCCCCCTCCCCCCACGAGCATAAGCCGCTTGCCTGGATTTCGGCCCAGGAGTTCCAGCGCCAGTACCGTATCGCACAGCTCATCGACGCCCGACACCTCTATGGCGCCGGCCTGTCGCAAAACGCCTTGCCATATTTTGGCATAGCCGGCGAGCGAGCCGGTATGCGAGGCCACCGCCCGGCGCGAAGAATCGCTTTTCCCCACCTTCCAGAGAAGAACCGGCTTGCGGGAAGCGGCATGCTTCAGTGCTTGCAGGAATCTCCCGCCGTCCTTGACGCCTTCCAGGTAAGCGCCGATGATGCGGGTCTGAGGGTCTTCGGCGAAATAAAGCAGTAGATCGCTCTCGTCGATGTCGGCGCCGTTTCCATAACTCACGATCGCACTGAAGTCGATGTTCGAGCTCTTGCATAACCTTCCGACCTGCGCGGAAAATCCGCCGCTTTGCGATATGAAAGCGAAGCCGCCGGCTTGTTTCGAGAAATCATGACCGGGCAGGAGGGTCAGACCGTTGCGCGGGTTGTAGATGCCGAAACAGTTGGGGCCGATGATGCGGAATCCCCCTCGGCGAGCCAGCTCCAGGGCTTCCTCCTCTAGCTGCCTGCCCTGCTCTCCCGCCTCCCTGAAGCCGGAAGCGAGCATAATCACTCCCTTTACTCCGGCCTGACCGCATTCTTTCAATACATCGAGCGATAGGTGAGCTGGAATGGTAATATATACCACATCGGGAATCTCAGGCAGCGAAGCGATGCTCGGATAGGCGGGCAACCCCATGATCTCCGTTTCGTTCGGGTTTATAAGATAAATGCCGCCGGCAAAGCCATAGGTCAGCTGTGCAATTGTGTGGAGGGAACCGAATTTCATCCGCTTGCCCGAGGCGCCGACGATGGCCAGGGAGCGAGCATTAAGGATTGAATCCATCTGATCGAAGTTAGAATACGATGCCATGACCTCCTCCTGGAATCGGTGACATTATAACGTCTATTTGGGAGTTGAGACCATGGGATAGCGAGCAGGAACCACGGGACGCCAGGCGCGCCGCTTGAGATATAATCAAGCGCGGGAGCGATAAAAGGAGGACAGCTTTGAGGTGGAGCAGTGGAGAGACGAATTCGAAGCTCGCCGGTTCACAATGGATTGACCCGCACGTCCACATCCTCCCCCCCAGGCGGATGCGGGGACTGGTGCGATGGGTCAAGAAATTTACCCCGGAATTCCCCGTAAGCGAGGACATTACGGCCGAGGAAATGATTGCCGGCCTGAGGGAATCGCAGATATCCCTTTTCTTTAATCTCGTTTTCCCCTTGTGGGAAGAGGAAACCGCGGACCTGAACCGCTTCAACCGCGATCTCTGCCAGGGAATACCGGAAGCGGTTCCATTCGGCTCGCTGCATATCGATACCCCGGACAAGGCCGCTGAGACAAGACGCTGCATCGAAGAGTATGGATTTCTCGGCATGAAGCTGCATCCCTATGCGCAGAGATTCCCAGCATTTGGCAAGGAAATGACCCCTCTCTTCGAGGTGCTCGATGACCTGCAAAGGCCTCTGCTGGTACATACCGGGTTCGATGTCTTCTACGGAATGTATATGGACCTGGGGGACATGGAGCGGGTAGTGCGGACCTACCCCGGCATGCAGGTGGTGGCGGTGCATTCCCTGTTTCCCCGTTTCCGGCTGGCTTATAGCCTGTTGGAAGAATACCCCAATTTCTGGCTGGATATGACCAACACCATTTCCTGTTTACGTATCTACCTCGATATCAAGACCAGCCAGGGGGAGGTCCCCGCTGAGACCTCCAGCCTGGAGTTCGAACTCCTGGCGGAGAACCTGGAATATTTCTACCGCCTCTTCAAGGACTTCCCCGGCCGCATCATGTATGGGACAGATTATCCAGTCGGCTTCGGCTACCACCCGGCCCTCCTCGACGACCTGCTGTATTTTGGATTTGCCGATGATGTCCGGAGCATGCTCTGCGCCGGTACGGTCAAAAACCTTCTTGAGCGTTGCGGCTACCCCGATCGATCCGCTTCGCCATTATGATGTCTCTTATTGACGCACGAGCTGCACAAATCGATAATTCTAATGGAGAGAGCCGACCGGGTGATCGCGGGCGCCTGACAAGGTGCTCGAGGAAAGTCCGGACTCTACAGGGCAGGGAGCTGGGTAACGCCCAGGCGGGGAAACCCGACGGAAAGTGCCACAGAAAGGGAAACCGCCGGCCCTCAAGTGAGGGAAGGCAAGGGTGAAAAGGTGGGGTAAGAGCCCACCAGCGGCCTGGTGACAGGACCGGCTTGGTAAACCCCTCTTGGAGCAAGGCCAAATAGGAGCCGATGCTGTGGCCCGCAGCGTTTGAGGCTCGGGTAGGCCGCTCGAGGCCGCCGGTAACGGCGGTCCCAGATGGATGATCACCACCCGGTTCGTCCGGGTACAGGATCCGGCTTATAGGTCGGCTCTCTCTACCTCTTCCGAGCAGCCCCCGTCGGGCTTTTTCAAGGCGAAAGCCCTTGCAGCTCCTCACGGACTCGACCCGTGCATTCAGAGTGCGGCTGGACAGGCCGAATATTGGAGGATGAAACTGTCTTTTCCGCGACTTGGAAGGCCGTAATGACCACTGGAAACGATCGCCGTGACCTACTAGAGAATCGGGATTGGAAAGCCCTGTTAAAGGAATCGATAGAGGTTTTCCATACCAACGAGGTCGAGCAGAATGACATTTATTACCATATGCCCTGCTGCTTTCATTACCCTAGCCTATTTGCATGGGACAGTGGCTTTCACGCTGTTGCCATGTCTCATATAGACCCGGTCAAGGCCGCTCGCGAATTGGAGACGCTCTTCAGCCAGGTCTCATCGGATGGGCATCTTCCGCATGAGATACAACTTCCCAATTTATTTTCTCATCGCTGGGCTCGAGGGCTGCAAACGCGGTTGGTGAGTTGGGAGTACGACGGCCGAGGAGCATCCTACATGGTCGATCCGCCCAGCTATCATTTCGCAGCCGAGATCGTCTTTACAAAAACCGGGGATTCTGAGTGGCTGGCTCGTCTATGGCCCTCCATGGCCTGCTCCCTCGATTATCTCTTACAAAGCAGGGACGTGCTGGGAAACGGATTGGTCACCATTTTTCATCCCTGGGAATCGGGAACCGATCTTTCGCCGCAATTCTTCGCCGCCCTGAAGCTCAAGCCCGAGAGCCGCTGGAGCGACATGAAGGCCGATCTTCTCCCCACGTTCCTCTACGCCTTCAACCATAGAAATAAATGGACTCCCGACAGGCTTGCCAGGGCCGAGCGTTTTGTCTGCCAGGAATTGGTAATCAATTGTCTGACCGCTCGTGCCTGCCTGAGCATGGCCTTCCTCGCCGGTGAGTCGGGTCGCGATAGGGACGAGATTCATTATCGCTCGGCGGCGGCGAGGATAGTCGAAGCCATTGATGCGGTCTGCTGGGACGAGGAAGCAGGCTGCTATTTCCCGCAGTTTGGATTCTATGAGCCCAAACCCGCAAGGGTGGTAACCGCCGCCTCCATCCTTCCGGTTTTTACAGGCCTATGCCCTCCCGAGCGCATGGAGCGAGTTATTCGGCGCTATCTCTTGAATCCGCTTTACTTCAGGACGGAACACCCGTTGCCCTTCAATACCCGGGAAGGGCTGCTGGGGATGGGAGACTGGATCGAGAACCACTTGTGGTCGGGCCATTGCATATGGATAAACATCTGCTGGATGCTGGCGATCGGGCTGGGCGAGAATGGATACCTCGAGGAAGCGAGGGAGATCACGTTGAGGGTGGTGCGGATGATCCTCAGAGAAGGCTTTTATGAATACTACGATTCGCGGAGCGGCGAGGGCAAAAGGATCAGGGATTTTACCTGGCCGGCTCTCGCCCTCGATATGATCGCGCGCTTCTGGCCGGAAATCACGGAGGGGAAGCAGGAAGACAAGGGTCTCCAGGTGCAGGCGGAAATATAACTTCACCGTACGGCCGCAACTATTTCAATGCCGGCGCGATCGATCGGGAAAGGCATCGGCAATATTACGCTCGCGCCGGAAATCCAGATATTCCTTTTTTCTTCTGGCCACCCAGGCATAGAGGAGAATCAGGATGACAGCCGTTATGATCGTAAGCCAGGAGCGGAAGCCGAAGGCTATCCCCAGATTCATCAATGTGCGAGCAACAATGCGTTCATAGCTCTTTTGTCCGGCTGTCGGCCTGTGCAGATTATAGGGACGCCGAGTCTGGATGAGATGAAAATTGTAGAAGAACCCCAAAGCCCATAGAATCACTCCGAGGGGGATCGATATCAGGTTGGAGATGGGCAAAAGCAATCCCGCTACAAGACCTAATATCACGCTTCCCCACAACAGCATGAAATGGAGGACTATAAGCAAATTATCTTGTGCCATAGGATTTTTATACCCTCCAAATCAAGCATAGAAACCTGCCGCAAGTGGGTATCCTAGCAGGAGAGAGCGTTCTGCTTCAAGATGGCCTTGGTAAAAGGAAACATGTAAAATATTAGAGCATGTGCCAACCTGCTTCAGGTGGTGGAGAGCTTGGGGGTTCCCTTATTTTCGGATAAAAGGCATCCAAGCATGGGGAAGGAGGACGTCCGGGTGAGCAATTTCTCAGAAATAAAGGATCGGGTCGATCACATCTCGGAATTGGCGGCCGTGCTGAAGGAGAGGCTGTCCAAATTCTCAGGGTCCGAGGGAGAGGAGCTGCGCCGTCAGGCGAAGCAACAGGGCAAGCAGGCGGGAGTAGGCGCCGGAATAGCCGCGGCGGGTATAGCCATCGTAATGACGGCGTCCCTTTATATCATCCTCGTGATCATACTGCTCTTAAATATAGCCTTGAACCGCCTGTGGCTTTCGGCGCTGATAGTGGTTTTCGCCTCCATCCTTTTCGGCGGAGTCCTGGCCCTGATCGGTATTAAGAAAGTCAGGTCATCTGTAAAAAGCCTTCCCAAGGTGGGCGACAATATAATGCAGGAGATCCGGCAGGCGAGCGATGAAATAAAGAAGACCATCCAGGAGCTTCAGAATATCGCCAAAAAGGAAAAGGAAGAGCGGCAGCAGCAGCTCAAGGAAAACATGCAAAAAGCAAAAACCGTGGCACCTTATTTTGTCGGCGGCTATCTCGGGTATCGAATCATAAAAAGGATAGTCGCTCCGCCGAAAACCAGGCGCATCATCCTCGAGGAATGGGAAGAGGACTAAGAAGGGGGTCACCCCCCGCATCTACATTTTCCCGCCTGGCAGGTTCTCCATTTGCTCAAACAAGGCAGCCATAAAGGTTTATACACATAACAGGCCCTTATGCTCGATCGAATTCGAAAGTTAGAAAAGGCTTGCCTTACCTCGCGGTGACATCAGGCGATCAGCTCATTTTGTCTCTACCGTCGCCTATGCTTGAGGTGAGGTGATTGAGGTGTTCTTTTCACACAGCAAACTGGAGACCTATGAGAACTGCCCATATAAATACCGACTGCAATACATCGAGCGAGTCAGAACGGCACGGAAAAGCATCGAGGCGTTCACCGGCAGCCTCGTGCACGAAAGCCTCGAGAGACTATATCGCGATCTGCGAATGGGACGTTGTCTCGATGAAAAAGAGCTCGAAGTCCTTTACCGTTCCAGATGGAACGAAACCTTCAACACGGATGTCTTCATAGTCCGCCAAGGATACTCTCCCGATGATTATCGGGAGATGGGTTTGAAGTGTTTGCTCGAATATCATCGGCGCTACTATCCCTTCAATCAGGCGGCACCCATCTGGTTGGAACAGCGGGTGAAAGTCTCCCTGCCGGATGCTTCCGGAGGGCATGTCGATTTCAGTGGAATAGTAGATCGTTTGGACAGCCTGGAAGGGGGGCGCTACGAGATACACGATTACAAGACATCGATGACCCTGCCGGACCAAGAAAAATTGCAGGCGGATAGACAACTGACCCTTTATCAGCTGGCGGTGCAACAAGCGTTCCCGGAGGCTGATCGGGTGGAACTTGTTTGGCATTATCTGGTATTTGACAGGGAGCGAAGGTTGCTTCGGAAGCCGGACGAGGTCGAGAAGGTGGCCTCAGAGGCGGTCGCGCTCGCTCGCGAGATCGAATCGGCGCAAGATTTTCCGGAGAGAGAAAGCCAATTATGCGAATGGTGCGAGTTGCAGGAGCACTGCTCCAAAAGGAAACACATCTATCTGGCGGTGCAGCATCCGGAAAGGGAATTAGGTACGGAGCATGGCATTGAATTGGCGGATAGGTACGAGGAATGGACGGCTAAGAAGCGCGAAGCGGAGGAGCGTCTGAAAGAATTACGCCAGGAGATAATGGATTTCTCAGTCTGCTATGGCGCGGACAATTTGCGGGGCAGTTCATGCACGTTAAGGATCAGCCGGGAGAAGCTGCCGAAGATTCCGAGCAAAGGGAGCATAGCCAGGGAGGATCTTGAGCGGCTGCTTCATGAACGGGGGTCATGGGACCAGGTCAGCGTGCTCAACGCCCGCAGGCTTCGAGTTATGCTGGACAGTGAGAAAACGAATGGGAGCCTCTATAAGGGCGTACAGCCCTTAATAGATTGGGGAGACAGCATATCATTACGCATCTTGCGTCATTGAAAAGCCGAGGTCGGCAGTGGGGGCATAAAAAAACGGCACATCAAGAATGCCGGTCCCCTATAACAGAAAATCTATTATCTCCGAGGAGATCTTTTCGGGGCACATGGAGGGAAGCCCATGCCCAGCTCCCGATACTTCTATAAGCCGGCTCCCCGGTATCAAGTCATGCAATATGCGCGAATTCCCGGGCGGGATCAAAATATCTTTCTCGCCGCTGAAGATAAGCGTGGGATTCTTCAGCTCGCTGATACGGTCATACACCGACCAACGGGACACGGCCTGCACTTGCGCCTGGAAGGGCTCCGGCGGGGTAGGCGCGATGCACATGTCGTGTACCAATTGATCCATCAAGTCGGGATTTTCATTGATGAATTCGCTAGGGAAGAGGAGATTCAGGCCTATCCTTGCTATCCGTTCGTCGCTTATGCCTTGCCGTGGGGCATTGAGAATCGAGTAGATTTCCGGGTCGGCCAGCGTCTGTTCCCTTCCGCCGGAGGTGGTACACATCAACACCAGTTTCCTCACCTTTTCAGGGTAATCCAGCGCCAGCTCTTGAGCTATCATGCCTCCCATTGATAAAGCAGCGACATTTGTCGAATCCCATCCCAGATGGTTTATCAGCTCAGCTGTATCAGATGCCATCTCGACTATGCTGTAAGGACCTGGCGGCTTCCCGGATCTGCCGGCGCCGCGATTATCAAACGTTACTACCCGGAAATGCTCGGCCAGCGGTTCCAGGAATCTATCCCCCCACCAATCGCTATTCGCCCCCAAACCCTGGATCAGAAGCAGAGGATCGCCATCACCGTAAGAGCGGTAGTAAATAGTGATGCCGTTTATTTCGACTTCGCCCTCGACAGCCTTCATGCTTGCTCCTTCTTCGGTTGGCGGCAATCCCGCCGCCGCAAATACCTCTTTGCCTATATCAGTTTAGCGTCTGTTCCAGTCTCCATTCAACGCCCATCCAATTCCCCGTCGGCGGAAAAGTGGGTTGTTCTTGAATTTCCCGTATTCAAAGCAAAGAAGAGCATCCCGAGCAAGGCGATCATTGCCCCGATCATATACATGCTCGCATACCCCCAGGCATCGGCCAGCGGCCCCATGGCAACTCCCCCCAGTCCCATTCCCAGGTCGAAAACGGCCAGAAAGATGCCCAGAACCCCACCCCAATCCGGGAGTGCTGTGTGGTCGAGGAGGAGGGCGGAAAGCGATGTCGGCAAGTAGGCAAGACCGAGGGCGTAAATAAAACTTCCCAGAATAAGGAAGGAGAGATGGCCGGCGTAGGCGATCATGGCCAGGCCTGCAATTGCGATGACGCCGGAGGTCAAGATGAGCGGCCTTCTGGGAAGCGCGTCGGCCCGCTTGCCCACGCCAAGGCGAAAGATGATCAGTGTACCGGCAAAAACAGTAAAGAAGAGTTCTCCCTGTTGTATGCCGTTGCTCGAGGCGGACAGAATGATAAAAGTGGTCAGAGAACCCAGGGTAAGTGTGTAACAGATAGTCATGACATAAATGGCTAATTGCAGCGGCGTTATTTTCACTCGCCGAGCCGCCGCCGTCTTGAGGGCCGGTTCGCTTATGGGATTCTCCCTGACAAAAAGGGAGGCCAGGAAGGCGGCTAAGGCCAAGGCGCCTGCCAGGACGTAGACCGAGGTATAACCCCACGAAACTCGCATGAATTCGGCCGCGATGGGAGCGGTCGCGATGGTGGCGTCGACCGAAATATAAAAAAGCGCTATGCCTTGCAGGCGGCGGGAAGGAGGCGCCAGGTCGCTTATCATGGCATAGGCAGCCGTGTGAAATGCGGCCAGGCCGAAGCCGTTGACCAAACGGACTATAAAGAGTGGCAGTGTGCCTCCAAAAGCCGCGTACATGAAATTGGAGATGCCCAGGAGGAAAATTCCCGAGATAATAAGCCGCCGCCTCCCGCTCTTGTCACTGATCCTGCCGAAAAATGGCCGGAACAGTGCAGCCACAGTCATCATGGACATCAGGGCGCCGATGAGAAAGTTGCTGTAACCCTTATTTTCCAGAAATACGGGAAGCACGGGGATAATCATGTAGATGGAAAAAAAGGCCAGGAAATTGCTCGAGCAGATGAGGATAAAATCCCGCCCCAGAAGTGCTTCGTCCGCCCCCTTTCGCCCCAAGCTCAACTCCTTTTCATCACTACATCATGAGCTTCTCAAGGCCGTGCATTCAGGAGAAGTTCTCCGTTATGTAGACCTTGCCATCGTCCGTAACGAAAACGCCTATCCCTTCTCGGGTAAAAGGAGTCAGTATGTTCTCCCTATGGCCCTCGCTCTGCATCCAGCCATCTACGGTAGATTGCGCCAGGCCATCCAGATTGTTGAACTTGTATTCGTAAACGACCCCGGTGTTCTTGTCGAAGGTAGTCGATTCCACGACATTGTTTAGAAAGAGGTTTTCACCGCCCACGTAAACCATATCTCCGATCCTTGTCTGCTTGTGGTAGCCGTACTGTTTATAGCGCGCCTGGAAGTCTTTCCCATCAGGGCTTGTATGGTCGAAGTAATTTCTTTCTGCCATATCCTTGCTGTGAGAAAGAGCGATAACCGCAAGATCAGAGTCCCACTGTAATGAACTCAGGCTATTGGCTCTCCTTTGCCGGTTGATTCCCTCGTGGACCATCGAGGCCAGCCTTTCTGAATCTTCTCGTACTTGCTGCACGTGCTGCTCCAGCTCCGCCGGGGTGCCCGTTGATGCCCTTTCCTGGGCCACCTCTGTATCGCCGGAATTATTGACCGTGGCCGAACATCCTGCGGCAAACGGCATTGTCACGATTATGATCAAAGCCGCCAAGAACCTGAAAGAGAAGGCGTGCGGCAAAGGCATCTTTCCTCCAATAAAATTCGACTGTGGTCTCGAGTTATACGATATTCGCAGAAGGCGGTTATTGAGTCTCAAGATATATCGGCTATCAGATCCAGCCGAAAATATTTCCGCCGTTCATCAATCAGACAATAAGCATCCAAATATTTTACCCCATGTCTTCGAATTATCCGAAGAGGCCGCACCGGCCGCAAAGCGGCGCCCTTACTACCCCCGTTATAACTTATGCTGAGGACCGAATCACAATCGAGTGCGGGAAGCAAAGCCGCTTGCACCGAATTCAAAGAGGCCTTCGCTTGTCCCTCGGCGGGGCTCTTAATATTCAAGGTCCCCCCGCAAACCCTGATGAGCTCGGCAAGGTTTCCCGAGGAGAGCTCTTCATTACGGGCAAGAATTTCCTCCAATATCCTATAAACCGCAAAAGCATCCGGAAGGGCTCGGTGCAGGCGCTCGAGCGGTATCGCCAAGTGCTCGACCAGCGTGGCCAACCTGTAATTCTCTATTTCGAATGACTTACGCGCCAGGGCGAGGCTGTCTATCACAACATGGTCGGGAGCTCGCAGGCCGAGGATGGCGAGCTCTCGTGATAGCGCGGACACATCGAAGTGGGCATTGTGGGCGATTAGGATGCAACCGCGTGAGAACTCCAGGAATGAAGGAAAGGCCTCTTCGGGGGCAGGAGCAGAGGCCAGCATGCTTTCGTTTATGCCGTGGATCGCCGCGGCACCCGGGTGTATCGGTGTTTCCGTCTTTATTAATGTATCGAAGAAATCTGGCGGCCCGTCATGACGAAATCGTACCGCTCCTATTTCCAGGATTCTTGAGAAAAAGGAAAGACCGGTGGTCTCGACGTCGAAGGCGCAGAAGTCGAGCCGGGATATCGGTGTCAGTCTGTCTTCCTTACTCTCCAATTCTTTGCCCTCTTCATTATTTACCTCGAACGCCTGGCGATTTCCCACGCCTGGCCTTTCCTGGCGGAGCAATCCACCGGCTGTTTGGACGTTGCATAGTGTGATTTGCGGCCAAATATATATTTACACGAAGGGATGACAAGTGGAGAGGTCTAAGGCAATGCGGTAACTTCGAGTTCGAGACGGCCTTCATCCGAGCACTGCCATTCGACATGACTTGCAATGTCTAGGGACTTTTCATATGAGCCCTGGACCAGGCCGACGATAATTGCCGGAAGGACGGTGTTGTTGATTGTCATTTCAAGCCCTTGCTTACGCAGCTTGAATTCCTTCAGGTTTCCCAAGCCTCTCAATGCCAGATCCTGGCGGAACTCCGATTCCGGTATGGAAGAGTAGAATCCCCGCCGCACGAATCTCCTCTGCGCCTCGACGATGGCGTCCGGAATGCCTTCGCCCAATTCGCGTTCCAGTTCGGTCAGAATTGGATCCAGATTCTGCCAGCCTATCAAGACCATGCGCCTTTTATTGTCCCTGTTCTGGATCACCCCTCTCTTCAGATGCCACACGTATTGCGCAAGGCTCTTTGGGGCTCCACATGTCTGGCATTTCTCGAATTCAAAGTCGCCGGCGTGATGGTAGTACCTCTGCAGCCACATCCTCTCCTTCAATTCCTCGGGGTGCTCGGAGGGGAAGGAGGTGGCGTAATAAGTGTCGGGAGCGACTTTTTGATATTTGACCCCCTGGTCGCGGCCCGTAAGCGCTTCAAGGTCAGCGGCAAGGGAGGCGACGGCCAGAGGCAGGGAAAAAGGCTCCTGGATGCTGACGGTGTAGTAATCTCCCTCATCCATCTCGTAGCGGCTATCGACGTATTGGTAATTTCCGAAGCCCATCATCCTTGCCATATCGCCTGTTGCTTCGGCAAGCGGTCTCTGTTCGATCCTCTTCATCCGCACCAGCTCTTTTACGGCGTCCGGAATGAATTTTGAGAGGTACATGTGGACTGCTCGTCTCTGGGCGGTGATAACCAGGTGTTCGATGGGCGTCCCGATTATCTCCTCTATGCCATGAAGCAGCGGATCGATATTCTCGCTTTCAATGAAAACCATGCGAGCCCAGCCTTCGCGGCTCTGCACGATATCCCCGTTGTCGAGCCAGAAATGCTCCTTGGCGATATATTCAGGAATTCCGCACTCAATGCAAGGATTAAGTTCTATCAACCTAGCCTCTTCCAGCCGACCTCTAATTTCCCTATATCTATCGAGCGATACCAGAAGGGGCTTGAACAATGCGTAAAAGCCCCTTTTTTATAGTCGCTTCCGCCCAAAAAGCCGCGTGGCTGGTGAGGCAGGTCGCCCGCCGGCGATAATAAAGTGAATGGCTCGAGATAATAATTATGGCAAGATGAATATCGGCAGGCGCAAGCATCGTCATAGGAAAAGGTGCAGGCGTAAGGAAACAAAGGGAATGCGCGACTAATGCTCGATAAACGGCATGAGGAGGACGAACAATGAGAATCGTGTTGGTTGGAGCGGGATCCATGGGGACAATCCTGGGGGCTTTGTTGGCAAAAGGCGGAGAGGATATTGTCCTCGTCGATGTCAATCAGCAGCATGTAAAGGCACTGAATGAATCAGGGGCACGCATTACCGGGCACATGGACTTGACCGTGCCGGTAAGGGCCATTCTGCCCGA
>Ga0209745_1001570_pt1 | contig 13471 bp, 10 predicted proteins | sample BarGraNGADG00312_FD_184495 | JGI IMG/M metagenome (GOLD analysis project Ga0209745, IMG submission 184495) | Arctic peat soil microbial communities from Barrow, Alaska - Barrow Graham LP Ref core NGADG0004-312 (SPAdes) (version 2) | ecosystem: Environmental > Terrestrial > Soil > Wetlands > Peat... | reverse complement strand
CCGGCCGGCTGCAGCCCCCCCGCGGGCGCTCCTGTGGTCGCCGTCGTTGACTGCAGGCGCAGCATGGCGCCCGCTTCGTCGAGGATGTCGATCGCGCTGTCTGGCAGCCGGTAGTCGCGGAGGAACCGCTTGGCGAGGCGGGCGGCCACCTCCAGGGCCGCGTCGGAGTAGTCCACCTGGTGGTGCTCCTCGTAGCGCGCCCGCAGCCCCTGCAGGATTCTGATCGTCTCCTCCACCGACGGCTCTTCGACCACGACCTTCTGAAGCCGCCGCGCCAGAGCCCGGTCCTTCTCGATGTGCTTGAATTCCTCGAACGTGGTCGACCCGACGATCCGGAGCTCGCCGGCCGTCAGCACCGGCTTGATGAGGGTCGCCAGGTCCATCGTGCCGCCCGTCGTGGCGCCGGCGCCGATCGTCGCGTGAATCTCGTCGATGAAGAGGATGGGCAGACGCCGGCTCTTGAGCGCGGCGAACACCGCCTTGAAGCGTTCCTCGAAGTCGCCGCGGAACCGCGTGCCGGCCAGCAGCGCCGCGGTGTCGAGGCTGTAGATCTCCGCGCCCTGGAGGATCGTCGGCACGTCGTCCTCGAGCAGCCGGATCGCGAGCCCTTCGGCGAGGGCCGTCTTGCCGACGCCCGCGTCGCCGACGAACACCGGGTTGTTCTTGCGTCGCCGGCACAGGATCTCGAGCGTGCGCTGCAGCTCCACGGTGCGGCCGATCAGCGGGTCGAGGACGCCGGCCCTGGCCCGTTCGGTCAGGTTCACGGTGTAGATGCTGAGGGGATCGCGGGCCGCCTGCTGGCCCTCCGCCGGCCCTGGCGTCGAGGGGCGTCGGCGCGGGTCGTCGGCCTGTTGCGGCGGCATGGGCACTTTCGAGATGCCGTGCGAGATGAAGTTCAGGACGTCGAGCCGGGTGACGCTTTGCGCCTCCAACAACTGGCAGGCGTACGAGTTGGTCTGCTGGAGGATGGCGGCCACGATGTCGCCCGCGTTGACCTCGGGCTTCCCGGCGCTCTGGACGTGCAGCACGGCCGTCTGCAGGACCCGGCGGAACGCGCGCGTCTGCTCCGGCTCCTTCTCCATCCCGCGCGGGTACTGCTCCACGGAGCTCGACAGGAAGGTGTCGAGCTCACGGCGGAGGCGGGGCAGGTCGATGCCGCAGGCGGACAGGATCTTCTCGCCTTCCAGGTCGTGCGTCAGGACGTAGAGCAGGTGCTCGAGCGTCAACGTGGTATGCCGACGGGAGACCGATTCCCGGTAGGCGATGTGCAACAGCATTTCGACGGCGGCGCTGAACATGGGACTCCTCGTTCTCGACCGGACCTTCACACCTCTTCGAGGCTTGCCATCAGCGGGAACCCGCGTTCCCGGGCGAGGCCGTGCACGAGCCCGACCTTCGTCTCGGCGATCTCGTGCGGGTAGACGCCGCACACGCCACGCCCCAGGCCGTGCACCTGCATCATCACCCGGTACGCTCCTGCCGGGTGCATCAGGAAGATCGACTCGAGTACCTGGATGACGAACTCCATCGTCGTGTAGTCGTCGTTGTGGAGCAGCACCCGGAAGAGGGGAGGCAACTTCACCTCCTGCTCGGGCTGGTCGATGATCTCAGTGCTGCGCTTGCGGCGTTCGTCTGGCATCCGGCCATGCGACGCAGGCAGGTCTGCGTCCGTCATCCTCCGTCATTCTCTTCGGGGCAAGTACCTTCAGTATAAGCCTTCGGGCCAGCGGGCGACGCTGCGCCTCACGCCCCCCGAGACAATCACCACCCGATGGCGCGGCGGCGTGACCGGCTCCGCAGGACAGGAACAGGGACCGGACGTGCCAACCACGGAGGACACAAAGGGCACGGTCACGATCTCGCGCCTAGAAGATGTCTGGCGCGATGGCCGCGGCGGGTCGCCGCCTGCCACCTCGGTACGATATACTGACTCGTTGGTCATTGTGATGACCATAGAGACTTGTGCGTCGCGCCACGACAGGAGCCGCCCACGCCGATGCCCCGCACCAAGAAGGACGTCGTGACCGAGTTTCGCACCGCGGAAATCCTCCAGGCGGCGTGCCGGGTGTTCGCCGAGCAGGGGTTCGAGCAGGCGACGATGGCCGAGATCGCCAGGGTGGCTGGCGTGGCGAAGGGGACGCTGTACCTGTACTACCCGTCCAAGCAGGATATCTACTGGGCGGCCCTAGGTCGCAGCCTCCTGGAGTTGGCCGCCGGCACGCGGTCGCAGGTCGAGAGCGCCGCGACGGCCGAGCAGAAGGTACACGCATTCATCGCCACCAAGCTCCGCTATTTCGAAGAGCACCGCGACTTCTTCCGGATCTACGACTCGGAGGTCGGTCGGGCCCTGTGCCGGCACGGCCAGGCCGCGCGGCAGTTCGACGACCTGTACCTGGAACAGGTGAAGGTGCTCGACCAGGTCCTGCAGCATGCGGTCCGGCGGAAAGCCATCCGACCGATCCGGACGGACGCGGCGGCGTTTGCTCTCTTCGACCTCACACGCAGCCTCGTGACGCAGCGCCTCCGCGGATTGAGCCGCGCGTCGCTGGACGAGGACATCGAGTTTGCCTTCGACCTGGCCTGGAAAGGAATCGGACACCGATGAGAACGAGGCAGAATGTTGGTGTGCTGGTGATTGTCGTGCTGGTGGCCACGGTGCTGGCGGTCGCATCGGGAACCGTCGATGCCCAGGTGCCTGGAGGCGAGCCGCAGCTGCCTCGCGAAGGCGGCCTGCCGCTGCCTCTGGCGTCCAGCGGGCTGATGGCAGGCCCGAACGTCCTGATGGGCGGCGTGCCGGCGGGCCACGCGACGGCCGATGTGCTGCCCGTCTCTCTGTCGGACGCGATCGCCCGCGGGCTGAAGCAGAACCTGGGGATTGTGCTGGGCGAGCAGTCGGTCCGGTCGGCTTCCGGCTTGCGCTGGCAAGCGCTGAGCGGGCTGCTGCCGACTGCCGGTCTCCGGCTGAGCCAGACACGCGAGGAGATCAACCTCGAGGAGTACGGGTTCCCCGTCGCCCCTGGGCAGCCGCCGATCATCGGGCCCTTCAACGTCTCGGCGCTCCACGTCACCGCGAACGCCCCGATCTTCGACTACGCCGCGATCCAGCGGGCCCGGGCCGGAGGGCAGGCGGCGATGGCCGCTTCTCACTCGTTCCGTGACGCGCGCGACCTCGTCGTCTTCGTCACGGCAACCCTGTACTTGCAGGCGGTGACCGGCGCGAGCCGGATCGACGCGGCCCACGTACAGCTCACGACGGCGCAGGTGCTGTACGACCGCGCGGTGAACCAGAAGCAGGCCGGCGTCGTGGCGGGGATCGAGGTGTTGCGTGCGCAGGTCCAGCTGCAGTCGCAGCAGCAGCGCGTGATTTTCTACGAGAACGAATTCGCCAAACAGAAGCTGGCGCTCGCACGCGCCGTGGGGATTCCGCTCGGCCAGCAGGTGGTGCTGACCGATCGCGTGCCGTATGCGGCGCTCGACTCGCTGACGCTCGAGGAGAGCCTCGCGCAGGCGTACGCCTCACGCGAAGACCTGCAGAGCGCGGTGGCGCTGGAGCAGGCCGCGCAGGCGGGGCGGCAGGCCGCGATCGGTGAGGGGCTGCCGTCGGTCAACCTGACGGCGGACTACGGGAAGAGCTCCAGCGCCTGGGACACGCTGCACAGCACCTACTCGGTGGCCGCGTCGGTCCGCGTGCCGATCTTCCAGGGCGGCCGGGTGCGGGGACGGGTGCTGCAGGCCGATGCTCAACTGAAGCAGCAGCAGGCCCAGGTGGAGGACCTGCGGGTCCGCATCGAGTACGACGTACGGTCGGCGCTGCTCGACGTGCAGGCGGCCGACCAGCGCGTGAAGGTGGCCAGGAGCGCCGCCGACCTGGCTGGCGAACAGCTCACGCAGGCGCAGGACCGTTTCATCGCGGGGGTGTCGAGCAACATCGAAGTCGTGCAGGCGCAGGAGGTGGTGGCGACCTCGACCGAGAACTTCCTGTCCGCCCTCTACGCCCACAACCTCGCGAAGATCTCGCTCGCTCGCGCCGTCGGCCTCTCCGAGGAGCGCGCGAAACAGTTTCTAGACATCTTCCAGGGCCAGCAGCGTGAGGATTGAAGAGAGCTCCCTGTCTGGTACCCTGGAAGCTGTCTTAGGCGCGGCCGCCCAGCGGCCGCGCGCTATTCCGAACGGGAGAATGTGACGATGAGCGAATCTTCGCGAGCCGGCGCGCCGGCGGAACAGCCTGCGGGCAGCGGCGAGGCGACCTTCCTCAAGGGGCGGCTCCGGACCCGCGGCATCCTCGGCGTCGGCGGTCTCGTGATCGCGCTTGGCCTGGTGGGTGCCTGGTGGCACCAAAGCGGGCGGGAATCGACCGACGACGCGCAAATCGACGGGCACATCGTGCCGATCGCTGCTCGCGTCGGGGGAACCGTTCTCTTCGTGAAGGTGAACGAGAACGACGTCGTGCAGCCTGGCAGCCTGCTCGTCGAGGTCGATCCGAGGGACTACCGAGTGTCGCTTCTGCGCGCCGAAGCCGACTTCGCGGACGCGCAGGCGGCGCTGGCCGGGGCGCAGGCGGGCATCCCCATCACGGCAACGACCACGGCCAGCCAGGTCAGTTCCGCCGGGGCGAACGTCGAGCGGGCCCAGGCCGGGACCGAGGCGGCGACCCGTGACGTGGAGGGGGCCCGCGCCAGGCTGGCCTCCATGCAGGCCCGGTTGAAGGAAGCCACGGCGAACGCCACGCGCACGGGCCGCGACCTCGATCGCATGAAGCAGTTGATCGTCAAGGACGAAGTGTCGCAGCAGCAATACGACGCCGCGGTGGCGGCGGCCGAGGCGGCAAAAGCTGGCGTGGAGTCGGCACAGGCTGTGATCAGCGAGGCCACCCAGGCCGTGTCGATGGCCGACAGCCGGCGGGTGCAGGCCATCGGCGCGCTCACGCAGGCGCAGGCGGACCTGCGCACGGCGCACACCGCACCGGAACAGGTCACCGTGGCTCGGGCCAGGGCGCAGTCGGCGGCCGCCCGGGTCCAGCAAGCCAGCGCCGCGCTGGAGCAGGCCAACCTGAACATGGCCTACACCTCGATCAAGGCGCCCATCGCGGGACGCGTCAGCAAGAAGAGCGTGGAGCCGGGGCAGGTCATCCAGCCTGGCCAGCCGCTGCTGGCGATCGTGCCGGTCGAGGACATCTGGGTCACCGCGAACTTCAAGGAAACCCAATTGAAGGAGATGCGGCCCGGCCAGCGGGTGTCCATCTCGGTGGATGCCTACGGCCGCAGCTATGCGGGCACGATCGACAGTATCGCTGCGGCGACGGGCGCGCGCTTCAGCCTGCTGCCCCCGGAGAACGCCACGGGAAACTATGTGAAGGTGGTGCAGCGCGTCCCCGTGAAGATCGTGCTCGACAAGGGACAGGACCCCGAGCACCTGCTGTGCCCCGGCATGTCAGTGGTGCCGACGGTGTACACGAGGTAGCGGCGTGCCAAGCCCGCAAGAGAAGCCCAGCCCGTGGATCATCGCCATCTCGGTGATGTTCGGCACGTTCATGGTGGTGCTCGACACCACCATCGTGAACGTGTCGCTCCCGCACATCGCGGGCAGCCTGTCGGCGAGCATCGAGGAGTCCACCTGGGCGCTCACCTCGTACCTGGCGGCCAACGCCATCATCCTGCCGATAACTGGCTGGCTCGCCAACTACTTCGGCCGGCGGCGGCTGCTCCTGCTGTCGGTCGTCGGCTTCACGCTGGCCTCGCTGCTGTGTGGCCTCGCCACGTCGCTGCCGATCCTCATTTTCTGGCGGATCGTCCAGGGCACGACGGGCGGCGTGATGCAGCCGCTGTCCCAGGCGATCATGCTCGAGGCGTTCGCGCCGAAGGACCGCGGCAAGGCTATGGCCTTCTTCGGCCTTGGCGTGGTCGTCGCGCCTGTACTCGGCCCCGTGCTCGGCGGGTGGCTCACCGACAACTACTCCTGGCGATGGGTCTTCTACGTCAACCTGCCCGTAGGCATCGCCGCGTTCATGATGTTGCGGGCGTATGTCTTCGACCCGCCCTACATCACGCGCGGGACGGCGAAAATCGACTATTGGGGGATCGGCCTGCTAGCCATCGGCATTGCCGCGCTGCAGATCGGCCTCGACCAGGGACAGCAGGAGGACTGGTTCTCGTCCGACCTGATCGTCACGCTCGCCGCTGCGGCGGTCATCGGCCTGGGCGGGTTCGTCGTGCACGCGCTGCTGGCGCGCGATCCCGTCGTCGATCTCCGGCTCTTCAAGGAGCCGACGTTTGCCACCGGCGTGGTGCTGATCACCGCGATGGGATTCGGGCTGTACGGCAGCCTGATCCTGATGCCGGTGCTGCTGCAGACGCTGCTCGGCTACCCGGCGCTCCAGGCGGGCTACGCGATGGCGCCGCGCGGGCTCGGCTCGCTCGTCGCGATGCCGGTGGTGGGCCTGCTGATGAATCGCACGGACCCTCGGCGGATGCTTGGCCTCGGCTTCCTGGTGAACGCGGTGTCGCTCTACTGGATGTCGTCGCTGAACCTGCAGGTCGGGTTCTGGGACATCTTCTGGCCGCAATTCGTCCAGGGCGTCGGCCTCGGCCTGCTGTTCGTGCCGCTGACGACAGTGACGATGGACCGCATCGCGCCGAAAGACATGGGGCACGCGACCAGCCTGTTCAACCTCCTGCGCAATATCGGCGGGGCCGCCGGAATCGCCATGATCCAGACCGTGCTGGCGCGGGATCGCCAGGAGCACTTCAACGTGCTCGGGGCGCACATCAGCGCCTACACGCCGTCGGCCCAATTGATGTTCCAGAACCTGCGGTCGACGTTCGTGGCCCGCGGGTCGGACCTCGCCACGGCGACCGACCGGGCGCACGCCGCGCTGTTCGGGATGGTCCAGAAACAGGCGGCGATGCTCGCCTTCATCGACGGATTCAAGTTCCTCGCCGTCGTGTTCCTGCTGCTGCTCCCGCTCGTGTTCCTGATGAGGAAGCCGCGGCACCACGAGGGGCCCCCCGTGGCCATCGTCGCGGAGTGAACGCATGGTGAAGACACTCGATATCGACTTCATGGGACGGCCTGGCGTGATCGCGTCCGGCCTGATCGAGGGGCCCGACGGGTTGGCCCTCGTGGACCCCGGGCCCGCCAGCAGCCTCGATGGTCTCCGGGCGGCGTTGGGGGCTGTGGGTCATGCGCTCGAGGAGGTCGAGGCGATCCTTGTGACGCACATTCACCTGGATCACTCTGGCGGCGTCGGGGTCATGGTCAGGTCGAACCCGCGCCTCCAGGTGTACGTGCACGAGCGCGGGGCGCCGCACATCGTCGATCCATCAAAGCTCGTGTCGAGCGCGAGCCGGTTGTACGGCGAGAACATGGACCGGCTGTGGGGAGAGGTCGTCCCGGTGGCGGCAGAGAACGTCCACCCCCTGAAGGGTGGGGAAGTGCTGCGCATCGTGGGCACGGACGTGCGCGTGGCCTACACGCCGGGGCACGCGTCGCATCACGTCAGCTACTTCGACACGTCCAGCGGCACCGCGTGCGTTGGCGACACCGGCGGCATCCGGATTGGCGCGCCGCTGCTGGTCGTGCCGCCCACGCCTCCGCCCGACATCGACCTCGATGCCTGGGACGCGAGCCTCGACCTGATACGCGCGTGGAATCCCCAGCGAGTCTTCCTCACGCACTTCGGCGGGTTCGAGCAGCCGCTGGAACACCTGGCCGACCTCCAGGAACGGCTGCACCAGGCGGCGAGCGACGTGTGGTCGCTCCTGGCGGATCAGTCACTGGACAACGAGCAGCGGCAGGCGCGGTTCGTCGACCGGATGGTGCGGACGTTCCGGGAGCGGCTGCCGGACGAGGACTGGGTACAGCGCTATCAGCTGGCGGTTCCGTTGGATCACTGCTGGCACGGCCTGGCGAGGTATTGGAGCAAGAAGGGGCCGAAGGGACCAGCTAGCGGGTCAGCCGGACCTCGACCGGCTCGGGGTGGACCGTGACGTCCGCCTGGGTGACGATCCCCAGGACGACCAGGTCGTCACCTCCACGTCCACGCGGTTGAATGCCAGCCGGCGTGTCGTTGCGGCCTTCAAAGGCTGTCGTGAAGGAGGGTCGCGGCGCGTGCGCGTGCGGCCTCGGGAATGACGTAGGTGCATCGCCGCTCGGCCAACTCGAACCCGTAGACCGAGATCGCCTGCTGCTCGAGCCGAGTGAGCCACCGAGGATGATGCTCACGAACCGCGCCCGGCTCGCCGACGACCGACAGCCAGCAGCAGCGTCCTTCGATCCGGCGGGGTTCGCTCCGTGCTTCGGCCACCGCGTCGCGCAGCTCCGCGCGCTTGTCGTCGGCCGCCCCCACGAACAGTCCGCCGCTGCGGCTGTCGCACAGGCTGAGCACCAGCCGGCGCCGCTCCCAGGCCTCGCGTGTCGCGGTGTTGACCGCTCCGGCCGGGAGGACGACGGTCTCCATCGCCGGCAGCAGGGCCAGGCCGACAATCGGGGCCTCGTCTTCGACCTCGCCGATCATTGTCCCCGGGGCGTCGGAGAACGTCGAGCGGATGACGACCGGCGTGCGGCCAGCCCACCCCGTCATCAGCGCACGCGGGTGAACCACCTTCGCGCCGAAGCGAGCCAGTTCATGCATCGCGGCGTAGCTGACACGGGTCAGCATCCGGGCACCCGGAACGAGCCTCGGGTCGACAACCGCGACCCCCTCGACGTCGGTGAAGATATCCACGCGGCACGCGCCGAGCGCGACGCCCAGCGCGACGCCGGACGTATCGCTCCCACCACGGCCGAGCGTCGTGTAGTCCAGGGTGTCCCGGGCGACGCCCTGGCCGCCCGTGACGACGGGCACCTGCCCGGCGGCCATCAGCGCATGCAGGCGCGACGTGTCGATCTCCTCGATGCTGGCCTCGACGTGCTGGCCGTCCGTGTAGATGCGAGCTTGCGCGGCGGTCAGGCCCACCGCCGGGATTCCTGCCCGCTTGAGCGCTTGTGACATCACGGCGGCCGAGATCGCCTCGCCGCAGGTGAACATCAGGTCGTAGTCGTCCGGTTCGACTGGCCCGCCGTCCGAGCGCAGCAAGTCCAGCAGGGTGTCGGTGGCGTACGGATCGCCGCGCCGGCCCATGGCGGAGACGACGATGGCCAGTTGGTGCCCGTCGGCGATCGCGCGTCGGACGTGCCCGATGACCTGCTGACGTCGTTCCGGGGTGGAGACAGACGTGCCGCCGAACTTCTGGACAATGATCGGGATGCTCATGGAACGCGCACGAGGTTGCCGGCCACCAACTGCTCGGCAATCTGCACGGCGTTGAGCGCGGCGCCCTTCCGGACGTTGTCTGCGACGATCCACAGGTTGAGCCCGTGGTCGAGCGAGTTGTCCTCGCGGATGCGGCCGACGAATACCGCGTCGGTGTGCGCGGTCGGCGCGGGCATCGGGTAGGCGCGCGCGGCCGGGTCGTCCACCACCGAGATGCCCGGCGCCGCGGACAGGATTTCCCGCGCCTCGGCGGCCGTCAGCTTGCGCTCGGTCTCGATGTTGACCGACTCGGAGTGGCCGATGAGGACCGGGACCCGGACGGTGGTCGCGGTGACCCTGATGCCGGGGTCGCCCATGATCTTCACCGTCTCGTGGACCATCTTCCATTCTTCCTTCGTGTAGCCCCCGTCCTGGAACACGTCAATCTGCGGGATCACGTTGAAGGCGAGCTGATACTGGAATGTGCGCGGCGGGCTGCAGGTGCCCTGCTCGAGGATCTCCCTGGTCTGCCGCAACAGTTCGCCCACGCCGTTCTTGCCGGCGCCGGAGGCGGCCTGGTACGTGGACACCACGACCCGTTTGATGCGCGCCCGGTCGTGGAGCGGCTTGAGCGCCACCACCAGCTGGATCGTCGAGCAGTTGGGGTTGGCGATGATCCCCTTGTGCCACGCGAGGTCGCGCGGATTGACTTCGGGCACTACGAGCGGGCAGGCCGGATCCATCCGCCAGGCGGAGCTGTTGTCGATCACGACCGCGCCCTGTCGGACGGCCTTCGGGGCGAGGTCGAGACTCGCATCGCCGCCGGCCGAGAAGATCGCGATGTCGATGCCGGCGAAGTTCGCCTCGGTCGCCTCGATGCACGCACAGGCGCGCCCGGCGAAGGAGACGGGCGTTCCCGCGACCTCTGCCACGTCGAGTGGCCGCAGTTCGTTCACCGGAAACCGACGCTGCTCGAGCGTCTTGATCATCTCGGTGCCAACCATGCCGGCCGCACCGACCACCGCCACGTTCCAGGTTCTGTTGCTCACCAACGCGCTCCTTGCATGAAGGGTGTCTGGCACCGCTCTGTCACTGTGGCGGAAAGGACTACGGCAGCTTCACAACGAGGATACGAGCGGCCATCTTGCTGGGATCGACGTTCGCCACGCGCGTGATCTTCCGACCCGCAGGAGTGAATCCCGTGACCTCGACGTCCACCTTTCTGACGTCACCGAGCCCGAAGTGAACCGGCGTCTGGCTCTGGGACGTGTACCCGCTGCCCGTGTTCACGATCCGGCTGCCCACCACCTTGCGCGTGCCGGCCACGTAGAGCCGCACCTCGGAGCCCGCGCGCGTGGAGTGCCCCTTGCTGTCGAGGACGATGACCTGGAGCGACTTGCGCGCCTGCGCCGCCGGCAGGAGGTTGCGATAGACGGCGTTCTTCCCTTCCGGGTTGTTGTTGGAGATCGCGAGGTCGATCGCGCCGTCCTTGTTGAAGTCGGCGAACTCGAGGCCGTGCGTGGCGCCGTGCTTGCGGAACAGCTCGGTCGTCACGTCCACGAACTTCGTCCCCTCGTTGTGGAAGAAGTAGTCCTTCTCGTTGACGGGCTTGTCGATGTACGAGGACACGTACAGGTCGGGCCGGCCGTCGTTGTCGTAGTCGGCCCACGCCGACGGCGTGGCCCGCTCGCCGCCCTTCACGCCCATCTGCTCGGCGACGTCGGTGAACCTGCCCTTGCCGTCGTTCTTGTACAGGAAGTTGCGGCCGTAGCCGGCGACGAACAGGTCGAAGAAGCCGTCGTTGTCGAAGTCCACGACGCTCGGCCCGTTGCTGCCCAGCCGGCCTTCCGCGATGCCGTCCATGCCCAACTCGCCGGCCACGTCGGTGAACTTCGTGCCGTCGTTGCGCCACAGCCCGTTCTTGTCGCCGTCCTGGTTGGCGCAGAACAGATCCAGTCTGCCGTCCTGGTTGTAGTCGAACCAGACCGCGCCGACCGTCTTGCGCGGGTCGTCGACGCCCATGTCCTTCGCCACGTTCTTGTAGTGGTCGCCCTCGTTGTGGAACAGATTGTTCGGCGCATCGCGCTCGGCGACGAACAGGTCCACGCGGCCGTCGTTGTCGTAGTCCACGAAGGCGATCTGGCGCGATTCCATGCCCGACAGGTCGACTCCCCACTGCTTGGCGACGTCGGTGAAGTGCTGGCCGTTGCCCTCGTTCCGGTACAGCTTGTTCGCCGCCCCCGATCGCTTCGTGAAGCCGACGTAGATGTCGATGTGGCCGTCGCCGTCGAAGTCGCCGCACGCCGCGCCGCGCGTGTCGAGCGTGTCGGCCACGCCCACGTCTTTGGCGACCTCTTTGAACGTACCGTCGCCGTTGTTCACATACAGCTTGTTCGGCCCCTTCCCGTTCGCGCCGACGAACAGATCGAGGTTGCCGTCGTTGTTGAAATCGGCCCAGCAGTTCGGCTGGCCGCCGCTGACGCCGAAGACGTCCGGCTGCACTGACTCGAACCGGGGTCCGATGACGGCCGCCGGCTGGTCTGCGTGTCCGATGACGACAGGCCCAGCGCCCGCGAGCCAGACTGCCGAGCCAATGAACCAGGCCACGAGGGCCGACCATCCCGTCAGGTGACGCTTCATGCTTGCTCCTGCGCGCATAACGCGCGCGATTCCGGGACGCTGGCAGAAGAGAGGCTCCCGGCAGACCCGCCCGGTTGCTTCACGATCGTCCCGGCCTTCATGATGAATCGGACGTCCTGCAGCACCTTCACGTCGTCCAGGGGGTTGCCGGCGACGGCGACCAGGTCCGCCTGGTAGCCCCGTCGGACCGCCCCGATCTGATCGTCGCGGCGAAGAAGTTCGGCGGCCACGGATGTCGCGGCCTGGATAGCGCGCATCGGTTCCATACCGGCCTGCACCATCAGATCGAATTCCTCGGCGTTGGTCCCGGGCACCACGCGCCCGGCGTCGGTGCCGAAGACGATCTTCACGCCCAACGCGAGCGCCTTCCGAAATGCCTCCCTGTGGCCCGCCATCACACGACGGACAAAGTTGTCCGGGTACCCGGCGAGCGCGTGCGTCGGGCGCATGTTCGCGAAAGTCGGGCACCAGTAGACGCCGTGCTCGACCATGAGCCTCAGCGCCTCCTCGTCGAGGAGCATGCCGTGCTCGATGGACCGGACGCCAGCGCGCACCGCGGCCTTCGCCCCCTCGCCGCCGTACGCATGGGCCGCCACGTCCCTGCGCCAGCGGCGCGCCTCCGCAACGACCGCGCGCAGTTGGGCCTCGCTGTACTGCGAGATCGGCTCCAGTGTCGTTGGATCGACCTGTTTCAGGTTGCTCGTGACGTAGACCTTGATCCAGTCCGCGCCGTACTTGACCTGCTGTCGGACGGTCCTGATCATCTCGTCGGTCGTGTCCGCCATGGCGGCGACCTGCGGCAGCCGGGCATCGATCTCGGGCGCCAGCCCGGTGTGGTTCATGTGCCCGCCGGTGATCGACAGCGCCATGGTGGACACGAGCAGCTGCGGACCGGGGATGAGGCCGTCGCGGATGGCGTCGCGCACCGCGACGTCCGCGTAGCCCGCGCCTTCCGAATCCATGTCGCGCGCCGTCGTGAAGCCCGCATGCAGGGTGGCGCGGGCAGCTGCGGCGCCCTGAAGGGCCCGGAAGGGGATCGACTTGGTGAGAACGGGGTTCTTCCCGTCTCCGGGGGCAAAGCACATGTGCGTGTGGCTGTCGATCAGGCCGGGCAGTACCGTGTAGGCCGTCAGGTCGATCACGTGCGCGCCGCTCGGCGGCACGCGGCACCCGCCCACGCAGCTAATCCGATCCTCTTCGATCAGGATGACGACGTCCGGCAGGGGGTGCGGGCTGACACCGTCGATCAGTTGACCGGCGCGGATCGCAATCGGTGGGAACGGGTTCATCTGAACTGGCCGTCCTTTCATCACTCGCGGTCCGGTGCGCGGTCGATGCGGCGCGGTCGGGACCGTCGGGGCAAGAAGGAGAACCGGAGTGATCACACTTCGATCAACGCGCGTAACCTACCGTCGTTTCGGCCCGCGATCCAGCGAAAAATGCTAATCGTCGGATGAAGGCCGTTCATGCTGCGGGCGAACCGGCGATCGGATCGCTCCCCACGGTCCGGCGCCGTCGTCGCAGCGGCGCCGGGCCGGAACGGCGGTTCCATCTCCAGCCGCGGAGTAGCTCGAGGAGCTTGGCCGGGGCGGGCAGGAGCGC
>Ga0209745_1001569_pt1 | contig 13475 bp, 17 predicted proteins | sample BarGraNGADG00312_FD_184495 | JGI IMG/M metagenome (GOLD analysis project Ga0209745, IMG submission 184495) | Arctic peat soil microbial communities from Barrow, Alaska - Barrow Graham LP Ref core NGADG0004-312 (SPAdes) (version 2) | ecosystem: Environmental > Terrestrial > Soil > Wetlands > Peat... | reverse complement strand
CGTCCCTGTGGTACGCAGCCAAGGACGTCCCGCTGGACCTCAAGTCGGCCGTGGTGCTGCGCAGCTTCGTCGAAATCGTGCTCAGCGCCCTCGTCACCACGGCGCGGCGTGACGTCACAGTCTGATTGGATTCTGCACACGAGTCCACGACGCGCACGGGTCCTCCGCGATCACGACGGGTCCGACTCGCAGGGGCCCTGCGCCGCCACCTCATCGACGTCACCCAGCGCCTGCTCGCAGCGCACGGGGCTACGGGCCTGACCACGCGGGAGATCGCCCGCGAGGCACAGGTGGCAGACGGCCTGCTGTACAACCACTTCGCAGGCAAGGACGACCTCGTGGTCACGGCCCTTGGTGAGCAGGCGGCGGAACTCGTCCACGCGTTCCTGGCAGCGCGACCCGAGCCCGGCACCGCGACGCTCGAGAAGAACCTCGCGGCGCTGGCACCGGCTGCCCTCGAGTTCAACGCACGGATCGTCCCGCTCATCACCGGCCTGTTCGGACAGGCGGACCTGCTCGGTCGCTTCCTGGATGCCATCCGTGCGGGTCAGGTCGGTCCGCAGGCGGCGTTCGCGGCCGCGGTCGAGTACGTCCAGGCGGAACAGCGGCTCGGTCGGGCCGCTGACGACGTCGACCCGGTCGCGGTCGTGGAACTCCTGTTCGGCGCGTGCCAGCTGCGCGCATTCGTCGCACAGCTGGGGCAGGCTGCAGATGCTGGGCCGGAGGCTGACCTCGACGCGATCGTCAGCGTCCTGCTCCGTGCGCTGCAGCGCCCGGGACATCGGCTTCATAGGCCAGGTCATGGTCGCCGCTAGGGCACGACCACGGCGGATGGCTCCGCGCTCGGGGGCCGCTGCCCACTGAGCACCGCGACGATGACCGGCGCGAGCGCCCGGAACGCCTCACCCCGGTGGGAGACGGCGTTCTTCTCGACCGGTGTGAGCTCCGCGCTGGTCCGGGTGCCACCGGCGACGACGAGGATCGGGTCGTACCCGAAGCCGTGCGAACCGCGGGGCTCGGTCGCCAACGTCCCTCGCAGGTAACCGTGCTCGACGCGGGCGTAGCCGTCCGGCAGCGCCAGGGCCGCCGCGCACACGAACTGCGCCCCCCGGTGCGGCGGGACAACGTCCACGAGCTGGGCGAGCAGCAGGTCAACGTTGGCGACGTCGTCCCCGTGCCGCCCCGCCCAGCGGGCGGAGAAGATGCCCGGCGCGCCGCCCAGCACGTCGACGGCCAGGCCCGAGTCGTCCGCGATGGCCGGCAGGCCGGTGAAGGCCGCGAGCGCGCGCGCCTTGATGAGCGCGTTCGCCGCGAACGTAAGCCCGTCCTCGACCGGCGCGGTCGCCCCGACCTCGGCGGCGCCGACGACCTCGTCGGGCCGGAGGCCCGGCACGAGACCGGTGAGGATGGCGCGGAGCTCGCAGACCTTGTGCAGGTTGTGCGTGGCCAGCACCAACCGCGCGGGGCGCACCGCCGGTCCCGCGGTCACACGCGCAGCGCGGGGACCGTCGCGAGCGCCAGCTCCTGGCGACGCGTGAGCTCGGCAGTACCGCTGAGCGCGAGCTCGAGCAGCGAGTCAAGCTCCCGGCGGTCGAACGGCGCCTTCTCGGCGGTCCCCTGGACCTCGACGAACAAACCCTTGCCGGTGACGACGACATTCATGTCGGTATCGGCGCGCACGTCCTCGACGTACGGCAGGTCGAGCATCGGGACGCCGTCGACGATGCCCACGCTCACGGCCGCGACCGAGTCGAGCAGGACCGGCTTGGTGCTCGTGATCGCGCCGTGCCGCTCGCCCCACGCGATCGCATCGGCAAGGGCGACCCAGGCGCCCGTGATTGCTGCCGTGCGGGTGCCGCCGTCGGCCTGGAGCACGTCGCAGTCGAGCACGACGGTGTTCTCCCCGAGCGCGGTGACGTCGACAACCGCGCGCAGCGAGCGCCCGACGAGCCGCGAGATCTCGTGCGTGCGACCCCCTACGCGCCCCTTCACGGACTCACGGTCGGAACGCGTGGACGTCGCGCGCGGAAGCATCGCGTACTCCGCGGTGACCCAGCCCTGGCCGGATCCCTTCTTCCAGCGTGGCACGCCGGGCGTGAACGAGGCGACGCAGAGCACCTTGGTCGCGCCGAACTCGACGAGGACGTTGCCCTCCCCGGAGTCGAGCCAGCGGCGGGTGATCGTGACCGGCCGCAGCTCGTCGAAACGGCGTCCGTCGGGGCGCGGTGCGGCACCGGAGATGGTAGTGGTCATACCTGCAAGTTTACCGTCCGCCCATCACCCTCAGAGGCGGAAGACGGCGCCGGGGCGGGCTAGAACGATCGGGCCGCGGTAGACCTCACGGGCCTCGCCGAGCGTGACCTCGGGGTCGTTCCAGACTGGCAGGTGCGTGAGCACGAGCTGGCGGGCGTTGCCGCTCGCGGCCGCCTGACCGGCCCGGCGCCCGGTGAGGTGCACCCCGCGCACGGCGTCGTCCCGCCCCTCGAGGAAGCCCGCCTCGGAGAGCAGCAGGTCCGCGCCGGTCGCGAGGGCGTCGAGACCGGCGCAGGCGTCGGTGTCCCCGGAGTACGCGAGCGTGACGACCCGCGCGGGATCTGCCTCCCCCGGGCCCGTGACCCGGATGCCGAACGCCGGCACAGGGTGCCTGACCGCAACGGGCTCCAACCGCAACGGACCCACGTCGACGCCCGCACCCTCCGCCCACGTGCGCACGTCAAGGTGACCGCTGACCTCCGTCGCAGGGTCGGAGCCGGCCATCTGCGCGAGCCGGGCGGCAGTCCCGGCCGGGCCGTACACCGGTACCGGACGGCACGCTCCGGCCGGGTGGTACCGGCGGTACACGCCGAGCACCACGAGGTCGGCCGCGTGGTCCGCGTGCAGGTGGGATATCGCGAACGCGTCCACGGCACAGGGGTCGCAGTACCGCTGCAGTGGCCCGAACGCGCCGTTGCCGAGGTCGAGCACCACCCGCCAGGTGCGCCCGAGCTCGTCGTCGGCCTCGACGAGATAGCTCGACGCAGCCGACTCCGCGCTCGGGAAGGACCCCGCACAACCAACCACGGTGAGCCTCACTGCATAGCCCCGACCGCTTCGACGGCCCCGACCTCCGGACCGAGGAACCGATGCGCGAGCTGCTGGAAGGAGGCGGTGTCGCCCGTCGCGAGGAACCGATGCTCGGGCGGTCCATCCGCCACGGATCGCTCCAGGCCGTTCGCGACGAGCGTCCGGTAGACGTCCTTGGCCGTCTCCTCCGCGCTGGAGACGAGGGTGACCCCGTCCCCCATCACGTATGCGATCACGGCCGTGAGCAGCGGGTAGTGCGTGCAGCCGAGCACGAGCGTGTCGACGCCCGCTTCGCGCACCGGGTCGAGGTACTCGTGGGCGATCGCCAGTGCCTCGGACCCGGAGGTGATACCGGCCTCCACGAGCTCGACGAACCGGGGGCACGCCCGGGTGGTCAGGTGCAAGTGCGGCGCGACGGCGAACGCGTCCTCGTAGGCCCGCGACTCGATCGTCGCCCGGGTGCCGATCACGCCGATCCGACCCGTGCGAGTAGCCGCGACCGCCCGGCGAGCGGCTGGCAGGATCACCTCGACGACCGGCAGCCCGCGGCGCTTGGTGTACCGCTCGCGCGCATCCCGCAGCACCGCCGCGGACGCGCTGTTGCACGCGATGACCAGCATCTTCACGCCCTGGTCGACGAGGTCGTCCATGACTTCGAGCGCATGGGCGCGCACGGCCGCGAGCGGCTTCGAGCCGTACGGCGAGTTGAGGGTGTCCCCGATGTACAGGATCGACTCGTGCGGGAGCTGGTCGAGGATGGCCCGCGCCACGGTGAGCCCGCCGACGCCGGAGTCGAAGACACCGATGGGCGCGTTGTTGATCGAGTCGAACGTCTTGGGGCGCATCTGCTTCAGGCCGGTCACGGCAGATCCGCCAGCATGACGGTCACGAGCGACTCCTGCAGCCAGCTCAGCGCCGCATAGACGGACCCGAGATAGGCGCGGATCTCGTCCTGGAGCAGCTCCCGGCCGCTGCGGTCCGGACTCTCCTGACCCAGCTCGTGGCGGTCGAGCGCGTCGTACAACGCCTCGGAGTCCTCGTCCGTCTCGACCCCGAGCCGGTCGGCCAGGACCAGTCGCAGGTCGGTGAGCGTCGCGGCGAGCTCCGCGGCGTCCGCGGGACGCACCGAGAGGTCCGTGCCCTCGTCGTCCGACCGCCCGGCCGCGCGACCGACCTCGGCCGCGTCACCCACGAGCGCCCGCCAGAACGTGCGCAACCGGTCGATCTTCAGACGGCGCAGGTCGCCCTCGGTGAGGCGGCGGAACTCTGCGGCGAGCTCCGCATCGTCCTCGGAGGCATCAGGCAACAGCCGGCGCACCGCCGGATCCGCCGGCGCGGGCACAACGTCCGGGCTCATCCACAGCCCCAGCAACGGGTGCGACGCCTCCGCGGCGGCCGCGCCGTCCGACGAGCCGGCTCCCGCGCCGAACCGGTCCGCACCCAAGAGCTCCGCGACGTCCGCCACCACGGTCGCGAGCACCTCTCGCTCGGGGCCGTCCATCCCGGCAACGTAGCGCCCGTCCACCGGCTGGAAGCCGCGCATCAAGCGCCGCCCTGCTGCATGGTCGCCCACAGGCCGAACGAGTGCATCGCCTGCACGTCCACCTCCATCTGCTCCCGGTTGCCCGTCGAGACGACCGCACGCCCCTCGGTGTGCACCTGCCGCATGAGCCGGTCCGCCTGCTCGGCCGGATAGCCGAAGTAGGACCGGAAGACATAGCTCACGTAGCTCATCAAGTTGACCGGATCGTTCCAGACGAGCGTGATCCACGCCTCCGCGAGCCGCTCGTCCTCGTGCACCCGGACATCCTGAGCGGGGGCGGTCTGGACGGGCACACCTCCACTGTAGGTGGACCCACCGGTTGTCCGCGGACGCGCCGGTCCCGGTCGTGCCGAACCGACCAGGGACCGCGCCGGGCGACGAACAGCCGTACGGTGATTCCATGAGCGCACCGGAGCCCTCGGCGCAGGCGGGTGGCGTCCTGCGTCCCGTGTCCGCCCCCGCGCCAACCCGTCCGAGCACTGCGTTGCTCACCGACCGCTACGAGCTGACCATGTTGCAGGCCGCGCTCGCGGACGGCACGGCACGTCGACACTGCATGTTCGAGGTCTTCACGCGGCGGCTCCCCCCGGGACGCCGCTACGGCGTGCTCGCCGGCACCGGACGCGTGCTCGAGGCGCTCGCTGACTTCCGGTTCGGCCCCGCCGAGCTCGACTGGCTCGCCGCCGCCGACGTCGTCGACGACCGCACGCTCGAACATCTGGCGAGCTACCGGTTCACCGGCGACATCTGGGGTTACGCCGAGGGTGAGGTGTTCTTCCCGGGCTCGCCCGTGCTGGTTGTGGAGAGCACGTTCGCCGACGCGGTCGTGCTCGAGACAATGATCCTGTCGATCCTCAACTACGACTCGGCGGTCGCGTCGGCCGCGTCGCGCATGACCAGCGCTGCGATCGGTCGCCCGGTGCTGGAGATGGGCTCGCGCCGCGCGAACGAGCAGGCGGCCGTCGCGGCGGCGCGGGCCGCGATGGTGGCCGGCTTCGCGGGGACGTCGAACCTCGAGGCCGGTCGCCGCTGGGGGTTGCCGACAATCGGCACCGCGGCGCACGCCTTCACGCTCCTGCACGACGACGAGGAGTCGGCGTTCGCGGCGCAGGTCGCCTCACAGGGCACTGGCACCACGCTCCTGGTCGACACCTTCGACGTGCACCGGGGCGTCGAGTCCGCGGTCGCCGCCGCCGGAATCGGCCTAGGTGCGGTGCGGCTCGACTCTGGCGACCTGCTCTCCCTCGCCCAGGAAGTGCGCCACCAGCTCGACACGCTCGGCGCCACCGAAACCAAGATCGTGGTCACCTCGGACCTCGACGAGTACGCCATCGCCGCCCTCGCCGCGGCGCCGGTCGACAGCTACGGCGTGGGCACGGCAGTGGTGACCGGGTCCGGCGGACCCACGTGCGGGATGGTCTACAAGCTAGTTGCGTGCGAGGGGTCGGACGGCATGATGGTGCCCGTCGCGAAGACCTCGCCGGCCAAGGCGGGCGTGGGTGGGCGCAAAGGCGCCGTCCGTCGGCTCGACGCCAGGGGACGCGCGATCGAGGAGGTCCTGGTGGTGGGCCCGGACGCCGCAGTCACGACGTGGGCCGCGGACGAGAGCGCGATGCGCGCCCTGCATGTCCCGCTCGTCGTCGGCGGTGCGGTGGACACCCGGTGGACCGGCGCGTCGGGCGTGCGCCTGGCGGCCGCGAGGCACGAGGCCTCCCGCGCGGAACTTCCGCTGGCGGCCCGGCGGCTGTCGGCGGACGAGGCTGCGATCCCCACCGTGATACTGGAGCTCGACGACTGATCACCGCTTACCGACGAACCAGTCCCGCACCAGGGCCACCCGCTGCTCGAGCTGGCCCACGCTTGCGAGCGGTACCTCAGGCCCGCCACCGCGCCGTCGAAGCTCCGCGTACACAGAACCGTGCGGCTGACCGCTGCGCCGCGCCCAAGCAGACACGAGGGCAGACAGCTCCTTGCGCAGCTCGGTGAGCCTGCGGTGGTCGACCTCGGCCCGCACCTGCCCGGGCACCGTCCGACCGCGGCGCGCCGTGAGCTGGTCGGCCTGGTGCTGCCGGAGCAACGCAGTGACCTGGTCGGCGTCGAGCAGGCCGGGCAGGCCGAGGAAGTCGAGCTCGTCGGCCGAGCCGACGTCGGCGCCGGTACCGAACTCGCCGCCGTCGAACAGCACCCGGTCGAAGGACGCCCGCGCTTCGAGCGCCTCGAAGGAGCCCGGGAGCCCGCCCGGACCGACGGCGTCCGGGCCTGAGCCGGCCGAGCCGGCGGCCGCCAGCAGCGCATCCTCAGGGTTGTCCAGCTCGCCCTGCTCCTCGCCGGTCAGGGGCCGGTCGAGCGCGTGGTCGCGTTCGAGTTCGAGGCTGTTCGCCAGCACGAGCAGCTGGGGCACGCTCGGCAGGAAGACCGACGCCGTCTCCCCCCGGCGTCGAGCGCGGACGAGCCGGCCGACCGCCTGTGCAAAGAACAGCGGGGTCGCGGTCGAGGTCGCATACACGCCGACCGACAGACGCGGGATGTCCACGCCCTCGGAGACCATCCGGACAGCCACGAGCCACCGCGAGTCCCCGGCCGAGAACTCGTCGATCGCCGCCGACGCACCGAGATCCGACGAGCTGTCGTCGGAGAGCACGACCGTCGGGGACCGGCCGGTGAGCCGGGCCAGGTGCCCGGCGTACGCGCGCGCGTCGGTCTGGTCGGTGGCGATGATGATCGCGCCGGCGTCCGGGACGCTGCGCCGGACCTCGGTCAGGCGGCGGTCCGCCGCGGCCAGCACCGACGGGATCCACTCCCCGTCGGGGTCGAGCGCCGTCCGCCACGCCTGCGCGGTGACGTCCCTCGTCAGGGCGTCACCGAGGCGCGCGCTGACCTCGTCCCCCGCCTTGGTCCGCCAGCGCATCTGGCCGGAGTAGGTGAGGAAGATCACCGGCCGGACCACCCGGTCGCGCAACGCGTCACCGTAGGTGTAGCTGTAGTCGGCCGCACTGCGACGGACTCCTTGCGCGTCTCGGCTGTAGGTGACGAACGGGATCGCCGCGGTGTCGGACCGGAACGGCGTGCCCGTCAGCGAGAGCCGCCGCGTCGCTCCCTCGAACGCCTCCCGGATCCCGTCCCCCTATGACAGGGCATCCCCGCCGTGGTGGACCTCGTCGAGGATCACCAGCGTCGGTGCGGCGGCCGTCCGGGCCGCGTGCAGCGCGGGCTTCATCGCAACCTGGGCATAGGTCACGGCGACGCCGTCGAAGGTCGCACCGTGCCGCCCTTGCGCGTTGCGGAAGTTCGGGTCGATCCGCAGCCCGACGCGCGCCGCGGCGTCCGCCCACTGCTTCTTGAGGTGCTCGGTCGGAGCGACGACGGTCACCCGCCGGATGACGTTGGCCGCCAGCAGCCCGGTCGCGATCCGCAGCGCGAGGGTCGTCTTGCCCGCGCCCGGCGTGGCGACGGCCAGGAAGTCCCGCGGTGACCGGGCGCGGTACGCCGCGAGAGCATCGGCCTGCCAGGCGCGCAACTTCTCGGCGGTCCCCCACGGCGCGCGCGCAGGGAACGCGGGCGAGAGGTGGGACGCCGCTGCTGAGGAGGCAGCCGATGCGGGTCGTGCGCTGGGGCGTTGTGCGGAGCTCACTTTCCGCCGGAGGAGCCGGAACCGCCAGGGCCGCCGTCCTTCGGGCTTCGCAGCCCGTCGTAGATCTGCTTGCACATCGGGCACACCGGGAACTTGTTCGGATCGCGGCCGGGTACCCAGACCTTGCCGCACAGGGCGATCACGGGCTTACCGGACAGCGCCGAGTTCAGGATCTTCTCCTTGCGCACGTAGTGCGCAAAACGTTCGTGGTCCCCCGGCTCAACCTGCTCGGTGGTCTCTTGGCGCTCGAGCACGCCGGTCGACGCGCCACTACCGCCACCCGGTTGCTCACCGAACGGATCGTCGGGACCGGTGGGGGGAGGAAGCGGCTGACTCATGGGTGGGAGTCTACGACGACCCCGCGACGGCCAGCCGGGTCTCGCTACAGCCCCTGCCAGGCCGGCTTGCCCGCGTACGTGTTGCGGAAGTAGTCGGCCAGCTGGAGTCGACCTGCGGCGGCATTGTCAACCAGAACGGTCACGTGCGGATGGTGCTGCAGGATCGTCCCGGGCCACATCGCGCTCACGGGACCCTCGACGAGCTGATGAACCGCATCGGCCTTGGCCCGGCCCGTCGCGACCAAGACGATGTGCCGCGCCTGCATGACCGTCGCGAGCCCCTGGGTGAGGCAGTGCTGCGGGACCTTGTTGATGTCGCCCCCGAAGAACCGCGCGTTGTCTGCGCGGGTCTGCTCGGTGAGCGTCTTGATCCGGGTGCGCGAGGCGAGCGAGGAGCCCGGCTCGTTGAACGCGATGTGTCCGTCCGCACCGATTCCCATGATCTGCAGGTCGACGCCGCCGGCGGAGATGATCGCGTCCTCGTATGCGGTGCACGCGGCCGCGAGGTCATCAGCGAGGCCGTCGGGCCCCTGCACCGCGCCGGGGGCGAAGTCCACCCGCCCGGTGAAATCGTGCGCGATGACGTTCAGGTACCGCTGTGGGTGACCCACCGGGAGACCGACGTACTCGTCGAGGTTGAACGCCTTAGCCCGGGCGAAAGACAACCCCTCCTCGGCGTAGCGCCGCACCAGCTCGTCGTACACCGCGAGCGGACTCGACCCCGTCGCGAGACCAAGAACCGCGTCGGGGTGACCGCGCAACAACTGCTCGTAGGCGCATGCGGCGAGTCGTGCGAGCTCGTCAGGCCGGGCGATGATGACCTCCATGTGCCCACCGTGCCACGACCCGCGAGAGCAGCACCAATCCGCGTGTGCCCGTCCAGCTAGATTGAGGCAACACCCGGACTGACGAACAGCTGGTACAGGGCCGCACCCCGGCCCGGACAGGGGACGCGATGATTCTCGCTGTCGACCCCGGCTCGACGGTTCCGCCGTACGAGCAGGTCCGCACTCAGGTCGCCGCCGCCGTGCGCTCGGGCGCGCTCGCCCCGGGCACGCGCCTGCCGACGGTGCGCCGCCTGGCCGAGGACCTGGGGCTGGCCCCCAACACCGTCGCCCGCGCCTTCCGAGAGCTCGAGAAGGCCGGTGTCGTCCAGACGCGGGGACGGCTCGGTACGTTCGTCGAGACCACGGGCAAGGCCACCGACCGCGCCGCGTTCGCAGCCGCGCAGGACTACGCGAGCCGGGCCCACGCGCTCGGGCTGGACGACGCCGCCGCCGTGCGGTGGGTGCGCGCCGCCCTGCGGGTGGCGCACGGCCCCGTCGAGGTCACCCCGCACCCACATCGAGGTTGAACCACACGGTCTTGCCCGCCGGACCGCGGTCGTCGACCCCCCACGCGCTCGACAGGGCGGCGATGAGCATCATGCCCCGCCCGCTCGGTGCGGTGGGTGCCGGGTGCATCACCACGGGCCAGCTCTCGCTCTGGTCGCTCACCGCGACACTGACCAACCTCCCGGACCGCCAGGTCCGCACCCGGATGGCGCCGGCATCAGGGCCGTGGACGACCGCGTTGGCCAAGAGCTCACCGGTGAGCAGCTCGATGACGTCCCAGGCATGGCACGGCACGCCCAGGGTGCGAACAACACGCATGACCCAGTGCCGTCCCGCCCTCGCGGCGGAGGGCCGAGCTGCAAGCCGGAGCTCCATACCGCACCCCACGCCTCGTTCGTCAGACCACCGCGCAAGCCGCGACGTCCGTCCTCAAGGCCCAAAGTATCCCCACCGGGCCCTGTCGGGCGCGCCAGCAGCCATGACGCCCAGAGCGAGAGGCCCGGACGGTCAGTTCTCGGCGCGCGGGCGGAACCTCCCCACGGAGGGCTGCGAGCCGGTGACACTCTGGACGACCGCGGCGGCCACGTCACGCAACTTGGTGTTGCGGTGGCTCGACGCGCTGCGCAGGATGGCGAAAGCCTCCTCCGCGGAGCACCTGTTCTGCCCCATGATGATCCCGATCGCCTGGTCGATCGTCGCCCGGGATGCCATCGCGGCGGTCAGGTCCCCGTTGATCAGGGTCTGTTCGGAGATGCGGATGCACAAGGCCATCACCCGGGCGACCTGCTCGGCAAAAACGGCCGCCCGCACGAGACGCATCGGCTCCCACGGCTCCTCGTCCTCGGAGTAGAGGTTCAGCGCGATCGCCGCGCCCGGTCCAGCGACCGCCGAGAGCGCGGCGGCTGACCGGAAACCCGCCTGCACGGCCGCTTCGCGCCACTCAACCCACCGGTCGTCTTCCCAGATCTCGATCCCCTGCACGATGCGTCGCTCGTCCAGCGACGTGATGCAAGGTCCCGACCCGGCGGCGACCTCGACGTCGTCACACCGCGCCGTGCGCGCATCGCTGCTCGCCGCACGCAGGTCATGACCCCGGTGCCGCAACGTGATGCCGCAGTGGGTGCCGGGACCGATCTGTTCGGGTGCCGCCTGGGCGAACTCCTCGAGGTAGTTCTCGATGCTCGCGGTCTCGAGCAGTATCGATCCCAGCTCGGCTCGCGCGTCGGATGTCGTGACGGCATCAGGCATTGTCTCGTCGGTCACAGCTCCCCCTTGTCCAGTCGCAATGGAACGACCGGTGTATCGCTGACGGCCACCAGCAACTGACGCCATGACTGGCCGACGACTCTCAAGTCTCGCACGCCGCACTCCGTCCTGACCAACGAACCGACGAGTGCGAGCACGTCGGACCCTGCGACTACCTGGCGCAACAAGCTCAGCGAACGGGGCCGGAGGGCGTGGTGGTCGCGTCCGTGACACGCCTACCGCGCGGGCGCGACCAGCTCGGCGAAGGCGATGATGTTGTCCTCATAGTGGTGGGTCCGACTGTTCCAAGCCCCACCACAGGTGATCAACCGAAGCCCGGCGTAGGTGATGTCGCCATACACCAAGGCGGTCGGGAACTGGTCCTTCGGGAACTGGTCGACCCGCGTCACGCGGAACACCGCCACACTGCCGTCCTGGCGCGTGACGGTGGCCTCGTCATCGCGCTTGAGGTTGCGCAGATGATAGAAGACCCCCGGTCCGGTCCAATCGACGTGGCCCGCGATGATCGCCGGACCTATCTCCCCTGGAGTCGGCGCACCCGTGTACCAACCGGCGGGAAACCCGCTCGGCGGCACCTCCATCGTCCCGTCCGCCTTCAGTCCGAGGGCCATCAGCTTGGAGTCCACACCGATCGCCGGGATCTGCACGCGGACTGGCACAGACCGCGCCATGTGCGCCGGCTCGACGGCGGGTGGCGCCGCACTTGTCGGGGCGACAACGCTCGGTTCGACAACGCCCGGGGCGACGCCGATCGGCGTCGAGACCGACGGCTCCCCGGTGGCAGCGCCCGCGGAACAACCGGCGGTTCCGGCCGCGATCGCAGCGAGCAGGGCAAGCGTCACCACCAAGGTCCTGGAGCGGGCCTCAGGCGGCCGACATCCCTCGATGGGGTGGCGCATCCAGTGCCTTGTTCTCAGACGTCCCGCAGACGCCGCCGCGCGACGAGGACCGCAAGACCACCGAACCCACCCAGGACGAGTGCACCGACAAGGACGTAGGGGGTGTTGCCGCCGCCTGCGGTGCTGCCGTCACCGGTGGAGATCGGCCCGGTCGGGACCGCCGCGACCTGGCTCGTCGGTGCGGGCGTGGGCGTTGTCGCGCACGTCGGCTTCGTGATCGTGTTCGTGTCGAGCGTCACGGCGCCGTTGCGGGCCAGCACGCGTCCCTCGACGGTCGCGCCGGTGGTGACGGTGATGCTCTCCATCGCGAGAACGGTTCCGCGGAAGCTGGAGCCGGTGCCGATCGTCGCCGAGGTGCCGACCTGCCAGAAGACGTTGCAGGCCTGGGCACCGTTGGTCAGGGTGACCAGGCTGCCCGACGCAGTGGTGAGCGTGGAGCCGGCCTGGATGACGAAGACGGCGCTCGGGTCGCCGCCGGCGTTGAGCGTGAGGTTGCCGCTGAGCCCGACCGAGGATGCGGAGTTGTAGACGCCCGGTGTCAGTGTCTGCCCGGCGAGGTCGGCTGCGATCGGTGCGGTTGGCCCCTCGCCGGCAGCGGTGTTGTAGGCGGTAGTGAGGTCGGTCTGTGCGCCCTGTGTCACGGCGTCGCCAGCGTGGTTGGTGCCGGTCACGACCAGCGAACCCGTACCGGTAATCGTCGTTGTGGGATACGTCCCGAGATCCCCGTTGAGCGTGGTCGGTCCGGTGTTGGTGATGACCGAACCGGCCAGGACCACGAAGCTGCCAGCGGTGCCGAGCGGAACCGCTGTCGCCGCCGCCTGAGCAGTACCCGGGAGCGCGACCAGCAGCCCGAGCGCTGCGACCGACGCTATGCCGAGACGCACGCGCAACCCGTTCGGCAGGTACCTGGAGCGCTTCATCGTCGGTCCCTCGATCGTTCGAACGGTCGGACCGGTGCGCGTGGTGACGGTGCACCCGGATCGTCACGGTGAGGTCGGAGAACTCCGCGTTCGCACGCCCCATCGCGCATCCGAGCAGACCCGTGTCGTCATCAATTTTACGTCGTCGGCGGCACGCGCATGGGCAGCACCGGCCGATGGTGTGGCCATGGGCCAGGTCAGCTGGCCTGGAATGGAGCGTCCGGGCTGGTCGGAGCGGTCGGCTGGGTTGCGAGGAGTCGGCGGTGGAGCTCGGTGGTCAGCGTGTGGATCGTCCTGGTGATCTCGGTGTTGGTCTTCAGCTCCATCTCCTGCTCGACGAAGTCATGGTCTGCCTTGGCCTGCTGGAACGCTGCCTGCCGGTTCTGGCCGATCATCACGAACGTGGACAGGAAGATCGCCTCAAGGGAGACGACCAAGGTCAGCTTCGGCCAGGGATCCTCCTCGATCACGAACATCCAGA
>Ga0209745_1001568_pt1 | contig 13495 bp, 9 predicted proteins | sample BarGraNGADG00312_FD_184495 | JGI IMG/M metagenome (GOLD analysis project Ga0209745, IMG submission 184495) | Arctic peat soil microbial communities from Barrow, Alaska - Barrow Graham LP Ref core NGADG0004-312 (SPAdes) (version 2) | ecosystem: Environmental > Terrestrial > Soil > Wetlands > Peat ... | reverse complement strand
CGTGGCGCCGCCCCATCGCCTCTCTCAACTACGTGCTGAGCTCGCTGGTCTGGCGTCAGGATCACAACGGCTTCACCCACCAGGACCCGGGCTTCATCGACCTCGTGGTCAACAAGAAGGCCGAAATCATCCGCGTCTACCTGCCGCCCGACGCCAACACGATGCTTTCGGTGACCGACCACTGCCTGCGCAGCCGGAACTACGTCAACGTCATCGTCGCGGGCAAGCAGCCCTCGCCGAACTGGCTGACGATGGACCAGGCCATCCTGCACTGCACCCGCGGCATCGGCATCTGGGATTGGGCCAGTAACGACCAGGGCGGAGAGCCGGACATCGTCATGGCCTGCTGCGGCGACATCCCGACGCTCGAGACCCTGGCGGCCGTGGATCTGATGCGCCGGTATCTGCCCGACGTCAAGGTCCGCCTCGTCAACGTGGTGGACCTGATGCGGCTCCAGCCCGAATCCGAACACCCGCACGGCATGCCGGACAAGGAGTTCGACTCGCTCTTCACCGCGGACAAGCCGATCGTCTTCGCCTATCACGGCTACCCCTGGCTGATCCACCGGCTCACCTACCGGCGCAACGGCCATGACAACCTTCATGTCCGCGGATACAAGGAAGAGGGCACGACCACCACTCCGTTCGACATGGTCATGCTCAACGACCTGGACCGCTATCACCTCGTGATCGACGCCATCGACCGGATCCCGGGGCTCGGCGCGAAGGCCGCGCACGTCCGCCAGCTTATGGAGGACAAGCGCACCGAAGCCCGGGCCTACACCCGCGCCGAGGGCGACGACGCGCCCGAAATCCGCGACTGGGCCTGGCCGTACTAGTTGAGTCGTCGCGGGTGCTGTTTCGGGCGTTTGGGATAACGCCCGACAGTTCGGGTCAGGCCGGCAAACCGGGCTGCCTTTGGTCGATAGCCACGCCACCGGCATCCACAAGGTAGTCGTCTCCGTAGACCCTCACCTTGACGGGGGCGCCGTCCACGACTTCGAGGTGGACCTTGTCGGCGTCCACGCGGACCTCGACCAGCGCTCCCCGATAGCGGACCCGAAATCGATACGATCTCCATTGCGTCGGCAGCGTCGGCTGGAGGATGAGCACATCGCTGTCCGTGCGCATGCCGCCGTATCCGAAGACCATGCTTGCCCAGACACCGGCGGCGGACGTCACATGCAAGCCCTGGTCGGTATTGCGGTTGTAGTTATCCAGATCCATCCTGGCGCCGTACTTGAAGAAGGTATAGGCGTCCTCCAGCTTGCCGAGCTCCACGGCAAGGATCGCGTGCAGCGAAGGCGACAGCGATGACTCGTGGATCGTTCGAGCCTCGTAGAAGTCGTAGTTCGCGAGCTTCTCCTCGAACGTGTAGTCCTGGCTGTAGAAGTACATGAGGTTCAGCACGTCCGGCTGCTTGATCATGTCGTAACGGAAAATCTTGACGTACGCCCAGTTCTTGTAGATGGGGATCTGATCCGTTGGGAGGTCGTCGAGATCGACGTGCGGGAGATCGAAGTAACCCGCGTGCTGCTCCAGGATCCCCGACGTGTCGTCCCTCGGTATGCGCATCATCTCGGCCATATGAGCCCAGCGCTTGGGCTCGTCATCCTTCAGGCCGACTTTCGCAATCGCCGCCCGATACAGATCCGGCACCTGGGTTCGCATCTCCTCAAGAACCGCAAGCGTGAATTCGAACGCCTTCTTGCCCATGACGTTCGTGTAGCAGTTGTGGTTGACCATCATGTGGAACTCGTCGGGTCCCATCACGCCGTAGAACCCGAAGTCGCCTTTGGACGGGCTCCACCCACCGACGCTCGCGAGGAATCGGGAGATCTGGAGCAGCATCTCGATGCCTTCGCGATAGAGGAACTCCTTGTCGTCCATGATGACGTCGTGGTGCCAGATCGCGTACGCGACCGCGACGTCGGCATGTATCTCGAGATCGACGTGCTGCCACGTTCCGGAGTCTTCGGTTCCCGTTATCGTGGCGAACGGGAAGCGCGCCCCTTCGCAGTCGAGCTGCTTCGCTCTTTCCAGCGCCTGCTCGAGGCGATGGTGGCGGTACAGAAGCAGGTTTCTGGCGGCTGGCGGGTCGACGAACATCATCAGGCGGTGAGAGTAGATCTCGCTGTCCCAGAACACCCAGCCGAAATAGACCTCACCCGTCATGCCCTTGCACAGGGCGTTGAGGTCGGGGTTCTCACCGTGGTACGACTGGTACGTCTGGAAGTTCGAAAACCGAAGGCCCTGGAGAACGGCCGGATCGCCATCGATCTCGATGTCCATCACGTTCCAGACTCGCGCCCAAAAGGCCGAATGCTCGGCGAGCAGGCTGTCGAACGACGCGGTGCGATGTCGTCGCATCAGCGCGAGGCCCTTGGCTCGCAGCGTTTCGACGTCCGAGGTCCGTGCCCACTCATTGACCGCGACCCGGTCGACCGTGGTCGCCGTCCCCTGCTTCAGGCTCAGTTCGAAGTCGACGCCGATGTACTTGACGTCTTCAACCAGGGCAGTCTTGAGGGGCTGATCGGCCTGGAGGTGGAAGCCCGAGAACAGCTGATGGCCGCTCCGGAGCGTTTCGGCCTGGATCGCCCAACCGCCCTCGATCGCGCTCTTCTCGCGGGTCTGCCAGAGGTTGATGATCGGGCGGTCCTCGCCTGGGCTGGCGCCGGTCTGATCCCATCCGGCGCCGATCTCGTAATGCGTGTTGAAGTCCACGCCCATTCGAACCTGCACCATGCCGGAGAAGTCCAGCGGCTCAAAGACGATGCGCTGGCAGCCGACCCGGGTGGACTCCATGTCCGTGAAGCGGACGAAGGTCAACTTGAGATGCTTGCCACTGGCCGTCTGCCACACGAACTCGCGCGTGAGCACGCCGTTGCGCATGTCCAGCTTGCGCGTGAAGTCGGAGAAGGCCGATTTCGCCAGGTCGAGCTGCTCGCCGTCCACCCAGAGCCGCGTGCAAAGCCAATCCACCGCGTTGATCATGGCCGCGCCCTGCGTCACGAAGCCCTTGAATACCTGGTCGTGGCAGATGTCCATGAGCTCGTATAGGTGGTTGAAGTAGCTGCCCAGGAGGTGGTCGCCGCTGTAGCCCTCTTCGAAGTAGCCGCGCACACCCATGAACTCGTTGGCGACCGAGAAGACGGACTCTGAGACTCGCTGATAGGCGGGGTCGAAACCCACTTCAACGATTGTCCACGGATCGCCGCGGAAGTAGTTGATGGCGGTCTTCGACAGGTGCATGGAGAACTCCGGCGGACTTGGGGTCGGTGGCGTTAGTGGAAGGCAGGTGGATCGGGCGGCCAGCCCGCCAGGGAATCAGTGGACAGCAGTGGCATTCATCCGCTCCAGAACGTCGGCCAGTGTTCCGTCGAAGGGCCCGGGCTTCTCCATCTTGATCGACACGAGCGCCGCCGCGAACCTGAGCGATTCGTCGACGTCATGGTCGAGGCGACGAGCCACATAGGCCGCGAAAGTGGTGTCGCCTCGTCCCGTCCGACCCACGACGCTCCGATTCGAGAACGAAGCCCAGTAGGTCTCCCCGCCGACGCGCGCCATGACTCCGTCGGAACGGGTGATCACGATCTCCGGACATCCCCACTGTTCGAACACCATGGCCGCCCGCTCGAGGTCATCGGTCCCGGTGAGCACCGCGGCTTCGACCACGTCGAGCTTGACCATGTCGAGGAGCGAGGCAATCTCCGCCTTTTGAGGAACGTCCTTGAAGGCAATCAAACGGGTGTCCGGATCGACCTGACGGACGAAGCTCTGCATGTCGGCCGAAAGGCGACCGCTGCGAGCCTTCATCCCCCGGACGAACTCCAGGTCGAATTCCTGGTCGGTGATGCCGGCCAAATGAACCTGCTGGACCGCCAGATCGGGGATGCTCGCGACGGTAAATCGGCCGGCATTCTCGACCTGGCGCATCTCGCGTTCGTCCACGTTGGCACTCGTGTGGACAACCCTCATGTAGGTCGTGACGTCGGCCGGGATGACGTGAACCGCGATGCCGCCGGCTTTCATCGGCTCTAGGATTGCCTCGTCCCTGGCGGCCATCCTGGTCACGACTGCGACGCTGGCGCCGGCGCGTGCCGCGGCAAGAGCTCCACAGAGCACGGCGCTGCCCGGCGCCACCCGGCATTCGCCGTCGAAGGGAACGATCTCGTCGAGGCACATTTGGCCAATGAACGCGAGATCGGCCTTGAGCGCACCTACCCGGTTGCCGGCTTCGAAGCCGTTGCCGGCTCGACCGTTGTTCAAGTTCACCTCATTTCGCTTTCGAACACCATGACCGTTGGGGCGCGCGTGACGGCAGTTCACGTGGCCAGGCGCTGCATCGGGAGCCAATCTCCTAGACGCTGCCCTCTTTCGGCGCGCAGGTGGTCCCGCGGATGGTCAGTTCGGGCCGCACCAGCGTCTGCTCGGGATTGGTGCGACTGTGCTCCAGCTTGGCCAGCAGCATCCGAGCGGCGACGTTTCCTAGTTCGTCCGCTGGGAAGCTGATGGTGGTGAGAGGCGGAGTAGCGAGTTCGCTGGACGTGTCGCTGAGCATTGCCACCAACGAGAGGTCGTCTGGAATCCGCTTTGCCTGGGCTTGAGCGGCCCAGAGAACGGCTACCGCGGACTGCTCCTGCGGTGCCACAAATGCCGTTATCTCAGGGTGCTTGAGGAACATCTCCTGGGCGGCAGCCGACATCGCCTCGATGGTCAGGCCCCCAAGGCATGCGAGGGGAGGCAGACTGTACTTGCGGCAGGCCTTCTCATAAGCATTGAGTGCCCATGTCGTGAAACCGTAGGTCTTGTCCTGAATGACAGGATCAAAGGTCAGGAACCCGATGGCGCGGTGGCCCAGCCCGACCAGATGCTCGACTGCAACTTCGACGCCGAAATCGATGTCGATGTCGGCGAAGCTCAGACCGGTGTTGTCGATACGGTGCCCAATCATGACGAACGGGTGTCCGTGGTCCCGAAGCAGGCTGGGCCGGTTGTCGTCGGTCAGGATTTCGAGCAGTAGCATTCCGTCCACCTGGCGGCTCCGGAAGAGCCCCAGGAGTTCCGATTCGTTCAGGGTGCGGGTGATGATGTTGATTGAGTAGCCGGCATCCTCGACGCCCAGAGCCGCGGCCATGATCACTCGCAGGTTGGGTGGGTTGAACTCCTGCGGCACGTGCATGCCGATGAGACCCGTCCGGCCGGAGCGGATCTGGCGCCACGCGCTTTGGGGCGCGAAGCCGATTTCATCCATGACTCGAAGGACGCGCTCGCGGGTCTCGTCGGCGACGTCGGGCTTGTCGTTCAGGATGCGCGAAACGGTCGCTACGGAGACTCCGCTGGCCGAGGCGATATCGACGATCGTCGTCTTGGCGAACTTCGTGCGCGTTGCCACTTGGCGAGTGCTCCTTCTAGCATCCGGCCACGGCAAAGCCAGCGGCCCCGGCCGTTCCGGCGAGGGTGGTTCGGCTCTTCCGTGGCAGAGGTGAGTTCCCACTCCAAAGCGGCCGGACATCGGCGCGAACGCAAGCAGTCCAAGGGTGCCGCAAGGCCGTGTCGCAAAGCAAGTTCATTGGTTGCTAACCCTTCACCGCGCCCGCGGAGACACCAGACAGGATCCATCTCTGCGCCAGCAGGTAGATGAGGATCATAGGCAGGATCGTCAGTACGACGTCGGCGGAAACCAGGGCCCAGTTCGACTGGTACTGGCCGAAGAAGTTGTAGACGGCAAGGGTCATCGGCCAGTTGTGGGTGCTGTTCAGGAAGTAGAGCGGCATCAGGAACTCGTTCCAGAGGTTGAGCAGGTTCAGAACGCCGCAGGTCACCAGCACCGGCTTGAGTAGCGGCAAGATGATCGAGAAGAAGGTCCGGAGAGGTGAACAGCCGTCGATGAACGCCGCCTCGTCGAGCTCCTGTGGAAGCGTGTCAACGAACGCGTAAATCAGGAAGACGCTGAACGGGATCTGAGTTGCCGCGTAAAGCAGGATGATCCCGATCTGCGAGTCGATCAGTCCGGTCACCTGCATCACCTTCGTCAGCGTAACGAAGTTGGTTGGGATCGCGATCCCCATGATGAGGAGCATGTAAATGATCTCGTGCCGTCTGCGCCGATGACGAGCCAGCACGTAGGCTGCCAAAGCGGAGACGAGGACCGACAGCACGGTGCCACCGACTGAGTAGAGCACACTGTTGAAGAAGGCCTCCACCAGCTTGCCCTGGTCGATGACTGTGCCGAAGTTTCCCCACTGAGGAATGCCCGGCAACTCCATGCTCATCGTCGCCGAATCCGTCTGTGTCTTGAGCGCGTTCGCAAAGACGAGATAGATGGGCGCAAGCATGATGAGTCCGGCGCCGGATGCCAGCGCGTAGTTGATCGTGGCGCGGATGCTTCGGACGGCGTACACGAATCAGCCCTCCTGCTTCGGGCGCATGATCCGAATGACCACGAAACCCAGCACGAGCATCACGACGAAGAACAGCGTGGACAACGCCGTGGCGGTTCCGTACCGGCCGAGAGAGAAGTCCTGGAAGATCGTCGTGTACACGGTCTGGGTCGCGAAGCCAGGTCCGCCGTTGGTCAGAACGAAGACCATGTCGAAGACTCGCAGGCCATACAGGAGATTGAGTACGGTCGTAACCAGCAGAACGGGCATGAGCAGCGGCAGCGTGATGTGCCAGAAGGCCTGTCGGCCCGTGGCTCCATCAATGGACGCGGCCTCGTAGTAGTCACGGGGGATGGCCTGGAGCCCGGCGATCAGGATGACCATGATGTATCCGACGCCACGCCAGGTGTCGACGCCAATCACGCTCCAGATGGCGATTGAGACGTCAGTCAGCCACTGCTGGGCGAGGCCGCCAAGCCCGATGAGCCGCAGTGTCGAGTTCAGCAGCCCGGTGTCCGGGTTCAGCACCGATTGAAAGATCACGCCCACGATGAGGATGGGGAGAACTGCGGGCAGGAAGATGAGCGCGCGATACAGGTAAGAGAGTCGCTTCACGCCGCTGGTAAGCAGTAACGCGAGCCCCAACGCGATGACCGTCTTGAGGGCAATCGTCGCGACCGTGAAGAGGATGGTGTTCTGGATCGCGCTCAGGTAGTTGGAAGTTGGATCGAAGATGGCCGCGAAATTGTCCAGGCCGACCCACTTGATGTTACTTGAGTAGGCGTTCCAGTCGGTGAACGAAAAGCCCAAGCCGAGCAATGCCGGCAGCAGGACGAACACACCATAGAGGAGTAGGGCGCCCCCCGCGAACCACGTCGGATAGGCTTTGTTCTTCATACCCGGCTCGTACTGAAGATACCAAGGAGGTTGGTAGTGACCACTGGCCGGGGCAAGCCGAGTGACTCGCGGCGGCCAGTGGTCCCATCAGCTATTCAGGTCGGTGCTACGGCCAGTTCGTGTCTTTGGCGGTCTTCGCTTCCTTGGTGCGCTCAGTATCGATGAGCTGGAGCACCTTCTGAGGAGTCGCCTTGCCGGTGAACATGGACGTGAAGTCCTGGCCGATCAGCATCCACTGCGGGTTGACGTAGTTGACGCCGTCCTGCAGCACGACCGCCGGGGCCTGCTTGTAGGTGTCGAAGAAGGCTTGCTGGCTGGCATCCCACTTCGCCTTGACGCCCGTGAAGGGGAGGGTCTCGAAGTCGGGGGTGTTGTCGACCAGCCACTGGAGATTGTCAGGGCTCGTCATGAAGTTGAGCCACGCCTTGGCCTCGGCGACGTGCGCGCTCTTGCTCGAGATCATCCAGGTCGGACCGGCCGGGTGGGCGGGCTGCAGCTGGTTGTCGAGGAGCGGGATCGGGAAGTAGCCGAAGTCGGTCGCCTTGAAGGTCGGGAACGCCGAGGCGATCTGAGTTCCGCGAGAGAGCTCAGAGAGGGTCATCGCGTACTTGCCGCTGGCCATCTGCTTCGACGTGTCGGCTTCCTTGGAGGACAGCGCGGACTTGCCGAAGTAGCCCTTCTGGTACAGATCGTTGAGCTGGGTGATCGCCGTGGCCGCGTTCGCGTCGGCGGCGAAGGTCGTCTTGTTAGCGTTGAGCTTGGCGTAGAGACCGGGCTCAAGCGCCTCGAGCTGACCACCGATTGTCGGGAACCACAGGACGTGGTGCCAGCCATCCGAGATGGGCTCGTAGACCGGCGTGATGCCGTTCTGCAGGAGAGTGGCGCTGACCGTCTCGAATTCGGCGAAGGTCTTCGGAACGCTCAGGTTGTACTTCGCGAATATGGACTTGTTGTAGGTAATGACCCAGTAGTTGGCCGCGACGACGTCCCAGACCTCGGCGCCGTAGAGCTTGCCGTCCACCGTCGACTGGGAGGCGACGACAGGATCCAGGGTCTTGACCCAGGACTCGTTGCTCAGGTCAACGGCGTTGACCGGGGCGTTATAGGTGAGCTTCATGTCCGAGACGCCGGCCTGGCCGAGGAAGAGGTCGACGCCCTGTCCGGACTGGAGCTTGGTCGTGAGTACGTTGAAGTACTGGGCGGACGGGATGATCTGGAAGTCGAGGTGGATGCCTGTCTGCTCCTCGAAGCGGCCGGCAAGAACCTGCTCAGATGACTTGATCCAGTCCTGGCTAGCCATCACCTCGAGGGTGACGCTCGACTTGGTCGGCGCTGGCGTAGGGGTGGCGGCCGCGGAGGGCGCCGGTGTGGCATTGCCAGCCTGGGTGGGGATGGCGGTCGGGGCCGGCGTGGCTGTCGAAGAGCACCCGACGACGAGCGCCCCGACGGCCACGAAGGCGAGAGCACGTGCAACTGATCTGTTCAAGGTGTGGTGCTGCCTTTCGCTCTAGGACACAAGGATGCCCGCATTTGGTCGCCCCGCGATGGTCGCTCGTGACGGGCTGAGTAGGGCGATCTGTCCGACCCCGGAAACCCAGGCGCGCGCCACCTGAAGTCCCGGAGCGAAATCATTGCCGGTATCATTACCGGCCAGTCGGAGTGTAGCCATCCTGCGCCGGTCGTCAACTCCCGAAAATGCGCGGGCCGACATCAATCTGCGGTCCTGGGTCGAGAGTTGGAAAGAGTGAAACGCAGGCGGTCGACCATGAACGCGGTCCGTGGCAGCGTGTCGGAAGGCAGGTGCCTTGATACCAGCGATATGGGGCCAGATCGAGATGAGACCCCGGCAGACCCGGGGCGCCTTTCGGCGCGGCTTCCTCGCGCTCGTGTGGAGACCACGGAACATGACCCGGGTGCCCGGCAGCCATCCCTGGAGAGACAGGGCCGACTCGTCTCGGTCGCTGCCAGGCGACATCGGCGGCGGTGCGGTGGGCAGCGACCGGGCGATTGCCGGCCAGGCTCCTTCGGCCGGTCTGGTCCAAGACGGTCCGGCGGTGACCACTCTGAGCGACGTGGCTCGTCGGGCCGGCGTCTCCTCCATGACCGTGTCGCGCGTGATCAACGGGTCCGGGTCCGTCAGCCAGGACACGCGCGCTCGCGTGACCGGGGCGATCGTGGAGTTGGGCTACATGCCCAACATACTGGCCCGGCAGCTGCGTTCGATGCGGACCAAGACGATCGCCCTCGTCGTCACCGACATTCGCAACCCCTTCTTCACGACGATCGCGAGCGGCGTCGAAGACACGGCCCGCGCACGAGGCTACGCGGTCATGTTCTGCAACACTTACGACTCGGAGATCGACGAGTCTGGGTACGTCCGCCTGCTCATCCAGCGGCGGGTGGATGAGCAGGGCTGGTTCCGGCCAGCGGAGGAGGCTCCTCGGTCCAGCTGCTGCAGGAATACGGCATACCAACGGTCGTCCTGGACCGCCATCTCGTCGACGTCAACGTCGACGAGGTCCGGGCGGATTCAAGGGGTGGCGCGTACGAAGGGGTGCGCCACCTGCTTGAGTTGGGTCACCGTCGCATCGCCGTCCTTTCGGGCCCTGAAGGCGTCTCGACCTCGACGGACAGAGTCGCGGGATATCTGGACGCGCTCAGGGAGGCCGGCCTGGCCGGTGATCGTGGCCAGATCATCTTCGGAGAGTTCAGCGAGGCCAGCGGTTACTCGATGGCCCGCCAGATCCTCCAGGCAAGGCCTCTGCCGACGGCGATCTTCGCCGCCAACAACTTCATCGCCTACGGGGTCATGCGGGCTCTGCGCGAGGCCGGCCTGGGGGTCCCGGATGACATCTCTGTGATCGCGTTCGACGATCTTCCGCCAGAATGGGTATTCGATCCATTCTTGACCGCCGTCTCCCAGCCTGCCTATGAGATAGGGACCAAATCGGCCGAAGTCCTTCTGGAGCGATTGGCCGGGGCCGAACCCGAGGGCCCTCCCGGCATCGTCCTCCCAAGCCGGCTAATCGTCCGCCGGTCCACTATGCCGCCAAAGTCTGACTGACGATCGGCCGACATGCGGCCGCGAGTCACGGGACGAGCACCTGGGCAGCCGCCACGAGAGTACCAGGGGCGCTTTGGCCCGCGGCACGCCGGCCTGACCATCGCTACCATTCGCTCATGACCCCTGACGCTGCCGCCGGCACCCCACCCAGTCTCCGATCCCAGGTCCGCGAAGCCCTCGAAGCTGCGTGGGCCGCGGCTCAGGGCGAATTGGCGCCGGCCGCTGCGGGCGGAGCCGCCACCGAGCCGCACGACGCGCCGGTCACGATCGAGCGGCCGGCCGACGCGAGCTTCGGCGACTTCGCCAGCAACATCGCCCTCAAGCTGGCCAGGCCCTACCGCCGCGCGCCGATGGACATCGCCAAAGCGATCGCCTCGCACGTCGCCACGACGGCCACGGACCCGGCCTCGCCGATCGCCTCGGTCGAGGTTGCGCCGCCCGGCTTCCTCAACATCCGCCTCGCCGACGGCGCCCTGGCCGCCACGGCGCAGCACATCCTGGCCGCTCCTGCAACGTGGGGCCACGTCGCTGCCGCCCATCCGGAGCACATCAACGTCGAGTTCGTCTCGGCCAACCCCACCGGGCCACTCCACATCGGCAACGCCCGCGGCGCTTTCACGGGCGACCTCCTGTGCCGGGTTCTGACGGCCGCCGGTCACCGGGTCGAGCGCGAGTACTACTTCAACGACTTCGGCAGCCAGGTCAAGAATCTCGGCGCCTCGGTCGTAGCAATCCGCGAGGGCTGCGAGCTGCCCGAGGACGGCTACCACGGCGACTACGTCTACGACATGGCGAAGGAACTGCCGCCCGAAGTCCTGGCTGCGGCCGAGAAGTCGGGCGAAGATCCGGCCTGGGCGGTCGGCCGGTGGGCGTCAGAGCGGGTTCGGTTGGGCATCGAAGCCAGCCTCGAGCACCTCGGCTGCCATTTCGACGTCTGGCGTTCCGAGAGCACGCTCCACAACGACGGCTGGGTCGCCAAGGCGATCGATGGTCTGCGAACTGCCGGCGACGTCTACGAAGAGGACGGCGCGGTCGTCTTCCGATCGACCAAGTACGGCGACGACAAGGATCGGGTGATCCTCCGCTCGACCGAGGACGCCGCGCCGACATATTTCGCGGCCGACATCGGCTACCTGGTCGAGAAGTTCAGCCGTGGCTACGACCGGATCATCTTCATCTGGGGCGAGGACCATCACGGCTACGTCGCCCGGGTCAAGGCCGCGGCTCAGTCGCTCGGCTTCGACCGCGACCACGTCCAGATGATTCTCACGGCCTGGGTCCGCTTCGTACGGGACGGCAAGGAAGTGGCGATGTCGAAGCGCACCGGCGAGTTCATCACCCTCGATGAGCTGCTGGCCGAGATCGGCGTCGACGCCGCCCGCTGGTTCTTCGCGTCACGCGCCGCCTCGAGCGGCATCGACTTCGACATCGAGCTGGCCAAGAAGCAGTCGAACGAGAACCCGGTCTACTACGTCCAGTATGCCCACGCTCGAATCGCCTCGATCCTGCGCAAGGCAGCCGATGCGGGGATGAAGGCGCCGGCGGCCGACGATGCGCGCCTGGCCGGCCTGCTCGCCGGGATCCTCCCGGGCGCGCCTGAGGCGCAGCTGGTCCGCCAGATCGTGCGTCTGCCCGAGGTCGTTGAGGACGCGGCCGCGAGCGAGGAGACGCACATCGTCACGGCCTACGCCACGGAGCTCGCCACGACGTTCCACGCCTTCTATCGCGACGCCCGTGTCGTGGACGCCGACGAGCCGGAGCGCTCGGCGGCGCGCCTCGCTCTGGTCGCGGCCACTCAGTCGACCCTCGCCAACGCCCTCGGCCTGCTCGGAATCGGCGCCCCCGAAGCGATGTAGCGCCCGGGCGTGCAGAGCCGCCTGGCCGATCGGAGCCGAGCCTACTCCCCCATCTTGCAGGTCGCGAAGGCCCCCATGCTCTCCTGGTCCGAGGCGATGACGATGTCCGCGTGGACGGCGTCGCCGCAGACCGCCATAGGGCTGCGGAGCCCATCGAGCGTCAGAGTCGCGGCGGTGACAAAGGCGGTGCGTCCCGACGCGATGCGCCACTGGGTCCGCAGGACGACCGCCCACTTTCCGCTCGGGCCTTCGTAGAGGCCGATCCGGTCGCCGGCCCAGTCGGAGGCGGCAGCGTCCGCGACCTTCTTCTGGTCGGCCGTGGGGTGCTCGCCCTCGAGCCAGACCCGCAGCTGCAGCTCGCCCATGGTGTCCGGCATCGACAGCTTCCAGCCCTTTCCGGCCGCCGCGGGAACGGCGGGGAGGGTCAGCGCGACTGGGTTGATTCCCTTCGAATACAACTCCGGATGGAGGATCTGGGAGGTCGAGCTGGGCGGCTTGGCGTAGAGCTTGTCGACGGCGGCCCAGCCGCCCTGGGCATAGATGCCCTGGACGAAGGCCAGCCCGTCCAGATACGGGAACATCAGGTCTTCGCGCAGGATCGCCGGCGCCTTGTTGAGCTGGTCGGTCTGGGCCCCCGACCCGGAGGAGAGGATGACAGACCCCAGGTCCAACGCCGACATGTGAGCCGTCGCCCACTGGTACATCGATAGCGTGGCGTCGCCCTCAGGCAGCGCCGTGCGTGCCAGATCCCGGTCGCCTTGATCGACCGTGTCGATCGCCAGCTTGTCGAGCCCGAAGTTCTGGTCCTGGAGGGCGTGAGTGAACTCGTGCGAGAAGGTCAACTGCTGCTCGGGGCCAACTGAGCCCGATTGGGAGAGCAAATAGAGTTGCTTGGTGTCGGGGTCGTAGAAGCCGATCGCCTGACCTGAGTTCAGATCGAGCTCGAGCTGCTCCAGCGAGGCACCTGCCGGGAGCAGGCCCATGTGTGCGAAGAGCCTGCTCTGGGCGGCAAGCGCCGCGTGGTCCACGCCGGTCTCGGTGGCCTTAGTGATCCAGTCGCGAACGCCCTTTTCATCGAGCAGCACCGGCGTGACTGCGAGTTTGAGCATCAGCTGGCGGAGGTTCTCCACCTGCGATTCGATCTGAGCGTAGGTGGCCTGGTCCGCGGCGGGATTCGGGGTGGAGAGCGCCGGGCTGGCGATGCCCGTCGGCGATGCAGAGAGAGCCGAACTGGCGCTGGGTTGGGGTGTCCGGCCCGAGGTCGGCGGCGGCGTGATCGTGCTTGAACCGCAGGC
>Ga0209745_1001564_pt1 | contig 13514 bp, 9 predicted proteins | sample BarGraNGADG00312_FD_184495 | JGI IMG/M metagenome (GOLD analysis project Ga0209745, IMG submission 184495) | Arctic peat soil microbial communities from Barrow, Alaska - Barrow Graham LP Ref core NGADG0004-312 (SPAdes) (version 2) | ecosystem: Environmental > Terrestrial > Soil > Wetlands > Peat ... | reverse complement strand
ACAGTGTTCCGGCTCAACCCAAATTCTTTGCAGAGATCAAGTTCAGATGGGATCTTCGTTCCTGGATTCCATACATGATCACGAATACGCTCACGTATATTGGTTTCAAGCTGGTAATAGAAAGGCAAGACTCCGTTCTTGTCTATGTTAGAATTTTGCGCACCCAATGTACCAACCTCCTGACAAGACAGATACTAAAGAGGTCCTTCCTTTTTACAAGAGCAACACCAATATTCAGGCAGGGGGGATGAACTCTCGGCAGTTGACTCTCGAAACAGGCGTCCATTGGTGACAGATGCAGCGCCTCGTATGCTTTGGACATTCGGTGGCGCCCAGAAGACAGAAGAGGGTCTCAATATGGTCATCGTACGGGTCGACCGGCTCCGTTTCGATGTCTCCCATAGCAACACTCATGGCCATACATATGCATAAGAAACTACCGGTTATAGTGACAACTGTGGTGATCGCAGTTAGATTTCTGTCAATCGACGTAGTGACGGGCACTGCCGGGGATCACGCGAGTGTATGACCAAGATCCCCAAGAGAAAAGTACCGGCAAAACTGTTCTTGCCATTGCCCCATTCAAGACTGCCCTGAGTGTCGGCCTCCTAACCGCATGGATCGATCATTGCTATGCCCCGTGCCCCTTCCTACGGCTTAACTGCGGACCTAAGACGATCGGTAACCCAAACCCGAGCACCGCAACACCTGTTCCGCGCTCCTTGCCCTCGTTCTTGCCTGGCTCGCGCAGGTCCAGACTTAAGCACGACGATGCTGGGTTCGGCGAAGCGAGCAACTTGTCGAAGGAAGACCGCTTGACTTCGTCCAGACACACGATTGCCGACCCCTGACCGATTCTCTCCCCAATGAAGTCAGCGATTGCCTTCGGTTGAGACATCGTCGAGACGTTCCACTGCACAATACGAAGTTTCATGCCCTTGACACCTCCCCCGTACATTCAAACCGTCATGACGCCACGCCAAGAAGACACCCATAAGCTACACAAGCGTTGGCGGCGAGTCAAGCGAGTTATCCACTCCCAACGCTAGTCCGAGAGTGTCACCTTCTCGCATCTCCATTGGTGATGCAGCCAGACGCTGGGACAAGAACCAATGGCTATGACGTAAGTCAAACTCCGGGTCGACTGGCGAGTTGCATCGGACGAATCGATGCGGAGTGGAAGGATGCCAGAAGAGGGTTAGGAAGCCGTCCCGAATTCTAACAGTTTCGGGACAGTTCCAAACCCCGGCTTCCCTGCTGTGACGCCTTCAAGGAAGACGAACCCCTCCATCATCTCACGTTGAGCCTTGGTCGTCTCGGTCAGCAGCTTCCCGTACCGGCCTGAGAATCTAATCTCGCTGACCGTCTCCGGATCCGCCGACCGGGGGTCGCTGTCAGAGTTACTGTGTAGTTACCGGGATACTAGCTTTGTAGATACCGTAGTCACCAATGCCACGATTGCCAGATATCCCGGCGCGCCAAGTCAAAACTGCCTTGTTGTCAGTGACTGTCGTTAAGGGGCCGCCGTATACTGATTAGCTATGAACTTGATGATACTCACGTAGAGCGCATCAGAATATGACTGATCCAGAAATCTCGACCAAACGTAGAGGACTTGGCCGCCTTTCATCGGGCCATTTACAAACTTGGCGAGAAAGGCAGGGCTGCCGAGGCCATCTATAGTGAGAATCGGAGTAATGCTTACGTCAGGTCCCGCTTGTGTCAGATCAGCCAATCTGAGGCGGAGATCCCCAAAGGTTGGGAATGGGAACGACGCTGGCAAGCCGGTCACGATATCCTGGGTCGCAGAGAAGTGGACAGTAAGCGGTCCCGGTGGACTCTCCCATGGACCATACATCGGGATGCCAAACCGTGGCAGAAGAGGATTCCCAGTGCTCGCCGTTATGTCCTTGTCGATTGGATAGTACATCGGGAAGGTTCCACCCATGGGTGCTGCGAAAACGAGAACGCCTCCCTGGGACAGGTACCGCCGTATCGCCTGTTCTCCGTCACCATCCGTCGTCACCGTCCTAATGTAGTCTTCGACACCTGTGTAGAGCGCGACGGGGTATGTGGCGGCGTTGAAGATGCTGGGATCAACAAACTGCTTCTCCGTAAGGATGTCGATGTGAGATGCAAGGCCGCCCGTGCTATATGCAGTGAGATCCGTGTTTGTTGTTGGTGGAATTATGGCAACCCTGCGGTTACCAATGCGAGCTGCAACGAGCTGGGAGGCGCTAGCATAGGATTCATCATGTATTGCTTGTACCCTCGCAGCCGTCAGTCCGCTGTTGTACCAGGAAAGTTGCGTATCGGTGAGATCCTTGCCAAGCGTCACGGCAAACACGAGGTTCGCCCCTGCCCCCACGCGCACAGGCACCTTGGAAGCTGGGAAGACAAAATGTGCCATGACAAGGCGCTGATGGAAGTTCGCGGGCCAGGAATGCCAGGCTGAAACGGGGACCCCTGTATAGGGAACGGTGGTTCCGTCGGCAAAGGTAAGCGCCACGTTGGTGGGGTTGGTGGTTGCTGGAGAATAGACGATATAGGCGTCCGTGAACCCAGCAGTAGGGGCGGGAAGCTGGAAGTTGCCGCTGGCTGCAACCTTGCCCGAGGCTAGCGTTGGAGGCTGAAGGTAGTAGGGTACCCCCCACGCATTCTGTTTGCCAGGGAGCAGCCCAGCAAAGGAAGCGCTGTTATTCCAGGCGATGCTCACTTGGGTGGTATAGGGAAGAGCAAGCATAAGGTAGTTGCCTGTAGTAGTCGATTTTTCAAGGGTTGCTTCCAGGGGCCCGACCCTGGCCGGCTGGCAAGCGACCGCCTTGCTGACATCACCAACGGTAATAATGTCGCCATTTCTAACCCCATACAGCCGCATAGACCAGGGGGCGGCGGCGTACGTCTGGAAGTCGACCCCTGCCTTCAAAGCGGTCGTCGTGCCGCCGCGCGTGCGCCGAACGAGCATGGTATGGATATCTTTTTGTGGATAGGTAAGCGAGACATCAAAGGGTACCTGGTTGCTACTCACGATACGGAAGGAGAAGCCGGCGTTTGTAGCACAGTGATAGTCCGCGATGTCGAGAGTATCGGTCCCCTTGTCAAAGCTGATCGCAGCTTTTGCCCCGCACAGGATTTGCATCGAGGAAGAGCCGACAGGAAAACAGAACACGAGCGGATCCATAGTTCCATAGGAGGTATAACTGCCCTTGCCCGGGCCGCTGCCCTCGAAAACCCCAAACGACTCCGCGAAGCTGTCCTTGGAGTAGGCAGAAATGGTCTTGACCGGCAAGGTCTGGTTCCGGTACAGCTGATAGTACCGCTCAAGAATTCCCCGCAGATAGTACTTGAGCCGCGCATCGCCGCTGTTGGCGTAGACGAGAGCCATGGTGTCTATGGTCCCCGACATCTCATTGGCATTGACGGAGCCCGTCCAGTCTTTGCCGGAGACGTCCTCCGTGAGGAAACTGGGGTCGAGGGCATCGTTGGGGTCATTGTCGCCGAGGTACATTACCAGCGAACGATACATATAACTATTGGACATGACGAGAGCGGCCTGGGCCTTTGCTGCGCGCAGGGCATTGTTCTGAAAGGTATTGAAATAGTCGGTAAGGAAGGTGCAGACCAAGGACGAAGCAATCCCGAACGGGGAGGACGGAACATCATGGAAGTCGTTTCTCGTGTACAGATACTGCTGTGTCCAATTATATAGCCCATCAATCCACGGGAGCCAGCTGGTATCGTGGTCGTTCCTGTACATGTCAATTATATAGGCACCAATCGCCCACCAATCCGACGTATTGGCGTTCTTGTTGCCCGGGACCCAGCCGGGTTTCCAGGCGCCTTCCAGGGGTTCTTTCCAAGTTAAACAGCGTTCCCCCCCGAGCATGCTCCATTGGGCCATCGACAAAAGGTACAAGAGGTCTTGCTTCTGCGCGGCGATGGCCGCCGTATTATGTGTATTGAACGCCGCCTGCACATTTGACTCGCCGTACGTGCCGAACCCGTAGACAAACAGGGTTCCCGGTTCGACGCCATAAGTCTCGAAGGGGTCTTTTGGCTTCCCCGCTATCGTTCGGTAAGACAGGGTCCACTCTGGATCCCCCTCCCGAACGTCACTAGAGAGTTGCTGGACCTCCCCCGGCACCCAACCCAAGTCGTTCTGCCGAGGAACGGTAGGAAGGACCGCCGCATACTTATTGAACGTGACGTCTTGACATAACTGGTTTGGCTCCTTCCAAGCGGGCATGTCCCAGGCCCACAGGAGGTCGAACCAGGAAGCGATACTATCGCCTGTTTTCGGGTATACAAGGTTTTGATAACCTCCACCGCCATACGGAGAGGCAAGCGTGATGAATTGCTTGTCGACCCCCTGTTTCCAACAGTAGGAGGCAGCGATGTAGGCCTCGGTATGGTCCAGCAACCGCGCTCCCTCAAAGAAGAAACCAACGTAGTGACTGGAAGCCGGCGCCCACAAACCGATAACCGGGATTGGGGAAGCGCCCATGGGCACGACGTAGCTCCAATCTCGGTTGTACTTCGTTGCCACTTCGCTATCGCCGGCGTGATCGTCAAGTTGCAGCGTATAGTGGTCAAGCATGGGTGTTGCCATGCCCCAGCCCTGCTGTTGCCAGATCGTGGCATCCGGAATCGAGCAGGTCAGGAAGTGGAACGGACATTTGCCGGCGACCGCCTCCCAGGCTATGGCATCGAACTTCACGAGCGTCAGCCGGAAGTGGACCACGGGATACTTTTGGCCTTCGGTGACGGTTACGGCGACGTAATCGCTTGGGGCAAAGGCAACGCCAGCGCCGGGTTTGCACTGGAGAGCGCTTAAGGTCAGCGTCTGAGAAGTACCACTGCTCGTGACCAGGGCACTCCCAGCAGTAATCAACCCGTTGGAAGACAGGCGGATGGGGGCAACGACCTTCCCCTCTGCCCAGAGATCGAAGCCCACCACGGAACCATTTTGTGAGACAGGTACGACCTGCAGCAGCGACGTGGTGAGTTGGGGCTCCGCCGCCTGAACAGAACGGGGCGCCACGGCCCCCGCCATGAGCTCCGCAATCAAAGCAACTACCACACATACGACAATCAGTTGTCCAAACGTTTTACGCATCTAGGCCTCCCAACGCTTTCTGCCCTACATCGCTCTCAATACCAGTCTGTTGTGTTCAATGAAGGAAAGAGACATAAGTAGAGAGAGCCATCCTTCACAGAATAACCACACTTGCCACCTGAATTCTAGAAAAACCGCTCAACATTACAAGGTTATCCTGGTCTTCTAGCCAACAAGCTCACGTTGTTTTCGATTCTGACAAGTGAGAGTGTTCCGCCAATGTCCTGCATAGACTTTGGGACGGATAGACGCTACTCTGCCTAGCCGAATCCAAAGAGGATGCGGAGACCCACGCGGTGATGCAAGGATGGATTCCCGCATGCGCGGGAATGACGGAGGCAGGACGGTTCACCTCCGTTCTTACGTGAGTTGACATGGTCACACAGGAAAAAGAACCCCCAGTCAGGCCAACTGACTGGGGATTGACGGTTATGTTGTCCTAGGGTGTATAGGTGATCGTGATCATTTTGGTTACAGCTGCCCAGGCCACAGCGCATCCAAGGTTCTCAGAGACAAATCTCAACGGAAGCATCGTCCTGCCATTGATGATCTCGGGAACCACCTTTGCATTCGTAGAATCGATGAGAGTACTCACGCCATTCACGGTGGCAGCACTCTTGCCGATCCAGAGAGCGATGGTCTTTTTCCCAAGCGTCACCGTTGCTTTCTTCGTGGTTGCATCCCAGCCAACAGTACCTGCGTGAGCTGGTTCCTTCCCAGCCAGAAGCTCCTTCACAAGGAACGGACCAGGAGTCACACCACCAAGGTGTATGACCAGGCACAGACCCCCGAAGACTTTCGTCCCATCCCTCTGAGGAAGTTGTTGTATCCGAGGAGTGCATTGGCCAAGGGCAACTGGACGAGATCAGCAGAAGGAGACAACGCCCAGTGATCAAGAAACGTGGCAGCTACGCCTCCATTTCTGGTGAGTTCACAACCTGATCGTTCACGTACATTACTACGTGAGTTGAGCCACATGTCGTTCCCGCGTATGCGGGAATCCATCAGTCGCACCATGGGACCACGTACGGACGGAGACGACAGTACGCCTTCGCCCGCAAGCGTTGCGCTTCAATTGGGCCGCGGTTGTTCACCGCAATAAGTTGCAGTGGCTGGGTCAACTTCTGCATAGGAATAGGAGGAGAAGAATGCCCCCTCCTCCTATTCTTTAAGAAGTTCTCTTGGCATTCCCCGGCCAAGTGATCACTGTCGCTCGAATTGTTTGCGAGTTAGTTCATACATTTCAGTTTCTTCTCTCGTAAGGGAAGGCGAGGTCCTTCCAATTCTGCTCACCAATTCTTGCATTGTTATGGATTGAACAAGCCCTGTCTTCAAACTCCCTTTTGCGGCAGACATTGCCGCAGCGTTGCAAATTGACTTTATGTCGGCAGCCGAATATCCATCTGTAGCATCAGCCAATGTCTCATAACCTACGCCGGCTTCCACGAGCTTATTCTTCAATTCACTCCCAAATAGTGCAATTCGTGCGTCTCTGTCGGGCAGCGGCACATAGAGAATGCTATCGAATCTCCCTGGTCTCAACAAAGCAGGATCCAGAGTATCAAGGCGGTTGGTTGCCCCCAGCACAACCACTCCCTTCAGTTCCTCAACTCCATCCATCTCTGTCAAGAACTGTGTGAGTATCTTAGAACCCGATTCATTGCTTGTGCCGCGAGCACCTGCAAATGAATCAATCTCATCGAAGAAAAGCACACAGGGGATGTTTTCGCGGGCACGCACAAATAAGTCGCGCATCTTGGATTCGGATTCTCCCACTACCCCTTTCAGAAGTTCAGGGCCCTTTACGTGGATGAAATGTGCTTTGGCTTCACTTGCGACAACTTTTGCCAAGAATGTCTTGCCACAACCGGGTGGTCCAAAAAGAAGGATTCCTCTGGTTTACTTAACTCCAAATTGCCGAAACAATTCAGGATGCGTCAAAGGCATTTCTATTGCTTCATGTAGAGCTTCTTTGACGTCTCCTAATCCTGCTACATCTTTCCAGCCAAGCACGGGCCTTTCGGTAACTTCTTCTACTTTTGCACGCTTGGCGCTACCCTTAATTGGGAAGCGGCTTATTCCCTAAAAGCGGTTTTTGTTTCCGTTATTATCGCTTGACTCTTCTCCGTTTGTTTTTGCCGAAGCTTAGCAACAACAAGCTAATAATCAGGAAAATAGAAAATATGCTAACTAAGGGGAAAGAATAATTGTGCTGTTTTCCTTTTATTTCTGGTTGGTGCTTTGCAGTACTGTTGTCGGCGACGGTTGAATAACCATACCACGGGTTGGTCCAACCAGTGGTACCGCTAATATAGTGCACTGTGAAGCCGTCCGCACAGGACTGAAACATGTCGCTCGTTCCTGGCAATATGTTATTGGGAGGATTTGTTGGTGCATTGCCAAGAAAGTATACAGTGGACAGCTTTGTGCAATTCGAGAATGCCATATCGCCAATAGTGGTCACGCCGCTCCCGATGGTCACGCTGGTCAGTCCAACACAATATGCGAAAGCAAAAGTACCAATGTTGGTCACGCCGCTCCCGATGGTCGCGCTGGTCAGTACCCTACACCAGTAGAACGCTTCTATGCCAATACTGATCACACTGTCAGGGATGGTCACGCTGGTCAGTGCCAAACAAGCGTAGAACGCCATGTCGCCAATACTCGTCACGCTGTTCGGGATGGTTATGCTGGTCAGTGCATAACAACCAGCGAACACACCATCGCCAAGACTGGTTACGCCGCTGCCGATGGTCACGCTGGTCAGGCCCGCACAACCTGAGAACGCACCATTGCCAAGACCGGTTACGCTAGTCGGGATCGTCACGCTGGTCAGGCCCGCACAACCAGAGAATGCACTATCACCAATACTCGTTACGCGGTTCGGGATGGTCACGCGGATCAGTCTCGTACAAGCCTGGAACGCTTGAGTGCCGATAATAGTTACACTGGACGGAATGGTCACGCTGGTCAGGGCTGCACAATTATAGAACGCACTAGCACCAATACTGGTTACACTATTTGGAATAGTCACCCTACTCAGGGCCGTACAACCAGAGAATGCAGCCTCACCAATACTGGTTACGCTCTTCGGGATGGTCACGCTGGTCAGTGCCGAACAACCATAGAACATCCTGTCGCCCATACAGGTCACTGGATGCCCCTCCAGCGTACCGGGGATGACGACAACGCTATTTCCCCCCGTATACCTTGTGATCGTCGCTTTACCACCAGCAACGGTATAGCTATAATCTCCGGAAGTAGCCGCGCTTGCGGAAGGTAGCGCCGGAAAACCTATTAGGAACAGCGTTAACACAAGAATTACTGCCGCTCTCCTCGATAAAAAGTTCTTTATAGGAAGCGATCCTTTTTCCTTCAGGTAAACTCTGTTATTATTTTTCTTCATTTTTTTACTTCCAAAATATTTTTAATTAGATCGCCTTTGTATAGCAAGCCTAAGCCCAAAGATAAGAAGTAATGCTAGGAGAAAAATTATAGAAAATAAGATTATTTTGCCCAATTTATTCTGTCCAGTTTGCCCAGAGGTTCCCCCCGTAGCATCCCTCGCATAGTGTATTGTAAAATCGGGTGCACTATCTTCAAAAACATTGGTATCCATTGTTGGTGCCTTGCCCAAGAAATATGCTGCGGTCAGTGACGAGCAACCCTGGAACGCACCACTGCTAATACTGGTTACGCTGCCCGGGATGGTCACGCTGGTCAGTCCCGTACAACCGTAGAATGTACCGATGTCAATACTCGTTACGCAGTTCGGGATGGTCACGCTAGTCAGCTTCGTACAACCCAAGAACGCACCACTGCCAATACTGGTCACGCTGTTTGGGATGGTCACGCTGGTCAGGGCCGAGCAACCTTGGAACGCTTGAGTGTCAATAGTGCTTACGCTAGCCGGGATGGTCACACTGGTCAGGGCCGTACAATTAAGGAACGCACTAGAACCAATACTGGTCACGCCATTCCCGATGGTCACGCTGGTCAGTCCCGTACAATTAAGGAACGCACTATCGCCAATACTGGTCACGCTGCTCGGGATGGTCACGCTGGTCAGTCCCGTACAATAATAGAACGCACGATCACCAATACTGGTTACGCTGTTCGGAATGGTCACGCTAGTCATTCCAATACTATAGGAGAACGCATACGTGCCAATACTAGTTACACTAGTCGGAATTACATAAGCGCCTGCTTTGCCCCCAGGATACTGAATAAGCGTTGTCATTGCCTTATTAAACAAAACTCCGCTTACATCAGAAGCATAGGTACTGTTGCTTGCCTCCACCGTGATACTAGTAAGTTTCGTACAATTATAGAACGCTTGACTACCAATGCTGGTTACGCTAGCCGGAATGGTCACGCTGGTCAGTTTTGTGCAAGTATCGAACGCCCCGTAGCTAATACTGATCACGCTGGCCGGGATGGTCGCGCTGGTCAGGGCCGTACAATTATAGAATGCATGCGCGCCAATATTGGTTACGCTGTTCGGAATGGTCACGCGGGTCAAGTATATGCAACCATCGAACGCACTATCGCCAATACTGGTCACTGGATTCCCGCCCAGCGTACTGGGGATGACAACAACGTCTCCCACTCCTGTATAACCTGTAATCGTAGCTTCATTATTAATAACGGTATAGCCATAATCTCCGGAAGTGTCCGCCCTTGTGGAAGAGATAGGACTAAAGCCATTAGTAAATAATATTAACACTAAACAAACTGCGATGAAACCTGCTAAAAGTTTTTTCATGCCTTGCTCCCCTTTACCTTACATTAAAACTTTTTAGTCCTTAGATATTTAGTCCTTTATAAATATTTTCCAGCCCCAAAAGCAATAACTAAAAAATTAAGGTTTTTTACAATCAGCTTCGTCCGCCCAATAACTTTCCCCGAGGTTTTCCCCCGAGAACCTCCGCAATTGAACTAAGGCTACGGTACTGTTACAGTCCAATCGCCATTACTATTTGGTGGCGGCCAACCGGTATTATTTTGTTGCGGCGAACCACCATTATTTTGTTGCGGCGAAAGGGTATTTTTGTTAGCTTTCGCCACAAAAATAACTACTATTGCTATCAATATCATAACAATGAGAACAATAAAACCTAGACTACTTCTTTTTTGCTTGTTTCTTTTATAAAAAACGCTATTTTCTGGCTTTTGCTCCTCTTCCTTCTTTATTGGAGCGCCGCAATTAGGACACTTTTCGGCGTTAGTACTTACCTCTTTCCCACACGTTGCACAGAATATCACTTGCCTCCTTCGTCAGTCTTGATTCAAATAAGGCATGACAAATCCATTCTTGGCCACTAGCTCCCCAACTTCTGCTACTGCTTGTGGGTAATCACGATGGAGCGAGGCGCACTGGAGTAGTCGCTGTCCCAGCCGTAGCTACTCGTGAGATTCCGCAACAGGAACTTGCCATCCTTGTACACGAAGGTGAAATCCCCGACGACAGTGTTGTCGGTGAACTGATCTTCACAGAGGACTTCCACCGTCGTTCCGTCAAGTGACGTGAACTTGCTCGACAGTGTCATTTTGAGGAAGTAGACATCACGGGGGTACTTCAAGAAATACTGGATGCGGTCTTTCTCGTTGTTGTAGGCCGCGGAACCTGACTCTATTCCCTGCAGTGCTATCCCAGGCTTGCCAAGCTTCTTCCTGATGAGCAATGTGTCGTTTGTGATGAACTTGTCGATAGCCGCTGCTATCTCCTTGAGTTTCTCATACATTGCATCGCCGATCCCGGTCGCGGTGATCGTTGAAACACCGGTACTGTTGGAGGCCGTGCCGGTGTATTCCGCCGTCCCCCACGGAGCGGGGACACTGATGACGACTGCATATGCTTTTGCGGGATACGGACCGACATACGGGGACGACCCTTCCGATTGCAGCGGGACGCTCGTCCCGTCGAGGGAGACAGATGTCGCTGCAATACCTGCCGGGACCCTAAACCAAGCCGCATTGTTGAAGGTGTTGCTCACATCAACCGTCCCTCCGGTCAGCGGCTCGACGGCTACGCTTCCTGATCCCGTAAGGGGGCCAAAGGCCGTCGGCAACTCCAGCGTGTACGAGTACTTGCCGGGAAGAAGCGAAGAGAACTTCAGGGGGGCGCCTCCAATCGTCTGCTTTCCGACCCCGTTCAGGGCCACGACCGTGCCCGCCAGGCCAGAGAAGGTTGCCTGGGCCGGGACGACCTCGACCGAGTAGGAGGTGAGCACGAGGAGAACCTTCTTCTCCACAAACGAGAGATACTTGTCAGCTGGAACGCTGCTGTCCCCACCGGCTGCCGAAGGGTTGCCGGCGGTCAGAAGCTGCTGCTGGACCTGCTGGGCGTTGTTGCTATCGGTAGCCCAGGTGCAGAAGGTCTGGAGCTGGGCAGCGTCGGGAGGGGCGCTGTTGACCGTCAGGAGCGAACCTAGGGTGGCAACATCGCTTTGTTGCAACGCGGTAACAAAGCGGGCCGAGACGGCCGAGACGGAATGGGTACGGTTGTACCCAGACGCGACCGCACCGAGGATGATTGCAGCCACAAGCACCGGCACCAGGATTAGCCCCCGCCGAATCACCTGTTCCTGCTTACTCCTGCCTAAGTGACGAGTCTCCGCTTCAGGAGCAGCCAGCTTCGCCCCACAGGCTGGGCAGAAGATCGATTCATCCGGGATTTCCTTACCACAGGTTGGACAGAACATCATGTTCCTCCTTGGATCACGGCTCTTTCGCAGGCTCGTCGGGAGCAGTCAGGGCAGTGCCGCACTTGAGGCAGAACCTGCTCCCCGGGGGATTCCCGTGCCCGCAGGAGGGACAGAACGTCGTGTCCCCTGCGGGGACGACTGGAGCGCTTTCCCAGACCATGTCGGCGACTTTGGAGCCGCAGACGCCGCAGAATCGGTCCCCCTGGTAGATCATGGTGCCGCAGCCAGGGCACTTCCCCAGCGCCTTCTTGCCGGCGATGCTCGAGGCTTCCTTGAGGGCAAGGTTCTGAAGCTCCAGGTTCAGCTGCGCAATCTGGTCTTGCTTGGCCTTGATCGTGTCGCTCTTCTCCCGAAGGTCCTGGATACGCTCCGCATCCAGGGAGTCCTTCTGGATCTCCTTCTGGAGGAGCACGTGTGCCATCCTGCCCAGTTCCTGGAAGCGGACGCTTTGTTCATCCTCCATGACCTTGATCTGGCTCCTGATCTTGGCGCTCTCGACCATGGTTCCGGACTTGGTTTTGACGGTATCGATGGTCTTGGAGACATTCTTCGTGAACTTGTCGAGGAAATCGGGCATGGCTAGTCCTCCTTTGTCAGCTTGACGCCGCAGTTGCTGCAGAAGGTGTTCCCTTTGGGGTTCTGCGCGCCGCATGCAGGACAGAACTGCAGACCAGAGGTATCAACTCTTGGTGATATGGACGAGCGGGGCGGGGAATCCGCAGCAACAAGTGCCGCGCCCCCCTCGTCCCGGCTTCTCAGCGCGCTGATGCACAAGAACGTACACCCCAAGGAAAGCAACAACGTGATATAGAAGGCAGGCTGCAACTGAAACTGGACGGCGTTCTGCAGGGCGGATACCACGGAGGCATCCGTCGAACCCTGCGATAGCTTGACGTAGAAGGCCGCGCGCGCGAAGATGAGGAAGCCCAGCAGGAGCAATGATTGAAGGGAAGACAACAGTGCGATGACCCTGTCGGCCGTTCTGCCGCGCCTCGCAAGTCCCAGTGTAAGGCCAAGTGCTGAAAGAAGCAGAACAAGGATTATCAAGCTACTCGGCCCAGTCGCTGGCAGGCTTCCCCCCGTGTAGTCAGTGATCATGGAAAGGTTGGACATGCTGTAGTGCCCGGTGACGAGTTGGAAGCCCGTGGCACTCATGATCTTCTGCCCCTGGCAAGAGACCAGCACCCACGGAAACAGGAACATGACAATAATGACAAGAAACAACAACTTCGCTAACGACTTCTTGTTCATTTCCTCTCCTCCCCCGTCCCTGATGGAGCGCAGTTACTCCGTTTTTCTCCTCATCAAACAACTTTCACTGCGATCCTTCTGCCCACTTCCTGATCGTACAAGCAACATGCTCCCTAGCAACAGCAGCCTGGAGAGAGGACATGACAACATTAAGACAACGACCCCTCCTCCCAGCATTCACATTTCTGTCACATGTTAGACGGTTGCTTAGTTTTTTCAAGGTTGTTGCGGCAGTCTCTCCAGAACGGCTTTTGGAAGCTTGCCATCAACTGCGTCCGCGGTTCGGCTCGATCCAAGTACAACCTCCAGGATTAGCCTTAACAGTAGTGTTCCGGATGGACCGCAGGACTGCCTGTTCGCCCCTATCTCCACCACTCGACCCCTTACACCTGTCTTTCTCGTTCTGGGACTGACTTCCAGCCGAGGTACCTAACACTCAT
>Ga0209745_1001563_pt1 | contig 13521 bp, 14 predicted proteins | sample BarGraNGADG00312_FD_184495 | JGI IMG/M metagenome (GOLD analysis project Ga0209745, IMG submission 184495) | Arctic peat soil microbial communities from Barrow, Alaska - Barrow Graham LP Ref core NGADG0004-312 (SPAdes) (version 2) | ecosystem: Environmental > Terrestrial > Soil > Wetlands > Peat... | reverse complement strand
CGCCCTCAGGTGGGGTTGGAGGGAGTGCACCTGCGTCAGACCTCAAGCAAACCGCCTACCCAACCTTCCGCCCCACCTGTTCCCTCCTGATGTTCGGCCCCGGATGTGTTGTGATTTCTTTGTCTGTCCTCGCTGATGGACTCATTCCTGTTGTAAAGCATTGCAGCTGCGGAGGTCTGCAGAAATCACAACACATCCGGGGCCTCCAGACTGTTAGCAACCCCGTCGGAGAACAGAATTCGAGCGGCGGTCTGCCTGAATCTGTCCACAGGTGCCGGGGGGATGAATGGTGTGGCGTAGCGATCTCGTTAGCGGAATGAGGTGGCGGACCGTGATTGAAGGTCGGGGATTCCGTCGGAAGAGCCTCGTTCGCGCGTGTAGGACTGCTGAAGTATGGGGCAGTTACGTGGCTAGAGGGGGAAGTCTTTAAGGTCGGCGCAGCAGTGGCCCGGGCTGTTCCGGGCCTGCTTGAGCACCTCGAGCGCCACGTTCTTGATCTGAAGGGGATCGCCGAACTGCTTGCGCTCGTTGGTCACGACCGCGACCGCCAGCGTCACCTGCTGATCGGTGGAGATCGACGCTTCCTTCGACGCCTCCGGGCAGATGTCGGCCATCGTAGCATCGAACCTTGAGGTCAGGCTTCCGAAGATCTGCTTCACCCGCAGCGGAACCGAGAGGATCACGAAGTCATCCTCGCCCATGTAGCCGAGGAATTCCTCGTCGGCCTTCACTATCTCTCTCAAGACGTTCGCGAGGCCCAGGATGACTCTGTCGCCGCGGTCCACCCCGTATTTGTAGTTGACCGCGCGCAGGTTGCTGATGTCGATGTACATGAAGGCGAAGAACTTGCCGCGCCTCTCCAGGCGCTTGCGTGTCTCCTCGTAGATCTGGTGCTTGCCGGGGAGTTTGGTCAGCGGGTCGACGGCCATTCCCTTGGCGGCCTTGCTGAGGACCGACTTGATGCGGGCGAACAGCTCGGCGTTGTCGAAGGGCTTGGCCAGGTAGTCGTCCGCCCCGCACTCGAAGCCCTTCACCACGTGCTGGGACTCGTCGAGAGCGGTGAGCATGATGACGGGGATGTACTTGGTGCGGGGGTCGGCGCGCAGGCGCTGGCAGATCTCCCAGCCATCGACGTCCGGCATCATGATGTCGAGGATGATGACGTCCGGCTGGTCGACCACGGCCGATACAAGACCGGTCTCGCCGCTCATCTCGGTGACGACCTCGTAGCCCTCTATCTCGAGGTTGGTCCTCATTATCTCGAGCAGGTTTACCTCATCGTCAACAACAAGGATTTTACGCTTTGTGATCTCTACCATGGCCCCTCGCGAAGTCCATCCTTATCCCCACGGCCGATTCTATCACAGAGCCGGCGCGGCGGAAGAGTCCTCAGGCGCAATTGTTCCGTCCCACAGCTAACTTGACGCACCGAGAGCGTCGAGGGCGCCGGGCCTGTCGCTGCACCCCTGCGCTATTCCAATCTTAACGCTGATTGGCTGTTCAGGGGTTTCGCTCCCGCATGGGAGGCTCGCGCCTCCCCTACGAAACCCCTCCATGAGTGAATCAATGCCGGGGGATACTCCCCCGGCGCCCCCATGGGCAAGGCGCGCGATCGAGTCGTACTCTCTGAGTACTCCGAGGGAGTGGAACGCCGGAGGCGTGGATGCAGCGGCGCTCGAATGCCAAGGTATCTGTGGGACGGAGCACTAGATCAGGCCGTGTTTCTCCAGCAGGACCTCGTCGGACAGTGTGGTGGAAGGGCGCCCGTCGGCGACCACCAGGCCCTTGTCCATCAGGACTACGCGGTCACACAGCTCGCGTGCCATCGCCAGGTCGTGGGTCACGATTATCTTGGTGGCCTCGATCACCTTTATGAGCTCCAGGAAGGCCCTGCGGCCGCGGGGGTCCATATTGGCGACCGGCTCGTCCATGACCAGCACCTCGGGGTCCATCGCCAGCACCGTGGCGACCGAGATCCTCTTCTTCTCACCGAAGCTCATGTGGTGCGGGGAGCGCTGCTCGGAGCCCTCCATTCCCACCCAGGCCAGCGCGCGCTCGACCGCGTGGTCGACCTGCTGGGGAGAGAGCCTCTGGTTGAGTGGCCCGAAGGCCACGTCTTCCCGCACGGTGGGGGAGAAAAGCTGGTCGTCGGGGTCCTGGAAAACGAGGCCCACGATGTCGCGCACCGCGCGCATGTTCTTCCGGTTCACCTCGATGCCCATGACCTCCACCTTACCTGCGGAACCGGTGAGGATGCCGTTGAAGTGGAGGGCGAGCGTGGACTTACCGGCGCCGTTCGGACCCATGATCGCGACGGTCTCGTTGCGCCTGATCTTGAGGTCAACGCCTCTCAGGGCCTCCGTCCCGTCCGGATAGCTGTACGCCAGGCCGGTGACGCTGACGGCGTACTCGCGGGTGATCGGGATTACTTCCACAGGACCACCAGCCTTCCTGCGAGAGCAGTCGAGGTCACGATTCCCAGGAAGACCCAGTCAGGGGCGTGCATGTGCGTCTCTTTCCACCTGGGGAAGGAACCGTCGAAGCCCCGTGCCGACATCGCCTGGTAGACTCTCTCGGCCCGCTCCTGGCTCCTGAGAAACAAGGATGCCACCATGTGCCCTATCACCTTCGCCTGCCAGAGCCAGCGGCCGTGGAAGTTGCGCGAGTCGCGCGCCCGCTTCATCCGCTCGGCCTCGTCGATGATTATGAAGATGTAGCGGTACATGAAGGCCGCGACGGTGGTGAAGAAACGCGGGACGTGAAGGCGCTCGAATCCGTGCATGAGGTCCGCGAACTGCGTCGTCGACGACAGCAGAATGAGGCAGGAGACGGATATCAGTGACTTGGCCGCGACGTTCCAGAGAACCAGGAGCCCGCCGTGGGTCACAGTGAACACTCCCAGGTCGTAGGTCGGAGCGGCCCCGTTCATGAAAGGAACGCAGACCGCCACCACCAGTATGAAGGGAGCAACGACCAGCATGCGCGTGAGCAGGTAGGAGAGGGGCAGTCGCGACGCGTTGGCGATTATCAACACTATCGCGGCATAGATCGCGTACGGCCACCAGACGTTGGCCGGAGTGGTCACGCAGGCGATGATCACCGCGAAGAGTGCGATGGCCTTGGCCCGCGGGTCCAGCGCGTGGACCGGGCTCTCCAGCCGCGAGTAGCGGTCGATGAAATCATGCCTCACCGGCGGGGCCTCCCTCTATGCCGCGGCCGGCCGCCGGTCCCGGATCGCCGGTCCCTCTCCGTCGCCTGCCGAGCCGGGTGACCAGCAGGCCGAGGCCGATGGCGGCGAGGAGTGTGACGGCGACGCCGATGAGCGCGGACAGCCGGGTGGAAGTCGCCTGATTCTTCACCCCGGGGAGCTTGTAGTCACTTGCGGGAGCGGCGGTGCTCTCGGTGCTCGTGAGTCCCTTGTCCCGCACGACCTTCTCCAGGCTGTCGGGGCTCTTTGACGCCCAGGGAGAGGCGAAGACGAGCAGGAGCACCACCGCGCACGCTGCCGTCGCCAGGGCCGAGGCCACCAGGTACCTGCGCGAGAGCAGGCGTCTCATCAAACCGCCTCCTCGCCAATCGGGAGCTTGTGGAGCCCGTCGCCCTTGTACGCGTACACCAGGTCGGGCCTCGCCTGCAGGACCACGGCGACCACGATAGTGGTGATGACCGCCTCCCCGATGCCGATGACGCAGTTGACCCCGACGATCGGGCCGAAGATCGCCCCGCTGGAGAGCTTCACTATGTTGGAGATGCTGAGCTCCAAGGCGCAGGCCGCCGATGCCAGCACCACTGACAGCCAGGAGAAGAAAGCGAGCGACGACAGAAGCGAGGTGCGCTCGGAGAGCTTCTTGTTCAACAGGGATTTGGTGGCGGCGAACATGAAGTAGCACACCGGACCGGCGATCAGCGCCATGTTGAAGATGTTGGCGCCAAGGGCGGCGAAACCACCATCGGCGAAGATGAGGCACTGTATCGCGAGGACGACCACCATCACCAGGAAGCCGGCCCAGGGGCCCAGCAGCACGCAGGCCAGCATCGCGCCGAGGAAGTGGCCGCTCACGCCGGCGGCTACCGGGAAGTTCAGGAGTTGCGCGGCGAAGATGAAGGCCGCGGTGATGCCCAGCAGCGGGATCTTCTTCTCGTCGAGGGTGTTTCTTACTTTATAGAGCGCGTAGCCCGTCGCTCCCGCCGAGAGACCGTACGCGGTCCCCCAGGTCTTGAAGTCGAGCAGCCCGTCCGGGATGTGCAAGACCGAACCTCCTACATCGTGGAGGCGACAAAAAAGCCACCTCCAACCGGTTTCCAACCGGAACACCGGCCTTCGTGGCCTTAAGTCAACGGTCAATCGTATCTCGGTCGAGCCTACTTGGCCCTGTTACGTATTCCTTTTATAGCACAGTTCGCGCCGCCTGGCAAAATTCAAGAAAGGGGTCTGATCCCATTCTTGAATTTGTTGCGTTTACCTCAGGATTATCTCGTGGGCCATCAGGTCTATGGTATCGATCCGGGCCGTGATCAGCTTCTGCTCACCGAACAGGTCGGTGAGGAGCAGTTTGTCGCCATCGGGCACGATCGTGACCACGTCCTCCATGAGCCGAGTGCTCTCTCCGTCCTTCACTATGAAGACGACCGCCTCACACATCTCGTTCCTCCTGGGTCTGCAATGGCAGTCCGTATTTCTCGCTGACCAGTTCTATAGCTTCCTTGATGAGGGCCTGCAGAGGCTTCTTGGTCGTGCCCAGCAGGTCTATGGGCGGGTTGGAGATCGGGAGCAGGACCTTTCGCCCTCTCGCCGACGCTACCGCGGTCGCTATGGCCGGGGTGACCTCGCCCATCATCGAGTTTGGCACGACGATGGAGAGCGAGCCCATGATGATATCGGCCTCGCCGATCGAGACCACCACCGCGTTCTCGCCCGTGGCGCCGCGGGTGGCCTTCGCCTTCATCATGCTGCCGGTGGCGATGGCGTTGGTGCCCAGCGCCATTATCTCGGTGTCCTCGGGCAGGGACTGCCGCAGGTGAAGGACTATCTGCGTCCCTATGCTGCCGCCCATCCCGTCGACCACCGCGATGACCATCAGTGGCCTCCCTCGTAGGCCTGCCGGGCCCCCACGCTCTCGAGGAACCGCTGTGCGCCTGCGCTGGCGAGGGCCCCCTCGGCCGCCGCGATGATGACCTGCTTGAACCGGTTCGCCCGCACGTCCCCCGCAGCGAAGATCCCGGGCACGCTGGACTCGAGGTTGTTGTCGGTGACCACGTAGCCGGTCTCGTCCAGCTCCACCACGTCGACGAGGAAGTCGGTGTTGGGGACGTTCCCCACGTAGAAGAAGATGCCGGAGACGGGAACTTCCGCGCGCTCGCCGGTCACGTTGTTGAAGACGGATGCCGATTTGACCACTGCCTCGCCGGCTATCTCGGTGACCTCGGAGTTCCACATGAACTCGAGCTTCGGTTCTGAGAGGGCGCGCTCCTGGAGGTAGTCGGACGCTCGCAGCTGGTCGCGCCTGTGGACCAGTATGACCTTGCTGGCGAAGCGGGCCAGGTGCAGCGCCTCTTCGACCGCCGCGTCGCCGCCGCCGATCACCATTACGACCTTGTCCTTGAACAGTGGGGCGTCACAGGTCGCGCAGTACGAGATGCCTCGCCCGGTGTATTCGTCCTCACCGGGGATGCCCATCTTGCGAGGGCTGCGGCCGGATGCCACGATCACCGAGGTGGCCTTGATCTCGCCTTCCTCGAGCGCGATGGTCTTGACCGGGCCTTCGAGCGAGAGCTTCATCACCTTGGCGAAGGTCCTGGCCTCCAGGCCGAAGCGGTCCACCTGCTGCTTCATCCGCTCCACCAGCTCGGCGCCGGAGATGCCCTCGGGGAAGCCGGGGTAGTTCTCTATGAGCGGCGAATTGACCGCCTGGCCGCCGGTCAGCTGCTGCTCGAGGAGGATGGTGTCTATCTTGGCGCGGCAGAGGTAGAGGCCCGCCGTGAGTCCGGCAGGGCCGCCCCCGATAATGGCGACGTCGCGTATATTCTCGGGCAATTTGTCTCCCTCCCACCCGCGGGCTTGCCCCGCTGGTATCGACAATTGTAGCACCTTTGACCTTGGACATAACCGGCCGCGACCCTGCGCTCATATAATAGGACCGCGGGATTCGAATAAGCCGGAGCAAGGTCATGCTGGACAGGTATTTCAAGATCGATAGCAGGGAGCGCGAGGCGGTCAACTGGATCACCCGCGGCGTGCCCGCGGGGGTGGACGACCCGGCGCAGGCGAGCGACGAGCGGCTGACAGGTGCGAACCTCGAGGGGAGCCGGGAGGTCAGCCGCCTGCTGGAGCGCACGCCCGGTGAAGGAGCGCTGAGCGCGGGTCCCGGCCTGCTGGAGGTCAAGGTCGAGCTGGCCAGGCGGATGCTCTCCGAGTGCGTCTGCTGCGAGCGCAGGTGCGGCGCGGACAGGTCGGCGGGCAGGACGGGTTTCTGTGGCGTCCCCAACGAGTCGAAGTACAGCTCTGACTTCCTGCACATGGGGGAGGAGCCCGAGCTCGTTCCCAGCCACACCATCTTCTTCTCCGGCTGCACCTTCGAGTGCGTGTACTGCCAGAACTGGGACATCGCCATGGACGCGCGGGCGGGAAGGCAGGCGGAGCCGGAGATGCTCGCCGCGGTGCTGCAGGAGGGGGTCGCGCAGGGCTCGCGGAACGCCAACTTCGTGGGGGGCAACCCCGACCCACATCTCTACACCATCCTGCGAACGATCGAGCTCACCGGGGAGGCGGCGAGGTTTCTGCCCATGGTGTGGAACTCGAACATGTTCACCTCCAGCGAGGCGATGCGAATCCTCGACGGAGTGATCGATGTGTACCTGGGCGACTTCCGCTACGGCAACGATTCGTGCGCCGAGGAGCTGTCCGGCGTCCAGGGGTATTTCGAAGTCGTCAGCAGGAACTTCTCGGATGCCTTCGCCTCCGCCGAGGTCATGGTGCGCCACCTGGTGCTGCCCGGGCACCTGGAGTGCTGCACCAGGCCGGTGATGGAGTGGGTGAGCGAGAACATGCCGGGAGTCTACTTCAACCTCATGTTCCAGTACCGGCCGGAGTACAGGGCGGGCCTGTACCCGATGATCGATTGCCGGCTCACCCCCGAGGAGCGCGCGAAGGCGCTTGCGATGGCCGCGGACTACGCCCTCACCTAGGTGAAAAGTGTACCAGGCACTTTTCACCCCTTTTTTTCACCTTGCATGCAAGAGTGTTCTCAAAGAGGGTGAAAATATGCCCCGAAAAGTGCCTGGTACACTTTTCAACCCCGGCGTTATTCGCCGGGGATGCGGACCCTGTCCGGGTTTATCTCCACCTTGGAGCGCTTGGCCCCCATGTCCTTGAGGATCGTGGCGATGTCGTCCTCCTTGGTCAGGGGGTTGATGTTGCGGGTCTTCAGCTGCTCCTTGGGGATGCGGATTCCCATGTAGACGTAGTCCGCGCCCTTGACCGCGACCTTGATGCGAGAATAGGCGCGGTATCCCGGCAGGTACTGGACCAGCATAACGATGAAGACCACCAGCGCCACGACTATCAGGCTGATGAGGTACACGCCGAAGCTGACCCTCAGCGGGGCCGATTTCTTGAAGGGGCCCGACGGGACCGGCGCGCCGGGTTCCGCGCCTCCCGCCGGAGGCTCCATGTATGTCTTGCTCATCCCGACCCCCTTCGCTCATTGCATCCGATCAACCGGAATGTCATAAAGAAGCGGGCGTAATCCCGCTTTGAAGCGGTGTGCTAGAATCTGTTGGCGCGGCCATTCATGGACCGCAGTATATGAGAATAAACCCCCACAGACAAGGAGGCCTCGAGGCATGAACGGAAGTAACGGACTGCCTCCGGCAGGAGACCCATCACAGGGGAAGACACCCATGCCCGGCGATTACAGCGCCCCCGGCAGAGCCGAACAGGCACCGGTGCCGCCAGAGGCCCCGGCCGCAGCGGCCACGCCCCAACCTGGGCCCGGCACCACCCAGTACCAGCAGCCGCCGGTGGCCACACCGCCCCAGGCGGCCGCACCGCCCCCCGCCCAGCCGCCCGGCGCCTATGCCGGACAGGGCGGCGCCATGCCCCCGGCCGCGCCGATGCCTCCGGCTCCTCCGCGCAAGCAGAAGAAGGAACGCGGCGGCGGTTGGCGCCTGTGGCTGGTGGCGATAATCTCCGGCGTGATCGCGGCGCTGCTCATACTCCTGTTGATGCCCGCGATCTTCGGGGTCAATCCATACGACCTGGTGCGCGGCAAGGTGTCGACACAGAAGACGACCGGTGGAAAGACGACCGGCAGCTCCAGCGCGAAGGTCGTCAGCCCGACAGGCGGCGCCAGCGACGTCTCCGGGGTCGCCAGGAAAGTGACGCCGTCGGTGGTCAACATCGATGTGAGATCGGGTGCTTCGAGCAATCCCTTCACGCTGCAGACGCCCCAGGAGGGGACCGGCTCGGGAGTCATCTACAAGTCTGACGGCTACATTATCACCAACAACCACGTGGTCACGGGGGCCCAGGACATCACTGTCACGCTCGCGAGCGGTGAGGAGCTCAAGGGCAAGAAGGTCGGCGCGGACCCGGAGAACGACATCGCCGTGGTGAAGATCGACAAGAGCGGCCTTCCGGCCATCGACATAGGAGACTCGGACAACCTGGTCGTGGGCCAGCTGGTGGTGGCCGTCGGCAGCCCGCTCGGTTTCGAGCAGACTGTGACTTCGGGTATCGTCAGCGCGCTTCACCGGGCCGTCGGGGTCAGCGAGAGCGGAAGCACGACGACCATCCTGACCGACCTGATCCAGACCGATGCGCCGATCAACCCCGGCAACTCCGGAGGCGCGCTGTGCGACGGCTCGGCAAGGTTGATCGGGATAAACACCCTCATCGCCAGCCAGACTGGCGGCTCGCAGGGGCTGGGCTTCGCGATACCCATCAACACCGCTGTGCTGGTAGCGGACGACATCATCGCCGGAAAGCCGATCTCGCACCCCTACATCGGGGTCCTCGGCCAGACCGTCACCCCCAGCGTCGCTCAGCAGTACAACCTTCCGGTCGAGGAGGGTGCCTACGTGACCCAGGTGGTCCCGGGTAGCCCGGCCGAGAAGGCGGGCATGAAGACCGGCGACATCATAGTCGCCATCGACGGCAAGCCGGTCAAATCGATGGACGACGTGGTGGCCTCGGTGAGGACCCACCAGGTCGGCGACAAGCTGAGCGTGACTTTCTACCAGGGCGCCTCGAAGAAGACCGCGCAGGTGACGCTGGCGGAGAAGCCGACCACCGTCCAGCAGCAGTAGCGCCGGCCGTGAACGCGGTCTCATCGCCGTGACGGCTCCTGCCGCTCCACTACCCTATAATTGACCCATGTCCAAAGAACAGATAACAGCGCTCATAAAAGAAGGCCTCGACCGCGCCATCGCCGACGGCAAGCTGCCGCAGGTCGACGCCGGCCGCATCGAGCTGGACCGGCCCAAGCGCAAGGAGCACGGCGACTGGGCGACCAACCTCGCATTGGCCGTCGCCGGCAAGGTCGAGATGAACCCGAGGCAGGTCGCGGCCGCGATCGCTGACTCACTGCCGGAGGCGCCTGACATCATCTCGGGCGTGGAGGTCGCCGGCCCTGGCTTCATCAACTTCCACCTGGCCCCGCACTTCGTTCGCAGCGTCCTGTTGGAGATCGAGGAGAAGGGCGTGGGCTTCGGCGCTTCCAGCGTCGGGGCGGGGCGCAAGGTGCAGGTGGAGTTCGTGAGTGCGAACCCGGTCGGCCCGCTGCACGTGGGCCACGGCCGCTGGGCGGCGCTCGGCGACGCGCTGGCGAGCGTCATGAGCCACGCGGGCTACGACGTGGAGCGAGAGTATTACATCAACGACTACGGGACGCAGGTCCACAACTTCGGGCTGTCCATATCGGCGATGTACATGGAAGCCCTGGGCAAGCCGGCGGAGTTCCCCGAGTCGGGCTATCGCGGCCAGTACATCGTCGACATCGCGCGACGGATCGTCGATGAGCACGGCGACGAGTACGCCGGGATGCCGGATGACGAGCGGGTGAGCGCATTCATCGAGATGGAGTACCCGCGGATGCTCGAATCGATCCGCGCGACACTAGGGCGCATGAACGTGCTCTTCGACGTGTGGTTCAGCGAGCGCGAGCTCTACCGCAAGGGCGAGGTCGAGCAGGCGGTGGCCGAGCTGGAGAAGAAAGGCCAGGCCTACCGGGAGGGAGGCGCGCTCTGGCTGCGCACGACCGAGTTCGGCGACGTGAAGGACCGCGTGCTGGTCAGGTCGAACGGCGAGCCGACCTACTTCGCCTCCGACATCGCCTACCACCGCGACAAGATGCTGCGCGGCTTCGACCTGATCATCGACATCTGGGGCGCCGACCACCACGGCTACGTGCCGAGGATGAAGGCGGCCATGGACGCGGTGGGCTTTGGCGCCGAGCACCTGGAGGTCATCCTCGGTCAGCTGGTCAAGCTCTTCCGTTCGGGGGAGCAGGTCACCATGTCCAAGAGGACCGGCGAGATAATCACCCTCGACGAGCTGCTCGACGAGGTCGGCGCGGACGCGGCCCGCTACTTCTTCCTGCAACGCTCGGCCGACTCGCCGCTGGACTTCGACATTGAACTGGCGAAGCGCGAGTCCCCCGAGAACCCCGTCTTCTACGTGCAGTACGCGCACGCGCGCATCTGCAGCATCCTCAAGTACGCGGCAGAATCCGGCGCGGATATGAGCCCTCCGACCCCCGCGGACCTCGACACGCTTGAGGAGCCTTCGGAGATGGACCTGCTGCGCAAGCTCGCGGAGTTGGAGGAGATGGTGGAGTTCTGCGCCGAGAGGCGCGCTCCCCACAGGCTCACGGGGTACGCGGAGGAGCTGGCGCAGGCGTTCCACGCTTTCTACCGGGACTGCCGCGTGGTAACAGAAGACGAGTGCCTGACGCGCGCGCGGATCTTCGCGGTGCGGGGAGTCCGGCAGGTCCTCGAGGTCGTCCTGGGGCTGTTGGGGGTCTCGGCGCCGGAGAAGATGTAGGCCTGCTGCCTGACTGGAGGGGCGATGCGTTTCGGGTACCACGTGAGCGTGAGCGGTCCGCCGGTCTCCGCTATCGTGAACGGGGTGGACGAAGGATGCGAGACCATCCAGATGTTCCCCGGGCCCCCGCAGCAGTGGCAGATAACCCCGGTCGCCGACGATGACGCCCTCGAGTTCCGCCAGGCGAAGGAAGGCGCGCGTATCGACCCCGTCTTCATCCACTCCATCTACCTGGTTAACATGGCGGCGCCCTCGAACCCAATCTTCAAGCGGTCCGTCACCGCGCTGGTGAGCGCCCTGGAGAAGGCCGAGAAGCTGGGGGCGGCGGCAGTCATCACGCACATAGGCAACCACAAGGGCGAAGGCGTCGAGTGGGGGCTGGAGCGGATAGCCGCGGCGGTCAAGGAATGCTTCACCCGCTTCGAGGGCTCAGCCAAGCTGTTGCTTGAGACCACCGCCGGGGCTGGCACCTCGATCGGGAACACGTTCGAGCAGTTCGGCAGGGTCTTCGACGCGGCCGGGAGGCCGGAGAGGCTGGGCCTGTGCGTCGATACCTGCCACGTGTTCGTCGCAGGCTACGACATCCGCACACCCGAGGGCATCGATGACGCGGTCGAAGAGATCGACAGGTTCATAGGGCTCGACCGCCTGCGGGCGTTCCACCTCAACGACTCCGCCGGCGCGCTTGGCTCCAACACCGACAGGCACGCCCACATCGGAAAGGGCGAGCTGGGGATAGAGGCGTTCCGATGCATCGTCAACGACCCCAGGCTCGCGGACGTCCCCGCCATCATCGAGCTGCCGCACGGCCAGGCAGAGCCGGAGGACGACCTGGCTTTGCTCAGGTCCCTGGTGAAGAAGAAGTCGAAGAAATATTCAAGATAGGGGTCAGACCACTTTCTTGAATTTTCAGACGTTGGCCTGGTCAAGACTCCAGAAATTCAAGAAAGTGGTCTGACCCCTATCTTGAATATTGGGTCAGTCGTGGGAGTGAGTGTGGCCCGCGGTCTCTTCCTGGGCCTCGAAGAGGAGCTCGGGCACGGCCTTGGCGTTGACCAGCGCATCCTCGATGGCCGCGACCACGTTCTCGAGGCGGACGGCGACCTCGGGCACACCCCTGTTCTTGGCCAGAGTTGCCCACTGGGACGTGGCCTTCGCCTCGTTCTCCAGTCTCACGGCGAGGTGCCTTATGGCCGTCTTGATCGCTACGAGATCGGGATTCGTCTCATGCATGCGGTACCACCCCTGTCCGTTCATGCCGGCTGCCGGGCCTTAAAACGCGCTGTCGCACCTGCCGTGACGTGTAACAGGTGCTCTCGGTTGTGTTATTCTATTTACCCTGGCTATTCCCTCGGGGGGAATTAATTGAACGACTTCGTCTATAAGAACGGCGTGCTGTATTGCGAGGACTTGCGGGTGAGCGATATCGCTGCAAAGATAGGCACCCCGTTCTACCTCTACAGCAAGAATACATTCACTTCGCACTTCCATGCGGTTGACAAGGCGTTCGGCGAGCTGCCCCACGTCGTGTGCTACTCGATAAAGGCGAACAGCAACGTCGCCGTCATCAAGATGATGGCGAACGAGGGCGCCGGCGCCGACGTGGTATCGGGGGGCGAGCTGTTCAGGGCCCTCAAGGGCGGCGTCGACCCCCAGAAAGTAGTGTTCGCCGGGCTGGGCAAGACGGCCGAGGAGATCGAATACGCCCTCAACGAGGGCATACTGATGTTCAACGTCGAGTCCAGCCAGGAGCTTATGCTCATCAACGAGGTGGCGCAGAAGGTGGGCAAGCAGGCCCCGGTGGCGCTGCGCGTCAACCCGGACATCGACCCGCGCACCCACCCCTACATCGCCACCGGCCTCAAGAAGAGCAAGTTCGGGATCCCGCTCAAGGAGGCCATGGCGGAGTACGAGGTCGCACAGAAGCTGCCCGGCCTCAACCCGATCGGGGTCCACCAGCACATAGGCTCCCAGATAATGGAGGCGAGCCCCTTCGAGAGCAGCCTGAGGAAAGTGGGCAACCTGGCCAAGAGCCTCAAGGTGCTGGGGATGGACATACGCTACATCAACATCGGAGGCGGCTTCGGCATCCAGTACACCGACGAGGAGCCGGCCCAGCCGGACCAGTTCGCGGCGGCGCTGGTGCCGCTGCTCCGCGAGTCCGGGTGCACCGTCATCATGGAGGTCGGCCGCATGATCGCCGGCAACGCCGGCATCCTGGTCACCAAGGTCCTCTTCAACAAGAAGAACGAGGAAAAGAAGTTCGTGGTGGTTGACGCCGCCATGAACGACCTAATTCGCCCGGCGCTCTACCGGGCCGAGCACCACATAGGGCCGGTGGTCTACCGGGACGGGACGCACGAGGAGAAAGTGGACATCGTCGGCCCGGTCTGCGAGTCGGGCGACTTCCTGGCGCAGGACCGCGCGCTTCCCGAGGTCCAGCCCGGCGACCTGCTCGCCGTCTTCACCGCCGGCGCCTA
>Ga0209745_1001562_pt1 | contig 13524 bp, 10 predicted proteins | sample BarGraNGADG00312_FD_184495 | JGI IMG/M metagenome (GOLD analysis project Ga0209745, IMG submission 184495) | Arctic peat soil microbial communities from Barrow, Alaska - Barrow Graham LP Ref core NGADG0004-312 (SPAdes) (version 2) | ecosystem: Environmental > Terrestrial > Soil > Wetlands > Peat... | reverse complement strand
GGAGAGCACCACGATGGCCAAGCCCGTAGTGCGCAAGCCCAAGAAGAAGGCCAACCCGCTCAAGGCGGCAAAGGTCGAGAACATCGACTACAAGGACACAGCGCTCCTGCGCAAGTTCATCTCCGATCGCGGCAAGATCCGCGCTCGGCGGGTGACCGGTGTGTCTGCCCAGGAGCAGCGTCTCATCGCCACGGCCGTCAAGAACGCCCGTGAGATGGCCCTGCTGCCCTACTCCAGCTCGGCTCGCTGAGCTAGTTGACCGCTGAGCTAGCTGATCGAGAAGGAGAAGCACTATGAAGGTTATTTTGACTCACGAGGTCACAGGCCTCGGCACCGCCGGTGATGTGGTCGACGTCAAGGACGGCTACGCCCGCAACTTCCTGCTGCGTCGCGGACTGGCCACCGGCTGGACCAAGGGCGTCGAGAAGCAGGTGGCCGCGATCAAGAAGGGCCGCGAGGTCCGCGAGATCAACTCCTTGGACGAGGCAAAGGGTCTCAGGGGTCAGCTCGAGGCCAAGTCGGTCAAGGTTGTCGCCAAGGCGGGCAAGTCCGGTCGCCTTTTCGGCGCCGTGACCCAGGTTGACGTCGCCGACGCCGTCAAGGCGGCTGGCGGTCCGTTGCTCGACCGTCGCAAGATCGAGCTCACCAGCGCGATCAAGTCGACCGGCTCGTTCGAGGCGCTCGTGCGTCTGCACCCAGAGGTGCAGGCCACGATCAAGCTGGACGTTGTCGCCGGCTGACGTTGCACCAACGCAGGCCGCCAAAGGGCGCAGATCCTCATCGGATCCGCGCCCTTTGGCGTGCGGCGGGCTTTCCCCACCATCCGAACACCGCGGAAAGCCCGAATCTGCTTGTTTCCGGTCCTAAACGGGCGTTTCGAGGTGTTCGGTCGGGGTGGGGGGGCGGAGGTGTTCGGTCGGGGGTGGGGTTCAGCGCTCGTAGACCATGACATCCAGGGAGTACTGATCTCCGCGGTAGCAGTGGTCGCCGAACTCGACTGGCGCGCCTTCGGAGTCAAAGGCAGTGCGGGTCATCGTCAGAAGCGGCTCTGACTTGGTCAGCTGCAGCAGGCGCCGTTCGTATGCCGTCGCGTGGCGGGCGCCGAAGCTCTGCCGTGCGACGGCCGGACGGACGCCTCGCTGGCGGAGCACGGCATACAACCCGTCGGTCTGCAGCTGCTCGGTGGTCAGATCAGAGAACTGCGACGGCAGCCAGTTGCGCAGCACCGCGAGTGGAGCGTCATCGGCGCATCGCAGACGGACCATGGCCACCAGCGGCGTTGATGGAGCGAGGCCGAGGGCGACGGCCGCGCGCTCGTCCGTGACGCCGGTCTGCAGGCTCAGAACCTGCGTGCTGGGCGTGCGCCCCTCGCGGGCCAGGTCGTCGTACAGGCTGCTGAGCTCGGCGCGGCGGTGGACCACCTGGTTTGCCACGGTGGTGCCGATGCCACGCCGGCGCACCAACAGGCCCTGACCGACCAGCTCGGCAATCGCGCGCCGCACCGTCGGGCGGGAGAGTCCGAGCCGCGCTGCGAGGGCCACCTCTTTCTCGAACGTGTCTCCGGGAGAGAGTGTCCCTTCGGTCACCGCGGCCGTGAGCTGTTCTGCCAGCTGGTGGTACAGCGGGACCGGACTCGAACGGTCAATCCGGAGTGGCAACGCGGACATGCGGCGATGCTACAACGAAGAGTGCTGTATGTCACTAAGTACAGATGTCCTTACAAATGGTTGACAATATGTTCGAGACAGGATGAGGCTGGGGCCACCGCACACGCTGGGGTGAACGACCCGGAAGGTCTGAGCATGCGCATTGGGTTGGCTGGAGTCGGCCGGATCGGGGCATTCCACGCCGCGACGCTGAAGGGGCTGGACTGCGTCGAACACGTCGTCGTCACCGATCCCGATGATGCGCGAGCGCAGGCCGTGGCCAAGGAGCTCGGCCTCGAAGCCGTCGCCGACGTCGAGACCCTGCTCGGTGCCGGCGTGGACGGAGTGGTCATCTGCGCACCCACCAGCGCGCACGCCGAGCTGATCGGCCGCGCTCAGGACGCGGGACTCACGACGTTCTGCGAGAAGCCGGTCGCTTCGGACCTGCCGGGTACGCGGCTGATCGCCGAGCGTGTGTCCGGCGGCAGGGTGCCGGTCCATATTGGCTTCCAGCGTCGCTTCGATGCCGGTTTCCGAGCGGCCCGCGACGCGGTCACGAGCGGCAGCCTGGGCTGGATCCACACGATCCGGGCCAACACCAGCGATGCCGCGCCGCCGCATGCTTCGTACATCCCGACCTCGGGCGGTTTCTTCCGCGACTGCAGCATCCACGACTTCGACGCGGTGCGGTTCGTCACCGGCCGTGAGGTCGTCAGCGTGTACGCCGTGGGTGAGAACCGCGGGGAGGCGTTCTTCGCCGAGTCCGGGGACTTCGACTCCGCAGCTGCCGTGCTCACGCTGGACGACGGCACCATCGCACTGATCTCTGGCTCTCGTTACAACGCCCGGGGGTACGACGTGCGGCTGGAGGCGTTGGGCAGCAAGGACTCCGTCTGCGTGGGGATGGACGACCGGCTGCCCCTGCGCTCGCTCGAGGCGGGCGTCGAGTTCCCAGCTGGCAAGCCGTACGTCGACTTCATGCAGCGCTTCCGTCAGGCGTACGTCGACGAGATGGTCGCGTTCACCGAGCTGGTCGCTGGTCGGATCGAGACGCCGTGCTCGGTCCAGGACGGGCTTCAGGCATTCCTCGTGGCTGAGGCATGCGCCCTCTCACGGCTCGAGGGTCGTCCGGTGCACATGGACGAGGTTGGCCAATGACAGCGTTCGCGGATCGCGTGGCAGGCGCGCCTATCTCATGGGGCGTGTGCGAGGTCCCCGGCTGGGGTTGGCAGATGGACTCCGCGACGGTGCTCTCGCAGATGCGCGACGTCGGCCTGGTCGCGACCGAGTTCGGACCGGATGGCTTCCTGCCCGTTGAGCCGCAGAACAAGGCAAAGACGTTGGCAGACAAGGGATTGCGAGCTGTTGGCGGCTTCGTACCGGTCGTGCTGCACGATGCGAGTCACGATCCGGTCCCCGAGATTGAGCAAGCGCTGGAGGGCTTTGTGGCCGCCGGCGCGAGCACTCTCGTTCTGGCCGCTGCGTCGGGGACCGACGGGTATGACGAGCGGCCGGTCCTCGACGCCGCCGGCTGGCAGGTACTGCTCGCCAACCTCGACCGGCTCGACCAGGTCTCCAGCCGGAGCGCGATCACCGCGACCCTTCACCCCCATGTCGGCACGATGGTCGAGACCGCTGACGATGTCGAGCGCGTGCTCGCCGGCAGTGGGATCGGGCTGTGTCTGGACACCGGGCACCTGCTCATCGGCGGCAGCGATCCGGTGGCCATCGCGGCCGAGCATTCGAGACGAATCCGGCATACGCATCTCAAGGATGTGGATGCGGCTTGGGCGAGGCGGGTGCAGTCTGGTGACGTGACCTACACCGACGCGGTTCGTCAGGGCATGTACCGCCCGCTGGGTCACGGCGACGTGGACATCGCGGCGATCGTCGGCTCGTTGGAGGGCGCGGGGTATGACGGGTGGTACGTCCTCGAGCAGGACACCATCGTGGCCGGACCTCTCGCCGCAGGCGAGCTCGGGCCGATCGCCGACGTGCGGGCCAGCATCGAGCACCTGAGCGCCATCGCCCGGAGCCTGGAATGAACGCCTCCGCACCCGCGTTCGACGTGCTCACGATCGGGCGGGTTGGCGTCGATCTCTATCCGCTGCAGTCGGGCACCCATCTGCAGGACGTCGAGACGTTCGGCAAGTTCCTCGGCGGCAGCCCCACCAACGTCGCCGTGGCCGCGGCACAGTACGGACGGCGCGCGGCCGTCATCACCCGCACCGGTCAGGACCCCTTCGGGACGTTCATCCACCAGGCTCTGCGAGAGCTCGGAGTGGATGACCGGTTCGTGTCCGGGGTCGACGGCCTGCCCACGCCGATCACGTTCTGCGAGATCTTCCCGCCCGACAGCTTCCCGCTGTACTTCTACCGGTACCCGGTGGCCCCGGACCTGCAGATCCACGCATCGGAGATCGATCTGGATGCCGTGCGCTCGGCCTCGGTCTACTGGTCCACGGTGACCGGGCTGTCGGCCGAGCCGAGTCGCAGTGCGCACTTTGCGGCGTGGGAGGCCCGGGACCGTGCCTCGTTGACCATCCTCGACCTGGACTACCGGCGGATGTTCTGGGACGACCCGGCCGAGGCGCGCGCGCAGGTCGACAGGGCCCTGTCGATGGTGACTGTCGCTGTCGGCAACCGCGAGGAGTGTGAGATCGCGGTGGGCGAGAGTAGTCCCGACCAAGCGGCAGAAGCGTTGCTGGACAAGGGGGTTGAACTGGCCATCGTCAAGCAGGGCCCCAAGGGCGTGCTGGCCCGCACCCGCAACGAGAGAGTCGAGGTCGAGCCGTTTCCGGTCGAAGTGGTCAACGGTCTCGGCGCCGGCGACGCCTTCGGTGGTGCGCTCTGTCATGGGCTGCTGGCGGGCTGGCCCCTCGAGAGGGTCCTGAGGTTTGCCGGCGTCGCCGGGGCAATTGTGGCGTCGCGACTGGAGTGCTCGACAGCCATGCCGACCGATCACGAGGTCGAAGCGCTCATGCAGGGTCAGGTCACGGGTGATGAGGTTTCGGCCACGGTCGACGTGGCCGCCGAACTGGTACACGGAGGCGCGTCATGAGTGAGTGGTATCGACCGGCGGGTTCGGCCAGCCGGCTAGGTTTCGATGTGGCTATCGGTCCGCATGAGGCGGGGTGGGAGCACACCGGCCTGCATGTCGTGACCCTTGCACCGGGTGAGTCGCGGGTCATCCCCGGCGGCGAACACGAATGGTTGGTGCTGCCGCTGTCCGGACAGGTCCAGGTCGAGTGCCACGGCAAGCTGATCTTCCTGGCGGGGCGGACGGGGCCGTTTGCCGGGCTGACGGACTATGCCTATGTGCCGGTGTCCTCGAGGTTCACCATCACCAGCACTTCCGGTGGGCGAATCGCACTGCCGCATGCCAAGGCGTCGAAATCCCTGCCCTTCAGGCGAATCCCTGCCGAAGAGACCGTCGTCGAGCTCCGTGGCGCCGGCCAGTGCTCGCGCCAGGTCAACAACTTCGGGACTCCATCGCTGCTCGACGCGGACTCGATCATTGCGTGCGAGGTGCTCACTCCGGCAGGCAACTGGTCGTCGTACCCGCCGCACAAGCACGACGAGCGCCGTCCGGACCGTGAGAGCGTCCTCGAGGAGATCTACTACTTCGAGATGCGGGCGGCTGGCGATGCACCGAAGTCCGCCAAACCCTTTGGTTACCAACGGGTCTACGGCACCAAGGCCCGGCCGATCAATGTCATGGCGGAGGTTCACACAGGTGACGTCGTCCTGGTGCCGCATGGCTGGCACGGTCCGGCGATGGCGCCTCCCGGGTATGACATGTACTACCTCAACGTCATGGCGGGTCCGGGCACAGAGCGTGAGTGGCTGATCAGCGAAGACCCCGATCATGCCTGGGTCAGCGCGTCGTGGGCCTCCCAGAAGGTTGACCCACGGCTGCCCTTCGGTGGGCGCCGGTGAGTCAGACGATAACGCTGACGGTCGCCCAGGCCGTTGTGCGGTTCCTCGCGCGCCAGTACTCCGAGCGTGATGGGGTCCAGCACAGGCTGATCGAGGGCTGCTTCGGCATCTTCGGTCATGGCAATATCGCCGGAATCGGTCAGGCGTTGATGCAGGCGGATCTCGAACGGAACCGGGGGGCCGAAGGTGATCCGGAGGTGGACGTTGATCACGGGACGCTTCGCTACTTCCAGTGCCGCAACGAACAGGCCATGGTGCACACGGCGGTCGGCTTCTCGCGGATGCGCAACCGGTTGCAGACACTTGCCTGTACGACGTCGGTGGGTCCGGGCGCGACCAACATGGTCACTGGCGCCGCGCTCGCGACGATCAACCGGATCCCGGTGTTGTTGCTACCGGGTGACGTCTTTGCGACCCGGGCCAGCGGCACGGTCCTGCAACAGCTTGAGTCCCCCCGCGGATACGACACGTCCGTCAACGACACGCTGCGTCCGGTGTCGGTATTCTTCGACCGGGTGTGGCGGCCCGAGCAGCTGGGGTCCGTGCTGCTCGGCGCGATGCGCGCACTGACCGACCCTGTGAACACCGGGGCGGTGACCGTTGCCCTTCCGCAGGACGTTCAGGCGCAGGCGTGGGACTGGCCCGCGGAGCTGTTCGACGCTCGGGTCTGGCACGTCGCCAGGCCCCTGCCCGAGGTCTCCGTCCTGCGTGAGGCCGTGGCCGCGATCAGGGCGTCTGAACGCCCGTTGATCGTCGCCGGTGGCGGCGTCAGCTACTCCGAGGCCACGGAGGCGTTGCGCGAGCTCGCCGAGGCCACCGGCATTCCCGTGGCCGAGACACAGGCCGGAAAGGGATCCCTGGCCTGGGACCACCCGCAGTCGGTGGGTGCCATCGGAGCGACCGGCAGCACCGCCGCCAACGCTCTGGCCGCCGAAGCAGATCTCGTGGTCGGCATCGGTACCCGCTGGAGCGACTTCACGACCGCGTCCATGAGTGCCTTTGGCGACCCAGCCGTGCGCTTCGTCAACATCAACGTGGCCGCTCTTGACGGGCACAAGCTCTCGGGTCTGTCCGTTGTCGCCGATGCACGGGAAGCGCTGGAGGCGTTGACAACCGAGCTCGTTGGGTGGCGAGCGGACGCGGCATACACGCATCGGGCGAGCGACCTGGCAGGTGTCTGGGACAGCGCGGTCACGGCGGCGTACGACCTGGGCGGCGACCTGGGCGGCGACCTGGGCGCGGCCCCACTCCAGAGCCAGGTGATCGGCGCAGTCAACGACATGTCCGGCCCACGTGACGTGGTGGTGTGCGCCGCGGGCTCGATGCCCGGCGATCTGCAGAAGATGTGGCGGACCAGTGACGCCAAGGGCTATCAGGTGGAGTACGGCTACTCGTGCATGGGCTACGAGATTGCCGGGGGGCTCGGGGTCAAGATGGCCGCGCCCGACCGCGAGGTCATCGTCATGGTGGGCGACGGGTCGTACCTGATGATGGCCCAGGAGCTTGTGACCGCTGTGCAGGAGGGCATCAAGCTCGTCGTCGTCATTGTGCAGAACCACGGCTTCGCGTCAATCGGCGCGCTGTCGAAAACCGTTGGTGTGCCAGGGTTCGGCACCATCTACCGCTACCGCAGTGACACTGGTCGCCTTGACGGGGACATCCTGCCGGTCGACCTGGCCGCCAACGCCGCCAGCCTCGGAGCGGAGGTCCTTCACGCCGACACCCTGGGTGAGTTACGGCAGTGCCTGAGCCAGGCCCTGGCGGCCACCCGGACCACGGTGGTTCACGTGGAGTGCGATCTGTCTACCGGCTCTCCGTCGAGCCGGTCGTGGTGGGATGTTCCGGTCGCCGAGGTGTCCACCCATCCGGTCACCCGCACGGCCCGGACGGCATACGAACAGCAAAAGTCCAGCCAACGTGGCCACCTGGCTCCCTTTGCTCAGTTCAGGCCGCTCCGGAGCCCAAATCCGGGGCCAGAAGGCGGCCTGAACTGAGCAAACCGGCCTGAACTGAGCAAAGGGTGTCAGCGGGTGGCGCCGGTGACCATCCAGGCGTCGCCGCGTGCCCGCCAGCCGAGGGCAATGCCGCGCATCGACATGAATGCAACGAAAGCCAGCCAGAGCACCGTCAGCGCATGTCCTTGCGTTGCAACGAGGTCGGCCGGGGCCGCAGCGGCCAGCGATGACTCCTCCGCGGCTCGGACCGTCAGGATCAGCGGCAGGTAGAGCGCGAGGAGCGCGACCTGGGCCAGCGCGAGCCACCGGCCGTCACCGGCTCCGATCAGCACCCCGTCCAACACGAAGACGAAGCCGGAGATCGGCTGTGCGAGCGCCACCACGATCAGGGCGGCGGCCAGGGCGGACTGGACGGCGGGGTCGGAGGTGAAAAGGCCGGGCAGCACCGAATGCGTTGCCAACACAAGGATTCCGAGCACCCCACCGCCGATGACGCCCCACCACAGCATGGTGCGGGTGGCCGCGCGGGCTCCGACGACGTCGCCCGCGCCCAGAGCCTTGCCCGTCAACGCCTGACCCGCGATCGCCAGTGCGTCCAGGGCGAACGCCAGGAAGGTCCACACAGTGGCGGACACCTGGTAGGCGGCCAGTGGCACATCTCCCAGGCCTGCGGCGACCCAGGTCGTTACCAACAGAACCAACCGAAGCGCCAGCGTCCGGACGAGCAGGGGCACCCCGTCACGCGCCGCCCCGAGGACTCGTGCCGGGTGTGGGCGCAGGGTTGCACCGAGCCCTCGCGCGCGGCGAGTGACGACGATGACGAGGGCGGCCGCCATACCGGACTGGGCTAGAACCGTTCCCACGGCGGAGCCCGCGATACCCAGATGCAGCCCATAGACGAGCAACAGGTTGAGCACGATGTTGGCGGTGAAACCCACGACAGACGCGACCAAAGGCGTTCTCGTGTCTTGCAGTCCGCGCAGAACCCCGGTGACCGCCAGGACGACCAACATCGACGGTATGCCGATCGCGGACACCCGCAGATAGGTCACCGCCTGCGCCAACGCGGCCGGGGATGCGCCGAACAACGCGCACAGCGGCGCGGCATAGGCGGCGACCAGAGCGCCTGTGACGATGCCGATCGCGACGGCCAGCCACATCCCGTCAATGCCGGCACCGACGGCACCCCGTTCCGATCCGGCGCCCACCTGACGGGCAACGATCGAGGTCGTCCCGTAGGCGAGGAAGACGAAGACGTTGGCAGCAGTGATGAGGGCGGCACTGGCGACACCGAGGCCGGCCAGCTGGGTGGTGCCCAGGTGCCCGATGATCGCCGAGTCGGCCAGCAGGAACAACGGCTCGGCGACGAGGGCCAGAAACGCCGGCACGGCCAGGCGCAGGATCTCGCGCCGCTGACTGACCGGATCGTCAACTGGCCGGCTCCCGTTGCTGTTCACCATCGCAGGGTAGGCGGCGAGTGAATGTGCCCGGAGCCACCCGCCCGCATCAGCCCAGGTTCTTGAGCGCCTCCCGTCGCGAGAGCGGTGACAACCGTGGGCCGAGCTGGTCGACGCTGTGGCGAACCCAGTCGGCCGCATCGGTGCCGGAATGGGCGTACTGGCGCAGCGACCAGCCGATTGCCTTGCGAATGAAGAACTCCCGGTCGGCCAGGTTCGGCATGATGCAGTCGAGAAGGAGCTGGCGGTCGGTCTCGTCCTTGCTCGAGAGCTGGCTGAGGATGGCCGCCCGACGCACCCACATGCAGTCGGCTGTCGCCCATGACCGCATCCGTTGGGCCTCGGACTCGGGGTGTGCCCTCAGGACCGGGCCGACGCGGCGTGCGGCAATCTCGTCCACGAAGTCCCACCACGCACCCGTCTCGATCAGGTAGCGATACAGGGGCATGGCCGAGCGGTCCCGGGCCCAGGGCCGATAGAGGCGGTGCCCGGAGAGGGCCAGTGCGGCATAACGCTCCTCGCGGAACTGTGCGCCGTCCCAGAGCCCTCGGATGGTCGCCTCCCACTCGTCGCGCCCGACGAGGCGGAGTGCCGGATCGGCGAGGACGGGTCGCAAGGTGGCCTTGAGCTGAGGTGCGGTGACGCCGCGAAAAAGCATCGTGGACTTCATGTACGCCTGCTGGCCGCTCGCCCGGGCGGGATCACCCGCCGACGTGAGCTGACGGCATACGGCATCGACCAGGCCAGCATGAACGGACCCCATCGGCTCAGGTTATGGCCTCGCGGGAGCCGACACATCCCCCGGTGGGGCGGGTGGTACGACACGCCAAAGTTTCTTTTGTCCACAAGGGTGTGGATCATGTTTGCGCAGGCCAGCCCGGGTGCAGCGCGCCGTTGATCGTGAAACCCACAGAGTTGTCCCCAAGGTGTGCACAGACAGGGGCGGCGTGGCGCACACGTTGTCCCCACGATGTGCACAGGCCTTGTTTGAGTCCTGCGCCGTGCGGCAATAGCGTGACTCATTCGCACCGATCACTACGCGGTCGATGGCCCCGGTTGGCCGGTCGGGGGCTGTCAGACCCGGATGGTGTGCTGGTCGTGGTTCGGGTTGCTGGGTCGGTTTGGGAGGGACACGCGTGTCGATCGCGAAGCTGAGCGTCGAGTCGTACGACGGGAATGCACAGTCCTCCTACGGTTCGGCCGACGACCGGCTTCCCCCCCAGGACGTCCACGCCGAGCAGAGCGTCATCGGTGGCATGCTGCTGTCCAAGGACGCGATCGCCGACTGTGTCGAGGGGCTCAAGGGTGTTGACTTCTACCGCCCCGCGCACGAGCTGATCTACGACGCAATCCTGGACCTCTACAGCCGCGGCGAGCCGGCCGACGCCATCACGGTCTCTGATGAGCTGACCAAGCGCGGCGACCTGGTCCGCGTCGGTGGCCAGGCCTATCTGCACCAGCTGATCTCCTCGGTGCCGACCGCGGCCAACGCCGGCTACTACGCGCAGATCGTGGCCGAGCGGGCGGTGCTGCGGCGGCTCGTGGACGCCGGCACGAAGATCGTCCAGATGGGCTATGGCCAGGGCGGCGGCGACGTCCTCGATATCGTCAACGCCGCCCAGGCTGAGATCTACGCCGTGGCGGACAAGCGCGGCGGCGATGACTACGCGGTGCTCGGCGATGTGCTCGAGGCGACGGTTGACGAGATCGAGCACGCCTCGGGTCGATCGGGTGAGATGACTGGTGTCCCAACGGGATTCACCGACTTCGACAACCTGACCAACGGTCTGCACCCCGGTCAGATGATCGTGGTGGCGGCGAGGCCCGCCGTCGGAAAATCGACGTGGGGTTTGGACGTGGCACGGACGGCGGCGATCAAGCACAAGATGGCCACCGTCCTGTTCAGCCTCGAGATGAGCCGTACCGAGATCACGATGCGCCTGCTCTCGGCCGAGGCCTCGATCCAGCTGCAGAACATGCGTAAGGGCACGATGCGCGACGAGGACTGGACCCGGCTTGCGCGCACGATGGCCGAAGTCTCCGATGCCCCACTGTTCATTGATGATTCGCCGAACATGTCGCTGATGGAGATCCGGGCCAAGTGCCGGCGCCTCAAGCAGCAGCACAACCTCCGCCTGGTGATCATCGACTACCTGCAGCTGATGAGCTCGGGCAAGCGGGTCGAGAGCCGCCAGCAGGAGGTCTCTGAGTTCTCCCGCGCCCTCAAGCTCCTGGCCAAGGAGCTCGAGGTCCCCGTCATCGCAATCTCGCAGCTGAACCGTGGCAGCGAGCAACGCACGGACAAGAGGCCGCAGATGAGCGACCTTCGCGAGTCGGGTTGTCTCACTGCTGATGCGCGGATCCTCCGCGCAGACACCGGAGCCGAGACGTCGATGGGTCAGCTGTATGCCGAGGGCGCGACTGACGTTCCCGTGTGGGCGCTGGATGACTCCTTGCGTTACGTGCAAAGGCATCTGACCCACGTGTTCCCGACGGGCGTCAAACCGGTCTTCCGCCTGACCCTGGCGTCAGGTAAGACGGTCCGCGCCACGGAGAACCACCCCTTCCTGGCGTATGAGGGCTGGACCCAGCTGGGTGACCTGCGCGCCGGTTCTCGCGTGGCTGTGCCACGGCACGTCCCGGCGCCGTACGAGCTCACCGACTGGCAGGACGACAAGTTGGTGCTGCTCGCTAGCAGCCTGAGCAGTATGGCGAGCGGTCCAGTAGCCGAGCGCTCTGTCCCCGAGACCGTCTTCCACGCGCCCAAGCGCCAGATCGGCATCTTCATCAAGCATCTATGGGTGCTGGACGGCTCGGTCCATGCGGAACCTTCGGGACTGGGCGGTCACATCTACCTGACCTCACAGTCGCGCCGGCTTCTGGATGACGTCGCTCGCCTCCTGCTGCGATTCGGCATCTCGTGCCGGATCTGCAGCACGGGCAAAGGCTTCACTCTCGACGTCGTCGACGTGGACGACCAGAGGCGTTTTCTCCAGGAGATCGACGTTCTTGGCGTGCAGCCGGCTGAGAGCTTGTCGCTGCTGGACATCGTGCGTGGACGCTCCGGCAACAGATCCGGGGCTGAGACGACTGCGGCGGTTTGGGGCCGCGTCAGTGAGGTCATGACGGCGGGCGACTTCGTCCCGACCAACGACAGGCAGGTTGACGCGCAGAGCCTTGGTCGGGTCGTGCAGGTGCTGGACGAGGCGGATCTGGACCTCGAAGCAGTCAACGACGTGTTGTGGGACTCGGTTGTGTCGATCGAGCCTGATGGCGTCGAAGAGGTCTATGACGCAACAGTTCTGGGCACTCACAACTTCATCGCGAACGGCATCGCCGTCCACAACAGCATCGAGCAAGATGCCGACATGGTGATCCTGCTTCACCGCGAGTCGATGTATGAGCGTGAGTCACCTCGCGAAGGCGAGGCCGACCTCATCGTTGCCAAGCACCGTAACGGTCCTACGGACACGATCACCGTCGCGTTCCAGGGGCACTACTCCCGCTTCACGAACATGGCGACCAACTTCTGATGTGCGAGCCTGGCCAACTGGCGCGTGCCACGTGGGCGAGGATACGGCCATGAGTGCCCACCCTGACCGGGACGGATCCACGGACGGCGTGATCGTGATCGATCACCTGGTCAAGAACTTCGGTTCCGTGCACGCGGTCGATGACCTGTCGTTCACCGTGCGCCCGGGCAGGGTGACCGGGTTCCTGGGCCCGAACGGGGCGGGTAAGACCACGACGTTGCGGATCCTGCTCGGCCTGGTCAGCCCGACGGCGGGCACAGCCACCATCAGCGGGTCGACATACCCGCATGTCACACAGCCGATGCGCGCGGTCGGGGCTGCGCTCGAGGCCGCGAGCTTCCACCCCGGACGCAGCGCGCTCGACCACCTGCGGGTCTACGCCCCGCAGGTGGGCGTGAGCGACAAGCGATGTCACGAGGTGCTCGAGTTCGTGGGCCTGGGCCCGGTCGCTGGACGCCGCGCGGGCGGTTTCTCGCTCGGTATGCGTCAGCGACTCGCGCTGGCCACGACCCTGCTCGGCGACCCGCCCGTGCTGCTCCTTGACGAGCCGGCGAACGGCCTCGACCCCGAGGGCATCGCCTGGCTGCGGCTCCTGATGCGCCACCTGGCCGCCGAGGGGCGCACGGTGCTCGTCTCGAGCCACGTGCTGTCAGAAGTCGAGCAGACCGTGGACGACGTCGTCATCATTGCCCGGGGCCGGCTGGTGCACTCCTCGTCACTGGCCGAGCTCGCGGCCCTCGCGGAGCCGAGCGTGCGCGTCACGTCACCCGACGCCGTCGGTCTGCAGCGGCTGATCACGGCGGCCGGCTGGGCCGACCGGGTCGAACCTGCCGACGCCGGGCAACAGGGGGTGGCCGTGATTCACCGCGTCACGGCACCCGAGATCGGGGCGCGTGCGTTCGCAGCCGGGCTCGAGCTGCACGAGCTCGTCCCGCGCGACGTCGGGCTCGAGGACATCTTCCTTCGGCTCGTCGGCGAGGACGCGGGCGCCCAG
>Ga0209745_1001561_pt1 | contig 13526 bp, 14 predicted proteins | sample BarGraNGADG00312_FD_184495 | JGI IMG/M metagenome (GOLD analysis project Ga0209745, IMG submission 184495) | Arctic peat soil microbial communities from Barrow, Alaska - Barrow Graham LP Ref core NGADG0004-312 (SPAdes) (version 2) | ecosystem: Environmental > Terrestrial > Soil > Wetlands > Peat... | reverse complement strand
GCTCGAACGACCACATCTTCCCGGTGCGCCCGAAGCCCGCCTGGACCTCGTCGGCGACGAGGAGGATTCCGTGCTCGTCGCACATCTCGCGCAGCGCCCGAAGGAACGCCGGCGGCGCCGGGATGTAGCCGCCCTCGCCCTGGACCGGCTCGAGGATCATCGCCGCCACAGCGGACGGCGCGATCGTCGTCTTGAGCAGCTCGCGCAGGTGCGTGAGGGAGACCTCCACCGCGCGCGCCTCGTCGCCGTCAAAGTCGCGGTAGACCGACGGGAACGGGCTCAGGTAGACGCCCGGCAGGAGCGGCTCATAGCCGAGCCGGTAGTTGATGTTCGAGCTCGTGATGCTGGCGGCGCCGATCGTGCGGCCGTGAAACCCGCCCCGGAAGGCGATGATGCCGGGCCGCCCGGTGACCCGCCGCGCGAGCTTGATCGCCGCCTCGATCGCCTCCGAGCCGGAGTTCATGAAGAAGATCGTGTCGAGCGGCTCGGGCAGAAACTCCGCTAACAGCTTCGCGTGGCGGACCGTCGATTCCGCGTAGCCCATCGCCGCGCACGGCGCGATCAGCTGGTCGACCTGGGCGTGGATCGCGGCCGTCACCGCCGGGTGGCCGTGGCCCAGGACGCTGACCGCGATCCCGTTCGCGAAGTCCAGGTACGCCCTGCCATCCGTGTCGTACAGGCGATGGCCCTCGCCCCGCGCCCACGATCGCTCGAAGTAGCGGCCGAGGACCGGGGTCAGGTTGGCCGCGGCGAGGGCGGCGAGATCCAGGCCGGAGGCGGCCGAATTCGGGACGGAGGCGGCCGAATTCAAACTGGAGGCGGGCGAATTCGAACCGGAAGCGGCCGGCGCGGTCACGGTGTCCATGGGTGGGTCCTCGGGTACGTCGCCGGCCGGGCCGCGTCGTTCGGGCGGGCTGCGGCGGACCTTGGCCGAGTATATCGGGCGCGGACCGGGAGCCGGTGCGCCGAAGGTCGCGCCGATGGCAGGGCGGTCCGGGTCGGCCGCGTGGCCGTCGCGTGGCCGTCTGGCGCATCGGCCTCTCTCGCGTCGCCCACTGCCGTGCCGCCCTCCGCTCCGCGTGCGACGATGTCGGGCCAACCTCTCCAGGAGCCCCGCGGAGTGCCAGCGTGATCGACTTCAGCCTGAGCGACGAGAACCGGCTCGTCCGCGATTCCGTCCGCGACTTCGTGGCCGCGGAGATCCTGCCGAACATCCGCGCCTGGGACGAGCGGGGCGAGGCGCACCCGGAGATCTTCGCGAAGATGGGGGAGCTCGGCTACCTGGGCGCGCCGATCCCGGAAGCGTGGGGCGGGTCGGGGATGGACTTCGTCTCGCTCGCGATCCTGTGCGAAGAGCTGGAGCGCGCCGACACCGCCTTCCGGGTGGTGATGAGCGTGCACGTCGGCCTGAACTCGCTGGCGCTGCTCCAGTGGGGGACCGACGAGCAGCGCCGACGCTGGCTCGTGCCGCAGGCGCAGGGGACGAAGCTGGCGACGTTCGCGCTGACCGAGCCGGGCGCCGGGACCGATGCGGCGAGTCTCCAGACGACCGCCCGCCGCGACGGCGACGCCTACGTCCTCAACGGCTCGAAGATCTGGATCAGCCTGGCCGACCTCGCGGACCACATTTTGCTCTTCGCAACGGTCGATCGAGGGAAGAAGCATCGCGGCGTGACCGCGTTCATGCTCGAGCGCGGGATGCCGGGCCTGACGACGGGGACGCTGCACGGCAAGCTCGGGATCCGGGCCGGGAACACCGGGCTCGTGACCCTCGACAACGTGGTCGTCCCGATCGAGAACCGGATCGGCGAGGAGGGCGAAGGGTTCCTCGTCGCGATGAGCGCGATCGACCAGGGCCGCTTCACGGTCGCTGCGGGCGCCGTCGGCCTCGCGCAGGCCTGCCTGGACGCGAGCGTCGCGTACGCCCACCAGCGCGAGACCTTCGGCGAGGAGATCGGGCGCCACCAGCTGGTCAAGCAGATGATCGCGAAGATGGCCGCTGGCACGGAGGTCGGGCGGCTTCTCGTCTGGCGCGCGGGATGGCTGAAGAACCATGGGGTCCGCAACACGCGAGAGACCTCGCTGGCGAAGTGGCACGCCACGGAGCACAGCGTGGCCGCCGCGCTCGACGCGATCCAGGTGCACGGCGCGAATGGGTACAGCAACGAGTTCCCGGTGGAGCGCTACCTGCGCAACTCGAAGGCGGCGGTGATCTACGAGGGAACCAGCCAGCTCCACACGCTCATCCAGGCGGACTACGCCCTGGGCTACCGCGAGGACCGGCCGATCCGCTGCGAGCCGCTCCCGGCGCAGGGCTTCGAGCGCTGGCCGGCCCTCGGCGGGGGCGGCCGGTGAGCGGCGCCCGGGCCCCGGCGACGCGCCTCCGCGGGCGGCTCGTGGCCTCCTGGTCCACCGGGAGTCCCAGCTGCCGCGGAGCGATCCTCGTCGGCGGCACGCTCGCCGCCGCGCTCGCCGGCGCATTCCTGTTCGGCGCCTGGCACGTCCTGTTCGGCGGGCTCGTCAAGGGAAACTGGCGCGCCGGCGGGTTCGGCGTGGCGCTGGCAGCCATTTCCGTGGCCCTGCTGGCGGGCGAGGCGGCCCTGGTCCGGCGCCTGCTGCGCTGACGGACGACGGCCGCTCGGGATCGCTGTCCTGGGGACGGTCGGCTACCCGGCTACCCCGCGACCGCCTCGAGCCAGGTGATCCGCCCCGCGAGGGCATCCTCGGCCGGGTTTGCGGCCAGCAGGACGCGAAGCGACCCCACGAGTCGCCCGATGTGCCGGTCCCCGCGGGAGAACCACCGATCGTGGATCAAGACGAGACCGGGGTGCAGCCTTGCGATCGCGGCATCCTGGAGCGCAAGGTGCACGAAGTCGCCGATGTCCTGGGTCACGATCAGTCGGCCTTCCGAACGCGCGGCGACCCATAGTGCCTGGTCGCTCGACCCGCGGAGGTCGGACCGCTCTGCCACTGCGACGACGTCGTAACCCAGGAGGCGCAGCCGGGCGGCGATCACCCGTGGCAGGTGCTCGTCGAGCAGCAACCTCACGCGAGGTGGTCGCGCTCACGCCGATAGAGTTCGAGCTCCCGGTCGGCCACCTCGCGGTTGGCTGCGATCCAGTCGTCGATCTCTTCCGGGTAGGCCCCGTAATACCGCATCGCCGTGGCGACGAGGTGCTCGGGGAGTTCGAGGTACTCCGCGGCGGCAGGGACGCTTCCGGCGCTGTCGGAGACCGTCTCCACCAGTTCCCACACGTCGAGGCCCGAGGCGGCCAGCCCCGGCCGGCGACCTGCCGGCCCGTCGCGGAAGACGATTCCCGGGTGCTCGACGAGGCGAAGTGCCTCCTCGAGGAAGCGCTCCGTGACGGTGTTCCGGTTCGACCCGACCGAGATCGCGTATCGGTCGAGCCGATCGACGACGTTCTGGGCGAGCCGGAAGCTTCGAACCTCGCGGAGGGCGCGCTTCGGCATGGGTCGTTCGCTCATGTATGACAGTGTATTACATGGTGCAGCAGAGGGAGACCAGGCCCAGGCCGGGCCTGATCTCGGCGGGCTCCCAACCGCCCGCCGCATGGGCGACCGCCCGCCCCGACTTCAGATCGGCTCGAAGCGGGCCTGGAAGAAGCGCAGGTACTTCGGCTCGTAGGTCATCCGGAGGCCGGTCGCGGCGTCCCGGGCGTCGAAGCAGGCCTTCACGGATTCGGCCACGACGTCCATGTGCGCCTGCGTGTAGACGCGTCGCGGGATCGTGAGCCGGGTCAGCTCCAGCTTCGGGCGCTTGTGGTCGCCGGTCTCCGGGTCGCGGCCGGCGGACACGATCCCGCGCTCCATCGAGCGGATCCCCGAGTCGAGGTAGAGCTCGCAGGCGAGCGTCTGGGCAGGGAAGACGTCCTGGGCGAGGTGCGGGTAGAAGCGCTTCGCGTCCAGGAAGATGGCGTGGCCGCCGATCGGCTGGACGATCGGGATATCCCACTCCGTGAGCAGCTCGCCGAGGTAGCGGACCTGGCCGACGCGTGAGCGGACGTGCTCGTCCTGGACGGCCTCGGTGATCCCGATCGCGAGCGCCTCCATGTCGCGGCCGGCCATGCCGCCGTACGTGTGGAGCCCCTCGTAGACCACGACGAGATTGCGCAGCTCCTCGAAGGTGTCCTGGTCGTTGACGGCGAGCCAGCCACCAATGTTGACCAGATGGTCCTTCTTGGAGCTCATCCAGGCGCCGTCCGTGTACGAGCAGAACTCGAGCAGGATCTCGGCGATCGAGCGGTCCGCGTAGCCCTCCTCGCGTTCCTGGATGAAGAGCGCGTTCTCAACCATCCTCGTCGCGTCGAGAAGCACCTTGATCCCGAGGCCGGCGCAATAGGAATGGAGCTCGCGGACGTTCGCCATCGAGACGGGCTGCCCGCCGGCCATGTTGACCGTGCCGGCAAGCGACACGTACGGGATCTTCGTGGCCCCGACCTCTCCGACGAGCGCGCGCAGCTTTGCCAGGTCGACGTTGCCCTTGAACGGGTGGAGCGAGGTCGGGTCGTGCGCCTCGTCGAGGATCACGTCGTGGAACGTCGCGCCGGCCAGCTCCTGGTGGAGGCGCGTGGTCGTGAAGTACATGTTGCCCGGGATGTGGTCGCCCTCCTCGATCAGCACCTGGCTGATCAGGTGCTCGGCGCCGCGGCCCTGGTGGGTGGGAACCAGGTACGTGTAGCCGTAATAGCGCTTGACCGCTTCCTCGAGGTGGTAGTAGTTCCGGCTGCCGGCATACGCCTCGTCGCCCAGCATCATCCCGGCCCACTGCCGGTCGCTCATGGCCGACGTGCCCGAGTCCGTCAGGAGGTCGATGTAGACGTCGTCCGAGCGAAGCAGGAACGTGTTGTAGCCGGCCTCGCGGAGGGCCGCCTCGCGCTCGGGGCGCACCGTCACGGTGAGCGGCTCGACCATCTTGATCTTCCACGGCTCGGCCCACGACCGGCGACCGTGCTGCTGGCCCATCGTGTGAAGGGATTCGTTCGTCATGGTTCGGGTCTCCGCTTGGGCTCCGGGCCGCGCCGGGCGGGCGCCGGGGAGGGCGGGCGGGTCGCCATGCCCGTCCCGGGGGCCACAGCGTAGCGCCGCACGGGTGCGACCACGCGGCATCGGGGGACCGCCGACCGTGCTGGCCGAGGCTCGCGCGGGCGACTGACGCGGGAGGCTCCGGTCGCATCCAGGTCCAGGCCGAGTCGCGTGGCGCAGCTCGGCTTCCCGGTCCGTCGCGCCCGCGCGAGTCCGCTCAGGTCGCCTCGACGACCTCCTCGGGCCGTGGCGGCACGGCCTGACGGCCCCGGGTCCAGACGATGATCGCGACCGCGACGATGATGATCACGCCGGCCACGAGGGTCCTGGGCGTGACCGATTCGCCCAGGATCAGCGAGCCGAGCGCGACGGCCACGATCGGGTTGACGTAGGCGTACGTCGCGACGAGCGGCAGCGGCGCCACCCGCAGCAGCCAGGCGTACGCGGTGAAGCCGATCAGCGACCCGACGGCGACGAGGTAGGCGAGGGCGGCGACGCTCTCCGGGGTCACGTCCGCCGGGCGGAACCGGCTGATCTCGCCGGTCGCCAGCGCGACGACCCCGAGCATCACCCCACCGCAGAGCATCTGCATCCCGACGCCAACCAGCGGCCGCGCGGGCAGGTGGGCGCGGCTGCTGTAGAGGGAGCCGATCGCCCACAGGATCGGCGAGCCGAGGAGGATCAGGGCGCCCGCGAGATCCACCGGCGCGCTCCCGCCGGCCGGCCAGACGAGCACGCCGACCCCCGCGAACCCGAGCCCGATCCCGACGACGGTCGAACGCGAGAGGCGCAGGTCGAAGAAGAGCCGGCCGAGGATCGCAACCCAGACGGGCAGCGTGGCGATCAGCAGCGCGGCGATCCCCGACGCGACCGTCGTCTCGCCGAGCGCCACGAGGCCGTTGCCGCCCACCAGGAGAAACCCGCCGATGATCGCCGCGTCCCGCCATTCGCGGCGACCCGGCCGGGGCTCTCCGGCACGACCGCGCGACGTGACGGCGAGGAGGAGCGTTCCCGCGATCAGGAAGCGGATCGAGCTTTGCGTGAAGGGCGGGATCGTGCCCACCGCGACCCGGATGGCGAGATAGGTGGATCCCCAGACGACGTAGAGGGCACCCAGGGCGAGCGCGACCTGGGCCCCGGGTGCGCCGAGCGTGCGGTGGGCGGCGGTTGCCATCCGGGAAGGATGCCAGCCGGCCTGCACTCCCGCTGATTGGGTTCCGTCCGCCGTGCGGCGAGGGCTGCGCGGTCGCCTGCGGCCGGCCCGTCGTGAGGGGCCTCCGAGCGTGCGACAATCGCGGGGCGATGCCGCTCGACGACCGCTTCGACGATCTCGTCGCCAGCCTGACCGGGTTCTACCGGGCATGGGTGGTCCAGCTCGGGATCGAGCTGGGGCTCTTCGCTCGCCTCCGCGAGGCCGGGTCGAACGGGCTGACGCGCGCCGACCTGGCCCGGGCCGCGACAGCCGCCGCTGAGCCTGTCTCCGCCTGGTGCGACGCCGCCTACGCGGCCGACCTCATCGCGGATGACGGGTCACGGGTCACCGTCGACGCGGACGTCGCGTCGATCCTGCTGGACAAGGACCGCACCGCCTACCTGGGCGGGCAGTTCACGTACACGGTCACGGCGAGCCTGGACTACGACCGGATGGCCGAGTACCTGCGCACCGGTGAGCCCGTCGGATCGCGATCGGCGCGCTACTACCGGGCGATCGAGGCGCTGACCCGCCAGGACATCGCGGTCTTCTTCGAGGAGGCGCTCGCCGCGCTTCCCGACCTCGTGGCCGACCTGGTCCGGGGGATCGACGTGATCGATCTCCACTGCGGCGGCGGCCGCTGGCTGGCGGCGATCGCGCGCCGCTTCCCGAAGGCGCGGCTCGTCGGCGTGGAGCCGGAGGCCGATTCGGTGACCCGCGCGATCCAGCTGGTGCAGCGCGCGGGCCTCGGGTCGCGGATCCGGATCGAGGCCCGCGAGGTGGACGAGAAGCTGGCTGTCGGCTCCTTCGACCTGGCCTACTTCCAGCACGCCCTCCACGAGATGCCGGACCCGGTCGTGGCGCTGCAGTCGGTGTGGCGCATGCTCCGGCCCCGGGGCCGGCTCATCGTCCTGGGCTGGTGCCTGCCCGACGGCCTCGAGGAATACGCGACCCTCCATGGGCAGCTCATCGCGGGCGTCGCGCTCGACGAGCTATTCCACGGGGCGCGCCTGCGGACCGTCGCGCAGCACACGGAGCTGTTCCGCGCCGCCGGGCTCCCCGAGCCCGAGGCGATCCCGCTCCCGTCCGACGCGACGCTCCTCGTGGCGCGACGCGACGCCTGACCGCTTGGCGCGCCGTCAGGCGTCGCGCATCCGGTTGACCGAGCCTGCTCGGCGCGCGGTCAGTTGACGACGATCGTGCCGTGCATGCTGGCGTGGATCCCGCAGACGTACGCGTACATCCCGGCAGTCGCGAACGTGCGCGTGTACGTCGAGCCGGTCGCGAGCGGGGCGCTGGAGGCCGTGCCGTCGTCCCACTTCACACTGTGCGACGGACCGTCCTGGTTGGTCCACGTCACCGTGGCCCCGGCCTTCACGGTCAGGCTGGCGGGCGCGAAGGCGAAGTTCTGGATCGTGACGGCGTCCCCGGCGGCCGCGGCAGGCTGGCTCGCGGCAGGACTCGCGGCGGCGCTCGCAGCGGGGCTTGCTGCAGCCACGCTGGCGGCGGGACTCGCGGGTGCCGGCGTGGGGCTCGCGGCGCTGCCGCAGGCGGCGAGCGCGAGGCTCGCGGAGATTGCCAGGCCGGTGATGAACGCTCGACGCATGGGACTTCCTTCCGGGTTGGTGGCGGATGGCGGCCGCCGATCCGTCCCGCGACGGCTGGCGCCCATCCTGCGTCCCGATACGCCGGCCGGGCGCCTCCCGGTTTTGCCGGCGCTTTCGTGACGGGCGCCGGGCTGGTGATCCGATGGTTCGCGACCGATGCCACGCGCGACCGCGCCGCGCTTGCGGCGACCTTCGGGATCGACGTCCCGGTGTCGAGCTCGATCGACATCGCCGGGCTCCGACTCGAGATCGTGGAGCCCGCGCCCGCGTCGGCGCCTCGCCTCGCGCGATCGTCCGCGCCCGGCCGGGCCCGCGGCCGGCTCGAGGTGATTGCGACCGGTCCCGGCCCCGGGACGTCGCCCACCGAAGAGCGGGCCCCCGCGGCGGCCGACGCGATGGGCTCCTCCGGCTCCCCGACACCCGCGGCACGCTTCCTGGCGCTGGGATGGGCGACCATCGACCTCGAGCGGGCGGCATCGACATGGCCCCACATGCGTTGGGGGGCCGCGCCGCGGGACTCGGTGGTCGGGGCGAGGGCCATCGTCGGTCGAGCCGGCATGGACGCGGCCACCGATCCGACGCTGATCGACGCGGCCGCGGACGTGGCGCTGCCCACCGGCCCGGCGCTCACTGACCCAGGAAATGCCGCCGACCAGGGACCAGCCGCCGCCGTCACGATCGTGCTCCTTGAGCCCGACACGGAGGGGTGGCTCGCTGCCTCGCTGGCTCGTTACGGGGAAGGCCCGGCCGTCCTCTACGTCCGGGTCCCGATGTCCACGATCGCCCGCGCGTCGGAGCGGTTGGCCCAACTCGACATCCGGGCCAGGGACGGGACGGGTCCCTTCGGGCCGGAATGGGCGGTCGCCGCACCGCACGCCTGGGGCCCGACCATGGTCCTGGTGCCCGCGGCCCGACCGGGCAAGCCACGCGAGCCGGGTGAGCCGGACCCGCCCCACCGCGGCCGACGCGGTACCATCGGATCATGATCGAACGAGCCACGCTCACGTTCCGGGACGCCGGCCCGGACGACGCTGAATGGATCGCGCGGCTTCTCTCCGACGAGGGATATCCCGCCGGGGCGACCGACATCGTGCGACGCCTGGAGCGGTACGTCGAGCGGGAATGCCCGGTCCGCATCGCCGAGTCCAGTGGCGAGCGCGCCGGCTTCGTGGCCTGCCAGGTGATCCCGCGCTTCGAGCATGACGACCACGTCGTGCGGGTGATGGCGCTCGTCGTGGACCCGGGCGTCCGCGGCCGCGGCGTCGGGGCCGCCCTGATGGCCGAGGCGGAGGCCATCGCGGTGGGGATCGATGCCGCGTTCCTCGAGGTGACCGCCGGCCATCACCGTCCGGGCGCCCGGCGCCTGTTCGAGGCCGCCGGCTACGACGCCTCGCTCACGAGCTACCTCCGGAAGCGGCGCTGAGCACGCCCCAGGTCGAGTCGTTCCCGCACCTCCGGCTGAGGGTCGCCTCGGAGGAGCTCCTCGCGCTGCCGTGGGAGCTGCCGCTGGCGCAGTGGCGCGCCGACCGGGTCGTCCTGCGCGCCCTCCCGGTCGGCCCCTCGCGCCACCTCGTCCGCTTCGTTGTCATCGACGAGACCGTGTACGCGCTGAAGGAAGAATCGATCGACACCGCGCACCACGAGTACGAGGTGCTCGTTCGCCTCGAGACGCTGGCCCTGCCGTCGGTCCGCGCGATCGGGATCGCGGAGCGTCCGGACGGCGGCACGGCGATCCTGGTGACCGAGTACCTCCGCCACTCGCTCCAGTATCGACGGCTCCTCATGCGGGTCCCGCTCGCCGCCGGCGGCTACCGCGACCGGCTCCTCGACGCGATGGCGTCGCTGCTCGTGGACCTCCACCGGGGCGGCGTCTACTGGGGCGACTGCTCGCTCGCGAACACGCTGTTCCGGCGCGACGGCGGGACGATCCAGGCCTATCTCGTGGATGCGGAGACGAGCGAGACTTACCCTGAGCTGTCCGACGGGCAGCGTGCCTACGACCTCGACGTCCTCGTCGAGAACGTCGCGTTCGGCCTCGCCGACCTGGCGGCGTTCCAGGGACACCCCGACGTGATGGACGAGCAGATCGCCGCCGCCGAGTCCGTGAGGACGCGGTACACGGCCCTCTGGCAGGAGCTCCACGACCAGGTCGAGATCCAGGCCGGCGACCGGTTCGCGATCCAGGCCCACATCCGGCGCCTCAACGACCTGGGCTTCGCGATCGGCGAGATCGAGCTGCTGCCCGGCGCGGCCGGGACGGTCCGGCTTCGGACCGCCGTCGCCCAGCGCGACTTCCACGCCCGTGAGCTCGATCGCCGGACGGGCCTCGTCGCGCTCGAAGGGCAGGCACGCCTGCTCCTCAACGATGTCCGCGAGTATCGCGCGTGGCTGACCTTCTTCGAGCGTCGGACCGTCTCCTCGGCGGAAGGCGCGGCCCGCTGGCAGGACGAGGTGCTCGAGCCGTACCTGCGACGGCTGGAGAAGATCATCGGGCCCGGCCGCGACCCGCTCCAGGCGTACTGCGACCTCCTGGAGCACAAGTGGCTCCTCTCCGAGCGAGCGCAGCGGGACGTCGGCCTGGAGGCGGCGTTCGCCTCGTACGTGGCCGCCGGTGCGCCAGCGCCCGAGGTGGCGAGCGGCGCCCCGGGGCTCGACCTCGATCCCACGGACCCCGAGACCATGTGGGCCGGCGGCAGCCCGTCGGAGGTTCGGGCTCCATAGGTTGCGCGCCACGCCGCGTTGTCGAGCGGCGCTGCCGAAGCTCGACCCGGAGCCGCTGATACGGAGCCGCGCCCGCCGCGCGAGCGCGATCTACCAGCGTTCCTCGTGGACGAGCTCGCTGAGCGGCCGACGGCCGCCCGCCCGCTTCGGCGCGGCCAGGACCGATTCGTCGGCCGGGTAACCGAACGAGAGCACGTACTCGCAGTGCATGCCATCGGGCAGGCCGAGCAGGGCAGCCGCTCGCGCCTGCTCGTACACCGTCGCCGGGACGCTGCCGATCCCGAGCTCCCACGCGGCGAGCACCATGTTCTGGGCCGCCCGGCCGATGTCGAACTCGATCGAGAGCGGCGCGCCATCCGCGTGCGGGTTCGGGGTCACCAGCGCGATCGCGACCGCGGCTCCCGCGAGGTGCGCGGCAAAGGGCCCCACCGTCGAGAGCTCGCGAAGGTGCTCGCGGTCGCGGCACACGACGAACGCCCAGCGCTGCAGGTTCTTGGAGCTTCCGGCGCGCCGACCCGCGTTGAGGATTCGCTCGACGGCTGCGGGGTCGAGCGGGCGGTCCGCGAACGTGCGGACGACCCGCAGGGAATCGATGGCCTCCCAGGTGCCGAGGGCCGGTTCCATTTGCGTGCCTCCAGGTGCGCGGGTTCGGTCGGTCCGTCAGGACCGGATGGGGTCCGGGTTGTGTGCGCCGGCGGGATCATCGAGCGCCCCGTCGGGGAGGGCCGCGGCGGAGAGCGTCCCGTCGGAAAGCGCCCCATCCCGCCCGAGGGGCGCCGGTGCCGGCGCGGCCGGGCGCTCCAACGCGCTGAGCGGCCCATCCGTGTCCGGCGGGCGGCGTACCCGGGCGGCGACCGCACGTGCGGCGGCCCGGTCGGGCTCGGCCGCGCCCGCGAGGTTTCGCGCCAGGAAGGCCGCGATCCGGCCCCGATAGACCGGATCCTCGTAGAGCCAGCGATGTTGGCCCTCGGGCAGGATCAGGAGCTCGACCTCGCGACCGGTGACACCCCGCGCCGCCCGGTCCAGGCGAACCGCGTTGTCGGCGCCCACGACCTCGTCCTGCTCGCCGTGGACGATGAGGATCGGGCCCGGGTATCGCCTCACCGCCGCGGTGGCACTGACGGCAGACGGCGCGTGGCCGCGCGGTCGAAGGTAGACCCGCGTCGTGAGGGCAGCCAGCGGCTGCGCGATCAGCCCCGGCATGGTCAGGCCGGCCAGCTGGAACGTCCGCCTGGTCAGGCGTCGCGGATCGGCCGGGGCGGCCGTCATCACGAGCGCCGCGATCCGGGGATCGTCCGCGGCCGCGATCGCGGCGCCGATCGCGCCCATCGAGTGGCCCAGGACGGCCACGGCTGTCACGTCGGGCCGGGCGGCCGCAAGCTCGACGGCCGCCCGCGCGTCGGCCCCGAACTCGGCCGCGCTGATCGGGAGGGTCTCCGACGGGTTGTCGCCGTGGCCACGAACGTCGAACAGGAGCGACGCGAACCCGGCAGCCCGCAGGAACCGAGCGTTCGGCAGCATCCGCGCGCGGTTCGACTCCCAGCCATGGACCAGCACGACGGCCGGCGCGGGGCGGCCCCCGGGCCCCGGCACGAACCACCCGGGGAGCAATCCCGCATCGGATTGGACGGCCACGATCTCGAAGGGGAGGTCGTAGGCTTCCGGCGTCTCGAGGGGTGGCCGGCGCGCCGGAAGGCCCGCCCGGCGCCGGTACTCGATGGCGAAGCGGTAGGCCGCCGCGGACGGAGCCACCACGGCGGCACCGAGTGCCACCAGCACCTTCCGGGATGTGCGCATGGTCGAAGGGTACCGCCCCGCTCGGCTAGGATGATGGGATGGCCCAACGCGACCCCCACGAGGTGCTCGGGGTCGACCGGGATGCCAGCCAGGCCACCGTGAAGGCGGCCTGGCGGCGCCTCGCCCGCGAGCACCACCCCGACCTCGCGGGAGATGCTGCCGCGCGCCGGGACGCGACGCGCCGGATGGCAGAGATCAACGCGGCGTACCAGGCCCTCCGCGCCGGCGCCGGCGGGCGGCCCGGCAGGTCCGGAACGCCGGGAGGTGGCGCCGGGACGGCGGGGGGCCAGGCTCCAGGCCAGGGCGCGCCCGACGCCGCGCGTCCCAGCGGCCCGCCGCCGCCGCCGCCCAGCCGGCCGGTCACGGCCCGGTTCGACACGACGCACCTCTTCCGGCAGCGCAACGCGACGACGACCCCCGCCGGGGGCGGGTATCGACACCGGCCGCGGGCACCGATCGCGCTCCGCCGCGCGACATGGGGCGAGGCCGAGGAGCCGCGGGCGTCGGACCCGACCGGCCCCCTGCAGCGCGTCCGGGCCCGGCGTGGAGCCCATCGGCCACTGCCGAGCCTCGACGCAGCGCTCGCGACCGAGATCGTCTTCGGCAAGTTCCACGGGCGCACGCTCGGCGAGATCGAGGCCCTCGAACCAACCTACCTCGAGTGGCTGGAGCGGACGATCACCCGCGACCCGGATCTGGTGGCGGCCGCCCGCGTGGTCCTCGACGAGCGCGCCCGCTTGCGCGCCGGGCGGGTCGACCCGGCTGATGGGATCGATGCCCCAGGCGGGGTCGACGGCGCAGACGGGTCCGACGCTGGCGACGGTCAGGATCCCGGTCCCGATCACCGAGAGGTTTCGGACGCCGCGTCTGCGGGCGCGGCGTCAGCGAGGGCCGCGGGCGGACGCGGCGTGGGAAGCGCCTCGGCATGAACGACGGCGGGGACGCCAGATGGCGTCCCCGCGATGCAGCCACGAGAGGGTCCGCGGGATAGGTCCGCGGCCCGGATTATTGCGACAGCCACCGCCGCGGACCGGGCCTGCTGGCCGGAGATCCATGGTTACTCGACTCGTGCCCGATGCCCCAGGGGCCACCCAATGACGCTCCCCGCAGCGTTCTCGAAGTTCGGTGTGTCCCGGTGCTCCGGGCCGTGGCCGACGCCCCAGGTT
>Ga0209745_1001559_pt1 | contig 13545 bp, 14 predicted proteins | sample BarGraNGADG00312_FD_184495 | JGI IMG/M metagenome (GOLD analysis project Ga0209745, IMG submission 184495) | Arctic peat soil microbial communities from Barrow, Alaska - Barrow Graham LP Ref core NGADG0004-312 (SPAdes) (version 2) | ecosystem: Environmental > Terrestrial > Soil > Wetlands > Peat... | reverse complement strand
TCCGCGATGCGGCGACGAAGAGTCCTGGTGCTGACTCCTGCGAGCGTGGCGGCCTCGGCGAGTGAGACCATGCCTCGCGTTCGGGTCGTCGGCTGTCGTGAGGCCATGGTCCGCACCCTTCACGTCGGTTCTGACCCCAGGCTCCTCAATCGCGCGCAGCCTGTGGCGGTTTCCTTCGTGAGCGTCGAGCCTGCGACCTACACCCGCGCCGAGATGCCGATAGCACGTGGATAGCACGAGGCGACACGCAAAAGCCCCTGACTGCATATCAATGCAGTTCAGGGGCCTAGCCGGTTGGTGGGCGATACTGGGTTCGAACCAGCGACCTCCTCGGTGTGAACGAGGCGCTCTACCACTGAGCCAATCGCCCGATGCGGCTTTCGATGGTAGCGCACGTGGGGCGCGATGGGAAAATCCCCGGGCAGGAGCCGCGATCCCCGGCTGCGACGCGCGGGGTCCCGGCGATTGGACTAGGCCGAGGCGGCTGGGTTAGAGTCTTGTCCGCAGCAATTCGTTGCTTGCGGATGTAGCGCAGTTGGTAGCGCACAACCTTGCCAAGGTTGGGGTCGCGGGTTCGAGTCCCGTCATCCGCTCGGAGGCACCACCTACCACGTGGCCCAAGAGCCTCATTGGTGGCGTGGCCGAGAGGCGAGGCAGCGGCCTGCAAAGCCGTACACACGGGTTCGAATCCCGTCGCCACCTCCATACCCACACGGGCGATTGGCGCAGTGGGAGCGCGCTTCCTTGACACGGAAGAGGTCGCTGGTTCGATCCCAGTATCGCCCACCGAAAACCGCCGTAGCTCCCTGGCTGCGGCGGTTTTCTTTCCCCGTCGTGGGAGCTCCAGCGAACCCCACAAAAATGAAGGAGGAGTACCCATGAAGAAGCAGGATCTGGTCTCACTGATAGTTTCGCTCCTCGTTGTCGCGATCGGCGCCCTGGTGGCCTGGGCCGGCAGCCAAGGTGGCGCCACGGCGGGCGGGATCCCCGTGTTCGCCCTGGCAGTCGGCATCGCCTTCGCGATCCAGTGGGTGGTGTACATCCACGCCTGGTTGAACCGGACCGAGAAGTACTTCGACCTCACGGGCGCCCTGACCTACATCTCGATCACCGCCCTGCTGCTCATCATCACGCCCGGTATCGATGCCCGCGCGTTGCTCCTCGGCGCACTCGTGGTGATCTGGGCTCTGCGATTGGGAACCTTCCTGTTCCGCCGCGTCAGCCGGGCCGGCAAGGATGACCGGTTCGACAAGCTCAAGACCTCGTTCTTCCGGTTCCTGAACGTGTGGACCATCCAGGGGTTGTGGGTCACGTTCACCGCCGCGGCGGCGTGGGTGGGCATCACCTCCTCTGAGCGCGTGGGCCTCGACGCCTTCGCGATCGTGGGGGCCCTCGTCTGGGCGGTTGGCTTCGGGATCGAGGCGATCGCAGACCTGCAGAAGAGCCGTTTCAATGCCGACCCGGCCAACAAGGGTCGCTTCATCAACACCGGGCTGTGGTCGAAGTCACGCCACCCCAACTACTTCGGTGAGATCCTCCTGTGGGTGGGGGTTGCCATCATCGCCATCCCCGTCCTCTCGGGCTGGCAGTGGGTCGCGATCATCTCGCCGCTCTTCGTCACCCTGCTGCTCACCCGGGTCAGCGGCGTCCCGCTGCTGGAGAAGAAGGCCGACACCAGGTGGGGCGGACAGGCCGAATATGAGGCGTACAAGAAGAACACGCCCGTGCTCATTCCGCGGCCCTGACGGCCCGGGCGGTAGCTGCCCGTTCAACCCCGGGCAGCCGCTTTGGTCCGTGGTATCCGCGCCGAGTACCCTGAAAGGCGTCCCCATCGTCCACCAGGAGGACCTGTGACCACCGTGCAGCACGCCGAGACCCCGCCCCTGCGCATCGGCGCGCGCACCACCGGTACGGAGCTGTTCGCCGGGCGGCGGGACGTCGTCGCGATGCGGGTGGCGGGCGAACTCAAGGACCTGTTCGTGGAACTCCAGCCGGGCGACGTCGTCGCGCCGGTGACCATCGACTCGCCGGACGGGCTGGCGATCGTCCGCCACTCGGCCGCCCACGTGCTCGCCCAGGCGGTCCAGCAGGTCAACCCGGACGCGAAGCTCGGTATCGGCCCGCCGATCGTGGACGGCTTCTACTACGACTTCGACGTAGCCGCCCCCTTCACCCCGGAGGACCTCCGCGCGCTGGAGAAGGCGATGGCCCGCATCGTCAAGGAGGGACAGTCCTTCCGCCGCCGCGTGGTGAGTGAGGACGAGGCCCGGGCAGAACTCGCGGACCAGCCCTACAAGCTCGAACTGATCGGGATCAAGGGTTCCGCCTCGGCCGACCAGACCGAGGGGGCGTCCGTGGAGGTCGGTGCCGGCGAGCTCACCATCTACGACAACATCCGCCGCAACGGCGAGACCGCGTGGAAGGACCTCTGCCGCGGCCCCCACGTCCCGTCCACGAAGGTGATCGGCAACGGCTTCCAGCTGATGCGCTCCGCGGCGGCCTACTGGCGGGGGAGCGAGAAGAACCCGCAACTGCAACGCATCTACGGCACCGCCTGGGCCTCGAAGGACGAGCTCACCGCCTACACCACCCGCCTCGCGGAGGCGGAGCGGCGTGACCACCGCCGGCTCGGCAACGAGCTGGACCTGTTCTCCTTCCCGGACGAGATCGGATCGGGCCTCGCGGTGTTCCACCCCAAGGGGGGGATCATCCGCATGGAGATGGAGCAGTACTCGCGCCAGCGACACCTCGAGGGCGGCTACCAGTTCGTCAACACGCCCCACATCACCAAGGCCCAGCTCTTCCAGATCTCGGGGCACCTCGACTGGTACGCGGAGGGCATGTACCCCCCGATGCACCTCGACGAGGAACGGGACGCCGAGGGCAACGTGCGCCGCCAGGGGCAGGACTACTACCTCAAGCCGATGAACTGCCCGATGCACAACCTGATCTTCTCCTCGCGCGGGCGCTCCTACCGTGAACTTCCCCTGCGGCTCTTCGAGTTCGGGACCGTCTACCGGTACGAGAAGTCAGGCGTGGTCCACGGCATGACGCGCGCCCGCGGCTTCACCCAGGACGACGCCCACATCTACTGCACCCGGGACCAGATGAAGGGCGAGGTCGCGACCCTGCTGACGTTCGTGCTCGACCTGCTGCGCGACTATGGCCTCGACGACTTCTACCTGGAACTGTCGAGCAAGAACCCGGACAAGTTCGTGGGCGACGACGCCACCTGGGAGGAGGCCACCGAGACGCTGCGGCAGGTGGCCGAGGAATCGGGCCTCGAGCTCCGGCCGGACCCGGGTGGCGCCGCGTTCTACGGACCCAAGGTCTCCGTCCAGGCCAAGGACGCGATCGGGCGCACCTGGCAGATGTCCACGATCCAGCTGGACTTCAACCTGCCCGAGCGTTTCGACCTCGAGTACACCGCGCCGGACGGCACCCGCCAGCGGCCGGTCATGATCCACCGTGCCCTGTTCGGCTCGATCGAACGCTTCTTCGCGGTGCTGACCGAGCACTACGCGGGCGCCTTCCCGGCGTGGCTCGCGCCCGTCCAGGTGGTGGCGGTCCCGGTGGCGGACGTCTTCAACGACTACCTCGCGGACATCGTCGGCCGGCTGCGCACCGCGGGCATCCGCGCCGAGCTGGACGATTCCGATGACCGGTTCGGCAAGAAGATCCGCAATGCGGCTGCCCAGAAGGTGCCGTTCGTCCTGATCGCGGGCGGCGAGGACGTCGAGGCGAACGCCGTGTCATTCCGCCTGCGGGGCGGGGAGCAGCGCAACGGCGTGCCGGTGGACGACGCCGTCGCCCAGATCGTCGACCACGTGCGCCTGCGGAGGAACACCTGATGGCGGAGGTGGACTCAGCCGACGGGTTCGCCGGCACCCCGGACGCCTTCCAGCGGCTGTGGACCCCCCACCGCATGGTCTACATCGACGGCCAGGACAAGCCGATCGACGCGGCCATGACCTCCTGCCCGTTCTGCCACGTGCCCGAGCGCGCCGACGCGGACGGCCTCATCGTCCACCGCGGGGAACTCGCGTACGTGGTCCTCAATCTCTACCCGTACAACCCCGGCCACCTGCTGGTCTGCCCCTACCGCCACGTCGCGTGGTACACGGAGCTGACCGAGGACGAGCGCAACGAGATCTCCACCCTGACCGCGGACGCCTTCCGGGCACTCACCAGGGCCTCCGACCCCGACGGCTTCAACACCGGCATGAACCAGGGCGCGGTTGCCGGCGCCGGCATCGCCGCGCACCTGCACCAGCACGTCGTCCCCCGCTGGAAGGGCGACGCGAACTTCTTCCCGATCCTCGCCCAGACCAAGGCGCTGCCGCAGGTCCTCGGTGACACCCGCGAGCTGCTCGCCCGGTCCTGGGGTGGTCGCTGATGGTCATCGGGCAACACGGGCGGGGCTTCAGCTCCGTGGCCTTCGGGCCCGTGGCACGCACCCTCGTCCGATGGCACGTCTCTCCGGACGTCGTGACCGTGGGGGGCACGGTGGCGACCGCCGCGATCGCGTTCGGGCTCCTTGCGCGCGGGCATCTCGTGGCTGGTCCGCTGCTCCTCGGCCTGGTCCTCCTCACCGACTCGATCGACGGGCTCATGGCCCGCGACATGGGGCGCTCATCGCCCTGGGGGGCGTTCCTCGACTCCACGATGGACCGGTTCGGCGACGCGAGCGTGTACCTCTCCATCGCGCTCGTCACGATCGCGATCCCGGGTGCGCTCGGTGACTGGACGTTCGGCTTCGCGCTGGCGATCGTCCCGCTTGCCCTGATCGTCTCCTACGCGCGCTCGCGCGCCGAGTCCGTGGGGTTCACGGCCGCGGTTGGGATCGCGGAGCGGACCGACCGCCTGATTGTCTCCCTCCTGGGGTGCCTTCTCGTTGGCCTCGGTCTGCCCACCTGGGTGCTCACCCTCCTCCTCGGGTACGTGGCGGTCGCGAGTTTCATCACGGTCATCCAGCGGATGGCTACCGTCTACCACCAGGCGGCCGCGCATGCGCATTGATCCCGGGACCGCGTTCTCCCTGGCGTGGACAATCGTCCCCCGGCTCCCGGAGCCACTGGTGCGCGCCCTCTTCGACGTCGCCGGCAGGATCGCGTGGCGGCAGGGCGGCGACGGGGTCCGTCAGCTGGAGAAGAACCTCTCCCGCGTCCGGCCCGAGGCGACGGACAAGGAACTCCGGCGCCTCACGCGTGACTGCATGCGGTCCTACATGCGGTACTTCGCCGAACTGTTCATGCAGCCGGGCATGCCCTCGGACGAGATGGACGTCCGCGTGCGCGGCCACGTCCCCGACCGGATGCGTGCCGACCTGGAGGAGGGCAGCGTCGTCGTGGCGCTCGGCCACCTCGGAAACTACGACCTCGCCGGCGCATGGTCAACCCGGAACATTGCCACCGTGATGGTGGTCGCGGAGCGGCTCAAGCCGGAGAAGCTGTTCCGGAAGTTCCTGGCGGTGCGCGAGAAGGAGGGGACCGAGGTGGTGCCATTCGAGCGCGGCTCGAACGTGTTCCGCCACCTCGTCCGGCGTTCACGCGAGGACACGAGGATCGTCGCCCTGCTGGCGGACCGTGACCTCGGCTCCAGCGGCATCGAGGTCCAGCTGTTCGGCCAGCCCGCACGGCTTGCGGTGGGTCCGGCGGCCCTTGCGATTGCCACGAAGAGGCCCCTGTACTTCGCGGCCATCCGCGGCGACAGGATCGAGCAGCTCCACGGCCCACGGAAGTGGGGGATCGACCTGGAATTCATCGGGCCGATCGCGCCCCCCGCGCCGGGGCCGGACGCAATAAGGGCCTACACGCAGGCCTGGGCGGACATCATGACGGAGCACGTCCGCAAGCACCCCACCAGCTGGCACATGCTCCAGAAGGTGTTCACGGCGGACCTCGACGGCGACCGCCTCGCCCGGAAGGCAGCCGAACAGTGAGAATCGGCATCGTCTGCCCGTACTCGTTCGATGCGCCGGGCGGCGTACAGTTCCACGTCCGTGACCTCGCGAGCACCCTCATATCGTGGGGTCACGAGGTTTCGGTCCTCGCCCCCGCGGAGGAGGAGACGCCGCTGCCCAGCTTCGTCGTGCCGGCCGGGCGCACCGTGGCCGTGCCCTACAACGGCTCGGTGGCGCGCCTGAACTTCGGCGTGGTGGCCTCGGGCCGGGTGTCCCGCTGGCTGGCCGACGGCGATTTCGACATCCTGCACATCCACGAGCCGATCACCCCCTCGCTCGGCATGCTCGCACTGTGGCAGACCCGGGTGCCCACCGTGGGCACTTTCCACAGCGCCCTCGACCGTTCGCGCGTCCTCCTGCTCTTCTCCCCGATGGTCCAGCCCTGGCTGGAGAGGCTCGACGCCCGCATCGCGGTGTCCGCCGAGGCCCGCCGGACCGTGGCGGACCACCTCGGCGGCGACGCCTTCGTGATCCCCAACGGCGTCTTCGTGGATCACTTCCGCCACGCCGAGCCCGACCCCCGGTGGGCGGGGCGGCGCCTCGGTGCGGACAATCCGCCGACGATCGCGTTCCTCGGGCGGCTCGACGAGCCCCGCAAGGGGCTGGGCGTGTTCGCGGGCGCCGTCGCCGCAGTGCTGCGTGAGCACCCGGACACCCGCTTCCTGATCGCGGGCCGGGGTGAGGCCGAGGCGGCGCGGGCGCTGCTCGCCGGGGCCGACGGGAACGTCACGTTCCTCGGCGGCATCAGCGACGAGGAGAAGGCCGCCCTGTTCGCCTCCGTCGACGTCTACGTCGCCTCACAACTGGGTGGCGAGTCGTTCGGGATCGTGCTCGTCGAGGCCATGAGCGGCGGAGCCCACGTCGTGGCCAGCGACATCCCGGCGTTCCGCGCGGTGACCGACGACGGTCGCGCCGGCTCCCTCTTCGCCGTCGGTGACCCGGGCGACCTCGCCCGCGCCCTGCTGGCGGCGATCGGTGACGGCGCCCCGGGCGTGCGCGCCCACGCCGCGACGTGGGTGGAGCAGTACGACTGGGGGACTGTCGCCCGGCAGGTGCTCGAGGTCTACCGGGCGGTGCTGGCCAGCAAGGGCATCGTGCCGCCGGACTCGCCAACGGGACGGGTGGCCAAGTTCCTGCGGTGGAGGGTGGAGAAGTGATGGAGCCGCTGACCTGGTGGACGATCGCCGCGGGGCTGCTCGCCCTCGCCCTGTTCGCCGGGATCGTGTCCCTCGCCACCCGGACGGACCGCCTCCACAACGAGGTGCTGCGCTCGCGTGCGATGCTCGAGCGCCAGCTGCACGCCCGTGCGTCGACCGCCCTCGAGATCGCGCACAGCGGACGCCTGGACCCGGCCTCGGCCGTGATCCTCGCGGACATCGCCACCCGAGCCGTCGAGAACCCGAACGCCCTGGTGCCCGACGGTCTGGACCCCAACTGGGAGTCCACACCGTCGATCGGCGCGGTGGAGACCCGCGACCGCGCCCTGGTGGAGAGCGAGCTCTCCCGGGTGCTCCGGCTCCTCGGTCCCCAGATCCGCGAGGAGTACGCCCACGACGCCGAACTGCAGGAACTGCTGACGCGGCTGGTGGGGCAGTGGTATCGCGCCACGATCGCCCGATCGCTCCACAACACCCGCGTGGTCCAGAGCAGGGAGTTGCGGAACCGCTTCCCCGTGCGGGTGCTCCACCTCGCCGGACGCGCACCCATGCCCGTCACCTTCGACATGGACGACGAGGTTCCCGAGCCCATGCGGGCGGGACTGCACCAGGAGTGATGACACCGTTGGCCGCCCCCGGAGGGCGGACGGGAGTTGAACCGCTCCGGTGCCGCGTCTAGTGTCGTTCTCATGTCACACGCGCCCGGGGCACCCCTGATGCAGGCTTGGGCGCCGGTGCCGCAGCGGACCCGCACCGCCCAGGCGCTCGAAGTCGTCGGTATCGCGTTCGGTGCCGTCGGAGTCCTGGCGATGATCGCGCTGGTCTCGAGCATGGCGGGGGTCGCCGGCACCGCCGTCGCGGGCGTCCTTGCGTTCATTCCGCTCGTGGTGGTGGTGCTCGGCATCCGCTGGATCGACAAGTGGGAACCTGAGCCGCGGCTCACGCTCCTCGCCGCCTTCCTGTGGGGCGCCGGGGTCTCCACGTTCGTGTCACTGGTCTTCAACAGCTGGTTCGCCGTGGCGGTGGCGGAGACCTCGTTCACGTCCTTCGGCCAACTCGTCCTCTCCACCGCCGTCGTGGCGCCCGTGGTGGAGGAGACCACAAAGGGCCTCGGGGTCCTCCTCGTCTTCCTGCTCCGCCGGCGTTTCTTCGACGGCCCCGTCGACGGCGTCGTGTACGCGGCCACCGTGGCGGCCGGGTTCGCGTTCGTCGAGAACATCCTGTACTTCGCCCAGTATGTCGACTCGCTCGGGAGCGTGTTCATCGGCAGGGCGGTCATGGCACCCTTCGCGCACGTGGTGTTCACGGCCATGACCGGCATCATGCTGGGCCTGGCATCGCGCCAGCATTCGCGGCGGGCGTGGCTGTGGCTCTTCCCGGTCGGCCTTGCGTGCGCCATCCTGCTGCACGGCCTGTGGAACTTCTCCACGATGTCCGGGAAGTACCTGTTCCTGTACCTGTTCCTGCAGATCCCGGTGTTCGTCGGCCTCGTCGCGCTGGTCTCGTGGCTGCGTTCGCTTGAGTCCGCCGTCATCCGGAACCGCCTCGGCGAGTACGCGCGGGCCGGGTGGCTGGCCCCGCACGAGGTGGCCATGGTCGCCTCCTTCAGCGAGCGGGGGCGTGCCCGGGCGTGGGCAGCCCGGTTCGGGCGCAGGGACCAGATGGCCGAGTTCCAGCGGCGCGCCACGAACCTCGCGTACGCCCGCGAGCGCGCCTTTTCCGGCCGCCTGCCCGCCACCGCCGCGGCGGACCAGGCGCACATGCTGACCGAACTCACGCGTGCCCGCCAAGCGATCCACGCCGGCCTCGCATGACCCCCACTCACCACCCCGATCGTCCAGGAGGACACATGGAGAACGTCACACCAGGGACCACCCGCGTCAAGCGCGGCATGGCCGAGATGCTCAAGGGCGGCGTCATCATGGACGTCGTCACGGCGGACCAGGCGAAGATCGCCGAGGACGCCGGCGCCGTCGCGGTGATGGCCCTCGAGCGGGTTCCCGCTGACATCCGGGCGCAGGGTGGCGTGGCGCGCATGTCCGACCCCGACCTGATCGACGGCATCATCAATGCCGTCTCCATCCCCGTGATGGCGAAGGCCCGGATCGGTCACTTCGTCGAGGCCCAGGTACTGCAGGCCCTCGGCGTGGACTACATCGACGAGTCGGAGGTGCTCACTCCCGCGGACTACTCCCACCACATCGACAAGTGGCGGTTCACCATCCCGTTCGTCTGCGGGGCCACCAATCTCGGCGAAGCGCTGCGGCGCATCACCGAGGGCGCGGCCATGATCCGGTCGAAGGGCGAGGCCGGCACCGGCGACGTCTCGAACGCCACCACCCACATGCGCACCATCCGCGACGAGATCCGGCGCCTCACGTCCCTGCCGGACGACGAGCTCTACCTCGCCGCGAAGGAGCTCGGCGCCCCCTACGACCTGGTCCGGGAGATCAGTGAGACCGGCCAGCTGCCGGTCGTCATGTTCACCGCCGGGGGAATCGCCACGCCGGCCGACGCCGCGATGATGATGCAACTCGGCGCCCAGGGCGTGTTCGTGGGCTCGGGGATCTTCAAGTCGGGCGACCCCGCCAGGCGTGCGGCCGCGATCGTGAAGGCGACGACGTTCTTCGACGACCCCACCGTCATCGCCGAGGTCTCGCGTGGCCTCGGGGAGGCGATGGTGGGCATCAACGTGGACGACATCCCCACTTCCCACCGACTTGCCGAGCGCGGGTGGTGACCTACTTCTCCGACGAGTGGGTGCGCGGCGCCGACGGCATGCTCCATCGCCGCGGCGCTCGCGTCATGGTCTTCGACGGGGCGGGTAGGGTCCTCCTCCAGCGCGGCCACGACATGGACGAGCCGGCTCGCCACTGGTGGTTCACCCCGGGTGGGGGCATCCACCGGGGGGAGGATCCGCGCGCGGCAGCGGCCCGGGAACTTGCCGAGGAGACCGGCATCGTCGTGGCAGCCCTGGACCTCGAGGGCCCGGTGGCGGAGAGGAGCGCCATCTTCGACTTCGCGCGCGAGTGGGTGCACCAGGACGAGGTGTTCTTCACCGCCCGGATCGCCGGTGCCGACCTCGACTCGAGTGGATGGACCGAGGTCGAACGGCAGTTCCTGGTGGAGCAGCGCTGGGTGCCGGTCGAGGAGATCGGCGCCCTCGACGGCGAACTCTTCCCGGAGGAGCTTCCCGCGTTCGCGGCCGCCCTGCTGGCCGGCTGGGACGGCGCCGTACGCCAGTTGCGGCGTGAGGACACGCGATGACGACGATCGGCGTCCTCGCCCTCCAGGGCGACGTGCGCGAGCACGTCGTGAGCCTCGAGGCCGTGGGTGCACGGGCGGTTCCGGTGCGCCGGCTGTCCGAGCTCGAGCACGTGGACGGACTGGTACTGCCGGGGGGCGAGTCGACCACCATCGACAAGCTCCTGCGGGCGTTCGGGCTCTTCGAGCCGTTGCGGGCGCGGATCGCCGGGGGGCTGCCCGTGTACGGCTCGTGCGCCGGCATGATCCTCCTCGCCGACCGCGTCCTCGGTGCCGGGCCCGACCAGCGCACCCTCGGGGGCATCGACATGACCGTGCGGCGCAATGCCTTCGGGCGGCAGGTGGACTCGTTCGAGGCCGACGTCGACGTGGCGGGGCTCGCGGGCGGGCCCGTTCACGCCGTCTTCATCCGCGCCCCGTGGGTGGAGGAGGTGGGGGAGGACGTCGAGGTGCTCGCCAGCGTGAGCCTGCCCGGTGGCGCGGCCACCCACATCGTCGCCGTGCGCCAGGGTGTGCTCCTCGCGACGTCCTTCCACCCGGAGATGGATGCGGACCACCGCCTGCATGAGCTCTTCGTCGGGATGGTTGGCTGAGTCACCGCCACCCTGCGTCGGCGTCACGGTGGGCCTGACCGAGGGCGGCGGTGGCTGCGGGTAGAATCGAGGCAGCCCGTGGGGCTCGCGCCCCGTTGTGAAACCCAGAGCCGATCTGCGCGCGCCGGTGCCGCCAGGTCGGGAAGGAGAACGCGTTGTCCGGTCATTCCAAATGGGCCACCACCAAGCACAAGAAGGCCGCGATCGACGCCAAGCGCGGCAAGCTCTTCGCCCGCCTCATCAAGAACATCGAGGTGGCGGCCCGTACCGGTGGGGGTGACCCCTCCGGCAACCCCACCCTTTTTGACGCCATCCTGAAGGCCAAGAAGAACTCGGTCCCGGCTGACAATATCGACCGCGCGGTCAAGCGCGGGTCCGGCCAGGAGGCCGGCGGAGCGGACTACCAGAACATCATGTACGAGGGCTACGGCCCTGGTGGCGTGGCCGTCCTCGTCGAGTGCCTGACCGACAACCGCAACCGGGCCGCCTCCGACGTCCGAGTGGCCTTCACCCGCAACGGGGGCAGCATGGCCGACCCAGGGTCCGTCTCCTACCTGTTCTCCCGCCGCGGCGTCGTCGTGGTCTCCAAGACCCCGGGTCTCACGGAGGACGACGTGCTCATGGCCGTCCTGGACGCCGGTGCCGACGAGGTGGAGGACATCGGTGACTCGTTCGAGATCATGTCCGAGGCCACGGACGTCGTCGCCGTCCGCACCGCCCTGCAGGAGGCAGGCCTCGACTACGACTCCGCCGAGGTGCAGTTCGTCCCTGCCACCGAGGTGGAGGTGGACATCGACGGCGCCCGGAAGATCATGAAGCTGATCGACGCCCTCGACGACTCCGACGACGTCCAGAACGTGTACGCCAACTTCGACGCCTCCGACGAGGTCATGGCCGCGCTCGACGACGAGGACTGATGCGCATCCTCGGCGTCGATCCGGGGCTAACCCGATGCGGTGTCGGTGTCATTGAGGCGGGGCGCCCGCCGCGGCTGGTGGCCGTCGGCGTGATCCGCACGGAGGCCTCCCAGTCCGCGGACCTGCGCCTCATGACCATCTCCCTCGGCATCGAGGAGTGGCTGGACACCCACCACCCCGACGCCGTCGCCATCGAGCGCGCGTTCGCCCAGCACAACGTGCCCACCGTCATGGGGGTGGCGCAGGTCGCGGGGCTGGCCATGGTGGCGGCCGCGCGCCGCGGTATCCCCGTTGGCCTCCACACGCCGTCGGAGGTGAAGGCGGCCGTGACGGGCTACGGCAACGCCCCCAAGGCGCAGGTGCAGCACATGGTCGCCCGCATCCTCGGGCTCGCCGAGGCGCCGAAGCCGGCCGACGCGGCCGACGCGCTGGCACTGGCGATCTGCCACTCGTGGCGCCAGGGCAGCCCGACGGCGCCCGGGTACACCGACCAGACCGACGCGCAGCGGGCGTGGGCCGACGCCGAGCGGGCGGCGCGCCGACCCGCAAATGCGTCCCGCGGCGACTATCTGCGCTAATCTCTTCGTACACCTGTTCTAAGGGAGGCGCCCGTGATCGCATCGCTGAGCGGCATCGTCGCGTCGGTCGGCATCGATCACGTGGTCCTCGAGGCCGGGGGCGTGGGGTTCGCCTGCCTGGCGACCCCGGCAACGTTGTCCCGTCTCCGCTCGGGCGAGCACGCCCGCCTGGCCACCACGCTCGTGGTGCGCGAGGACTCGCTCACCCTCTTCGGGTTCCAGGACGACGACGAACGTGAGACCTTCCTTCGCGTCCAGACCGTGACCGGGATCGGACCGCGCCTCGCGATGTCGATCCTCGCGGTGCTCTCCCCGGACGAACTCCGCCGCGCGATCGCCGGCGAGGACCTCGTCGCGCTCCAGCGCGTCCCGGGGATCGGCAGGAGGGTGGCGCAGCGACTGGTCCTGGAGCTGGCCGGCAAGCTCGGCAGCGTCCACGGGGAGGTGCCGGTGGTGGCCGAGGCCACGGTCGACGAGGACATCGTGGCGGCGCTCGTCTCACTCGGTTGGCCTGCGCGGGATGCCACCGCGGCCGTCGTCGCGGTGAGTGCGGGTGCGGACTCGCGCGCCGAGGTGTTGCGCGCCGCGCTCCAGCACCTGGCGGCCGGCCATGGATGAGGAGCGTGTGATCGACCCCGAGGTCCACGAAGCGGAGCGTGCGGCCGAGTCCGCGCTGCGGCCGAAGTTCCTCTCCGAGTTCGTCGGACAGCCGAAATTGCGCAGCCAGCTCTCGCTCGTGCTCGACGCGGCACGCCAGCGCAGCATGGCCCCCGACCACGTCCTGCTCTCGGGGCCGCCCGGCCTCGGCAAGACGACCCTCGCGATGATCATCGCCGCCGAGACCACCGGTTCGCTACGCCTCACGTCGGGGCCGGCCATCCAGCATGCCGGTGACATCGCGGCCATCATGTCCTCCCTGCAGGAGGGGGACGTGCTCTTCATCGATGAGATTCATCGGCTCGCGCGGGCCGCCGAGGAAATGCTCTACCTCGCGATGGAGGACTTCCGCGTGGACGTCGTCGTCGGCAAGGGACCCGGCGCGACGTCGATCCCGCTCACGCTGCCGCGCTTCAC
>Ga0209745_1001558_pt1 | contig 13546 bp, 11 predicted proteins | sample BarGraNGADG00312_FD_184495 | JGI IMG/M metagenome (GOLD analysis project Ga0209745, IMG submission 184495) | Arctic peat soil microbial communities from Barrow, Alaska - Barrow Graham LP Ref core NGADG0004-312 (SPAdes) (version 2) | ecosystem: Environmental > Terrestrial > Soil > Wetlands > Peat... | reverse complement strand
GCTGCCGCTCGAGGTGGTTGAGCCCGTCTCGGCGATCATCAAGCGCTTCTCGGCGGGCGCGATGAGTCAGGGCGCGCTCTCGAGAGAGGCGCACGAAACGCTGGCGATCGCGCTGAACATGATCGGCGCGCGCTCCAACTCGGGCGAAGGCGGCGAGGCGCTCGCCCGCTACGGAACGGCGCGCAACTCGGCCATCAAGCAGGTCGCCTCGGGGCGCTTCGGCGTCACTCCCGCTTACCTGCGCTCGGCCGAGGAGCTGCAGATCAAGATCGCGCAGGGCGCCAAGCCCGGCGAGGGCGGCCAGCTCCCGGGACACAAGGTCTCCGCTGAGATCGCGGAGCTACGGCACACCGAGCCCGGGATCGCTCTCATCTCGCCGCCGCCTCATCACGACATCTACTCGATCGAGGATCTGGCCCAGCTGGTCTTCGACCTTCGCCAGGCGCACCCGGGCGCCGACGTATCGGTGAAGCTCGTAGCCGAGGCCGGCGTCGGCATCGTCGCCGCGGGCGTCGTCAAGGCGCTGGCCGACGTCGTTCACATCGCCGGTTGCGACGGCGGCACGGGTGCCAGCCCGCTCTCCTCGATCAAGAATGCCGGCGCACCCTGGGAGTTGGGGCTCGCCGAGACGCAGCAGGCGCTCGTTTCCGAAGGCCTGCGCGGACGGGTTCGGGTGCGCGTCGACGGCGGCTTCAAGACCGGTCGCGATGTCGTCGTGGCCGCGCTGATGGGAGCCGACGAGTACAGCTTCGGCACCTCGCTGCTGTTGGCCGAGGGCTGCTTGATGGTGCGCGCCTGCCACCTCGACAGCTGCCCCGTCGGAATCGCAACGCAGCGACCCGAGTTGCGAGCGCGTTTCGCCGGGACGCCCGAGAAGGTCGCCGCTTACCTGCTCTTCGTCGCCGAAGAGGTTCGCCGCCAGCTCGCCGCGCTCGGACTGCGCTCGCTCGACGACGCGATCGGGCGGACGGAGCTCCTGCGACAGCGCTCGACCGGCGACCCGCGTAAGGACCTGGTCAACCTCGCACCACTTCTCGTGCGAGAAGGCGACGGGCCGTTCCGCTTCAGCGCCGAGCCGCACGCCGTCGGCACGGGTGGCGAGCTCAACGATCGCATCGCCACCGAGGCGGCCGTGATTCTCGAGCGCGATCTGAAGCTCGAGCTCGAGTATGCGATCGGAAACGGCGACCGCACTGTGGGCGCCCGCTTGGGCGGGGACATCGGTGATCATTTCGGTTTCGGCGCCCCTCCCGGCTCGGTGACCGTTCGCTTCCGCGGAATGGCCGGGCAAAGCTTCGGCGCCTACCTCGCCGACGGCATCAACTTCGAGCTCACCGGCGCGGCCAACGACTACGTCGGTAAGGGCATGAACGGCGGAAGAATCGTCATCCGCCCGGGGGCGGAGGTAGTGGGCCATCCCGTGTTGGCCGGTAACACGCTGCTTTACGGGGCGACAGGCGGTCGACTCCACATCGCCGGACGCGTAGGCGGGCGCTTCGCCGTCAGAAACTCCGGCGCCGTCGCCGTCGTCGAGGGCACCGGCGGTCACGCCTGCGAGTACATGACTTCCGGAACCGTGGTCATCCTGGGCGATTTCGGCCGCAACCTGGGCGCCGGCATGAGCGGCGGTCAGGCCTTCGTCTACGACCCGCAAGAACGGCTGGAGACTCGCCTGAACCCCGATCTGGTGGCCGCCGACCGGTTGGGGAAGGCGGAGGCTGCGACCCTGCGCAGGCTGGTCGAGGAGCACCTGGAGCTCACCGGCTCGGCCCGGGCCAAGGCGCTACTCGGAGATTGGGAAACCACTCTTCGCGACTTCAAGCGAGTTCATCCGAAGGGGAACGTCGCCCGGCTCGAAGAGGAGCACGAGGGCTCCGGGCAGGAAGCCGACGAGGACGCTGCCCCTGTTGCCGCGAGCGAGTAGCAGGTAAGCCGTTAGGAAACGGCGGCGCCGGCATCGACGATGCCCGCTCCGTAGGCTTCCCAGAACGGGATGGGATGCCTGAAGTCGAGGTGGCAATAGCCCGTGTCGCAGGGCGTGCCGTCGATCGCGGCGGTCTTGTTACGCGGGTCGTTCGGGCCCGTGTAGTTCGCAACTCTGTTGTTGGCGGTTTGCTGCAGGCGAGCCAGCAGCGCGTCGGGGTTGTGCTGCAGGCGAGGATGGCTCGCGAGCGTTAATACAGCGACGCCGGCGACGTTGGGAGCGGACATCGAGGTTCCCTGCGACCAGGCGAAGCCTTGCCCGCCGATCGAGAAGCAGGCCGAGTTGTACGAGGCGGAAAGCTCGGGGTCGTTGCAGTAAGCGGAATTGGTGTCAACGGCCGAGAAGGCGCCGTATCCGCCCGCAAGTACGTCGTTCAGCCCGCCGTCGAAGAGCGCGATGTTGAACTGGCGCGCTCCGCCCGGCGCGGCGAGATCGATGCGCGAGCCGTAGTTCGAGTAGTAAGCGAGCTGATCGCGAGCTCCCACCCACCTCGCCGGCCAGCGAACCGAGGGATCGGCGTCGGGTGCATCGACCACTTCGTTGGCCGTCGCCGAGACGGCGATCACGCCCGGAACACCGCCCGGCACCAGCAGCATCCCGCGGAAGTCGGTGTAGTACGGCTCAATCGGGTCGCCGGGGTAAACAGTTCCGATTCCGCTCGAGTCGCTGGCGACCTGGCCGGCGCCGACGAACCTCTGGCCCGCGACCGTGACATTGCTGCGATCGAGACGCACATGCTCGTTACCGGCCGCGGCGACGATGGCCGCTCCACGGGCGCGGCAGTACCTGACCGCGTCGGCCCAGAACAGATAATCCTGGGCATCTGACTCGAGAGTCGGATCGTCGAAGCCCTCGATCGACATGTTGACGATGTCGGCTCCGTCGTGGCAGGCCTCGACCATGCCGTTGACGATCCAGCTCGTCAGCCCACCGAACTCACCGGCCAGCACCTTGTAGCTCCGGATGGTCACCTTCGGCGCCACGCCGTTCGACCCGAATCCGTTGGCCGCCGCGCCGATACGGCTGGCAACCCAGGTTCCGTGTCCGTCAAGGTCGCCCTTTCGGCATTCGTCGAGGATCCCGTTGTCGGTCAGGAAGCCAAGCCCGTAGTCACGAATGATCGCCTTGCAGTCCAGAGCGTTCTCGGAAGTCCTCGAGTCGAAGTTCGGGCGCAGCTCCTTCGTGTTGCCCTGAACGCCGGTGTCGAGTACGGCGACTACGATCGACTTGTTGCCTGTCGTGTCTTTCCAGGCGTCAGGAACGTTCATGCGGTTGTCGTCCCACTGGACGATTCCCTCCGCGTTCGGAGCCGCTGCATCGTGCAACGGATCGGGGAAGGAGTAGCGGCTCTTCTTCCCTTGCGGCATGAAGGACGCGGGAGGCTTGTTGTCACCGGCGAGGCGACTGTCCGACGATCCCCAGGAGATGTAGCGATCGACGAACACGGCGTTCACCTTGGGGTTGGCTTGGACCTCGGTGGTGAATTCGGCGCTGTTCGTGCGAACGGCTACGGCTGAGATCTCGGGCATTACCGCTGCCACGTCTCCACCGGCGTCCGTAACGATCTGTTGCATGTCGGCCGCCGAGGTGCCCGCGTCGAAGCGAACGATGCTCTCGGCCGACGGCGAGTTGTGCGCCGCCCGGGAAGACGAATAGAAGGAGTGAGAGCCCGCACCGGCAGTCGTCGCGCAAAGAACGCCGACGCAGGCCAAGGCGCCGGTCAGAAGCATCGCCCGCAGACCGCCCCGCACGAAAAATCGATGGAAGCGCGCCATCAAAACTCTTTTCGGGCGTTTGGCCGCGGCTAAGTGTCCCGATATTGGGGCATCTTGCTCCCCCAGAAGAGGAGTCTTTCTCAGGAAAACGGCCGAAAACCGGGCGCGCTACGAAAAAACCGTTCCGGTGGGAATGCGCGCCGGCCGCCTTCGCCAACCCCTGCGACAGCCGTAAACGAGTACCTGAGTCGCATAGCTAGGATCGGTGACGGCTTCTTCGTAGCCCGCCATGGCGGTCGTGAAACGGGCCTCAGGTCTCGCCGGCGCTGACGCCGGGAGCGCCCACGGCACGACCCTCGTAGACGGTTCCGTCCTCTAAAACAAGAGCTGCTTTCCGCATAGGAGTTTGCATGATACGCGAGAAACTGCATAATACGCGGGTGACCTCGACTGCCATCATCGGTACGGCCGGATACACGGGCCAGGAGACGCTCGATCGCGTTCTCTCTCACCCCGAGCTCGAGCTTGTCGCGCTCGGCTCCAACACGTTTGCCGGAAAACCGGCGAGCGTGCTCGACCCGCGCATCGCGGGCAGCTCAATCAGCGAGCTCCAGCTGGTCACGAACGAGCAGGCTCTCGCCAGCGGCGCCCAGTTGATCTTCCTCTGCATGGAGAACGAACGGGCGGCCGCGATCGAGCCCCCCGACGGCGCCGTGGTGGTCGATCTCTCCGGCGCGCACCGGCTCAAGGACGCCTCCGCTTACGAGCGCTGGTACGGCTTCGTCCACCCCAAGCCCGAGGCCCTCGAGGACTGGTGCTTCGCGCTCCCCGAGCTGGCGCCGCCTACAGGCAAGCTCATTGCCAGCCCCGGCTGCTACGTGACCGCCACCCTGCTTTCGCTTGCTCCGCTAAAGGACGACCTCGACCCTGCGACTGTCGTCGTCGACGGCAAGTCGGGCACTACCGGCGCGGGGCGAAGCCCGAAACCGGCGCTGCACGCCGGCGCCGTGCTCGAAACCGTCGTGCCTTACAAGATCGGCGTCCATCAGCACGTGCCCGAGATGGCTCAGTTCCTGGGCTTCGCGCCCACCTTCGTGCCCCATCTGCTGCCGATACGGCGCGGTATCGTCGCGACCTCGTATCTGCGCGGGATCGAGGCCGGGGCAGCTCGGGCCAAGCTCGAGCGCGCCTACGCCTCGGCGCCGCTCGTGAACGTGCTGCCGGAGGGCGTCGTCCCCAATCTGCGCCGGATGCAGGAGACCGACTGCGTCGAGATAAACGCTTTCGCCGACACCGCAACCGGCGCCACCATCGTCGTTTGCGCGCTCGACAACCTCGGCAAGGGAGCTGCCGGGCAGGCCGTGCAGAACGCCAACCTGGCGCTCGGGCTGGAGGAGACGGCCGGACTTCGGATCGGGATTCTGAGCGCATGAGCGTGACGGCCGCCAAGGGGTTTCTGGCCTGCGGCGTTCGCTCCGGAATGAAGACGGAGGGACTCGATCTGGCGCTCGTCCGCTCGACGGCGCCTGCGGTCGGCGCCGCCATGTTCACGCAGAATCGGGTGCAGGCCGCGCCGGTCACCGTCTCGCGCCGGCATCTGGAGCAAGCGCAACCGCAGGCGGTCGTTCTCAACTCGGGCTGTGCCAATGCCGCCACCGGCGAGCGCGGCGAGCTCGACGCCCTGGCCACCGCCGCCGAGGCGGCTCGCTTGCTGAAGCTCTCGAGCGAACAGATCCTGCTTTGCTCGACCGGTGTGATCGGGGTCAGGCTCCCGCTCAACAAGCTCCTTCCCGGGCTTGCAGTCGCGGTGCCGGCGCTCTCGGAAATGGGCGGCGGCGACGCGGCGCACGCGATCATGACCACCGATACGCGGCCCAAGCAGGCCGCCGCCTCGGCCGCCGGCTTCACAGTCGGAGGCATGGCCAAGGGCGCCGCGATGATCCACCCCCAGCTGGCGACGATGCTCGCCGTCATCACAACCGACTACCCGCTCGAAGCGGGCGAGCCCGAGCAGTACCTGCGCCCGGCCGTCGCGCACAGCTTCAATCGCATCTCGGTCGACGGCGACTGCTCGACCAACGACACGGTGATCCTGCTTGCCAACGGCGCCGCCAAGGTCGAGCGCAGCAAGGCGACCGATCGCGAGTTCGAGCAGCTGCTCGCGCAGGTTTGCCACGAGCTGGCCGAGCAGATAGTCAAGGACGCCGAAGGATTCACCGTGCTGATGGAGGTGAACGTGCGCGGCGCCGTCAACGAGGGCCAGGCGGTTGCGATCGCGGCCCGCATCGCCTCCTCTCCGCTCGTCAAGACGGCGGTGTTCGGCCACGATCCGAACTGGGGCCGGGTGATGATGGCCGCCGGCTCGGCGTCCTGGAGCGGCGGCTACGCCGAGCTCGACCCGGGCAAGGTGACGCTGGCCTTCAACGGCACCGAGGTACTCAGGAACGGGGCACACATCGAGGTCACACCGGCCATGGAAGGCGTGAGTTGTGTGATCGATCTCGATCTCGGTCTGGGTGATGGCGAGGCCGGCTATCTCGCTTCCGACCTTTCCTACGAGTACGTGCGGCTGAACGCGGAGTACACGACCTGATGAGTCGGATCGTCGTCAAGCTGGGCGGGGCTATCGCCCGCGACGCGATCTCCTATCCGCTCGCGCTCGCAGACCAGGGTCACGCGGTCTGCATCGTGCACGGCGCAGGACCGCAGATCTCGCTCGAGATGGCGCGGCGTGGAATCGAGGTCTCCTTCGTCCACGGCCGGCGCGTCACAACCCCCGAAGCGCTCGAGGTCGTGCGCGAGGCGCTGGCGCAGGTCAACAGCGAGCTGGTGCAAGCCGTCGGCGAGCGCGCCGTCGGTTTGATGGGCGACGAGATCGGGCTCGAGGCCGAGCAGGTGAGCGAGTTGGGACTGGTCGGAAACCCCCTCCCGAGCGCCCCTGCGCCGGTGATCGAAGCGCTCGCCGCAGGTCGTATCCCTGTGATCGCGCCGCTCGCGCGCGGACCTCTCAACGTCAACGCCGACGAGGCCGCGGCGATGCTCGCCGTCGGCATCGAAGCCGAGCGCGTCCATTTCGTCACCGACGTTCCCGGGCTTCTGATGGGCGACGAGGTCGTCGCCTCGATCCACGCCCACGAAGCCGAGCAGCTACTCGATAACGGCGAACTTCAGGGTGGGATCATTCCCAAGCTACGCGCCGCGGTGCACGCCGCCCGCCAGGGCGTCATCGCCGAGATCGGCGAAACGGCGGTGATCGCATGACGAAGCTGCTCGAGACGAACCTGCTGCCGACTTATGCTCGCGCTCCCGTCACCTTCGTCGAAGGCGACGGCTGCTGGCTCACCGACGATAACGGCGCGCGCTACCTCGACTTTGCCGGCGGTATCGCGGTGATCGGGCTGGGGCATCGCCACCCGGCTTCTACCCGCGCCGCGCACGAGCAACTCGACCGGCTTTGGCACGTCTCCAATCTCTACTGGACGGTCCCGATGATGGAGCTGGCGAAGAAGCTCTCCGAGCGCTTCGGCGGCGCCCAGGCTTTCTTCTGCAACTCGGGCACCGAGGCGATCGAGGCGGCGATCAAGTACGCGCGCAAAGCAACCGGGAAGGTCGGCGCCGTCGCACTCGAAGGATCCTTCCACGGCCGCACCATGGGCAGTCTTTCGGTCACCGGGCAGCCGGCCGAGCGCGAGGCGTTCGCGCCTCTGCTCAACCAGGTCAGCTTCGCGTTCCTCAACAATCCCCTTTCGCTGCGCGCCGCGGCTCTGGCCGATACTGGTCTGATCATCCTGGAGCCGGTTCAGGGCAACGGCGGCGTGCGTCCGATCGATATCGAGTTCGCACACGCAGCTCGTGCGCTCGCCGACGAACTCGGGGCGCTGCTCTGTTTCGACGAGGTGCAGACCGGCATCGGCCGGACCGGCTCCTTCTTCTCCTACGAGAACCTGGGCGTGCGGCCCGATCTGGTCACGCTCGCCAAGGGGCTCGCCAACGGGCTTCCGATCGGCGCCCTGCTGGTGGCCGACGGCGCCGCCCGCGGCTTCGAGCCCGGCGAGCATGCCTCGACCTTCGGTGGCAATCCGGTCTCCTGCGCCGCGGCCTGCGCCGTTCTCGACGCGATCGACGAGGAACTGCTGGCCAACGTTCGCGCGATGGGCGAGCGCCTGAGCGCGGGGCTACGCGAGCTTCCCGGCGTCTCTGAGGTGCGCGGCGCCGGCCTGTTGATCGGCGCTGATGTCGAGAGGGCCGCTTCCGAGATCGCGGCCAAGGCGCTCGAGCACCGGTTGCTCATCACCACCTGCGGCGCGAACTCGATCCGGCTGACGCCTCCTCTCACCGTCTCGGCGGGACTGGTCGATCAGGCCCTGGCAACTCTTCGGGAGGTACTGGCATGAACAAGAGCGATCGCCACGCGGTGATCCTGCGCCTCGTCCGCGAGCGCGAGATCGCAACCCAGGATGAGCTGGCCCAGGCGCTACACGAGCTCGGCCACGAGGTCGTGCAGACGACCGTCTCGCGCGACATCACCGAGCTGGGCCTGGTCAAAGTGCGCGGCACAGGCGGCAGGCTCGTCTACGCGCCGGCCGCCGGGGCGAACGGCCACCGCCGCCAGGCGCAGCTAGCCGAGGCGTTCCGGCGCTGGGCGCTCAGCTGCGAGTCGAGCGGGAATCTGGTCGTCTTGACAACGCCGCCGGGCTTCGCCGGAGCGATGGCCCAGGAAATCGACGATGCCCGCCTCCCGCGCATCCTGGCCACCCTCGCAGGCGAGAACACGATTCTCATCGTGACCGACGAGGGAGTAACGGGCGCCGAGCTTGCCGAGGAGCTGCGAAGCGAGTTCCTGGCCGGACTAGATATCGAGAGCGAAAAGAGATGAGGAGTCGAGATGAGTAGGACTGCGGTGCTTTGTTATTCCGGTGGCCTGGACACCACCTGCGCAATCGGCTGGCTGAAGGAGGACTACGGCTTCGACGACGTCGTTGCGGTGATGGCCGACGTCGGCCAGGAATACGACCTCGAGCAGGCGATCGAGCGCGGTGAGATCGCCGGCGCCAAGAAGATCATCGTGCTCGACTTGAAAGAGCGCTTCGCGAACGGCATCGTCGCCCAGGCGATCAAAACGAACGCGCTCTACGAAGGACGCTATCCCCTCGTATCGGCTCTCTCGCGCCCGCTCATCGCCGGCGCGGTCGCCGAGGTGGCTCTCGAGCACCAGGCCGAGGCGCTCGTACACGGCTGCACCGGCAAGGGCAACGATCAGCTCCGCTTCGACTACGCCTTCAAGGCCAACTACCCGGGCGTCAAGGTGATCGCTCCGCTGCGCGACCAGGTGCGCACGCGCGAGGAAGAGATCGTCTACGCCCAGGAGCGCGGGATTCCGATCACCAATACCAAGGAGTCGCCCTACTCGATCGACGAGAACCTGTTCGGACGCGCGATCGAGTCGGGGATGCTGGAGGATCCCTGGAACGCTCCGCCCGAGGAGCCCTACACGATGACGTCCGATCCGACCAAGGCGCCTGCGCCTAAAGAGATCGTGATCGCCTTCGAGGCCGGAGTACCGATTTCGCTGGACGGCAAGAAGTTGCCCGTCTACGAGCTCATCCACCAGATGAACGTCGAGGCCGGCAAGTACGGGATCGGCCGCATCGACATGATCGAGAACCGCGCCGTCGGCATCAAGAGTCGCGAGGTTTACGAGGCGCCGGCCGCGATCGCGTTGATCGAGGCGCACAAGGCGCTCGAGGATCTCGTGCTGACCCGAGACGAGCTGCGCCTGAAGCATTATCTCGAGGTGCGCTGGACGGAGATCGTCTACGAAGGTAAGTGGTTCAGCCCGGCGCGCGAGGCGATCGACGCCTTCGTCGACCAGACGCAGAAGATGGTCATGGGCGAGGTACGACTCCGTCTGCAGGGCGGCCAGGCCGTCGTCGTCGGGCGGCGTTCCGACAACGCTCTCTACGCCGAGACGCTGGCTTCATACGGGGCGTCGGACACCTTCCCGCACGCGGCGGCCGAGGGCCTGATCACGCTTCTCTCGCTCGAGACGGAGGCCGTCGCGGCCCGGGCGAGAAAGAACGGATAGAGGAACGGTGGCGCTCTGGTCAGACAGGGTCGAGAAGAAGCTCGCGCCAGAGGTGGCGGAGTTCCTGCGCGCGCCCGACCGCGAGCTCCTGCCCTACGACTGCGCGGCCTCCAAGCAGCACGCCGAGCGCCTGCACGGCGCCGGGCTGCTCACCGATGAGGAGTTGACGCAGATCTCCGAGGCGCTCGATCGAATCGCCCGTGAAGGCGGAGTGACGGGTGCCGACGAGGACGTCCACTCCGCGATCGAGCGCCTGCTGGGCGATCTGGGGCGCAAGATCCACGCCGGCCGCTCGCGCAACGATCAGGTTGTGGCGGCGATGCGCCTCTACGTGCTCGGTGCCTGCAAAGAGGCACGCGAGGGAATTCACCTGCTGGCATCCGTACTACTCGACCGGGCCGAAGCGGAGGCCGAGACGCTAATTCCCGGCTACACGCACATGCAGCGCGCCCAGCCGGTGACTCTCGGGCATCACCTGCTTGCCTGGGTGGAGATGCTGGAGCGCGACCTCGTACGCTTCTCCGCCGCCGCAGCTTCGTCAAAGCCGAGCCCGCTCGGAGCGGGCGCCCTGGCCGGCTCGACGCTGCCGCTTCCGGCGCCCGAACAGCAAGTGCGCAACTCGCTCGACGCCGTCGCCGACCGCGACTTCGCGCTCGACTATCTGTACGCCATCGCCGCCTGCTTCTCGCACCTCTCGCGCATGGCGATGGAGCTGTGCCTGTGGGCGACAGCCGAGTACGGCTTCCTGCGCCTGCCCGAGGAGGCGGCGACGGGCTCCTCGATGATGCCGCAGAAGCTGAACCCGGACGTGGCCGAGCTGGTGCGCGGTAAGGCGGGTACAGCCGCCGGGCGCCTTGCGGGCTTGCTGGCCGTTCTCAAGGGCTTGCCGCTCGCCTACAACCAAGACCTCCAGGAAGATAAGGAGGCGGTCTTTTCGGCCAGGCGCGACCTGCGTGGCGCGCTCGCCGCGCTCGCCGCGCTCGTGCACCACGTCGAGTTCCAGCGCGAGCGGATGGCCGATGCGGTCGCCGACCCGCTGCTGCTCGCCACCGACGCCGCCGAGAGGCTCGTCGCCGAGGGAGCCCCCTTCCGCGACGCCTACGGCGAGGTTGCCCGCTCGGTCAAGGGCGGCAGCTTCGAACCGCCGTCCACCGCCGCCGAGAGCGTCGCCAAGCGCCAGGCCCCTGGGCCCGGCGCGGTGAAGGAAGCCGTCAAGGCCGCGAAAAAGCGGTTCTCACTGACGTGAGCTCGTTCGCGATTCGCTCGGCCACCGCAGACGACGCGATCGCCGTGCTTGAGCTTTGGAATGCGGCCGGTTCGGTTCCGACCCGCACCGACGACGTACGGAGCATTGCCTCTCTGCTCGCCCGCGATCCGCACGCGCTTTTACTGGCCGAGCAGAATGGAGAGCTGATCGGCTCGTTGATCGCGAGCTTCGACGGTTGGCGCGGGGCGCTTTTCCGCCTTGCTGTTCGCCCGGAGTACCGGCTAAGAGGTGTCGGCCGGGCCCTGGTCGCCGAGGGAGAACGCAGCCTGCGCGAGCGGGGCGCTGTTCGAATAACCCTGTATGCGATTAGGGAAGAGTCCGGCGCCGTCGACTTCTGGGCGGCGGCCGGCTACGCGTCCGACGAGCGCACTCTCCGCTTCGCCAAGAATCTGTAGGCGACGCGACCTGGCTGCTCTATGCGCCAGAGCCGACAGCCGGCTCGGCCTCGAGCAGGCGCGCCGCGGCCTCGCGGATGTCCGACTCCGCGCCGGCGAGCGTTCCGAGCTCTCCGCTCGCAGCCATCTCCCACTCGTCGAGCAGGAAGAAGAAGTCGGTCAGCGTCTCGGGGCAGTTGTCGCAGCCGAGAGAGATTGAGGCGATATCGGCGCAGGCGTCGCGCACCCGGAGCCTGCCGTCGGTTAGTCGCTTGGCCACTCGGCGCGCGGCGATCAGCGCAGCTTCCTCACGGGTTGGCTGCGCGATGCCGAGCTCGCCCATCGCGGCGATGAGCAGCTTTGGGCCTTTCCCGTTCCATTCATCCGAGGAGACGTTTGCCAGAGCCCTGAGGGTAGGCGTATCGAACCCGTCGGCAAGCAGGGCCGAGGCAATGAGCGATAACTTTTCCCCAGGGATCCGATCAAGCGTCCACTCGGCGAACACCGTCGCCGGATCCATAGTGCGCGAGCATACGCCCTGGCGCACCTATCAATCAAGTGCGAAGCGCCACAGCGCCTCGCACAACTGCATTCAGGTCAGAAATGCGGCAAGGGCCCGAGTCTGGTCGGGCCCTTGCCTCTCTGGGGAGTCCTATCCCTCGCTCGGACGAACCTCGCTCGGAATAGGAAGCGCGACGGATTCGCTCAAAGCCGCCGGCGCTCCTTGAGCCATCGCCGGAACGAGTACGCCCGGGATGGCGATGTGCATTCGCGGATTGGTTGAGCGCGATAGACCGCGCTCGCTAGTTGCGCGCTCGCGGTCAAACGCCCGCCTTCACGTATCCCGCTTCCACGTACTCGTGCAGCGGCTTGCCAGTTCGGTTGTGCCTGACGTTGTAGATCGACGACATCCAGACAAGTCCGTCACCGGACTCGTTCCCGCTTCGGGCGGCGCCGCAAATCGCCTCAACGACCGGCTGCGCCTTGTTCTCCGGAACGATGAAGGTGAGCAGCGCCTCCGGTACATCACGCTGGCGCCCGTGCCCAATCGCCTCGACGACGGTCACGCCGACATGCGCGGCCTCAGCCTCAACCGCGTCTATCACGGTCTCGACGCGATCAGGAATAACCACTGCTTCGACCTTGATCATGCCCGTACACCTCCTTCAATAAGCGGTCCGCTGGGAGAGCCGAGACCCTCCCAGCGCTTTCCGTGTTCTTCTCCTAGGCGTCGTAGTAGAGGGCGAACTCCGCCGGGTGCGGGCGCAGTGCCACAAAGTCGACCTCGTGCTCCCTCTTCCAATCGATCCAGGTGCGGATCAGGTCTTCGCTGAAGACGCCACCCTTGAGCAAGAACTCGTGATCGGCCTCGAGCGCATCGAGCGCCTCGGCCAGCGAGCCCGGCACCTGCGGAATGTCGGTGGCCTCCTCGAACAGGTCGAAATCGGCCGGCTCGCCCGCGTCCATGCCCTTCTCGATGCCGTCCAGCCCGGCCATGAGCATGGCCGAGAAGGCGAGGTAGGGGTTCGCGGAGGCATCCGGCGGACGGAACTCGAGCCGCTTGGCCTTCGGCGACTCCGAGTACATCGGAACACGGATGCAGGCCGAGCGATTGCGCTGCGAATAGACGAGATTGACCGGAGCCTCGTAACCGGGCACCAGCCGCCGGTAGCTGTTCGTCGTCGGTGCGCAGAAGGCGAGCAGCGCCGGGGCATGCTTGAGCAGGCCGCCAACGTAGCTGCGCGCCAACTGAGAAAGGCCCGCGTAACCGGACTTGTCGGCGAACAGCGGCGTGCCTTCCTTCCAGAGCGACTGGTGAACGTGCATACCCGAGCCGTTGTCACCGAAGAGCGGCTTCGGCATGAAGGTCGCCGACTTGCCCGCGCGCTTGGCGATGTTCTTGACGACGTACTTGTAGATCATCACCTGGTCGGCCATCTTCAGCAGCGACTCGAAGCGCATGTCGATCTCGGCCTGGCCGGCCGTGGCGACCTCGTGGTGGTGGTACTCGCAGGCGATTCCCAGTTCCTCGAGCGTCAGCACCATCTCGCTGCGGATGTCCTGCTGCGTGTCGTGCGGAGCCGGCGGGAAGTAGCCCTCCTTCTCGCGGATCTGGTAGCC
>Ga0209745_1001557_pt1 | contig 13548 bp, 16 predicted proteins | sample BarGraNGADG00312_FD_184495 | JGI IMG/M metagenome (GOLD analysis project Ga0209745, IMG submission 184495) | Arctic peat soil microbial communities from Barrow, Alaska - Barrow Graham LP Ref core NGADG0004-312 (SPAdes) (version 2) | ecosystem: Environmental > Terrestrial > Soil > Wetlands > Peat... | reverse complement strand
CATCGTGCCATCCTTCTCTCAACAAGTGTTAATCGAGAGAGAAAGGAGAAGCCCGATGGTCGAGTCAACTATGGAACTTCTGGACTGGTTTCGCAAGCAAGTTGAACAAGCCGATGGAGACGTCTTGCAGGAGATGCTGCACATCTTTGCCGAGACGCTGATGGACGCAGACGCGAGCGCGGCCTGCAACGCCGGCTTCAACGAGAAGAGCCCCGATCGCACCAACACGAGAAACGGCTACCGGTTCCGACGGAACGACCCAGCGGATCTTCTACTCGGCGCGCACCACCGTTGCCACCAGGTCCTGACTGGCCACGGACTGTTACGAGGCAGGCATCCTCAAGCCTGAGGATTATGAAGGCATCGAGCTCGAGTAGAGCGGGATCGACACAGTGCTCGACCTCCTGCCGCGCATCGCCGCGCGTGAGGGAAAGCTGGCCAGTCTACTCGCACTTGGCTCGCGCGCCGCCGCGCAACAGGTCGGCGGGGGCAGCGAGCGGTTCCTGTCCGACAGCAAGGGCCTGGAGGCCCCGATGCACGATCCCCGCTGCAACTGGGGGGACGGGCTCGCCTACGCTGTCTCGGTCCGGGGCGCCTGCCACGTGTCGAACATGATGTTTCTGCTCGAGTGGGGAGCGATAGAGTACCCCGAGCTCGGGCTGGACATGATACTCCAGGACAAGTCCACCGAGCACAAGGCGTTCGGTGTGGCAGTCACTAGCGATCTGGGAGCCATCTGCAACTCCGCCTGCTGGTGCGAGTTCCCCGCGACCGCGCTCACGATCCCCGACTGGGTCGACGCGTTCAACACCGTGGCGGGGTACGGCTACGATATCGGCTCGATGATGGAAGCGGGCGCGCGCATCTGGCACCTGCAACGCTGCCTCGGGTTCGCGTGGGGCGCGACCGGCGCGGACGACAGGCTTGGAGCCAGGATAATGACTCCGACCGAGGATGGCATGATCGCGGGTTCCGTGCCGGACTTGAGCACCATGCTCCGCGAGTTCTACGAGCTGCGAGGCCTGGAGCCCGACGGGCGCCCTTCCACTGAGACCCTCAAGAAGCTGTGTCTCGAGTCCGAGGCGGTGAGGCTGCTCCACGGCGTCGAGGCCGGTGACCGTCGATGAGGGTCGCCACTCTCTTCGCCGGCATCGTGAGGATGCAGGTCGGCGAGAGGCACAAGGTGCTTGAAGTAGAAGAGGGGTCGACGGCCGCGGACCTGCTCGATCGACTCGGCGAGGAATGCGGCCCCCGCCTGCCACGAAGCCTCTGGGACCCGGAAGCCGGACGTTTTCACAAGAGCATAAGGCTTGCCAGGAGAGGCGGGCCGGTGCTCGACCCGGCGGACACTCTGAGCGACGGCGACGAAATCCTTTTCATCTTTCCGATGGCTGGAGGCTGAACCGCCTCGCTGGAGACCACAGTGTTGCCGCGGTAACGCCCGACCTGGCCCTTTTTGCCAGAGTAATGCAAGACTTTCGGGTTTGACCCTTAATGCATCAGGGATGCCATGTACGCCAGGATGGCTACACCGGCGTAGAGCCCGGTGATTGACAGCAGTAGCTTGCCCGTCCGGCCGCGATCCTTTCCGACAAGCCCATTGATCGCGTAGACCCCGATCGCGAGAACCGCTGCTGCTATCGCCAGCATGATCACGGTGAAGAACATGTCACTCTCCTAGTACTTGCCTTCCATCATGTTCGCCATGTCGGCCGCGGCCGCATTGGTGGACGCGAGCCCGCCGGCCATGTTGCTCAGCGCTGATACGGTCTGGTTGATGAACCCGAGGGTCACGGTGGTGAGCGCCCGCACTTTCTCCAGAGGCGCCTGCGCCGCGGCGGCCGCGCCCTGCAGCCCGCCCATGCGGCCGTTGCTGTCAGCGAGGTACTTGTTCGTGGTGACCTGCAGCTCGTTGGCTTTGCTGACAAGGCCGTTCATGTCCGAGACCACGGACGTCAGGGACTTCAGGTCCTTGAGCATCCCCTTCGTCTTTCCTACCATCTCTTCGGTAGCCTTGAATGCGCCGCTGATCTCGACGATGGACTTGTTCTGCCGATCGACCTTGCCGACGAGGGCGGCCTGCTTCTGCCCGATGGTGCGCTGGACGCCGATCACCTTATAGAGGGTCAGACCGGTCATGGCGACGCTCACTATTATCACGATCAGTAGAAGACCCTTGACGAATTTCACCGTCATCACCTCATTTCAGTATGTCCAGGACAGGTTGCAGCAGAGGATCGAGCACGTTCTTCTGCACTTTCTCCACTGCCTTCTTCGCACTCTCAACGACCGGTGCGACGATGGACGTCACCGGCGCCGTAGCTGGCGCCGGACCCCCCGACGGGGGCAGGACCGGCTTCAAGGCCTTCGTAAGCGGCCCCGTCATAGCAGCGACAGCCGGAGCGTTCTTGGGGAGGAACTGGGCGAGCCGCGAGAGGATGTCTCCGGCCATGTAAGCTTTCGCCTTGGAGCTCAGAGGCTGGATCCTGGCGAGGCAGCCGATAGTCTGGTCGAAAAGCCCCGAGATCGCGTTGGCGATGGAGACCATCCTGCCGGTCCCGCCCACGACCTGGTTGGTCACATCGAGGCTGCCCTGCATCGCGCCGACCAGCCCGGACATCACCGGGGTCAGCTTTGCGACTCCCCCCAGCGTCTCCCGGAGTCCACCCGCGAGCTTCGAGACCGACTCGTTGGTCGTGGTCAAAAGAGGCTTCTGTGACGCCATCAAGCCGTTCAGCTTCTCGACCACGCCGAGCTGCGAACTCAGCAGGTCATTCATCTCGCCCAGGAGATCGAGCTTCCCGTTGAGCGTGTCCACGTTTGTTTTCACTTTGGCCATGCTGTCGTTCAACTGCTTCATGGTCCCGAGGCTCCCGTCGACCATCTTGAAGATGTTCATCTTCTCGTTCAGCGACGCGACCACCCCGCGGTTCACCAGCACGGACCCGAGGATCACGGCACCGACGAGAAGTGCGGCAACGCCCGCGACCACGATCAATTTCTTTGCCATTGCTCTCACGCTCCTTTAAGGCAGAACGGGCATCGCGTAGGTGAAGATGATGCGGTACGAGACCGAGCTCGCCAGCTTGTTCCTCATCTGCGACATCTCGCCCGCGATGGACGAGTTCAGGTTGTTTATCTTCTCGAGGAGGCCCAGGGATGACTCGGAGGCCAGGTTGCCTTTGTTTATCGCATCCGCGAGCTGTTCTATATATGGGATCAGTTGACCGAGTGCGTCGGTCAGCTTCTGTGTGTGGTCACCGACGCCGGAAAGGACGATGTTCGTCTTCCCGATCGTGGCCACCATGGCGGCAAGGCCATCCCGCATGCCGCTCATCGTCGCGAGGATATCCTTGATGTAGCCTCCCACGGTGCCGGCCTTGTCGTTCAACTCCTTCGTGGGATCCAGCGACCCCTTCATGGCGTCGTTCAGGTCGCACGAGGTGTCGATCTGCTTCGAGACGGTGTCGATCCTGCCGTTGACCCTCGTCGCCACCCCGAGAGTGGCGGCTGTGCCGACCGCGGTCACAATTGCGATCGCGGCCGCTATGCCGAGGACTCCGGCTCCCATGACCTTCTTCATCCGCTGTTTCATCTCACGTCACCCCCTATGGAAGGGCCGGCAGGGCCGCGTTGTTCTGGACTGCGAGGCTGTACATCCGGGCCACTTTGCTCAACTGTCCCATCGCGGATTGCCCGATCTCGCCCAGCAGGCTCCCCGCGTTGCCCATCGTGTTGACCACCGCGGACATCTTGCTCGCGATGCCCTGCGCCATGTCGAAGTTCTGGACTATCACCGTGTCGATCTCGCTGTTGGCCGCAAGGAGCTGATCGTTCATCTGCCGGATCTGGTCCGCGTCACCCGCTATCTGCGATGCCAGGCTTCGCGCCGTCTGCATCTTCTTGAGAAGCGCTTCAAAACGGCTTGCCATCTTGACTATGCCTTCGCTCTTGCAGCCCATGGCCTGCTCGTAGGCGATCGCCCGGGCCAGCAGGCTGCTGTTGGTCGAGAGCTTCGAGTCCAGACCTTTAAGCTGGCCGAGCATCAGGATGGTGTTGAGCATGAAAGCTACCAGCGCGACCATTGCCCCGATCTTCGCGTACCTCTTGAGCCTGGTTTTCATATTCATCAGCTCCTACATGTTCCCCATTATTCCGAGGGCCCGGTCCATCTTGTTGATGATGCCGTTGTTGATGTTCTTGAAGTTTCCGAGGTTGCCCATCAGGGCGTTAACGAGGTCGAGAGTCGTGCCGGCCATGCCCAGCTGCGCCGATGTGCTCAGTTTCAGCCCGGACTCCATCGTCAGCACCTGGTTGCCGAGGCCCAGCACCGCGGCGACCCCCGAGCGCTGCGAAGCGACTATCGATGCGAGCGAACGAATGGTGGATATCTGGGTTGCGGTCTCCGCATCCACTGAGTTCAGGAGCTCTACAGAGGTGCTCAGCTGGGCTTCCTTGGCGTCCAGGGCCTTGATCACGTCGACCAGGGACGAGGTCTTGTCGTTGAGCCCCGTCACCTGGGCGTTCAGTTTCTTCAACTGCCCGGTCAGGTCCAGCTTCTGCACCGACGCCTTGTTGACGCACCCCAGTGGAAGTACTGAAAGCATGGCAACGGTCAGGACCGCCAGGGCCATTGTCACTTTTCTTTTCATGGTGCCCTCCTGTCTTTCCGGCAACCTGTCCGCCTCCATCCATACGCACGGTCGAACGTTTTCATTCGTCCCGCGAACGGATACTCGCCTGAGGGGGACTCGCCTGAGGGGGCGAAGGATGGTGCCTCCGGAAACGCCGGATCATTTCTCGCGAATGAAAACTTTCATCCAGCCGTATTCACTCAACGTAGGCTGCATCCGTCGAGAGAATGGAGGTGATCAAGATGAAGATGAGTGCACGCAAAATCTACAGCGTGGTGTTGACTCTGCTTCTGGTCGCGATGATGGTCGCGACGATCGCGGGGACTGCTGTCGCGGGCGACATCACGGTGCCGGGGACGGACATCACGGTGCCGTTGCCGGACCTGCCGGGGATCGACGTGCCGGTCGTCAACGAAGTCGTAAAGACCGTGGTCCCGAAGGTCGTCGAGGTCGTGTCCCAGGGGCCCGCGCCGGCAACCGACGTGGCCGGAAAGGTCTCGGTGCTTCCCCAGACAGTCGCAAGTGGTATCGACTCCATACCCATCCCTGATCTGAAGGGCAAAGTCCCGGCGCTTCCGGCGTCTATCCCGAGCCTGAGTGACTTGACGGGCCAGGTGACGCCGCTCGTCAACCCGGTCGTCAACCTCGTCAAGGGGCTCCTTTCCCCGAATCAGTATCAGATGGGGCTGGTCCTGAGCAGGATAATAAACAGCCTTCCCCCTCAGCTGACAAATATCCCGCTGGTCAGAACGATCATCGATCTTCTGATGTCGATACTGGGCCCGATACTTAACCCCACGCCCGCAGATCCAACAGGCCCCGAATCAAACACGACCCCTGTAACGCCCACCTCTTACAGCGTCACGAACCCCACGGCGACGCCCGCCGCCACCGCAGCGGCGCTCGAGGGGCCGACTGGATCGAACACGTACGACCACCTGCCCTACACGGGAGCAGACCTCACGGTCGCGATCTTCTCTATTCTCGGTCTTGCCTTCGGGATCCTCGCGGTCCGCAGGTTCGAGGCCTGGCTTATTGCAAGACGCTGACCTCCTCAGCGAGAGGGGCGGCTGACTCCAGTACCGGAAGCCGCCCCTCACTTCCCTCCCTCGATCAGCCCGAAAAGGCACCACCGGGGCCTGACCCCGGTGGTGCCTTTTTCAACTTTGCGCAGGCGTGGTCAATGAAATGCACCACCAGTGCCAGGCACCAGTGGTGCATTTCTGGTCAACAGGAATTAAGGCGTTGGGTGAAGTGTGCTCGGTGAGCGAGGGAATATCAGGGAAGGAGCTGATTGATCACGTCGACTATGGGATTGACTATGGGATCGACTATCTGGTCCACCGGGCCTTGCGGCTGAGTCGCCGGCGCCTGCTTTTTAGGGGCCTGAGGCTGAGTCGCCGGGGCTTTGCTGGCCGGAGGCACCTGGGTGGCGGGCGTGGTGTCGGTGGCGGGCGCGTTTGCCGGTTGGGCGTTCGAAGAGCTCTGCGGTGAGGTTGTGGTAGTTGCAGGCTGGCCCGAGACAGAGGCTACTGCTGCTGCTGGAGCAACCGGTATGCCCGCCGGCACCAGCGACTGCAGTGAGGCCTCAATAGACCCGACGGTTGCGACGCCGGTCTCCAGAAGGACATGCTCGAGATCGGTCGCCATGCCGAGCCCGACCACGTCGGAGAGCAATTCCGAGATGCCCGACGGCAGACCTAGCCTCCCGACAATATCCAGCAGCGGGTCCGTGAGGGCGTTCAATGTCTTTCCGAGCCCGGAGGTCAGAAGCTCGAGCCCGTTCCCGGCGTCCTGGACGACGCTCGTGATGATGCCGCTGACAGGGACCAGTGGGCCTTGCGTCACTCCAGGCTCAGTCGCGACCCGGGGTGCGACCACCGGTGTACTACTGCGCGCCTCTGTCGTTTTGGACTCTGACGCCTTGAGGCCCTGCAGAACCGGGACCTGAGTGTTGCTCGCGCCGGTGGGGGACGCGGATCTGGTGACTGCGGGAGCACGGGTGCCCTGGTTGTCGTACGCGGCTACCGCAACTCCCGCCCCGACCGCTGACCCGACCAGGATGAGCGAAACCAGGAACGCGGCAAAGGATTGGCCCAGGCCGATAGAAGAAACCGAGGCCGATATGCTCGCGGCACGCGCCGCGATGGATTTCGGAACAGACGCGATCCGGCCGGCGATGGCCTTCTTTATGGTTACCACCGTGATCGGGAACGCCGACCACCATCCTCCGCGCTGCTCTCTCGCGTGCGCCAGCTCGGTCTTCAACTGGACCCGGGCCCGGTGGAGGAGGCTCTCGGCGGCCTTCTCGGACATGCCCAGCTTCACGGCCATTTCGCGATACGAGAGCCCCTCGAGCTCGCGCAGCATTATCGCCTGGGCGTGACGGGCGGGAAGCTTTGACAGCACCGCGTGGACGTCTCCGCGGGTCTCGCTGGAGATGAACGCATCTTCCGGCGAGTCGTAACAGGCGAACTCGGTGCTATGAACAGCCGCCACGTCGTCCTCGACGCCGGTCCTCTCCTGCACTGGCCCGTGGTTCTTGCGGAAGTGATCGATCAGAAGGTTCTGCGCGATGCAGAACACGAGGTTTCTTGTGTAGGCTTCATCGGACAACGCTTTGCCGCTGCGGAGCACCCTGTAAAAGACCTCCTGGCCGAGGTCTTCGGCCGCGTCCTGTTGCAGCCCTTTGGACAGAAAGAACCTTACTACAGGTGAATGGAACTGCTCGTAGACCCATTCGATCGAGTAGTTTCCTGTGCCGCCATCCTGGTTGCCGTACTGCATCATCTCGACTCTCCCAGGAACAATCCGCCCAAGGCATTTTCCTTTTCTGTATAACGTTGAACTGTCACGAGAGAAACCCTGCACATTCTGTCCATTGGTATGACTTTCTTCTCGTGCTCGTCCCGTTATGGCACTATTATGGCGTATTCATCGATGCCTTCACAACAAGTCTCTGCCTGGCGGTAAATGCCGGGTGGCAGGCGATCAGGGTAACGGTCGGGTTGGGTGTCGGGTCCATGACCGAAACATCGCGCGGATCGACGACCGTAATGCCAGTGACAGTGTACGTGTCGAGGTGACCCGTCAGATCGATGAGCTGGATGACGTCGCCTCCCCGCATCTGATCCAGATGCAGGAAGGGACGGGAATGCGTGGTCCGGTGGCCAGCGATGACGCAGTTGCCCCGCGCCCCCGGCAGCGCCGTCTTTGCGATATGTGCCGGCCCCTTGTTCAGGTTTTCCATGTCGTCGACATTGGCCATCTCGACCAGGGGAGCGTCAAGGCCCAGGGCGGGAATCAGTATCCTCCCGATGACATCTCCCGGCTGGACGTCGCAGGGCGGCGCTGTGCCGGCGACCTGGACCGGCCCCTGCGCTATGCTCCCCGAACCTTGGGTGCCGCCCCACCACTGCTGAGCGACCCAGGCCATGGCGACCGCGACCGAAACCGCGAGGCAGCAGGTGAGGACGATCCTCACGACGCGCGCGAACGCGAGAGCTGTGCCCGCAGGCCTGCTTTCTTCAACGCGAAGCATGCCGGTCGCCACCTTCTGTCGAGGGCTGATGGCCGTCCAATCCAGCCCTGGTCATGGATCGCTCTATTTGAACGGTCTGACCTGGAATACGGACGGGGGAAGGTTTTCATTCGTACGCGCGTTCTTGATCTTCCGTGGCGCCGAATGAAACGCGGAGCCGCCCCGTATTCATCTTCATAGCTCGGCGAACGACGTCTCTTGAAACGAGAGGATGTGCAGCTGAATGCCCGAGGAACCATGCCCCGGGACACAGGAACGACAGCTCGAGATCAACAAGGCGGTCGTCCTCGACGCTTTGAAGGCTTCGTGCCTCATAAGGTCGTGGGCGCGGTCCGGGAATGTAGATTCGGGCTTACATGATGTAGCAGTCACCGACGCGGAACTGGGCGCCGACCTCGATAGCTGGAAGCTGGTGGAGACGCTCCGCCAGGAGAAGACCGGAAGGTATGAAGAGGTCAGATGCCCCGACGACCTGCTGTTGATATCGGACGCGCTTGCGGTCTCTCTCTTTGTCTCGTCCGAGAAAGAAGAGTATTTCGCCATCAGGCGCGAGCTCAACAAGATCAGGCTCTGGCTGAAAGAGGGTTTCAAGATCGATCCGGGGGAGTCGCTGCCCTCGTCCGCCGCCCGCGCGGACGGGTCCATATCCGGGTACGAGGAGCTGCAGACAGTAGTGAGGTACCTCCCGGAGCTGAAGCAGGGATGGAGTGAGGCCCGCGCCGACGGAGTCCAGGACTACCTGACCGTACTCTCTCTCGGCCTGAACGAGAAACGAAGAGGTCCTGCTTAGGGCGCCAGCGCGAGGCGAACCAGCAGACCGAGCATAAAGGTGCTTCGCGCCCCTCACCCGGCCACGCGAATGAAAACTGCTGTCCATCCGTAGATGAAGAGACAGAGAAGCCGTGGCTGAGGAGAGGTCCAGCTATGAGTGAAGAAGCGAAGGCTCGAGCGCTCGAGTACGGCAAGGCTTCGAGGGGAATCAAGGCAAACATCCTCATGGTGTTCGCCCTGGGGTTTGCTGTCTTCGTTTCCGCGGAGACCCTGTTTCTCGTCAGTGGCAGCAAGCGCTGGCCGATAGCGCTTGCCGACTTCGGGGTTTACTTCCTCGCAAGCGTCTTCCTTGCAGTATCCGCGTATCACCTGACCATGCTGACGTGGAAAGCGGCTCGCAACGCGGACAAGACACTCCATTCGATAACCGACATCTCCTCCGATGCCGTCTTCTCGGTCGACAACGAGACGGCATTCACCACCTGGAGCAAAGGAGCGGAACGCATATTCGGCTACGCCGCGGACGAAGCACTGGGCCAGAGCCTCGCATTGATCTTGCCCGACGACTTCTGGGACCGCGACGTCGCAGTGCTCGACCCGCTCCTGAGCGCCGGGCTAGTGGTCGGGCACAGGACCCTGTGCAAGCGGAAAGACGGCCAGCTGTTTCCGGTAGAAGCTTCACTGACTCTTCTGAATGAGGACTCGGGAGAACCTTCCGGGGTCCTTGCAGTCCTCCGGGACATCAGCGAGCAGGTCTGGATGGAGAACGAGCTGCGCCGCTCGCGCGACGAGCTGGAGGTGAGGGTAGGGGAGAGGACGGAAGCGCTGCAGAAGGTGAACGCCGAGCTCCAGGGGTTCAGCCATACCGTCTCCCACGACCTCAAGTCGCCTCTCGCAAACGTGAGCATGGCGGCCTGGTACGTGATCGCGATGCGCAAAGGCGAGATCCCCGACGACCCGGACCTCCTCGACAACATGCTCCAGGTGATCGACGAAGGCACGAACAAATGCTACGAGCTGATAGACAGCCTGCTGAGACTGGCGGAAGCCGGCCAGGAGCCTCTCGCCCCTGTTCCCGTGGACGTGCGGGCGATCGTAGACAGGGTGGTCCGCGAGCGGTCCGAGAGCATTGCGGCCGCGGGCATCGATGTGCGGGTCGGGAACGACCTCGGCCTGGTGGTCGCGGAGGAGACCCACATGTACCAGCTCTTCACGAACCTGATCGGGAACGCCATCAAGCACTGCCCTGGCGAGCGCGGCGCCATCACGATCGAGCGCTTCGAATATGTCGAAGGCATCCACTACTTCACGGTCCGCGACAACGGGGAAGGCATACCGGAGTGCAACCTCGGCAAGATCTTCGAGCCGTTCTTCAAGGGCCCCGGCGACGGTTCGGGGATCGGGCTCGCGACGGTGGACAAGATCGTCAGAGTGTACGGGGGATACATCGAAGCTTTCAACGACCGCGGAGCCTGCTTCGAGTTCGCGATCAGGGACTTCGACACCGAGGGCTCGCGGTCGGTTGCCGGGTAGGCCGGTCAGGCGCTGGCTCCCGCCGTCTCGAGAATACTGCCGGGCAGATCCCCCGCCAGCTTCTCGTCGATGAAACCGGCGCACCGCATCGAGAGCGCCATTATCGTGAGCTGAGGATTTACGCCAAGCGCCGTCGGGAAGATCGAAGCATCACATACGTACAGGCTGTCGACGTCCCATGTCTCTCCGGTGGACCGCACCACGGAGGAAGCCGGATCGGAACCCATCCTGCAGGTGCCCATCGGATGCCACCCGCTCATCGCGTAGTACTGCCGCGCCTTGACCTTCGAGTTCCGCAGCCGCTCGACGTCGGCCGCTCCCCTGAGCTCGTCGTGGCCGGCGATCATGGTGATCACCCGCTCGGCGCCGGCGGCGAAAGCGATCTCGGCCGCGACAACGTTGCCGAAGGTCATCGACTCGACGTCCTTCCTGCTGATCTGGTAGAGGATGGTGCGGCCGCCCCCGGGCCGTGGCATGACCCGCCCGGTTGCGGAGTCCTTGACCATCACGCCGAAGAGGCCGGTGTTTGGATATTGTGACATTATCTCCGCGTGCTGCGATGCGGCGTGCGGTATGGTCATCGAAAGCATGTCCGGGGGCAGGACCGTGGTCTCCAGGCTGATGCCCCGGTCGATGAAGTCGTCGACCCAGGCACTCTGAGAGACCCCTCTGTGCGGGTCGGTCCGCTCCGGGAAGACGGGCACGACCTGGGTAACGGGGTGCATCCTGTAGTTGCGACCCACCTGCCCGCTGGAGTTGGCCAGCCTGTTGCGCATCAGCAGGAGCGGGGTCCCGATCGCGCCGCACGAAAGGACGACGACCTTCCCGTGAGCCGTGAGTCTCGGGCCGAGCGCCCCGGTCTCGTGATCGACGAACCTGCCCGAAACGCCAGTGGCTCTGCCGTCTTTGACGAGCACCTTCTCGACCCGGCAGTCGGCGTAGACCTCGGCCCCGCGGGAGACGGCCTCGGGAATGTAGGAGACGTTCGTGCTCTGTTTCGCGCCGCACGGGCAGCCGAAACAGCAGACGCCGAAACCTTCGCAATCCTTGGCGTTCCTCGGCAGGTACTCCGCGCCGAGGCCGAGGGATCTTGCGCCTTCGATGAACTTTTCCGCGTTGCGCCCGACCACCGACGGCTCGGACTTCGAGACGTAGATGAACTCCTCCACCGCCTTGTAGTAGAGGCTCAGCTCGTCGTAGGAAAGCTCGTCCAGGCCGTGCTCCGACCGCCAGTCATCGAGCACGTCGGGCGGCATGCGGAGCGCCGTTCCCTGGTTGATCGTCGTAGTGCCCCCGATGGTCTTGCCTGTCGGGCAGAGAGCGATGGGCATGCCGAGCGAGAAAGTCATGCCGCCGTCACGGTACAGAGTCTTCACTGACTGGCAGCAGTCGAACCCGAACGATTCCGTCGGGAAGTATCCTCCCTCCTCGAGCAGCGTGATCGAGTACCCCTCCGCGCTCAGCTCGTATGCGATGGGAGCGCCACCGGCTCCCGAGCCGACGATCACGACGTCAGACTCGAGCTCCATGTCGGGCGTTCTCTCTGTGAACCCGAGGGTATCCCACGTGTGCAGCATCCCTGAACCACCTCGCTATTCAAATCGCTTGATGTCCGGACCCGGCGGGTCGACCGGCGTTCGTCGGTCGAGTACGCTCAACCCCGGGTGACGGGGTGAAGGGCGGCCTCTTTCCGAAGCTCATGCCTGTCGACGCCGAGCAGCCGGCACTGATCGTCCTGGTTGTAGTACGCGACCTTGGCCGGGAGCGCCGCGAGAACGGACGCCCCGCGCAGCAGGTACAGGCGGCTCTTGAAGGCCCGTTCGAGGATCCTGGACTGCTTCTTGCTCCCGAGGGAGGTGAAACGCCTCCCGCCTTTCATAATGGCCAGCAGGTCGAGCATGAAGATGCTGCCCATGACGGCGAGGAAGACTTCGATCGGGCCCATGCAGATCAGGGCCGCGGCCGACGCCGCTATCCTCGTCCTCTCTTCGGGCGCAACCTGCTCGCAGCCGACCAGCGCCGCGAGCCGGGGGGCAAGCGACCTCGCGAGCAATCGCTCCCTGATGTTTACGAGCCGCGTGCCTGCTCGGCGGCACTGCACGCGTTCAATGCCCGGTCCCTGGGATTGCTCGAGAGTTCCAGTCTTGCCCTTCTGCCCGCGGATTCCACCTTGAAGATCGAAACTTGCCGCATCGACGTTCAATGACATCATCACCTTTCACCGTGTGTCACAACCTCCACATTTCCATACGGGTGTCCAGGGGATTTCCTTCGCGCATGACGCCGCGTAGAAAGGCTTAGTGAGCCGTCGTCGAGCTCCAAGAGAAGTCGAAAAAGGCACCACTGGGGTCAGACCCTGGTGGTGCCTTTTCTACTTTCCGTGAATGGTGGAGGAGCGTAGTGTTGAGCCGAGGGATTCGATTCCCGGGCGTTCCGTCAGTCGTACTTCACGAACGAACGGATGGTCTCGTAAACGTGGTCGAGGAACTCCGGGTCGTCGATCGAGATCTTGACCGCACCCGAGGGGCAGACGGACGCGCAGCGCCCGCAGGCGCGGCACATGTCGCCGATCACGGCCCTGTCTTCGACCACTTCAATCGCCTTGATGTAACAGTGCTCCGCGCACGTGCCACAGCCGGTGCAGTCGTCGGTGACTTCTATGGTTATGGAATCGAGCCGCGGAAATATTGAGTCGATGTACTTGGCCGGGGCATACCTGTTGAAGCGCGTGATGCAGCAGCACTCGCAGCAGAAACAGACCGTCAACAGCCGCGCCCGGTCCTTGATGCCGAAGATGAAGTTGTCGATCCTGACCTTACCAACCACAGGCACCAGGCCCGCGGCGATCGCGTCTTTGACGTACTGCTTCGCCTCATCCACACCGACCTCCCGGCGGAGGGACGGGTCCGAGTCCATCGCCGAGTCCCCCATCTGCAGGCAGCCGATGCCGACCGGATAGTGCTCGCACCCGGCGGTCTCCCGGCAGACACAGTTGTTGTAGACGACCCGGTGCGAAGCTTCTTCGATGAAGCGGTACAGTATCTCGTGCGGCAGCGGCGCGCTCTCCGG
>Ga0209745_1001555_pt1 | contig 13567 bp, 9 predicted proteins | sample BarGraNGADG00312_FD_184495 | JGI IMG/M metagenome (GOLD analysis project Ga0209745, IMG submission 184495) | Arctic peat soil microbial communities from Barrow, Alaska - Barrow Graham LP Ref core NGADG0004-312 (SPAdes) (version 2) | ecosystem: Environmental > Terrestrial > Soil > Wetlands > Peat ... | reverse complement strand
CTGCTGGGGCGGGTCGATGAAGACTCGCGCGGAGTCGCCGTCGCCGAACCGCTTGGCCGCCGCTCGCGCCTTCGACTCGGCCTCATTCGCGGTTTCGCCGCCGAATTCGACCAGCAGCCAGCCGCCGCCCTCCGGAAGTCCGGCGATAGCGGCAGTGTTCAAGCCCTTGCGCCGGCACGCCTCGACCAATCGATCGTCGAAGCCTTCGAGCCCGATCGGTCCGGCCGTCATGATCTCGGGCGTCCGATCGGCGGCCTCGAAGACGTCCTTAAAACCCATAACCATCAGCGCCCGACCCGGCGGGCTGGGCACGAGCCGAACGGTCGCCTCGAGGACGGTGACGCAGGTGCCCTCCGTACCGACCAGCGAACGAGCGACATCGAAGCCGCTCTCCGGCAGCAGTGCCTGCAGCGGGAAGCCCGAGACCAGCCGCGGCAGCTTTGGGTAGCGCTCGCGAATGAGCGCCGCGTGGCGGTCCAGGAGGGAGCGGAGGGAGCGGTAGATCTCGCCCCGCGGGCCGTTCTCCGCGCAGATCCGTTCCAGCTCCTCGTCCGTGGTGGGGCCCACCGTCAGACGCAGCCCGTCGTAGGTGAGCACGTCGAGCGACTCGACGTTGTCACTCGTCCGCCCGGCCATGATCGAGTGCGCGCCGCACGAGTCGTTGCCGAGCATCCCGCCGAGCGTGCAGCGATCGTGCGTCGCCGGGTCCGGCCCGAACGTCAGGTGGTGTTCTTCGGCAGCCGCGCGAAGGTCATCGAGGATCACGCCGGGCTGAACCCGGGCGATCCGCCGGACGGGGTCCAGTTCCACGATGCGGTTCAGGTGGCGCGAGACGTCGATGATCACGGCCCGGTTCGTGGCCTGGCCCGCCAGGCTCGTCCCGCCGCCACGCAGGGTGATCGGCGCGTCGTGGTCGCGGCAGACGCGGATTACTTCCGCCAGATCGTCCGTGTCCAGCGGCCGCACGACGCCGATCGGGAGCTGGCGGTAGTTCGACGAATCGGTGGCGTACAGGGCGCGGTCGCCGGCACCGAACTGGACCTCGCCGCGGACGTGGGCGCGCAAGTCCGCGACGAGGGAGTCGCGCTTGGCGGTGGCGTGAGCGCCTGCGGCGGTCTGAGTATTCACCGTGGCAGCATACCGGCCGGAGGGTGGGTGCGAGCTTCGACCGGATGCGGTCGCGGGCCTACCTCCCCCAGGCTCGCCACAGCGTCGCGGACGGCAGTCCTCGCCCTGGCTATCCTCTCCGGAGATCGCTCTTCGAACCTTTCCGCGCGCTTCGGTGTCTGGAAGGCTATCGCGGCCAGTGGGGTCGCGGCGCGAGGAGCCGATTTGAATGGAGGGTGCGCTCAGCGTGGGGATAGGGCTGGCTGGCGAAGATCTGTCCGAGGCGTTCATGCGGGTGGCCCAGCCGGCGGTTCCCGGTGCTTATCGGCTGGCGGGCTTCCTGCTGCGCGACGCCTGGGAGGCTCAAGACGCAACTCAGGAGGCGCTGCTCAAAGCCTGGCTGGCCTGGCCGAAGCTGCGGGATCGCGACTGTTTCGGTGCCTGGTTCGACCGGATCGTGGCCAACGTGTGCAAGAACCGGCTGAGGGGACGCAAGGGCATTCGCCCGCTCCAGCTGGACAAGGAGGCAGGCGACGAGATTCACACTCCCGATCCGTTTCGGGCGGCGCTGGCCAAGGACGAGCTCGGCCGCCTGGTGGCAAGGCTCGGAGCTGACCAGCAGCTCGTCGTCGCGCTCCGATTCTGGCGGGGCCTCTCGCTCGAGGAGATAGCCGTGCGGCTCGACGTCCCGCTCGGTACCGTCAAGTCGAGGCTCCACTACGCCTTGCGCACCCTCCGCTCCGAGCTCGAGCGACAGACGAAGGAGGCTTCTCGATGAGCCGCTTCGAATACGAGGAAGAGCTCGAGCGACGCCTGCGGGCCATCGGGGCAGCGCCGACTCCCATGCCCGGATCGATCAATCGCTTCATGCGCAAGCTGCCGGAGGGTTATCCAATGTCAGTCTCTAGATCGCGAAGGCCGGGTCTGGCTCGACTATCGCGCGCACGGCTCTTCGCGGGCGGGCTCGCGGCGCTCGCAGCCATCGCGCTGGTGGCCGTCGTCTCCGCCACGCTACTCATCCCGTACAACCGGAACGCCAGTTCGCCATCTCCGTCTGCGTCTCCGTCACCGTCCGTGTCGCCTTCTGCCTCGGCCTCGGCCTCTCCTTTCGGCTCCGCAACGCCTCTCGCCACGCCGAGCGCGAGCACGTACGACTTCTCGTGGACATCTCCTCTCGACGCCCCGTCCCAGGAGGTCACGACTCCGGGTGCCGATCCGGGCACACCATGGACCAGACTCAAGATCACGGGATTCTCGAGTACGGACCCGGCCCTTGGCTCCGCGAACGCCTTCTACAACAGGACCCTCAGCCACTGGAGCCGCGGGTGGGTCATCTATGGCTTCATGCAGTCAGGCTTCCGAAGCGGGTACATCTGGGAGTCCGCCGACGGCCTGACCTGGCGTGCCGTGGGTGCGCCGGGGGCCCAGGCGGTGCCGTCCGCGGTGGGGCTAACGGTCATCAGCGACGACGGTTCGATGATGGTGTGGGTCAGTGCGGACGGACTGAGGTGGACGACGGGGCTCCACGCGACCGGGCTAGATGGCTGGACCTTCAACAATCCCTCGCACGTATCCAACTTGGGCGTGGATGGTCCGGCGGGAAGCCCGATCGGAATAGTCACGCCTGCCGGGACTCAATTCAATCCTCACGCTCATCCGTGCGATGCAGGGGAGTCGCCCGCCTGTGACGCCACCTCGCTGCTGTTCTCGGCCACCGGGGAAAACTGGCAGGACGTGACGCCCAAGGTCGACGGCACGGTCCACGATTGGGTCGCTAACTGGATCGGGCAGCGTTTCGTGGCGCTCGGCCTTCTCACCGCCAACGGAGCCAGCTCAGGTCGCCTCGTGGCCTATTGGTCTGCCGACGGTCGAAGCTGGACGCCGGCGGCCACACCCAACATCCCATTCACGATTTCCGATTGGCGCTACGGGAACGCGATCGAGGTTGCACGCGGAGGGGCCATCCTCCCGTGCCTCAACTTCTGGCTGAAGACTACGGACGGAACCAGCTGGGCCAGGGACGAGAACGAAGGCCCGCTCGGCAAGAACGCCACCAATTGGAGCAAGGCCAACGGCGAGTTGTTCTCCAACACGGATCGATTCCTGGCTCGGACGCTCGACGGCCAGGCCTGGACATCGTTCGATGGCCAATCCTGGACGAAGCTCGCCGAGCCTTTGCCGCCTCACACAAGGGTGGGCGTCTCGCCGGAGGTCAGCTTCTTGTTGCCGCGGGGCTACTGGAGCGATAGCAAGGACGGCTACTACTGGGGTGCGGGTGAGTAGGCCGCCCGGCACCGGTGCGAAGACGATCCGGCTGCCGTCCGAGACAGCCTGCCCTCGGCCTGATCCCGCGTAGAGAGCCGTACCAGCCGAGGCGTCGGTGGCGGCCCGGCGGTTTCCCACGACAGCAGGACGCGGCCCTGTCGCCGGCCGGTCGTCAGGGGTGCCAACGCCGCGCCCGCAACGGCCATCGCTGCGCTGCCGACCGGAAGCCAGACGCGGAGGAACCGAACATACCCAGCTACCTTCCCTGAAGGTCAGGCATCTGCGGTCCCGCGAAACGACAACTGCCCAAACAACCAGCCGCGATGGGGCCTTCCCCTAGGCGCCGAGCGAGAGCAAGACCTGCGGGCGATCGAACCTTTCGGCCTCCGCCTTCGTCTGGAAGGGCGAATAATGGGCGATGAGGGAATCGGATCGTGGTTGGGGAAGGAGCACTGAGGGTGGCGCTGACGACCTCCGCGACCGGCGAGGCCTCGGAGTTCGTCCGGCTCGTTGGGCCCCACCTGCCCGGCGCCTACCGCCTGGCCGGCTACCTGCTTCGCGACGCATCGGATGCCGAAGATGCTACGCAGGAGGCGCTCGCTCGGGCATGGCTGGCCTGGCCGAAGCTTCGCCAAACCGACAGCTTCGGTGCCTGGTTCGACAGGATCGTGGCCAATGTCTGCAAAGACAGGCTGCGGCAGCAGCGCGGGGTCAGAGCCCTGGATCTCGACGAGGCCGCCGACGCGGCGCACGAGCTCGACCCATTCCGCGCCGCGCTGGCCCGCGACGAAGCCGGCCGCCTGGTTCGCCGATTGCCACCCGATCAGCAGATCGTCGTTGCGCTTCGGTTCTGGCGGGATCTGACCCTCGATGAAGTGGCCGAGCGGCTGGACCTGCCGCTTGGCACGGTCAAGTCGCGGCTGCACTATGCGATGCGGAGCCTCCGCAGGGAGCTGGATCGCCAGTCCACGGAGGTGAGGCGATGAGAAACCACGATGACGCCGACTTTGAGTTGGAGCAGCGGTTGCGCCGAATCGCCGCCAACCCGCAGCCGGAAGCCCCTTCCTCCGTCTATCGCCGCGCCGCCGACGTCGCCAGGGGCGAGCTGAGAGGACGAGCGAACGGGGTCGCTCTGGTGCCCGTCCTGCGGGGCGGACGTCGCTCCGGCATCCGTCAGGCCGGCGCACTGGCCGGTCTGGCCGCAGCGCTGGTGGTGGCGGTGGCAGCTATGGGGCTTCTTGCCGGGCAGCATGGACCCAACCCCGGCAGTCCTGGCCCGGTTGGGGGCCGGTGGACGGGCCTGGAGTGGCATGACATAACGGCCACGGCCAGCGGCGGATCCGGTCAGGACCACCCGTGGTGGCGCTATGGCCCGGGTGGCACCGGGGCTCTCAAATGGCGCGGTGGGTTTGCCATGTTCACGACAAACGAGGATGTCTGGACTTCGGAGGATGGGCTGAGTTGGGTCCGATCGGCCAACACCCCGGGGGTGTTTGGGTTGACGACCTTGCGCGGAGACCTGCTGGCGCAAGCCGAAGCGGGCGTTTGGATCTCAACCGATGCCGTCGACTGGCGGCGAATAGCCGTCCCATTCGACCCGCATTTGTCCGTATTGGCTTCGTCACCAGAGGTGGCAGTTGCAGCCGTGCAAGGGGCTGGGCTTCAGCCTGGGCCTCTCCGGATCTATGCCACGCGGGATAGCACGGTCTGGGAGGTGGCGAGCATCCCTACAAACATGGCGGGGGCGCAGTTCCAGGGGCTCGAGGCATTCTTCGGTGGGTTTCGGGTCACGGGCCTTGTACAGGATCCGAATGGCACGGTGAAGCAGACCGACGCCGATGGGGTGATGCGCGCGTATGCGGAGCGGACGTGGACATCGCCCGACGGACTGACCTGGTCCTCGTATGAGCCGAAGGTCCCGCCTGGCCGATCGGCGGATGAACTCAGCTATTGGGGCACAGCCTACGGACGCCTGGGCGCTGTCAGCAGCACGTTGCGCTCGAGTGACGGTGGTGCGACCTGGGTCGAAGACAGCCGCAGTCCGGCCGCCACCCGCGGAAATGCTGTCGTGGCGTCGGACGGCGACCGAATCGTCATGGCGGTCGAGGGCGGCGCCCGCTTCTACGTCAGCGAGGGCGACGGCAACTGGCGGATGCTCGACCAGGGCGGCGATATCGGCAGCCTCCCCTATGGCGGCCGCCCGGTCCTGCTCCCGAACGGACTGCTGTGGGTTACGAACGATGGGGTCTACTTCGGGCAAGGGCTGTCCGGGGTCGCCCCTCGCGGGTCTCTGAGCCCGGTGACGACGCCGTTGCCGGAGCCCACTGTCGCCGTCGGATCCCCTGTCGCCGAATGCACCCGCTTGCCGATGCGAAGTGAGGCTGCGGCGGAGCTGGTCAAGCGCGGCGCCGTCATCGTGTACGAGCGCAACGGGGGCATCTCGTGTGTGGATGCGCTCTACGCCATCTACTCGGATGGCCGCGTAGTCTCGGACTTCGGAGACGGCCACCCAACCAGTTCTCAGTTGCCCGCCAACAAAGTGACGAGCCTGCTCGACGCGATCACCACGACCCCGGATGCGGCCAACGGCTGGTTCACCGACGGCTGGTACAACACCTACCACATGCCGTGCGCGGCGTGTTACACGTACTCGCTGACCGTGACCTACAAGGGCCAGACCAAGACGGTCACAGCCGTCGACGGCGGAACGGACGCCATGCCTGAGTACTGGATCGTGACAGGCTACCTGGCGGAGGTGATTCCACTCCCGGCGGAGTCCGGCTGCTGCGGCATACCCTTTGCTTCAGGTTCCAGCGCCCCGAGCACGACTAGTTCTCGATAGACCTGGACTTGGGCCTTGAGGTGAGGGCCCCTCGGAGGTCGATCGAGGTGCCGCCCGGCAGCTCCGGCTGCCGATTGGCGGGCTATCTTGTCGCTGCGCCGGCGTCGGGTCGGCAGTCGCAGGGAGCTCTGAGGGTGACATGAGGGCCATTCGCTGTGGTTCGGCGGGAACTCGGCGCCTGCTGGCTGCGTCAACAGGAAGATCGGGATGTCTCGCCGGATCACAATCAGGGAGGGGTGAGATGCTGGCCCAACGATTGAGAGCATTCTCGGTGCTCGGAGCCGTAGCGCTGATCGCCGTGGTTGCGCTGGCGGTCTCTGCGACCGGCTTCCTCGGCCACGGTGGCCAGGACGCGCCAGATTCCGTGCCGCCACACAGTACGGGCACGGGCCAGTGGACCGGCCTGCAGTGGCGCGACGTCACAGGCTCCGCCGGCGACTTCTTCCGCCATCGTTCGCCGCCCGTGCAGGGAGGCGACCTGGCCGGCATCGTCTTCTGGCGCGACGGCGTCGCGATGGTCGGCGGCGGGGACCGCACCGTCTGGACGTCGCATGATGGCCTGACCTGGACGAAATCGCCCGGCGCTCCCAGATACGCGGGCCTGGTCAGCTGGAATGGCATGCTGGTAGCCGGAGGAATTGGCGGCGATCAGGCGGTGTCGGGCCTCTGGACGTCGAGTGACGCGATCGTCTGGCACCAAGCCCCCATCCACTTCGACACTCGGGGATGCCAGCAGAGGGGAGCGTGCTCGGGACTGGCAACGGGCGCCCTGGGAATCCTTGCCGTCGCAACAGAGGGCCGGCTCAGCGTCATTGACCCGGGGGTCCCGTATCTGTCAACGGACGGAGTGCACTGGTCTGCATCTCCTGTGCCTGAGGAGGCCAGCGAGGTTACGGTCTGCCACTTGTACGACGGCTTCCTCGCGTATGGGTTCGTACCCGAGTCGGCAGACCACCCCATCGACCTAATCGGTCGTTCCTGGCAGTCGAGCGATGGTCTTCAGTGGTCCCTCTATGAACCCACGGTGCCCTCACCCGTTGAGGGACTTAGGCCATGGGACGCTGTTCACCCTTGTGGAGACCAGTACGGCCCGCTCGGAGGGGACAACGGTGCGCTTCGATCATCCGATGGCGAAACATGGGCGCTCGACACCGAAACTCCGGCCGGCGCCGAACTAGTGTCCGACGGAGGCCGCATCGTCGCCGTTCAGACCTGGCTATCGCGGTTCCACCTGAGCGAGGGCGACGGGCACTGGCGCGAGCTCGAGCAAGGCGGTGGGATCGGACAGCTGCCGGCGGGTGGCCGAGCGTACCTGCTTCCGAACGGCCTGCTGTGGGCCACTGAGGGGCGCGTCTTCTTCGGCCAGGCATTGTCAGGGGTCCGCCCGAGTGGCTCGCTGGTGCCATGGACACCGTCGCCGACCCCGTGGCCTGGACCCAGCTAGAGACCAACGCGACTGGAGCATACCGGCAGCCACAAACCTTCCCGCCGCGGACCATCTGCGGGATCGTCTCGACCGCGGCATGCATTCGCACGTTATGCAGATCGTCCCCCTGCCCGGCCCGGACCCTGTGCTACGATCGCCGCCTCACGGCGTTGACCGAGAGGAGTAACGCCGCCTACCGGCGAGCAGAGAACGGGGCCCGCGCCAAGCGGCTCGTGGCTGAAAGCCCCGTGGTCGGAGCGGCGCGAACGTAGCTCGCGAGTTGTGCGGGAGGCGCCCGATAGCGCGCCGAGAGGGCGAGCGCCGGCCGAAGCGATGTGCCACTCCGGGCGTTTGGGCGCCAAACGCCCAAAACGTCGGGCGAAGCCGGACGTTCCCGAACCAGCAGGTGGTACCACGACCCGTTCGTCCGCTGGACGACGGGTCTCTTCATTGACGGAGCGCGAGATGGCGGAACGGGAGAAGACGCGGAACCCGGAAGCGGACGGCCCCGGCGGCCCTGCCGCTGAGACGGAGATGGCCAAGTCCTACCGTCCCGGCGAAGTCGAGCGCGCCATCTACCAGAGCTGGCTCGACGCCGACGTCTTCAACCCCGAGGGCAAGGGCTCGCGCGCCGACTGGACCAAGCAGCCCTTCGTCATCATCCAGCCGCCGCCCAACGTCACGGGCTCGCTGCACCTGGGCCACGCCCAGCGCTCCACGGTCGAAGACCTGATGACCCGCCACGCCCGAATGCAGGGCCGGCCGGCGCTCTTCCTCCCGGGCCTGGATCACGCCTCGATCGCGGCCCAATACGTTCTGGACAAGCTGCTCGCCAAGAAGGGCCAGAGTCGCCAGTCGCTCGGGCGCAAGAAGTACCTCGAGGCGATGTGGGAGTTCGTGCGCGAGACGCGCGAGACGATCCTGAGCCAGCAGCGCCGCGTCGGCGCCACTTTGGACATGTCGCGTCTGCGCTTCACCATGGACGAATTCTCTGCGAGGGCCGTTCGCGAGGCGTTCTTGCGCCTCTACCGGGAAGGCCTGGCGTATCGGACCGAGGCGCTGATCCACTGGTGCCCCGGCTGCCGGACCAGCGTCTCGGACCTGGAGGTCATCCCAAGGGAAACGACGGGCAGCCTCTGGACGATGCGTTACCACCTCGTCGACGCCGCGACCGGTGCGCCGGACCCGAACGCCTGGATCTCCGTGGCGACGACGCGCCCGGAGACGCTTCTGGGCGACACGGCCGTGGCCGTGAATCCGGAGGATCCGCGGTACGCCGCGCTGATCGGCCGACAGGCCATGATCCCATTCGTGGATCGCGCGGTGCCAATCGTCGCCGACCCCGTGGTGGATCGGGCCTTCGGGACGGGCGCGGTCAAGATCACGCCGGCCCACGACAACGACGACTACGAAACCGGCAAGCGCCACAACCTGCCGATGATCACCGTGCTCGACGACGCCGCCCGCATCAACGAGAACGGGGCCCAGTTCGCCGGCCTGGACCGCTACGAGGCGCGCCGCCAGATCGTGGAGGCACTCCAGGCCCGCGGCGACATGGAGTCGATCAAGCCCCACGAGATGCTTCTGGGCCGCTGCCAGCGCTCCGACGACGTGGTGGAGCCGCGCCTCAAGACGCAGTGGTTCGTGCGGGTGGCGCCCCTCGCGGCGGCCGCCCTTGAAGCCACGCGTTCGGGCAAGACCCAGATCCTCCCGGAGCGATTCGTCAAGGTCTGGGAACACTGGATGACCGAGATGCGCGATTGGAACGTCAGTCGCCAGCTCTGGTGGGGACATCGGATCCCGGCGTGGTATTGCCCGGACGGGCATACGACGGTCACGGCCGATCCGGCCGGTCCGAGCGCGTGCGAGGTGTGCGGGCGCCCGGCGGCCGACCTGCGCCAGGACGACGACATCTTCGACACCTGGTTCAGCTCGGGCCTTTGGCCGTTTTCGACCCTCGGCTGGCCGGACAAGACGCGCGACTACGAACGGTTCTATCCCGGCTCGGTCATGGAGACGGCCTACGACATCATCTTCTTCTGGGTCGCCCGAATGATGATGCTGGGCATCCACCTCACCGGCCAGGCGCCGTTCCACACGGTCTATCTGTCGGGGCTGATCCGGGACCCGTACGGCCAGAAGATGTCCAAGACAAAGGGCAACTCCGTCGACCCGCTCGAGACGATCGATGAAGTTGGCGCCGACGCACTCCGGTTCGCGCTGATCAACGGCACCGCGCCCGGCAACGATTCCCGTCTGGGCGTCGAGAAGCTCGAGAACGCGCGCAACTTCACCAACAAGCTCTGGAACGTGGCGCGCTTCGTGCTGGGGTCGCGACCGGCGTCGATTCCGGCAGGCGCGCCGCGCGAACTGCCTGATCGGAGCAAGGTCGGGCCGGCTGATCGCTGGATCCTGTCGCGGGCCGCTGCCACGGTCAAGGCGGTCGACGAGGCCATCGGCCTGTACGCGTTCGGCGACGCCAGCCAGATCCTCTACGAGGCGATCTGGAATGGGTACTGCGACTGGGCGGTCGAACTGGCGAAGATCCGCCTGGGCGACGAAACGCTGGCAGCCGACGAACGCGAGGCGACGTGGTGGACCCTGGTCGACGTCCTGGACACCTACCTGCGCCTGCTCCACCCCACGATGCCGTTTGTCACGGAGGCGATCTGGGCGCGGTTGCCGCACGCGGCAGGCGATCCGGGCTTGCTGATCGTGGCCGACTGGCCGACGGCCGCCGCCGATGCCGCCGACGCGGCCGCGGAGACCGGAGTGGCCGCGCTCATAGATCTCGTCCGCGCCGTGCGCAACGCCCGGGCCGAAGCCCGCATCGAACCGGGAGCGTGGCTGCCCGTGGACGTGTACGTGCCCGAATCGCTCGGTCCAACCTTTGAGGCGCTCCGGACGGCGATCGAGCGGCTGGCCCGCGCGAAGCCGCTCGGCCGAGAGCTGAGCCCCGAATCGGTTCGACGGGGAGTGGCCGGCGGCCTGTCGGTGATCGTCGGCGAGATCGAGGCCATCGTCCGGCCGACGGCCGGGGACGACGCCCAGGATGACCGCGACCGTGCTCGTCTGGAGCGGGAACTAACCGATGCCGAGCGGATGCTCGCCGCCGCTCGGGCCCGCCTCGCCAACGACGCGTTCATCTCCAAGGCCCCGCCCGCCGTGGTGGACGGGGCGAAGGCGCGCGCCGCCGAGTTGGAGGACCTGGTGGCGAGACTCGCCGAACGGGTCCGTCGGTGATCGGGGTCAAGTTGGCCGCCGGGCGACCCTCCCGGTACGCGGCTGGACGGGGACAGACCGCGGCGGCGCGCTGTTAGGATACGGGTAGGTTCGCCAGCACCTTCAAGGAGCGACTGTGCCTCTGTTCGGGAAGGGTCGTAAGGGTCCCGACCAACCGACCACTCCGCCGATTCTGGAAGACGTCCCCGCCCAGGATTTCATTCTGAAGCTCTCGTACTCGGCGAAGAGCAGCGAGAGCGTGCGCATCAAGACCAGTCCCAGCGCCGTTGCTCGATTGGCGCGAATGCTCGACGGGTACTCGCAGGGCGAGCCGGAGCTCGTCGAACCGTACCCGGTGGAATTCACTCAGGCTGCCCCATTCATCGCGCGGATGCCGGCCGCGGCAGAGTGGCTGACGTATCACCGCAAGCGGTTGCCCATGACGCGCCACGCCCTCGTGGTGCTGGAGTCCGTCGACGCGATCGATCTGGCCTTCGACACGTTCGTAGGCTGTCTACTCGATGGTGAGCTCGACACCTCGGGCTACCCCGATTACAACGCCATCGTCGGCGGCGTCGCTTCGCACTGGGACGAGATCACCGGCGACATGATCGTTCGCGCGGTCGTCGGATGGGGCGGGAAGGGCGCACGCGGTGACACGGATCGCAACGCGGCGCGGATCCTGGCGGGGCTCTTCGGCAACATCCAGGCCGATCAGCACGCCCTCGGCGTCGTGTCCGTGGAGCGACCTGTCGCCGGCACTAAGGCGGCCGGCGTGGTCTGCGGCCACTGCGGCTTCAACTCAGGGCACGAGCGGGCTTTCTACTGCCCCAAGTGCGGCATGCGCATGGCGCACAGCTAGCAGCGCCGGAGACCGATGCCGACTTACGACTACGTCTGCACAAGCTGCGGCCACGAGGTGGAGGTCATGCACTCCGTCCACGCGGAGGGACCGTCCGGGTGCCCCAAGTGCGGTGCGCGCATGCGCAAGGCCATAGTGCCGCTGGCGGTCCACTTCAAAGGAGGCGGCTGGGCCCGAAAGGAGAAGGGTTCGGGCAAATCCGCGAAAACTGGGACCAAGGAGCCCGGGTCGAGCGGCGCATCCGATGCCGGATCAGGGTCTAGCGGGTCCGGCGAACCGTCCGGCGAGAAGGCCCGCGAGAAGGCCCGCGAGAAGGCCTGGGGACCTTCCGGCGACAAGGCTGGCGAGAAGACCGGCGAACCCTCCCGCGATACAGCACCGAAAGGCGCGGACTGACGATGTCGAAGTCCCCTTCCGATTGGATCTCCCTCTCGGAGGCGGCCGACTTGCTCGCGGCTTCGAACGTCCGCTTCACTTCCGACACGATCGGCCGTTGGGCTCGGACCGGCCAACTACAAAGCATCAAGCTCGGCAACCGGCGCTTCGTACGCAAGGCCCAGGTCCGGTCGCTGCTGCGACCGCACGGCACGGTCCACGGCGAGGACTTGCAGCCCGGTCTTTTTGAAGATCTGGACGACTAGCACCGGACCGCGATAGGCCCGGCGCGGATCTCAGCCCTGGTGAGTGCCGCAGCGGCGGCAGTAGCGGGCCTGCGTCGAGACCGGCAAGGCGCAGTGGTGGCAGACGCGGACGCTGCCGCGATCGAACACTCGCTGGGCCGACTCGGCCCAGAGGGCGGCCACGAGAGGCGATTCGGACATATCGGCCTGGGAAGCGGCCACGACTGAGGCCGGCACGTGGGTATCGAGAGGAATGGCCCACGGAGCCGTCGATCTTGGCTCGCTCAGCCAACTGGCGCCGACCGTCGGCCACGGTGAAGTCTCGTCCGTGGGCGGCGTTGCGAGGGGCGCGGGCTCGACCGGGCGTCGCTTCCCCGTCGTTCGCGGAGGCGCCCACTTGTAGTCGAGTGGATCGCCGGCGGGCCAGTCGACGGGAACGCGCGGCGGGAGATCGGGCTTCGCGGCGGCCCAGCGGTCGGTCGTGGCCGCGGGCAACTTGAAGAGAGGTTGCTGGGCGGGCTCCGCCGGCGATGGCTCCGGGGCCTTCTCGGCTGCGGGGACTGGCTCCGTTGTGACCCCGGGCTGGGGTTCGGGTTCAGGTTCGGGCGTCGCGTAGACGATCGGCGCCGAGGCTGCCGCGATCGGACTCTCGAACTCCGGCGCGGCCGCGAACGGTTCCGGCATTTGGGCCGCCACCGCGTCCACCGGTGGCTGCTCCGCGATCGGAGCGGAGTCTGCGTCGCCCCACCAGTCGTGGCGCTCGAGCGGGCGCTCGACCCACGGCGTCGGCGCGGGCCAAAGAGCCGTCGGCGCGGCGTCTTTCGACCGGGGGGCCTTGACCGGCCTGGGTCCCTTGGGTTCCTTGGGCGCGGCTCGTTGCGCGGTATCGTCTGCCGGTGCGCGTTGGCCCAGCAGGCGGCCAATCACCGGCGCGCGGCGTGGTTCGGGGCCGACGGGCGTCTCGGAGAGCTCGATCGGCTGTCTGAGCGAACCCAGCAAGTCGAAGTCGGCCGAGGGTGCGTTCCTCGGGGCCGGCGTCTCGGGCTCCCAGGCGCCCGGGACCGGTCTTTCCGGCTCGGTTCGGAAGCCCGGTTCGGGCTCGATCACGCGAGCGGCATCCTCGGCCAGCGTGTGGGACGTGGTGAATGTCTCCGAGTCGGGGGCTGCGGCCTGAATCGGGGAGGCATCGGGTTCGTCGCGAGCCGGAGTGTGGCTCAGCTGAG
>Ga0209745_1001552_pt1 | contig 13573 bp, 12 predicted proteins | sample BarGraNGADG00312_FD_184495 | JGI IMG/M metagenome (GOLD analysis project Ga0209745, IMG submission 184495) | Arctic peat soil microbial communities from Barrow, Alaska - Barrow Graham LP Ref core NGADG0004-312 (SPAdes) (version 2) | ecosystem: Environmental > Terrestrial > Soil > Wetlands > Peat... | reverse complement strand
GCAGCCGCAGCCCGTCCCGCGGCTCGATGGGGCCACCCTGCGCGCCGAGCGGGAACGCCGGCGCCTCAGCGTCCGCCGGCTGGCCGCCCTGGCGGACATGAGCCCGGCCTACCTTTCGCGCCTGGAGTGCGGCGAGCGGCGCCTGACGACCGACGTCGCGGATCGCCTCGAGGCGGCCCTGGAGGCAGCGCCGATCCACGTCGAGGCGAACTGGCGGGCGCTGCGCCAGCGAACGGAGCTGTCGCTGCGCGAGGTCGCCCGGCGCAGCGGCGTCGACGCCGCGGTGCTCAGCCGCGTGGAGAGAGGCGAGCGAAGGGCGACGCACGACGTCGCGGAGCGACTCGCGAAGACGCTTGGGACGACCGTGGTGCGACGCTGAGCTCGGCAATCGCGCCATCTGCATCACTCGGCCGGCCCGGGAGTCGTTGGGATCCCGGGCCGGCCGCGCTGTGGCCATGACGATCTAATGAGGCTAGGGTGGCGGCAGACCGTCTTGCTGAATGCGGACAGGCCGTCCGGACCGGGAACGGACTACAGTCCGAAGGGCGGAGAACGGGGGGCTCATGGCTCAACTCGACTACGTAGAGAGCCTCGTACGGGAGGTGTACGCGAAGCCGACGCCGAGCACCCCGTCGGAATCCTTGCGTGGCCCGCTGTTCTTCCGCAAGGATCAGGGCCTCCTGATCCTGGAGGACAATGAAGCCGCCGCGTATGCGCGGGTAGTCGCCCGTCTCCAGGAAGAGCACGGGAAGAGGGGAGACATCTCGCAGCGCATGCTGGAGAAGTATGTCCAGGACGTCCTCTTCTCGGCGCTGTTCCCAGCAGTCGACTCCCAGGCGGCAGACGTGTTCGAGAAGCGTCTTGCCGATGCGATGAGAGCACTGAGAGAGCAGCTGAAGAAAGCTCCCGGTGACTACACGTGTCTGATTCCGGTCTTGGGCCTCGACGAAGAGGGATTGCCAGGGAGCATCGGTGGGGTGCGGCTCACCCGCATGACTACGGCGCGCGTACATCAGCTTGCCGCAGTCGACAACATTGAAGTCGCTGAGAAGCGAAAGGCCTCCAAGCATCGGCTGACGAAATGGCTGAAGGACGACGGTATCCTCGGCCAGCCTGTCGCGGTCGTTGCAGTGCGCGCGAGGGACCTCGAAGCCGCGCACGGCCTCGCGCGCCGCAGGGCTCAAGAGATTGTCGACATCCTCAACTTCTTCGCCGATGAGGTCACGGACGGGCCGGGTTGGGTCTACCTCGCTGGAGAGGCCGCGCGCGAGGTCTACGAGACAGTCATCGCCGGTCCCGATGGCTCCATGACCGCGAATTCATCGCTGGAAGGCCCTTTCGCCCCGGTGTCCCTGAAGCGTCTGAGGTCCACCCCGGCGCTTCAGCCTAGCCTGCGGCGGCTCGACGGATTGCTGAGACAGGATCCCAGATGGGAGATGGCGCAGCTGCTGATTACCTCAGCGAGGTGGGCCGGCCGCGCGTCGGCGGAACATGTGAGGGAGCAGGCGTTCCTTCTCTACACGATCGCACTCGAGACGTTGATGCTCCCGGACTCGGACAGCGAGCTCAATTACCGCCTCAGACTGCGCGCCGCGCGGTTGCTCGCCAACTCGCTGGCGGAGCGTGAGCGATACAAGAGAATGGTGAGAGATCTCTACGGGATTCGCTCCAAGATCGTCCATAGCGGTCTACTCACGATCAACGATGGGGATCTCGGCCGTCTTCGGTTTGTCACCAAGCGGTGCATCGTTCGCGCCCTGCTCCACCGTCGCGTTCGACAACTGAATACCCGCAAGGAATGGGCGTCCTGGCTGAACCAGGACGTCTTTCGCTAGCGGTACCGTCACGGCGCATGATGGGGCTGGCATGGATCGAGGCTGCTCGCGCCGTCGTGCCACGACATTTCCACCATAATTGTCGGCGCCGTTCCTCGGCGGAAGTGCTTCCGGTTGTACGGCTTCGAGCGCTCAGCGCGACGCCTGAGAGCAGTCAGCGAGCTTCGCCGTCAGCCACTCCGCTTGGCCTCCTCGAACACCTGATCGACGGCCGCTCTTGTGGTAGCCCCGCGGAGGTGGTTACCGGGACCTCTGCGGAACTGCTCCAGGCGGGATAGGTTGAGACGGCATCTCAGGATCGTTCTTGCCCGCGCATATAGGCGCACAAAACGCTTGTCCTCACCTAGTTGCAGCGGGGTGAACGCCAATTCGTAGGTCATCCAAAGTCGAAGAAGGAACAGGTACGGGAGGTATGCCACCGTCAGGACGAACAGGAGCAGGAGCGACTGGACCGTGAGGAGGCGGAGAAAGCCCTCGTGGTCCGCGATTGCCCCGCTGACGGCCCGAAATAGCAGCGCGAGCCAGGTGAGCACAATCAGGACTTTGACAGGCTTCGCCGCCGGCGCGTACTCCTCGGACGAGCTGGCCATGGCCTGCACTCCCCCGAGCAGGACTAGCCACGGCACGAGCAAGAGCTCGACGGGCAGACCGAACGTATACGTGCTGACAAACGTGCCGAGAAGAACCGAGAAACCAAGGCCCTGGAGCGCTATTCGCGCATAGTACCCCCGGGAGAAGTCCTTGCTTTGGCTCATTCGCAGTACGAGCGCTGTCGTGCCGACGAGTGTGAACACGAGTGTGTCCCACCACAGCGACGGGCTCCACAGACCGAGGTGGTAGAGACCATAGACGACCGCCGCAGTCCATCCCGCGCTCAGCGCTGCAGGAATGAGAAGCGCCGGGTTCAGTACCGTTCTGAGCGTGCTGAAGATGCTGCTTCTGATGCCACTCATGGCGAGGCCTATCACGAAGGCAACGCCAATCCATATCACTAGCGAGAGCTGGCGAGGGTTCATGAACGCTCCTCAGCACCGCGTCAGCGGGGCCATCGTCGCACGGTTGGCGTTTCGTTGGCGGACCGCAGCAATCACGCTCAGAATCGACGCGTCGCATGATTGGTAATCATCAGGCAGACGATGGACTGTTGGCGGCGACCCTCGCTGTCTCTGCGCCCGGGTCGCCAGCTTAGCTCGGGCCGCCCTCATCCCCTGGATCGTTGGGTTGAGGGTGTTGGGATTGAGCGAGGGGTCGGTCTTGTGGACGCATTGGACTAGCTGGTCCCGAGAGAACGGCGTACGGCCCGCCGCCGTCAGTTTCTTCGCGCAGTCAAGCAGCAGCCGTCAGTCAGGTGTCGCGGCGTACCTCATGAGCTGGACCCGGGCAGGGCGGCCTTCGCCTCGTTGACCAGCGGCTCGAGCGCCCGCAGCTTCAGGAGCCTCGGCTTGAGCCAGTCGAACAGTTCGGGCCACCGTTCCCGATCGGAGGGGTCTGCTTCGCGTCGCACCCAGACGCTCGAGTACTGCCTGTCCTTGCGGTTGAAGAACCCCACATCCTCGCCCAAAACCGCCACGATGCGCGCCTTGTTCTCCTCCAGCTTTGAGAAGAGATCCTTGTGGCCGCCGAAGCTGTACAGCTCCGCATAGAGATAGCCGCCCTTCGGGAACTCGACGACGAGGCTTAGGTTGGGGATGCCGCTGCGGAAGGAGCACCAGCTGTCACGCACGGCCTTGCGCGACTTGATCTGCGGGCAACAAGCCTCCAGGTACTCATTGAAGGCTGTCCAGAACTCGAGCCAGAGCTTCGCTCTTGGCGTCATAGTGTCGACCTGAGTGGGTGGCCACGAACTCGGGCCTGCCACGACGTTGAAATCTGCCGCGGGCAGCGATTCGTCGATCTTCAGGCAAGCGACCTCGAGGGCAAAGAAGTTCGCCTCTTGGTTCGTGACGCGGTTGAGCCACTCCACGGCCTCGCGATGCTCGGCCTTGAAGGACGACGCGATCCAGACTGTGGCGAGGGCGTTGAGACCGGCGGAGTAGGTCATGATCTGCCGAGGTGCGTGTGGTCGCTGACCGTGATCTGGTTCTCGATGATCACGTAGCCGTCGCCCGGTGTTGCCTTGCAGAGGATGTCGGCGGCGAATGGGCCCACGGCGTACTCCGTGCCGACAAGCTCGAGGTCAAGGCCGATGATGTTACCGATCTTGGCGAGGTTGTCGGGGAGCGCAAGCCAAGGTGTGAAGTCGCCTGCCTCGTCCTTGAAGACGTCGCGAACCGGTAGGCGCTTGAGCGTCCCGAGAGTAAGACCCGTCATGATTCCCCTCCTTGATCTGCCGCCTGAAGCCGCACCCCACGATGCCTTTGCAGCGGTCGGGCGCACGGCTGCGCCCCTCATGGCTCACCTGCATAGCAGACCGAATGAAGTCTGGTCAACGAGTGCCGGCGTCGTCCTCAGTCCGGACGAGTGAGTCCAGTAGCCGGGCGACGTCGGCCTCGACCCGCTCGTGATCACGGCACGTGAAGTATCCGAGATCGTACTTGCGGCCGTTGTTGAGCAGCTCCCGAACGTAGCACTCGATGGCGTACGCGAAGAGCAGCAGCGCCTCGACCTCACCAACGTCTGTCCCTTGGTACAGGACGGCGGCCGAGCTCAGGTGAGCGAGATCCCGGTGAGCCAGGAGCTTGTGCCGAATGGGCTGATACTTCTCCTTGAAGACGAGCGTCATCGCGTCGGCCTTCGGGAGAAGAACGTCGAAGTCGCCGGGGATCGGCTCATATGTCGCAGCCAGGTATCGTTCAAGCTCCCCCAGGTCGTCAAATCCGAGGGCCAGCTTGCGCTCTCGAAGACGCTCTCTCGAGAACTCCTCTGAGTGATCTGATGCCAAGCGAAGCAGCTTGTGGACACTCAGCGACCGAGGATCGGGGTCAAAGAGCCGCCCGAGCGCAATGAAGTACGTGGTCTGCAGCGCGTGCAGGACCACGCGCCAACTCAAGGCGTTCCGATTCATCGCCTCGAGGATGTCGGCGTCTGCCGTGGCCTCGTGGATCGACTTCCACATGTGGAAGCTGTAGCTAGCGGAGTCCACTTCGGCAGAGTAGTGCCGGAGCGCAGATTCGATGTCAGTCAATGATGTGGTCCTTGTCGCGTCGGGATGATAGTCGGGCTGCTCGGCGTTGGCGACTGGTTGACGGCTGCCCCGAGTCAGCTTCGCATCTCGGACGTCATCTGATCGGCAGTGCTGTCATCATGGCCGGGTGTCGCTGCCACCCGCATCGAGGTCTTTATCCTCCGTCGTCTCCAGGGAGTACTGGATCACAGTCTCTATGATTCCTTGGACGCCCTGCTGGCAGCCCTTGAAGGCAATTCCGTCGAGAGCCTCTTCGCCTTTGACTCGCAGAACGTCGCTGATCATCGCGTGGATGAAGGACTGGGTTGTGAGGTCTACACGAGTGAAGTCGAGAATGACTTCCTCACCGACTTCGAGCGCCGGTCGGATCTTCGTGTCCCGCACCTTTGCGGCTACGTCCTTGTCTTCGGCGAAGTCAGATGCCAAGTCAAAGATGCCGACAGTAATCACAGGAACCTCGCTCTCTTGTAGTACACCTTCTTGCGTGCCTTCAGGTCCACCGAGTAAGCGGTCCGGATCCTGTCGAGAAGGTCAGCAAAGTTCTGGCCCTCCTCCACATTGATATCGATGCCGACCACCGTCCCCGGCCATGAAGGAACGCCGGTGAGATAGCGATGCCTGTCGAGGCGCGGGTCGGCGTTGAGCGTCAGCAGCTCTCCCTCGCGCACCTTCAGGAGCTCGAAGGCAGCGTCGCCGCTGTACAGCAAGAAGTAATTGTGCGACAGCGCCGCGATGCCCTTCGTGAAGAAGAGTCCGGCTCCGGCGTTGAACTCATTCCCACCCAATCGCGAGGTCGCCCCACTGATGCCGGGGCGCATAGCCAGGGTGATCGCCTCCCGTGCCGTTCTCACGTTGTGGAAGCGAGACATCGATCCATGGACCCCAATCCCTGCATCGGCGATGCCAATGGAGATGCGGTTGGAGCGCTTGAAGTACTGAGCACAGACCACCGCGCCGACCGGCGATGCAGAATGTTCCAAGACGTTGCGGACCATCTCGCTGAAGACGTACTTGATCGGCGCCGCGACCTCGGGTGGGGCGTGGAGTAGCGGCACTAGATCAGTGATCGTGGATCTGAGTTGGTCGTTGTCCTGAATCTGCGTGAGCGGCACAAATCGACCTGCTGGCTCATGCTCGGTGATCTCTCGACCCGGGTCCAGATCCAAGAACTTGAAGAGACCCATACGAATCAGATACGGCAGCGAGCGGACGCCAGGAACGTCGCCGGTCACGGTTCCGCCTCTCTGACGCACCAGCATCCCCGCGCAAGCCGTCATCGCCAATACCGCCGGGTGCACGGAAACCCAACGGGGATGGAACTCAACGTGGAGGGACATGGGATCCGTCGGGTCAAGCGACCCGATGAACCCACCGATGTTGAAGATCCAGGCGCTGTTCGGCACGTAGATTCTCATGGATTCACCCCGCGTCTCTTCGACACCGATCCGTCCCCCTCCGCGGGCAAGCGAGGATTCCGCGCTCGGCATGACCGAGACGCCTCAAAGCGCGCCCCTTCCGCCCGGGCGTCCGCGCCAAGCCTACGTCCGGCTGCCGTCACGGGCAACGCACTCGCATCATCCCCCGTGATGCGTTGCCTCTAAGTCGAGGCTGAACGGCCGCACGACCAACGCGCCGCCAACGCCCGCTGGCGCAGAATCTACCTCGGCGACGCCGAGAACGGCCGCCCCTACAGTCCTTCTGCAGCGCCTGCCAGCAAAACGCGGCGACCTGGACCCCTCAGATCTGCTGGAGGTTCTCGTGTCATGTCCAGCCGAGGGAAGTGCGCCAAGTGCAGGCTCTCCTTTCCAGTCGCCGACGCGACCGCGAGACTACGTGCAGCACTAGGCATTCTTCTGAAGCCGTTGCACCGACTCCGCGGCCACTCTCCAGTGCCCGCCCGGCGTCTGAAAGCCGGTCAGCCTGCCTTCCTGCAGCCAGCGCGTGACGGTGCGGGAGTTGACCCGCAGAAGGCCAGCAGCCTCGCTCGGCTTGAGGTACTCGACCGGCTCGGCCGAGGCGCTTCTCTCTTCGCGCCACTGCCGGTCGAACCGCTCTGCGTCGCTCTCACCTTCAACGAGGTCGTAGGTCGTTCCCTGCAAGTACGCAGGGATCCCGGGATCGTCTCCGAGCGTCACTGAGACTGCCGTCGAGGCCGCGCCGGCCTGCCTGGCCTGCAACGCCTCAAGCAGCAGGTAGCAGGGCCGCCTGCCCTCTTCGCTGCGGACGAAATCGACGACTTCGTTGACGAACTGCACTTGCCCGTATCGCCTTCCATTCTGTCTGTCCAGGATTGCTGGCATGTCCTGCTCCCGTCTGATGTCCTGTATGTCCATTTTATACGGATATCGACGGCTAGCAAGTCCGGATTTGGCATTCCTTTGCGTTGAAGAAGCGGTTGCTCGGTGACCAGGCTCGGTTCACCGTCATTGACAACGGTAAGCTGCGCGACGAACTGCTCAACGGCGAACTCTTCTACACGCTCAAGGAGGCGCAGATCCTGGTCGCTCAGTGGCGGCGGCTCTACAACGGCCTGCGTCCACACAGCTCGCTGGGGCAACGCCCGCCGGCGCCCGAGACAATCGTCTGGCCAGGCTTCTCGCTTGCAGACTTCGGCCCTCCGTCGCTCACACGGGAGGTGGCCCTGGAACTAACATGGAAGGTGGACCGATGAATGGGGTCTGGTTATATGGTCGGCTGGTCCGCGGCTTCTCCATGGCCCGCATGGCATATCCAACCCACGAGACCACAGCCGATGCGACCAGTGATTCCAAGACCGCATCTCGTCACTAGTCGCAGACGTCAAGGCCTATCTGGCAGCCCTCCTTGTGCAGCCTTTGAAGCGCTTGGACAGCTCTCACGCACTGCTTCTCAGATGGGATCTTCGTCGGCACGTCGGCGCAGACGTCGAGCACCCCCACTTCAGTGGGGGACAGAAGGCCTCGACCCTCGCCCCAGTCCTTGATGCTCCGCCAAGTCTGGCCACCAGCCTTGACCACCGCCGTCTGAGCCTCGATGCCGTTGAGCATCTTCTGGTCCTTGACGGCCGAACCGTCCTTCTCCTGCTGCTCCTCACGAGTTATCAACTCAGAGAGCCATTTGGCGGGCCAGTCGACCTTGGCCTCCCCCACTCGCTCCCAACATGCCTGCTGCTTCGCCCATTCCGTCACGTTACGCATGCCGGGTGGCGGATTGACGATCACGTCGTGTGCCGCCTCGGCCGCGCGCGTCAGCGCCTCGGTCAGACTCGGGGAGATGTCCTGCCGCTGCCAGATCCGGTCGAAATCCACACTCCGGTCGCGATGGTGGGCGGCCAAGGCAACCTCGGCTATCGCATATGCAACGATGTTGGCTCGATAGCCGCCCTCGTACCAGGGTTGTTCAGTCACCAGTCTCTCGGTCGCACGAAAGACAATCGCCCTCGCGATCGCCCGTCGATAGAACGCCTCGTTGAAGTCGTCGGGTTTCTTGGCCCACTCCTTGCCGATCCGCCCGGCAAAGTCGGCGAAGTTCTTCTGTGCACCCCTGCTGACGATATGCGGTTGTCCACGCCACACCATCTCGAACTTGGCGAGGTCGGTCTTAGAGAAGACCCGCCGACGTGGGTACTCCATGTCGAACTTCCGCTTCTGGGCGGGCGTCAGATACGCTCGCGCGTCCTGGTACTGACCCCTGGCGCGCTCATAGAACCACTTCGACTGTCGGAACGTGCCGTCTGGCGACGGGGCGAAGACGCGGCGCGAGAAACCCTCGATCCGCACGTGGAAAGGATGGTTCGCGAAGAAGTCCGCAGCGTTCACACGGTTCTGGCTGTTCGCGTACTCAGAGATCCGGGGAACCACTTCCATGGCCTTCTCCGGCTGCACGATAGCAAGCTTCATCTGAACGAAGACATGCGACATGTCTACGTCTTTCTTCCTCATCCCGGCATGCAGCGATGCGGTCGTCTGACCCCCATTCACGATCTGTAAATTGCGAAAGCCCCTCGCGCGAAGCGATCCGTTCATTGATTCCAGGTCGATGCCTTCTGCAGTCGCCGTCACGCCGTTGTTATAGGCGAAGAACATCTCGGGATCAGTCTCAATCGTGTTCCGGATTCCCTTGTTGACGTTGCCGCGAGCCTGAAGAAAGACCCGCACATTCTGCTCCAGGAGCCGGGCTCCCCAGCGATCGTAGATCGCTGCAAGCTGCTGGCCCGGAAACACGAGAAGGTAGGCCTCGTAGCCGGCGCCGTCGAGGTGCGCCGGAAGGACCGCAAGGGATCCTCCGAAGTCATTCTCCAGGTCAACGACGATGTCTTCGCGACCGCGACCTGAGGTTGCATACGCATGAAGTCTCGCCAAGTCCCACACACTGTAGGTAACCGGAGTTCCATCAACGGCCTGCGCGACCAGTCCGTCCACCCTGGCGCTCAATTCCCGGTTGCTTATCAGGATGAGGCGCACCTTTGACACGCTCGCCCACCTCGCCGCTATCAGGTCGGCCAATCCGAACCCCGGGGCCGTCTCCTCCAGAGCGTTGCGAAACGAGTCGTCAAGCGATTTGGCCAGGAAATTGTACGCGCGCTTGAAGATGGCCTCCATGTCGGACTTCGTCAGGGTTCCGACCTCAGGAGATTGATTGCAGTCCGCGATGATGAGGCTGAGGATGCCATCAGAGCCGAGGGGATCTCCCCCGTATCCATCGATCCGCATCCCTCGAGGGGAGATGTACTGAGCCCGATCCGCAGTGTTTAGCTCGCCAGCATCAACAAGCTGCTCACAGAAGCGCTCGAAGAAGGCATCCTCGATGTACCGGCCGTCCGCGTCGGCCTCCGCGAGCACGTCCTGGAAGAACTCCTCATGGAAAGCCTCAAGCTCAGTCGGCATGTTCCCCACCCCTCAACTCGGCTGTCAGGACATCGCCGTTGACTTGGAACGGTTCGCACTCCTGCAGAGACAGGGAGTACTTGACTTCACCGACTCCCGATGGAACGTCTTTCGCGGTGAGGCGAGGGAAGTCATCTGACACCCTGTAGACGTGGCTCGCGCCCTCGACCCAGAGCGACTTCGAGTAGTCGTCTTCCCATCGGAAACCAGCTGCAGCCAGGAGAGTCTCAAAGGCGTCCAGCGCCCCCCTCTCCTCGGAGCAGATCTGGTCACCGACTCGATGCGCAATGGTGGCAACGCTGAACCCCGCCTCCGCATCGCTTGCGGCCTGGTCCAGCTCAACGACGTGGAGGAAGAGCGCATCAACGCCCGCGCTGTCCAGCTGGTATTCGGAGCTGATCGCGACGTACGGCTGCGCCGCTCCCCGTCTCGCCTTGGCCTCTATGCACAGCCTCCCGATCTCAAAGTCCTTCGGGGCATGCAGGGGACCACGCCACGCGGTGAGCGCATCGGCCGCATCCAGGTTCGGCAGGAGATGGCGTTCCAACACCAGAAGCTCGCCGATGAGGCCTTTCTGCTCCTCGGTGGAGAGCCTGCCGTCGCTTCCCCCCTTGAGAAGGTGGTGCCATCGCCAAGTCCGGGCGAGAGCGATCTCGACTGCCTCTTTCTCAGTGGACGCTCTTGATGTGCTGGCGACGATGTCCTTGCACAGCCGATAGAAGATGTCACGTTGCGCCGAGTCACTGAGCTTGAACACGAGCAGGCCCTCGTGCTGCTTATCGGCCGGCTTGGCGACTACCTCGATGCCTTTCATCTTCGGAAGATGGCCGCGTGGTGATGACTCTGGGGCATGCGACAGCAGCAGCAGGCAGCGGCGGTCAACGTCACGCGCCCAGAAGAAACCCCACGGCAGGTCCGCATCAACTCGTTTGGCATTGACCGACTCGGCTGCACTCGGCGGCGAGATGTCTCTCCATGGGTCCTCAGTCAAGGTCGCCCCCCATTTCGTCCTCATCAAGGTCGATCTGGTAATTCTCGTGCAGCCACGTCGTGTTCACGACGTACTCCACGCGCTTCTCGGGAACCCTGGTCACCGGAAAGCTGATGCTCCAGGCGACCACAGGAGCGCTCGTGCTCGCGACGCCACTGGCTGTAATTTCCAGCAAGTGGACGATGAGCAGGGGGTGCGGGCGCACCCGCCGATAGATCAGGTCAGGGAAGTTGATCTTCGAACTGCCGGAGCCCTTGATGCCTCTCCTGTCCAGATAACTGGCCTCGGCATCATGAATCTGGTCTGCGGTCAGACCAGTCTTCTCTGTGCCGCGCGATGCCACCCTCTGCTTGTTGGTGACATGCAGAGTGGTCTCGTTGCTCCTTGAGCCCGCCGACCGCTGCTGACACCTGATGCGAACGCCCAGTGAGTCGTCAACCCGCACGTCCGAGCGCTTCGTGCTGGCAAGAAGGATGTCCCACTCTGCGAGCTCGGTCCCGCACCGATCTTCTATGTATCGCGTCACCGGCCCTGGAGCCGACAGGGGTGACCCCGGATGGCTTGCGAAGCCCGCGATGAACTCCAGCACCGGCTCGACGGGGACCCGGCGAAGCAGCCATCCCCTGGGAACGTCTTCGGCCAGACGCGGGGGGTATCCGAGTTCGGCCAGTCGACTCCCAAGCCGACGCGCGACCTGTCGATTGGTCTCAAGCGCGGTCTTGTCCAGACTGAGTGTGGCTGTCTCGACGAAGCTGTTCGCCAAGCCGATATGCACCACGACCTTCTCCCCCGAACCCATCTTGTTCCGGGCGGTGACGATGAGCGTATCCGGGTGTGAGCGGACTTTGAGGCCAAACTCCTCAGGTGTCGCTCTGGCTGCCTCCATGGTCCTCAGCTCCTCGCGGAGCATCTCGATGGACTCAGCGATATGGCTGTACCAGCCCTCGGCCTCTTCGGGCATCCAGACGCGACACAGGTCCTCGTATTCCGGGCGATAGCCAAACCAGCGACCCATCTGCATCAGCGTGTCGTACATGATGGAGTTGCGAAGGAAGTACGTGACCATCAAGCCTTCGAGCGTCAGGCCGCGGGAGAGAGAGTAGCCACCGACTGCGATCACGTTCAGGCCGGTTTCGACGTGATCTGCGTAGTCCAAACCTCCGGATGAGCGGGAGTTGACTTCCACCACCCTGATCGGGGCGGCCGCGGCATGGAGCTGTGACTGGATGAACGGCCACTCGAATCCCGCGTTCGAGTACTCACGGCGCCAAGCCTCATGAAGAGCTGCGATCTCTGGATCATTCAGAGCAAGATCGGAGGGCAAAGCACCGTTGACGCGGACACTCGCCTGGATGGATTCGAGTCGGTTGTGGATCTCGTTGCGCAACTGTCGCTGGACGTCAGTGAACCGCGAGGCGTTCACGAGCATCGAGGTGTGAATGTTGTGATGGCCGCGAGCCAGACGAATTGCCCGGGCAACGACGTACGTTCTCAGCGCGTCACGCAGACTCGGTGGCAGGCCGAGGACCTGCATGTCCTTGGTGTGTTTGATGGGAAGTGCGTCTTCGTTGTCATCGATGTACCGGACCGCCTTCGAGTCATCCAGGAAAACTCTTTCGGGGCCGAAGTAGTTCGAAGGCGGGTCGAGGCTGACAATGAAGTTGCTGGGGAAGAGATCAGCACCCAGCATCTCGTCGTCGGTATCCGGATCAATGAAGATGTTCGCGAAAGGCGTCGCCGTGTAGCCAACGTAGCAGCTGCGATCGAACAGCTGCAGAAGTCCACGGATCTGGCCGTTGATTCTGGAGACCTCGCCCTTGCCGTGTCTGATGTTGATGGAGGCATTGTCAGCTTCGTCGTCAATGAGAAGCATCGGCGCGTTCACTGTGCTGCGCCCGCCCTTGGCGCTGTGCTCCCTCAGCCACTCCAGGAGATTCTTCAACGTACTCGAGTTCTTCTTGATCACGAACACAGCTGGCTCATTGAGAGTTTGAAGGGGAACCCCGACGCCCGTTGCCATGGCCTTGTTGAAGTCCTTGAGGGAGTTGGTGAACGTCACCGGCCTGCGTGTCTTGTCGAATCGGCCAACACCGACGAAATGCTCATCTCTCCTGGACAGCAGGCGAGCACTGTCACGTCCAACGAAGCCCTCGTCGATTCGTGTCTGGGTCTGGTTGCGCAGATTGTTGTGTATCCCCGCGATGACGACGATGACCTTGTATCCAGCGTCCGCAGCCTTGCACATCAGTCCGATGTAGTTCGCAGTCTTGCCTGACTGAACGTGTCCGACCACCATGCCCCTGCGATCCCAAGGTCCTTCCTTCGAGGTATCTTCCAGAAGCCCGAGGATGCGTTGCGTCACGTCGTCCAGGGTCGCAATCACGTGTCCGGAGAAGTGTCTGTTAGCGAGGAGGTCCTTGTAGCGGTTCCAGTAGTAGGGATCGATGTCCACGAGAGCGCTTTCCAGCCAAGGCTTGTACTCACGCTCAGTCAGAACAGCTCCGATCGTCATCGTAACGCCGTGACGGGCCTCAAACTCGCGAGCGAGCCTCTCGGCTTCATCGTCGGTCACGGAGCACGTAGGAATGACGCGGAAGCTGCCGATCAGCAGGCGGATGTGTTCGGGGGTGGGGGTGGGGTGATCGGCAAGAAGAGCACCCACCGCCGTCTCCAGGTTGTCGTAGCCCTCAGACATCTGTCACTTCCTTCGCGAACATCAGATCGAGCAGCGATTCGGTCCTCGACCAGTTAGAGCGAA